>Ga0326728_10012000_pt1 | contig 19503 bp, 15 predicted proteins | sample MB3enrmetagenome_FD_207602 | JGI IMG/M metagenome (GOLD analysis project Ga0326728, IMG submission 207602) | Lab enriched peat soil microbial communities from McLean, Ithaca, NY, United States - MB31MN | ecosystem: Environmental > Terrestrial > Soil > Wetlands > Peat | place: USA: New York... | reverse complement strand
GACGTCACGGAGCGCAACAGTGCCGAAGTGGCCTTGCGGGAGAGCGAGGAACAGTACCGAGAACTGTTCGACGGCGTCGTCGAGGGCATCTTCCGGACCTCACTGGAGGGAGGAGTCCTGAGAGACAACCAAGCCATGGCGGAGATGCTCGGCTACGACCCAAAGGAAGACTTGACAGCCGAACTTGTCGACACGGCCCGTCAAGTCTGGGCGGACCCTGAGGAACGGTCACGTCTTACCGAGCTGGTTCGCGAGCGGGGCGTCGTGCGCGACCACGAGTGCGAGTTTCTCCGCAAGGACGGAAGCAGACTATGGGTGTCGCTCAGCGTCAGGCTCGTCCCAGGCCGTGAAGGAGAGGCGCCGTACTACGAGGGCTTTGTCCAGGACATCACCGCGCGCCGCCTGGCTGAACGGCGGGCCGAGGAGCGCTCCCACTTTCTCGAAGAGCTCCTGATGGCAATACCCGTGCCTGTCTTTTGCCTTGATGCCACTCTGCACTACCTCGACGCCAACGAGGCCTACCTTGCCAACCTCGGCCTGTCCAAAGGCGAGCTCATCGGCAAGACCGTCTTCGAGGTTTGGCCGGCTGGGCTCGCGAAGCGCTTCGACGCCTCTGATCGCGAGCTGCTGGCTCATCCGGAGGAGCCGATCGAAGACGATGTCGTGCTGCCGCTCCCAGACGGCACTTTGCTGAACATCGTGACCCACAAGGCCGTCTTCTCCGACATCGCGGGACACACCGGGGGAATCGTCGGCGTCAACCTGGACGTGACCGGGATTCGCGAGGGCGAGCTGAAGCTGGCCGCCAGCGCCGCGAGGCTGGAGCTCACGCTCCAGGGGGCGGTCACCGCTCTCGGCGCCACGACCGAGAGGCGCGACCCTTACACCGCCGGTCATCAACGTCGCGTGGCCGGGATCGCTTGCGCGATCGCGCTTCGGCTCGGCTGGGATGAGGACCGCCTCGAGTCGCTGCGCGTCGCGGCTGCTCTGCACGACATTGGCAAGATCGTCGTGCCTGCCGAGATCCTTTCCAAGCCGGCGCGACTCAACAACGCAGAGATGGCGCTGATCCGCGAGCACGCCGGTGCCGGCGCGGACATCGTCGGCCCGATCGGCTTTGGTCTTGACGTGGCAGAGACAATCCGCCAGCACCACGAACGTCTTGACGGATCCGGCTACCCCGCCAAACTACGCGGAGAGGAGATTCTCCCGGCGGCGCGCATCATCGCTATTGCCGACGTCGTAGAGGCGATGATCAGTCATCGGCCGTATCGGCCGGCCCTCCCAATCGAGGCGGCCATGGCCGAGCTCGAAGACGGTGCTGGCAGTCGTTATGACGCGGCAGCTTGTAAGGCCGCCATCTCGCTGTTCCGCGATGGAGGCTTCAAACTCAGCGAATAGCTGCTCCCGTTCAGCTCCTCCGGGGACGGTCGATGACCGCCACAAGTTCCACATGCTCTGTCATCGGGAACAAGTCAAAGCCCTTCAGACAGCGGAGCACCCAACCCGCGTCGAGAAGGACGCGAAGGTCACGCGCGAAGCAAGCCGCCTCACACGCGACATAGACGAGCCGGCGAGGTCCAGGTTGAAGCACGGTGAGGGACGTCATGACGGCCTGCCCGGCGCCCTCGCGCGACGGGTCCAGGACCACGAGGTCCACACGACTCAGTCGATCGGTCACGAGAGCCGGGGTCACTGCGGCTTTGACAACCTCGACCTGGAACTGACCGGCCGTGTTCCTCGCGGCGTCAGCGCAAGCCCACCGGTCCCGCTCCACTGCAAGCACCGATCCGCTTGGGCCTACAAGATCACCCACGAGCCCGGCAAACAGCCCGGCCCCTGCATAGAGATCGGCCACGCGGTCTCCTGACGACGCCCCGAGCCCGTCCAGCACGGCTCGGCCCAGGACGTGCGCGGCGCTGGGATGCACCTGCCAGAAGACGCCCGCACTGACCTCGAAGTGGCGCCCAAGGACCTCGAAAGCCAGCTGTTCGGGTCCACGGGCGACGCGCCCGTTGACCATCAATCCGGCATCGAGAGACGGCAGTTGCCCAAGCCGCCGTCTTCGTGTCGTGAGCGACACCATCCTCTTGCCGCTCTCTTCTGACGCGAACACCTCCAGGTCGTCGACTCCGGGCCACTGGTGTTGCTCGACGCGGAGCGCTTCGACCGCGGCCGAAGCGATGAGACAGCCGTCCACCAACTGCAGGTCATGCGAGCGATGCTTGCGCAGCCCGAGACGACCAGCGTCATCGACCCCGAAACGGACGCGTGTCCGCCAGCCGAGCCCATCGGGAGCGCCGGCAACCTCTTCGACCTCGAGAGCAGGCTCGACACCGGCAAGCTGTCGCAGCTGCCCGACGACAAGATCGGCCTTAAGTCTCCGCTGAGCCCCAAGAGCGACGTGCTGCCAGTCACAGCCCCCGCATCCGCCGGGGCCTGCGTAGGGACATGGAGGAGTGACTCGCTCCGGAGAGGAACCGATGATCTCGAGCGCGTCCGCCCGCAGGTAGGACTTGGCTTCCTCGGTGACGGCCGCAATCACCCGCTCACCTGGCAAACAATGGCGAACGAACACGACACGACCGTCGTCGGCTCTCGCGACACAACCGCCCCCAGCCCCGATGGAGCCGGCCTCGAGCTCAAGCAACGGGAGATCGCTCACAAGCCGGCCGACTCATCACGGCCTGTACGGCTAGAACGTCTCTTCATCGTCACGCCAGTTCAGTGCGCTTACAGCCAGGCTTCAAGTCGTTGTCTATGCCCGGCCCTCTCCCATCGGACGCCGTCAGTGGGGGAGAGCACCCCAGAAGGCCCCTGCCGCCCTCTGGAGCCTCCTGGTGAGCTACCGATAGAGGGCGCCCCGGCAACCCATGGCTCCACGCAACTGCCCTGCAAGCCCCCAGGACACCCACGACGACTTGAGCGCACTCGACGCGGTCTCAGACCTAAGTCTCCACATCCCGGTCGCCACGCAAACCAACACGTCAGGGGCTTGGCAGCCAACGACTCCCGGCGGGCGGCGGACACCTCGTGACCCGACAACAGGGTCGTCACACCTTTGGATGGCTGTCCCCGCTAGACCGCCTATAATGTCCGTTATGTCGCGTTACGGGTTGGGGCGACAGGAATAACCGCGGGCTATGTCCGTCACGCCGCGTTAGGTCCGCCGCGACGAGTGCTACCTGGCCTGGACCTGCGACGTCACCGCTTGACGATAAGGTCGACGGTGATCCCGGCGAACCCATGGAGAGCGGTCTTGCGGTAGGTGGAACCCAGCGTGTAGGCAACCTCTGCCTCGGCGAAGCCCAGATCGGCGCGCGGTCGATTCACGACCATCCAGATCCGTTTGCAACTCCGGCGGACGCCCGACACCGCGGACGACGTGTAGTCCTGCCGCAGCGAGTATGGCACTGAGGCGGCTAGTGCCTGGCTCCACGTCTGGCGAGGGAAGATTGGCTCGAGAGAGGCACGATCTTCCTGCGCTTCGTTGACGTAATACGCGAATTCCCGCACTCCCGACGGCGCATCGAACGCGACACAATCACCTGGGTGGGCTGCTACAAGCACAAAGGCCACCGCGCCCTTCCAGTTCTCACTGGACGCTCCGTAGGTCGGAACGAGGACAGCGAGGGAAAGTGCAACGAAGACCGCTGTCCCCGCGAGCCTTGCTAGCCGCAATCTCAGATTCGCCAGTCCATATGCCGCGAGAAGCAGACCGGCGGGCACGACCGACAGCAAGAAGCTCGGTTCAAAGATTGAGTAGCCGCTCCCCACCGACACGATCCAGTCCAGGACGACCGGTACCACGAGCCAGAAGACGAAACCGGCTGCAATCTCAGCGATCACGCTCTCCCCACCAGCGCTCCCACGGCGGCGGCGAACAAGCAACAGCATCACCAAGGCTGCTGTCCAGCACAGCAGAAATACAACGCTCAGCATCGCATTCTCCAAGCGGGAACGGAAGAAATCCGGTACCGACCCAGAAACGAGCTCAGACAGGAGGAACCGGGCCGAGGCCCAGCCCGGTGGAGCTACCCACCCAACGCTGGCCGTCGCTCTTCTTGCAAAGCCTTCTGCTTGGACGATGAGCACGAGCGGCAGGCAGCACAGGAGATAGAAGGCCATGCATGCGACGACCTTTGCCTTGGCCTTGCCGTCCCGAGATGCCAGATAGAGCCAGGCAAGCGCAGCTGCGACGACAAGTGATGCCGTTAGCTGCACATAGGTCGAGATGATGGCGAGGACGCAGAACACCCCGTACCGAGCAAGGGTGCGGCAGTCTTGCAGTCGGACCGCCATGAGCCAGGTCAACGAGACGGCGAAGACGGCCATCGAATACCCGCGAGCCTGCTGAGACCACACGACCAGTGGCGGGCTCACCGCAGCGAGGAGGCAGGCGACCAACCCCACGCGCGGTCCACCCGCTCTGCGCCCGAGCGAGAAGACGACCGGAACAAGTCCGGCACCGGCGAGGGCAGAGGGCAGGCGTAGAACAGTGGGTCCCCAGCCGAACCCGATGACCCAGGCGCGCAAGAGTGCGTAGTAAGCCATGAAGTTGCCGCCATCGGACGTGATGGCGTGCCATAACGACCGTCCCGGAAAGCGAGCCAAGAACGCGGAGTAGAACTCGTCGAGCCACAACGACCGGCTTCCGAGGTCGATGAGGCAGAGAACCAGCCCAAGGCAGGTCACGCCGATCACGGCAACGACTTCGCGGCGGGGCAATCTACCTGGCGGGCTCAACTGCGATCGGCCGGCCGTCCCGGTCTCGACCGAGTCCGGAGAGGTCGGAGTGGCGGCCACACCGGAGAGTCTTGCCGATTCGCCGTGACCAGGTGCTGCTATCAACGCAAGGAGCGGTCCGCTCTTGCTAACAGACGGCCGCGACCACGATGACCACAAAGCCTGCCGCAGTCGCCGGAACGCGAAGCCTCGACGGCAACCCGATTCCCTCAACGGGTATAGGTCTTGTAACAGGTGCGACGCGGTGAAATAGGAACGGCTTCACCGAGAGGCACCCACTGCCCGGTCGTGGTCATTCGCGTGCAAGCCCATTTCGCTTCGCTTCACGCCGTTCAGGACCGCGAACAATCAAACGAGGAGCAGCATGGGCCGCTCTTGCATACCACTCCCCCACCTGGAGCCGCACCAGGGCCGCGACAGCCTACCTACGGGTCAGCTCAAGCCAGTGCTCAGACTGCTCAGAACTATCAGCTCAACGGGTACTACGACTCGTAGCCCGACAAGTTGAATGTTTGGGACCCGGACTGGGCGTTGTCGTAAAGGGAAAAAATCCCAAAATATTCTATCTTTGGAAGCAGGGGTTGAAAATTCACAGTGAAAGAGCAGCTCTGTGAAGGGCCGAGCTCCACGCCGCTGCCGGCACAGGAACCACCTGTCCAACTGAAGTCCGGGGCGTTCTGTCCCGAGACGCCGGAGGATCCTCCGAAAATCAAGAAGACCGTCTTGCTGGTGTTGGTTACCGTGACGGAATAGCTGACATTGGTAGTCGTGGTCCCAAAGGGGATTGAAGTGATCGGCGTGCCGGCCGGGTGGTCCAAGGTGAGCGTTGCGTATTGCCCGATCCCACTCTCAGGAATCGTCCACACACCGCCCGACATATTCCCATACACGTCGACCTGGTCCTTGCGTGGTCCCGATGCCGTTGGCGTGAAGGTCACGGTGAACTGGCACTGGGCTCCGGGGTCGATCACCGTGGCTCCGCAGTTGCCGGGGCCGACACCGAAGTCGGTGTAGTTCTGGCCACTGACACCGATCGAACTGACGTACAACGGAACGGTTGACGAGGCGTCCTCGACGGTGATGTACAAGGGAGTCGTAGTGGTATTGACGCCTTGGGTACCGAAGTCGATATTGCCGCCGGAGTAGAACGACGACGAGGCAGTGATCCGGATCTCCGAGAAGACGCCGGTCCCCGACAGTGGCAGCAGCGCGTTCGAGCCACTGGGCCCCCAGCTCATGTCAGAGAGCTCGAGCGTGGCAACGCGCTTGCCGGTACTGGTCGGAACGAAATCGACGGCGAAGGAGCACTCGCCTCCGCTCGGGGACAACACGATGCCTGCGCAGTCGTTGCTGGGGACACCGAAATCGGAGGCGTTCACTCCGATGATGTTGAACCCGCCGAGGGTCTGTGGCTCCTTGCTGTTGTTCGTGACTCGCACCTCGTAGTTCGTGCTGTGAATCGAGACGCCGACAGTTCCTAGATTCTCGCTGCCGACCCCGAAGGAGATGGGCGGAGGAGCGGCGCCTTCTGTGACGACAACATTCGGCGCCGTGGTTGTGCCTTCCGTGTTGTTCACAGAAAGACTGAAGGTGTAAGTAAAGGCCGTGCCCCCCGTGTCCTTGCCGACTGCGAAGGACTTCGAAAACGAGTTCCCAGTACACGAGAAGTTCCTCTCGGGCAATCCCCCGAGGGCGGGCGTCACCGAAAGCGTGCAGGTCTTTGCGTACTTGAGCGCCGCCTTGAGAGTCACTTTCCCTCCCCTGTCGGACAGGGAGCTCGGCAACGCCTTAAAGGAAATGACCATTGGGAGCGAGGCAGGCGGCGCAGCCGCACCCACACCCGGAGCGAGGACTGTGCTCACAGTCAGCATCGCCACTGGTGTCATTACAAGTGTCGCGACCTTCCGTGCAGCCCAACCCTGAGAAGACATGACTTCCTCCTAAGCACAATGGCCGGTGCTCGCCGCTGTCGACACAAAATACTATCTTGCGTGGGACCCGACCGACGATCAGACGTCACCGGAGGACTTGCGTCCCACGCTTCTCGATGACGGAATAGGTGGTAGTTCCCCTAGTCAGCACTCCGGCCGACGACGGGATGGCTCTCCGAGTGCCCGGCCGCCCTCTGCTCCGCCTGAGCCCGACAGCGTGCCCCGAGCCCCCATCGGCCACGCTGACGCGTGCGACGTCCAGCAGAGCGTCAGCCGGATCGGAAGTAGCGCGAGCTACTCGTGTGCAGGGTTGGGAAGGGCTACCGGGTGACTCCACACGAGGACGTGATAGGAGCCGACGATGTAGACCCGAGCCGGTGGTCCCCACGTCCTCGTCGCGGCGTCGCGGTCGACGTTGTCGACATAGGGCGTGTCGTAGACAAGGAACTGCCATTCCTGACCGATGTACCAGGTCGGCGACGACAACGTCGTCATCTGCTGGAGGGCGCCTCCGTTCGAGGCTGACACCGGCCGCACGGTCACTGCTCCCTTGCTCTGGACCGTCGTGATGCTGGCGGCCCAGTAGTCGCCGATCCCCCATCGAAGATGGTGAGCCTCCAGCCACGCGACCAACGACGGGACCTGGTACGGCGGCTCAGGGCGGGACAGCGCGTACCCGACTCCGGCCGCGAAGCTCAAAGACACAGCCACGCCGACAATCGCGAGAGCTCGGGCCGCTCGGCCGGGCGGGATCTTGGGCCAGGCCCGAGCGACCACGCGACCCGCCAGAACGATGGCGAACACGACCGTCACGGTAAGGTAGCGGACCCCGCTCTGGTCGGCCCGTGCGAGAACGACGAAGGGCACCGCTGAGCAGAGCACGGTGATGAGGAGAACGTCGTCAAGCCGCCAAGGCTCGCGCTCGCCCGTCGAGAGCTCTCGATGTCGCTTGCGGCCAACGCCTGCCACGAGGCTTGACAGGGCGGCCAACAAGCACGCCAGCACGCAGAGTGCGCCTAGGACATGCACCTCGCGCAGGCCGAGCGGGACCCCCCCATTGTGACGGAGGCCGTTGGTCAGGCCGAGGAGATCGGACACGTAGGCCGGCACGTGCCCGAGGTTCCTGAGCATCTGACCCAAGTGGACGATGGACAGCGCCGGTTGGGACGTGAACGCGCCTCGGCTGACGGCGAGCCGCCGCGCGCCATCAGCGACACCCATGCTGATCGCTGCAGCAGAGACCTGTGCGATGCCGCTTTGCCATCTTCGCTGGCGCAGCGCTGCGACAAGACCCGCAAGGAACAGGGGCACCACTGCGTAGGCAACAAGCAGCAGATCGCCGAGCACCCCGGCCGCGAGCAAGAACACAGCCAGCACCCATCCCCAGCCAAAGCGTCCCCGCCTGAGCGCGGCGAATGCCAAGAGCGCAAAGAGCACCGTGCTGATGTGGAATCCCCTACCGACGAAGAAGAGGGCCATGGCCGGAGTAGCAAAGCCGAGCAGGGCCACGACCGCTGCACCCCCGGCAAGCGCCGGCGCACCACGGCAACCCTCCCGGGCGATGAGAGCACCGGCCGCGATGACAAGAGCGGCCATGACCGCAGGTCCCGCGTAGAGAAGGCCTGGCCGGAGGCCGTCGAGGCGGATAGCCAAGGCGTAGAAGGGCGCGTCACTCGTCCAGTACGAGGCGAAGGTCAAGTTCCAACCTTGGAGCAGAAGGTGCCCGCTGGCCATGGCCTGACCCTCGAGAATCACAGTCGCCCTGTCCGAGGTCCCGGCTTGGTCATGAACCGACCTCGCATAGAGGAAGACCACCAGACCAGCGAAGCCGGCGAACGTGGCTGCCGAGCTCACACCCAGTCGTGCGAGCGCGGACTTCGACCATGCGGGCCGGCGACTCGTGCCCGGGCTGTCATCGACATCTGTGGTCACAGAGCCTGACCTTGCCTCAGGCCGCGACAGACCAAGCGAAGCTGGCCGCTGCTCACGTCGCGGGACTCTACCCCTAACACGGTGGCAGGCCTCGGCAAGAACCACCGCTGACGCGTCATGTTCCGGCCCTCTCGGCCCACGATCGTTCTACGCTTGAGCTGTGGGAGGCCCCGCCCCGGAAAGCAGGAAGTCAGGAGACGACTCAGCTGGCTTCTCCGCTCTCGTTGCATTGCAGCCGGTGATGGACCTCCAGGACCACACCGTGTTCGGCTACGAGGCCCTCCCCCGCGCTTCGATGCGCGAAGACCCGAAAGGGCTCGTCCGCGGCGCGCTCCCTGCGGTGCAGTACACGAGTCCCGCGCTGCTCTTTGTGCCGCTTACAGCTGATGCTCTCCAAGACGACAGATTCGACCCCTGCTCTCGAGCCGACGAAGTCGGGGCCGTACCGGCAGAGGTCGCTTGGCTCATCAGTGAGGCGACGGCGCTCGAGATGCCCAAACTCGTCGAACGCCGAGTCGCCCAGTTGCGCGATCGGGGATTCCTGATCGCCCTCGCTGACGTCGCGCCCGGCGTGCTCAGCCGCGGGCCTCTCAGCGACCTCCTGCCGAGCTTCGTGATCTTGGACCCGACCTACACCGAGTACGTCTCAACGGGTATCCGGGCGCGCGCGGAGCTCGCCGGCTTGCTCGCGTATTGCGCTCGGCTCAATGCGCACGTGATTCCCCGCGGCATCACCGACGACGCGATTGCCCAGCGCTTGATAGGGCTCGGAGTGCGCCTGGGCATCGGCCCTCACTTGGGATCGCCTGCTGTTCTCAACGCTGCAGCGGCAGAACCGGGAGACGAGGTCGTATCGCCGGCCTGGTTCCGCCGGCAAGGAGTACGGGTGCTCACCGCGCCAGGGGAGGCTCTGGACGCCCCGGCCCTGGTGGCGAAGCTTCCGAGTGCGGGACACTTGCCGGTCGATGCCCAGGGCTTCGCGTGGTCTCTCGGCGGGGCCGCGCGCCAGATGCAGGCCGAACACGATCCGACCCGCATCCTCCAGGTCACAGCTGACCACTTGCCGCTCGTGGTGCCTGCCGACCGGTTCGCGATCTTCGAAGCCGACTGGGACCGGTACCGCCTCCGGGCACGCGTCCTCGCGGGCGCGGAGCTGGAAGGGCTCAACGAAATGGACATTTCGATGGATCGGGGCATCACGGGCTGGGCGTTCCTTCGCGGCTACCCGTACAACTGCCCGGACACGCGCAGCCATTCCGAGGCCGTGTCGATCCCGGGCCAAGACGAGTCGACCTTGGAGGAGTCCCTGCTCGTCGTACCGCTCATCGCGGGTGACCACCGGCTCGGTGTCATCGACATGTGGCGCAACGGTCGGTCGCAGTTCACCGAGGAGGATCTCGAGCGTTGTGCACTGTTCGGTTACATCACCGCGGCTGCTTGGCGCAACGCTCAGCTGTATGCAGAGCTCGAACTCCGGGCAATGACAGACACCTTGACAGGACTGTTGAACCATCGATGGTGGGACGAGTTGGCGACGCGCGAGGCCGCTTTCAGCAGTCGAGCAGGAACTCAGATCGGGATCCTGCTCATCGACCTCGACCACTTCAAACGCGTGAACGATCAGTGCGGGCACATGGCCGGTGACGCCCTGCTCCGCAACGTGGGCCGCGCGATACAGGGGACCCTTCGGACCGGCGACGCGGCCGTTCGCTACGGAGGCGAGGAGTTCCTCCTGATGCTTCACGACGCCGACGAGGTCGGAGCGATGCGCGTTGCACAAGCAGTGCGGGACGTCCTGGCCAAACTGCCCCCGCCAGGAAACGGTGTCCCTCGCATGACTGCTTCGATCGGCGTGGCCTTCTTCCCGCGGCACGGTTCGGTGCTCCACGAGGTCGTCAATGTCGCCGATATCGCCATGTACCAGGCTAAAGCCGAGGGGCGAGACCGCATCGTGCTTGCGCCCAGTCCTGCAAGCGAACCTCCTTCCACGGCTCGTCGGGAGGCGGAGGGCTAGCTGCCGACCGGGACCGGCAGCCGATCATCTCAAGCCTGAGTCCCCGCAGGCCCACGGCTGGCCGGCCGAAGAGGCCGGACGGTCGAGTGGCTCTGGTCCCGCCAGCCGCGTGCCATGGCGGGTGTGTCGAACGCGACAGCGAAACGGCCGTCTCCCGTCATCACAATCCCGCCACCATGACCGCCACGGGCGCGAACCAACCCGAGCGCGTCGTCGAGGGCCGCTTCGATCGGCGCCCCTTGTCTCACACACCAATCGACTCGGTGCGCGAAGCCGGCCACCACGAACGACTCGCCTTCACCAGTCGCCGAGACCGCGACGCTACGATCGTCGGCCCAGGTTCCCGCTCCGGCGATTGGTGAGTCACCCACCCGCCCCGGCAACTTACCGAGACGACCGCCTGTGGACGTGGCGGTGGCCAGATGTCCGTCGCGGTCGACGGCCACGGCTCCCACCGTTCCGCTGCGGGAAATCGGCGCGACACCCGCGCCACACAGCAGGTCCGGGCCCATATGCGGCAGGCCCATGCTCTCGCAGAAGCGGTCCGCACCGGCGCCGGCAAGCAGGATCGGTCCCTCGGCGGGTCCCCCCAGTGCCATGACTGCCCGAGCGGCGCGTACCGGGCTCTCGGGCCAGGTCGCAGCACAGATCGCCCCAAAGGCGCCGCTCGAGCCGTCCATGACCGCCGCGTCGGTCTCGACGGTGCCTTGCGAGGTGGCGACGGCGCCTCTCCCGCAGTTGAAGTTGCCGGACGCCTCCATCCACGCGACGGCCTCGGTAACGGCATCGAGGGCGCGACCACCTACACCGAGCACACGCCAGGCAGCGGTGAGCGCAGCGGAGAGGTCTGCCTCTAGCCGGGCGAGCTGCGCTGGCGAGCTCTGGCCTGTGAACTCGCCGGCACCGCCGTGGATGACGACAGCGGGCGTGCCCAGTGCCCCTGACTCCAACAGGACGTCTCCGCTCATTCCTCCACCTCTCTAGCGCCCGTTTCAGGTGCGGATGCCGCCGCCAACATCGACGAGTTGTCCCGCGATGCGCCGTGTCGTCCACCGCTCGACAGCGAAGGCAAGAAAAGGCACGAATCCCGCCGCTATCAATGCAATAACCTGGCCGAGGCTCAGGCGGAACCTGCGGGCGAGGTCGGCCACTGTCACGAGGTACACGATGTACAACAAGCCGTGGATCGGGCCGACGACCTGAACAACCGCCGGCTTGCCGGCCGCGTACTGCAGTGGGACACCGACGAGCACGAGGACAAGCAGGCCGAGGCCGACGACGTAAGCCATGACGCGGTAGCGCACGAGGGTCGCTCTCTGTGGCGGGCTCACGAGCGCCTCAACGCAGCCTGTGCTCGTCCGTCGCGTTGAGCTCGGCAAGGTAGCGGTTGTATGCGGCTAGCTCCTCGTCCTCGTCCTCATCGTGGCGATCCGGCTCGTCGGTCGAAGGCCGGTCCGCAGAGTTGTCCGACGAGGTTCCGGAAGGCTTCGCCGGTTGCTCATGAACGATCCTCCACCACATGTAGATGCCGTAACCGGCAAAGAAGGGCCACTCGACGGTGTACGCCCAGCTGAGGGCGTTGCCTGCCAGCGCGCGGTGCAACTGCCACCATCCGAGAGCCAGGCAGCCAGGAACCACGACCAGCGCGGTCAGATGGAGGAGGACCGCCCGACGCGAGAACCACGCGGGACCCACGCCTCGAGGTTAGTCCTCACCCGGTTTCCTTCTTCCAGCGGCCCGGCCGCCCTCGGGCATGACAACACCGCCACATTTCCTGCCGAGGGCCGGCTTGCGCCTAGGGTTGAGCCCATGCGTCCGTGGTCATCAAGTTACTCAGGCCGTCTCGAAGAGATGGAGATCACGAGCCGGGCCCTCGAGCGCAACGCCCTCGGTGACTCGGCTCGGCGACCGCTTTATGTGTACCTACCCCCGGGCTACGACGAGAGCCCCGGCCGCTCTTACCCCTCTGTGTACATTCTCCAGGGATTCGCCGGTGCACTACCGGCGTGGAAGAGCCGCTCGAACAACCTCCGTCCTACGTATCCGGAGATGGCCGACGAGCTGTTCGCGTCAGGAGGAGCTCCACCGTGCGTCCTCGTTTTCGTCGACGCCTGGACCTCACTCGGTGGCAGCCAGTTCGTAGACTCGCCGGCGACGGGCCGCTACCACACCTATCTATGCGAGGACGTCGTCTCGTTCGTCGATGCCGCGTACCGCACCCTTGACGACCCGGCACACCGGGGCGTGCAGGGAAAGTCCTCGGGCGGCTTCGGAGCGATGATCACCGCGATGATGAGACCGGACCTGTTCGGTGGCTTTGCCACCCATGCAGGCGACGCCCTTTACGAGTACTGCTATCTACCCGGGCTCGCTGAGGCCTACCGAACGCTTCGAGATCACTACGACTCGAGTTTTGAGGCCTTTTTCGCCGACATGGCCACTAGGGCCGCCTTGTCGCGGTCGGGTGACGCGGAGGTGCTGTCGGCGTGGGCGATCGCGGCATGCTTCTCGGCTGAGCCGGACGGTACCGTCAAGGTACCGTTCGACCTTCATACAGGGCGCATCGACGAAGCTGTCTGGGCACGCTGGCTCGCGTGGGACCCTGTCAGGATGGTCCCGCTCCACAAGACGGCTCTGCGATCACAGCGGGCGATCTGGGTCGATGCTGGTCGCTCCGACGACTACCGGCTCGATATCGGCGCCGAGGCATTCGTCGCTGAGCTTGCGGCGATCGAGGTCACCGAAGTCGCATTCGAACTGTTCGACGGCACCCACTCCTCCATCGAGTACCGATATCCGCTTTCGCTCGCGTATCTCGCCGAGCACCTCTCCTAGCCAGCGCGCTCGCCGTGCCAGGGGCCTGCCCACCGACGCGGCAATCTTCGCCGCATCAGTCCGGGCGGCGTTGGTCGAATGTCACCACAAGTTTTCGGGCTGCGCGGGCGTCGTCCAGCCGTTCGACCGGGGTCGTGCGCGGGGCAGCCTTCGCGTCGTCGGCGTTCCCAGCATCGCGCGACTCCCGCGCGACCTGGACAAACGCATCCGCGAGCGCCGCCAGCGTCTGGGGACTCTCGGTCTCGGTTGGCTCGACCATGAGAGCCTCCTCGACGATGAGGGGGAAGTAGACCGTCGGGGGATGGAACCCCAGCTCCATCAGACGCTTGGCCACATCCAGGGCGCTGAGGCCGACCTCGTGATGGAGTGACTTCGCCGAGACGACACACTCGTGCATCACGGGCCTGTCATAGGCGATGTCGTAGGTTCCGCGAAGACGTTCCTTGAACCAGTTGGCGTTCAGCACTGCGATCTCGGACACTCGCTTCAATCCGTCGCCGCCGTTGAGGCGCAGGTACATCCAAGCGCGGAGCAGAACGACAGCATTGCCGTGCCAAGAATGCACTCGCCCGATCGAATGCTCGGGCATGATGAGCTCGTAACCCGCTTCGGTACGCGTGGGCCTTGGACCCGGAAGGAATGGAACCAGTTCGGCACCAACAGCGACAGGGCCTGCCCCTGGCCCTCCCCCACCGTGCGGAGTCGCGAAGGTCTTGTGCACGTTGAGGTGAACGATGTCAAAGCCCATGTCGCCCGGTCGCACAATTCCGAGGATCGCGTTCAGGTTGGCACCGTCGTAATAGAGCAGCCCACCGACATGGTGCACCGCTTCGGCGATCTCGACGATGTCCTCCTCGAACAGGCCCAGGGTGCTCGGGTTCGTCAGCATGATGCCCGCCACGTCGTCGTCCAGCAACGTGCGCAGCGCGTCGAGGTCGACCCCGCCCCGCGCGTTCGTGCCGACCGTGGCAACTTCGTAACCGCTGAGAGTCACCGAGGCCGGGTTCGTGCCGTGAGCAGAATCCGGAATGATCACACGGCGCCTGCGCTCGGACTCGCCATGAGCGTCGTGATATGCCCGCATCAGCAACAGGCCCGTGAGCTCGCCGGCTGCTCCGGCTGCTGGCTGCAAGGTGGCGCCCTGCATCCCGGTGACAGCGCACAGAGCCTCTTCGAGCTCGACGAGGAGCTCTAGCCACCCTTGGCTACAGGAGGCGGGAGCAGCCGGGTGAACCTGCGTGAAGCCCGGTAGCGTCGCACCGGCGTCTGCGGCCTTGGGGTTGTACTTCATCGTGCAGGAGCCGAGTGGGTACGCCCCGAGATCGACGGAGTACTGGCGGTGAGTCAGTCGCGTGAAGTGCGCGACGAGGTCGCGCTCGGAGACTTCCGGCAACGCCACAGCCCCGGTCCGCAAGAAACCTCCGGGTACGATCTCCTGCGCGGTCCAGGCCGGCAGGTCTGTAGTCCGGAACGAGGCGGCGTGGCGTCCTGGCGCGGAGAACTCGAAGATGGTCGGCTCAGAATCGTGAGCGAGAAGCGGCGCCCCGAGGGCCCGGCCGGCGGGCAGTGGCGCGCTCATCGGACGGCCTTGCCGAATGCGGCCGCGAAGCCGTCGATCTCCGCACGCGTGCGCCTTTCGGTCGCAGCGACAAGCAATCCGCCGGCATAGACGGTGTGCTCGAATCCTGCCCGGATGGGCACGCCGGCAAGATAACCGTCTTCCACCAGCCGCTCTATGAGCGTCTCGGGTTCCACCGGCGTCCGAATTGCGAACTCACGCAGCACCGGGGCAGTTGTCATCAGGTCCACTCCGTCGATCGAGCAAAGGGCCTCGCGGGCGTAGCGCGTCGCTCTCGCACATCGGAGGGCCACCTCGCGGAGTCCCTGTGGGCCCAGCCACGAAAGGTGGATCGCCGCAGTCACCGCCATCAACGTCTGGTTCGTGCACACATTCGAGGATGCCCTTTCGCGACGGATGTCCTGTTCGCGTGCCCGCAATGTCATGACGTACGCGTGGCGGCCCTCTCTGTCGAGAGTCTCTCCGACGATCCGTCCGGGAATTCGCCTCACGTCCGCCAGGCGGCATGCGAACAAGCCGAGGTACGGTCCGCCGAAGCCAAGCGCCATCCCGAACGGCTGTCCCTCACCCACCACAACATCGGCGCCGAGCTCTCCTGGGGATTGGAGAAGCCCGGCCGAGACGGGATCGAAGCACACGACAAGGCGGGCGCCAAAACGGTCAGCGACAGCTCGAGCGGTGCCGATGTCCTCCAAGCAACCAAGGAAGTTGGGTGCGGAGACGACGACCGCACCGAATGGCCCGTCGTCAACCACGTCATCCCAGGAGGTGACGCCCCCCGACAGCGGCACGGTGTCGATTTCGTTGCCGGAACCATGCGAGAACGTCTCCAGCTGCTGGCGCCAATGAGGGTGGACGCCCTGTGAGCAGAGCACCCGTTTGTGGCCTGTTGCCACCACGGCGAGATTCACCGCCTCGACGAGCGCCGCCGCCGCGTCATACAGCGAAGCGTTGGCGACCTCGAGGCCAGTGAGTCGGGCGATCATCGTCTGGTACTCGAAGATGGCCTGCAGGACCCCCTGTGACACCTCAGGTTGATAGGGGGTGTAGGCGGTCACGAACTCCGAACGAGACGCGATGGCCTTCACGACGGCTGGGATCTCGTGGTCGTACGAACCAGCTCCGGCAAAGCACACGAGGTCCCGGCCACACGGTCGATTGCGCGAGGCCATGTCCTCGAGTCGCCAGGCAACGTCCGGCTCACTCATGGCCGGTGGAAGATCGAGGCCGTCCGCCAGTCGTAGCGCTTCGGGGATCTCGGCGAACAGACCATCGAGGTCATCGAGACCGAGGAAGTCGAGCATCTCCGCGACCTCGGCGTCGGTGTGTGCAACAAACGGCGCGCTCAAGAGCCTGCCCCTTCCGCAGTGGCGGAGCCCGCGGTTGGATGCGGAGCAAGATCGCGGTCGCCCGACGCGACTGTCAAACGCTGGAACGGTGGCTTCACGACCACGGCAGGGACCAGGCCTCCCCGTAGTGCGATCTGCACACCGGCGCCCAAGGCGGTTGCAGGAGGCACAAACGCGAGCGCTATCCCACGCTGCAGCACGGGAGAGAAGTTGCCGCTGGTGACAACACCCGCTACTTCACCGTCGATGAGGACCGCATCCTCGTTACGGGGAGGTCTGCGTCCCTCGGCGAGCAGACCACGCAGGCGTCGCCAAGGTCCCGCCGCGCGCTCGCGCTCCAGAGCTTCCCGACCGCGGAATGGACCCTTGTCCCAGCTGACCACCCAGCCGAGCCCAGCCTGCAATGGTGTGATGCCGGTGCCGAGCTCGTGGCCGTGCAAAGGCAGTCCGGACTCGAGGCGAAGGGTGTCGCGGGCGCCGAGACCTGCCGGTTTGACTCCGGCGCCAATGACGTCTCGCCAGAATGCAGGGGCCATCTCCGACGGCACAGCGCACTCGACGCCGTCCTCGCCGGTGTAACCAGTACCGGCGACCCGACAAGGCACGCCTTTGAACTCGAAATCTGCCACTCCAAAATGCGCGACCGCCGCCGCCGCCGCCGACACGGTCGCGAGCCGCTCTCGCGCCCGCGGTCCCTGCACGGCGATGACAGCCCGCTCGTGGGTCACGTCATGACCGCCGAGAACCGAGATGACCCGCGCGGTGTTCGAAGCGTTCGGCATCACGTCGAAACGTTCCTCGCCGACCCACCAAACGATGATGTCATCAAGCACCGAGGCATCGGCCTCGTCGAGGAGGTGCTGGTATTGGGCGCGGCCCGGCCCGATCCGCCGCAGGTCGTTGGTCAGGCTCGTCTGGAGCAACTCGAGGGAACCCGGGCCCTCGACACGCACAGTGCCGAGATGGCTGACGTCGAAGGCCGCGGCGTCGTTCCTGCAGGCGAGGTGCTCGGCGATAGTGCCTTCAGGATACGACAGCGGCATCTCCCAGCCGCCGAAGTCCACCAGTCGAGCGCCGAGCTCGATGTGCTCGGCATGCAATGCGGAGTGCTTGAGTGTCACCCAGCCAATCTAGCCGTTGCCTCTGGCAGGTACTTTCCGAGGAGATTGAAGACGTCGCGGCGGTAGAGAACCCGGACCCGAACTTCGGGATACAACTCAGCCATCTGGCGCAACTTGCGGTTCTTCGCCGTGACGAGCTCCTGACGAAGTGTCGTCAGCTCGAGGAACAAGTCATGTTCGCTCAGGTAGAAATCGGGTCGGAACGCGCTCGTCGGTTGTCCATCCGAGCCCCACGCAAGGACGAACTCCACAGGCTCGTACTCCCACCGGACCTCGTAGTAATCGAGAACCTCGGCAAACAGGCGCTCTGAATCGTGAGCAAACCGCACCCCGGGGTGCGTTAGCGGCCTCGGTGCCGGGCGGGATCGCTGGTGGGAGGGCGTCTAGCCTCCCTCGGCAAGCCGAGCGGGCCCGGAGGTCGCCACTGTCGCGCTGGGGGCCGCCATTCCCGAGTCATCGGGCACGGACTCACCGCTTGCGAGGTGACCGCGGTCGATGCGGCGAATGGCGGCATCGACCTCGCCGACGACCCCGGCAAGCGGGACGACGTTGAAGACACCTTGGCCGCCCCGCAGCAGGTCGATGATCTCCTCACCCGTGCGCACCAGCACAGAGCCCTGGCCGACCATGACGAGGTTCGCCGTCGTGAGGTCTTCTCCGACGGCTTCGCGCAGGCATTCGATCGCGCGTCTGGCCTGGCGCAAGTTCACGCCGCCATCGAGAAGCTGCTTGATCACCTTCAGCTCGAGCAAGTCCTTGTAGGCGTACAACCTCTGGGACCCACTGCCACGCGCCTTGGCGAGCGACGGGCGGCTGAGGCCGGTCCGGTCCCAGTAGTCCAGCTGGCGATATGTGATACCGACGATGCTGCACACCTGCGGCCCGCGGAAACCGACTTGGTCCACTTCGTACCCCTGTCCTTAGTTCCCGTGCTTCCGCCCCTGCCCTCGAATGGACCACAGCGCGGTAGTTACACCTTCGTAAGAAAGGTTACGGCTCGCGTCACTCGACGTCAATGATCGGTCGAGCCCTTGGGCTGGAAGAAAGTCAGACGTCTACTGAAGCTTGAGCTTCAGGGTTCGCCGCGGCGCCAAATACGCCCGCCCGACTGCTCACGACGTGAAGTCCTCCGGTCGGATCCGGTCCAGGAACTCCCGGAACTCGCCAACCAGCTCGTCCGGGTTGCCTTCGACCGCAACGTCCTCATCGTCCGGCTCGATCACCAGGCCCTCGGTCTCCATGAGATCGTCCGCGACATACAACGGCGAGTGAGTGCGCGCCGCGAGCGCGATCGCGTCTGATGGCCTGCACGACACCACTACCTCACGCGCGCCGGAGCGAAGGTGAAGCTCGGCGAAGAAGGTCCCGTCTCTGAGCTCGGTCACGACCACACGCACAACCTTGGCGCCGAGGGTCTCGATGATCTCCCTCATGAGATCGTGGCTCATCGGCCGTGGGGGCTCGACTCCCTGGAGAGCAAAGGCGATGGCGGTCGCCTCGGGTCCGCCGATGAAGATCGGCAAGGAACGACGGGCGCCCTCAGTCTCTTCGAGAAGCACGACCGGGGTGCTCGACCCTAGGTCGACACGGACAGCTCTCAGATGCACCTCGACCATGACAGCAACTTACCGCCACGCGAGGTGTTCGAACATCGCAGCCGGCTCAGCACGGAGTTCAGCCGCCTCGGCGACTTGCAGCCCAGGCAGGTTGCGGTAGCGCTCGTCCAGATCCAGGCCGTAGCCGATCACGTGCTCGTTGCCGATGACCTCACCCACGTAGCGGATCTCGACGGGCAGCAGCCTGCGGCTTTGGCGGTCCAAGAGGGCGCATGCGACTGTTGAACGAGCCCCGCGCAGGGCGATCAGCCGGAGAACATAAGCGAGCGTGAGGCCGGTGTCGACGATGTCCAAGACGACGATGACGTCCCGACCTGTGACGTCCAGATCCAGGTCCTTCACCACGCGTACCCGTGTCCGGCCGTCCCCGTAGGCCGATA
>Ga0326728_10011999_pt1 | contig 19504 bp, 18 predicted proteins | sample MB3enrmetagenome_FD_207602 | JGI IMG/M metagenome (GOLD analysis project Ga0326728, IMG submission 207602) | Lab enriched peat soil microbial communities from McLean, Ithaca, NY, United States - MB31MN | ecosystem: Environmental > Terrestrial > Soil > Wetlands > Peat | place: USA: New York... | reverse complement strand
AGCTGCGCGGCCGACTCGGAGATGAGGCGCTTGGTGCTGCCTACGTCGGTGACGAGGTGGTCGGGAGTGAGCCGGCCCGAGAGCTGGGCCATGAAGTCGAGCGTGGCGAAGATGGGCATGGAGAGCAGGACCACTTCGCTCTCGCGCGCGGCCTCAATGGGGTCCGCGGCCACGGCGTCGATGGCGCCCATGCCGAGCGCAGTGTGAACCTGCTCTCTCGTGCGACTCCAGCCGGTGATGCGGCCGGTGAACCCGGCGGCGCGCAGGGCGAGACCCGCAGAGGTGCCGAGGAGGCCGGTTCCGAGGATGGAGATGCGTTGGATCATGGTTGGCGAGTGAGCAGGTCGAGCGGAGTTAGCGGAGCTAGCGGTGCTAGCGGCGTTAGCGGAGCTAGAGGCTGCTGCATCTCAGACTAATCCACAATGCTTAAGGATGGCTGAATTGGGAGCCGGGATCACTTGCCGGGAACAACACGAATCACGTCCGGACCGTGATGGGTCCGAATCGAGGGGATCGAGGACGGATTAAACCGTTCGCCCGACGGCGCCGGCAATCAACCGCAGCTCTGCCGTCAGTTTCGCGAAGTCCTCGAGGAACAAGGTCTGCGCGGCGTCGCTGACGGCTTTATCGGCGTTGGGATGGATTTCGATGAGCAGGGCATCGGCGCCCGCGGCTACAGCGGCGCGAGCCATGGCGGGAACCATATCGCGCCGGCCGGTACCGTGCGATGGGTCGCCGACGATGGGCAGGTGCGAGAGCTTTTTGACGACCGGAATCGCCGAGATGTCCATGGTGTTGCGCGTGGAGGTTTCGTAGGTGCGAATGCCGCGCTCGCACAGAATCACATCGTAGTTGCCGCCGGAGAGGATGTACTCGCTCGACAGCAGCAGCTCCTCAATGGTGGCCGCGATGCCGCGCTTGAGCAGAACCGGCTTGCGCACCTGGCCGAGTTCGCGAAGCAGGTTGAAGTTCTGCATATTGCGCGCGCCCACCTGGAAACAATCCACGTAAGGCAGCATGGCTTCGATCTGCGAGATCTCCATGACTTCGCTGACGGTAGCCAGGCCATGCGTATCGGCGGCCTCGCGCATGAGCTCGAGGCCGGGAATGCCGAGTCCCTGGAAGGAATAGGGCGAGCTGCGCGGTTTGAAGGCGCCGCCGCGCAGAAAGCCGCCGCCGGCGGCTTTTACGGCTGCCGCGGTGGTGAAGATCTGGTCATGGTTCTCGATGGCGCAGGGGCCGGCGATCATGGCCACCTGCTTGCCGCCGATGGTGGCGCCGTTGGGGAACTCGACTACCGTGCCCTCGGGTCTCCACGCGCGGCCGGCGAGCTTGTAAGGCGAGCTGATGCGATGCACGCGCTGTACCCCGGGCAGAACCTCAAACTTGCTCAGGTCGAGGCCTGCGGTGGGGCCGACCGCGGCAAGAATGGTTTGCATGGCGCCGGTGGTGCGGTGCACATTCACACCGGCCTCCTCCATGACTTCAATCACTGCGTCGATCTGTTCTTCGGTTGCGTCTTCAAGCATTGCGACAATCATTTTTCATTCCCTGTCTCGGGCGTCTGCGAGCCCGCGGCATGGCCAGGCTCCGCGCCCGCGTGGGCGGCCCGGGCGTTCCTCTCTGAAGCCAGCTCGTTTCTCTGCAGCGCGCGCATGACGTCGATGATGCGCTCGTAGATGTGCGTGAGCTCGATATCCGGCAGCGGTCCCTTGTTGGCCGCACGCACATTGGCGTAAATGATCTTTTCGCGATCCGGTTCGTACACCGGGAGCGAGGTGGCGGCCTTGAGATGGCCGATCATCTGCGCCGCGCGCGCCCGCTCGCTGAGCAATTCAACGAGCTGGCGGTCGAGAACATCGATGCGGATTCGCAATTCTTCGATGGTCATTTCGTCCTCGTGTTGCAAAACGAGCTGTCAGCCTTCAGCTATCAGCTTTCAGCCTGAACCTGCTGATGCAGGCCTCCGCGGCTCGCTACGATTGCGAACGAGCTGAGAGCTGATGGCTGAAGGCTGAGAGCAGCTTCTCTCACCGGGCCAGCGCCGCATGCGACAGGCGCAAGCCCTTGATAAATCGCGACACCGTCCCGGGAGCTTCATCCGGCGCCGAGCGCTCAACCAGCTCGACAATTGCGCTGCCGATCACCGCGGCATCGGCGAACTCCGCCACCTGGGCCACGTGTTCCGCGTTGCTGATGCCGAAACCCACGGCCACCGGCAGCCCCTTGTCGGCGGGTCCGGTCCATCGACGGATGCGCGCGACCAGCGCGGCCGCATCGCCGGCCACGCTCTGCTGCTTGCCGGTAATGCCGGTGCGGGAGATGGCGTAAACAAAACCTTTGGAGTGCGTGGCGATGGCCTCAAGCCGTTCGTCGGGACTGGTAGGCGCGGCCAGAAAAATGGGCGCGAGGCCAACGCGAGCAAGTTCGGCGAGATAATCGCCGGCCTCTTCCACGATCATATCGGTGGCCAGCACGCCGTCGACGCCGGCAGCCTTTGCATCATCGGCAAAACGAGCGAGTCCGTAACGAAGGATCGGATTGAGATAGCTGAAGATGACCAGGCCTGCCGCGGGGCGTGCGGCGCGAATTTCGCGCGCAAGCGCCAGAACGTCTTTGAGCCGGGTGCCGCGAGCCAATGCGCGCTCGCTGGCGCGCTGGATGATGGGGCCGTCGGCCAGAGGATCGCTGAAGGGCACGCCGAGCTCAATCACGTCAGCGCCTGCGTCGACGGCGGCGATGGCGATCTCGCGTGTGGCGTCTACAGAAGGATCGCCAGCGGTGAGATAAACAATCAGGCCGGGTTTGTGTTCGAAGCGAATCGGCATTGCTTTCAAACCCTCGTTCGGTCATTGCTCCAGCACTCGAACGAGCCATTCATTCTTGTGTCAGGGCACGACTTCAGTCGTGCCGAAGAAGCCCCAAAGACTGTGGGCTTTAGCCCCTGCGGCTACAGCTTCAGCTCCCGGGCCAGAATGCCCATATCCTTGTCGCCGCGGCCTGAAAGGTTCACCACCAGTATTTCACGCGGGTCGAGCAGCGGTGCGATGCGCATGGCTTCGGCCACCGCATGGGCGCTTTCGAGCGCGGGCAGAATTCCTTCGATGCGAGCCAGCTTCTGGACGGCGTCAAGTGCCTCGGCATCGTTGCGCGAGAGGTATTCGGCGCGGCCGGAATCGTGGAGCATGGCGTGCTCGGGGCCGATGGAGGCGTAGTCGAGACCCGCTGAAACCGAGTGCGTGAGCGCGATCTGGCCGTCTTCATCCTGCAAAACGTAGGAATAAGTGCCCTGCAGCACGCCGGGAGCGCCGCCCTCGAAGCGGGCTGCGTGCTCGCCGAGCGCGGTTCCGCGGCCGCCGGCCTCAACGCCGATGAGCCGCACCTGCCGCTCGGGAATGAACTCGTAGAAGGCGCCGATAGCGTTCGAGCCGCCGCCAACACATGCTATGACTGCCGATGGCAGGCGGCCTTCCTTCTGGAGGATCTGCTCTTTAATCTCGCGCCCGATGCAGCGGTGGAAGTCGCGCACCATGGTGGGGTAGGGGTGCGCGCCGAGAGCGCTGCCCAGCAGGTAGTACGTGGTGCGGACGTTGGTGACCCAGTCGCGCATGGCCTCGCTGATGGCGTCTTTGAGCGTCTTGGAGCCGGAACTGACGCCGCGAACTTCGGCGCCGAGCAGGCGCATCCGGAGCACGTTCAGCTCCTGGCGCTCCATATCCACGTCGCCCATATAGACCACGCACTCGAGACCCAACAGCGCGCAGACGGTTGCCGTGGCCACGCCGTGCTGGCCGGCGCCGGTCTCGGCAATGACGCGCTTCTTGCCCATGCGCTTCGCCAGCAGGCCCTGGCCGAGGGCGTTGTTGATCTTGTGCGCGCCGGTGTGCAGCAGGTCTTCGCGCTTCAAGTAGATCTTTGCGCCGCCAAGGGTTTCAGTAAGCCGTTTGGCGAAATAGAGGGGCGTGGGGCGGCCGGCGTAGTCGGCGAGCAGCGAGTTGAGCTCGGCCTGGAAGGCGGCGTCGGCTTTGGCGGCCTCGTACTCGTGTTCGAGCTCGAGCAGCGCGGCCATGAGCGTCTCGGGCACATAACGGCCGCCGTAGACGCCGAAGCGCCCTGGGCGCGACTCGGAGGGATTTGCCGGAAGGATCGTGGACGCCATTGGGTTTTCCTCGCGTGAATGCCCGGAAAAGGGGAACTTTCTAGTGTACAAGGAGTAGGAATCGACTTGCTCTTGACATCGGTCCCGGGTTGGTATACTTTGCAATGCAAAGTGAGTTGCGTATGAGAGAGCTTGATCGGGCGCTGGGCGAGATCAGCAGCATCCGCCGCCAGATGGCGCGGGCAACGGAATTTCGCGGCTACGGTGCGGCGACGCTGGCCTCAACCGGCCTGCTGGCGATTTTGGCCGCGGGGGCGCAGACGCTGTGGCTGCCGGACGCGGCCAATCACGTCGCGGTGTACCTGGGCATCTGGATAACGACGGCGGTGCTTTCGGGCGGGCTGATCGCGGTGCAGACCGTGAACCGGGCGCAACGGGTGCACTCGGGCATGGCCGACGAGATGATTCGCATGGCTATTGAGCAGTTTTTGCCGGCGGCCATCGCGGGCGCGCTGCTCACGGTGGCGATGATGCGGTCCGGGCCGGCCGGGCTGTGGGTGCTGCCGGGGCTGTGGCAGGTGATCTTCAGCCTGGGCGTGTTTTCGTCGTGCCGGTTTTTGCCGCGGCCGATGCTGGCCGCCGGAGTGTGGTACTTAGCGACGGGGCTGGCTTGCATTGTCCTGGGCGACGTACGGGCGTTTTCGCCGTGGGCGATGGGCGTTCCCTTTGGCGGCGGGCAGTTGCTGGTGGCGGGCATTCTGTACTTCAACCAGGAGGTCGGCGATGAGCGTTAAGACGGCAGGCAACGGGCGCGGCGGCGAGGAGGGGTTCGCTTACGAGGGCCGTTTTGCATATGAGGGTCTCGACCGCGTGATTCATGAGCGCGCGCGGCTGAGCGTGCTCACGTCGCTGGTCACGAATCCCAGGGGGCTGGCGTTTGGAGACCTGAAGCAGCTTTGCGCGCTGACCGACGGCAACCTGAACCGGCATCTGCGCGTGCTTGAAAGAGCCAGGCTGGTTGAGATTGTGAAGAAGCACGAGCACAACCGGCCGTTGACGATCTGCCGGATTACGGCCTCGGGGCGGGCGCGGTACCTCGAATACTTGGAGACTTTGGAACAGGTGATCCGCGACGCGGCCAAAGGCGCAAAGGACGAGGCTGTGGCGAGGGTAGCGGGAAATCTGGCGGTAAACAGGGCGTAGCAAAATTTTTTGTACATTAACTTTGCGCTGCAAAGCAACTCTCTGCGTGCTTACTTTGCAATGCAAAGTTAAATCCGATTGGGAGGAACAATGACATTTGAAGATCGGAAACGACTGCATGTCGCCATCGTCATGGATGGAAATGGACGTTGGGCGGCGCGGCGGGGATTGCCGCGTGTGGCCGGGCATCGTGCCGGGGCTACGGCGGTGCGCCGCGTGGTGGAACGCGCCGCGGAGCTCGAAATCGGCACGTTGACGATCTATGCGTTCTCGGCGGACAACTGGCGGCGGCCGGCGCAGGAAGTACGCAGCGTTCTGGGGCTAATTGCCGCTTATTTGCGAATCGAGTGCGCGCGGTTGCGCGATCAGGGCGTGCGGCTCCAGGCGATCGGCAGGCGCGACCGGATTCCGGGCTACCTGCAGCGCGCCATTGCCAGAACCGAAGCGGCGACAGCGCAAGGCCGGCGGCTAGCGCTGCGCGTGGCAATCGACTACTCCTCTCGGGAGGCGATTGCGCGCGCGGCGGCCGGGGCTTTGGTGGCAGGGCGGGCGGACGCGCCGGAGCTGATTGGCCGGCTTGTGAGCGAGGAGTTGACGGCGCAGAGCGGCGACGTAGATCTGCTGATCAGGAGTGGAGGAGAAAAGCGGCTCTCAGACTTTTTGCTGTGGGAGTGCGCCTACGCCGAGTTCTACTTTACCGACCGCATGTGGCCGGAGTTTGACGCGGCCGATCTTGACGAAGCCTTGCGCGAGTTCGGGCATAGGGAAAGGCGGTTCGGCGCGGTGCCCGAGGCGGCCAGTGTCACGGAGCAGGCCGGGAGCGTGCAATGAGCGGAGGGGATGGGTTGGCCGCCTGTAAACGGGCTGCGGCTTTGATTCGGCATTGGCAACCGCTCAGGGTGAAGTTCATTTTGCCGGCGCTGACTGAGGCCACCGATCCCTATTGGCGGCCGATCAAGTATTCGCTGTTTCCGCCGCTGGGGCTGGCCACGCTGGCTGCGTATCTGGCGCCGGATGACGTGGCGACGATTGTGGACGAGCACGTGGAGCGGCTGACGCTCGACGATGAGCCCGGCCTGGTAGTTATCGAGGTATACATCACGAATGCGTATCGCGCGTACCAGCTTGCCGATCACTATCGCAGCCGGGGCGCGTTTGTGTGCCTGGGAGGTTTGCATGTGACCTCGCTGCCGGCAGAAGCGGCCGAACATGCCGATGCGGTTTTTCTCGGGCCGGGCGAGCAGACGTTTCCGAAGTTCCTGGAGGATTTCCGCGCGGGGCGGCAGGAGCGGGTTTATGCTTCGACATCGGGGCGCACGCTGGAGAGTGTTCCGCCGGTCCGCCGCGATCTGATCAAACGCAACCGGTACCTGGTGCCGAATTCCATCGTGGTGACGCGCGGTTGCCCGCAGCACTGCGACTTCTGCTACAAGGACGCGTTCTTCCAGGGAGGGCGCGGATTCTATACGCAGCGTGTCGACGATGCGCTGGCCGAGATTTCGCGGCTGCCGGGGCGTCACTTGTATTTCCTTGACGATCATTTGCTCGGCGATCGGCGATTTGCGGAGGCGCTGTTCAACGGCATGAAGGGAATGCGGCGCGTGTTTCAGGGTGCGGCCACGGTGGACTCGATTTTGCGCGGTGATTTAATTGAGCGCGCCGCTGAGGCGGGGCTGCGCAGCGTCTTTGTGGGCTTTGAGACACTGGCGCCGGAAAATCTGCGGCGCAGCAACAAGCGGCAGAACCTGGGCCGCGACTACAAGGCCGTGGCTGACCGGCTGCACTCGCTCGGCATCATGATCAACGGCAGCTTTGTGTTCGGCATGGACGATGACGGGGAGGATGTCTTCAGGCGCACCGTGGACTGGGCCATCGAGCACGGGATTACAACGGCGACCTTTCACATTCAAACTCCGTACCCGGGAACGCAACTGCATACGCGGATGGTGCGTGAGGAGCGCATACTGACGCGCGACTGGAATCTGTATGACACGCGGCACGTGGTGTACAAGCCGGCGCTGCTGCGGCCTGAGGCGCTCAAAGCTGGCTACGACTGGGCGTACAAGGAGTTCTACAGGTGGGGCGCGATTGCGCGCGCATCGCTGCACCATGGCACGCTTAAGCACCAGGTGAAGCACTTCTTCTACGCGTCGGGATGGAAGAAATTCGAGCGGCTGTGGGATCTGCTCATTCGGGCGCGGCAACTGGCCAAGGTGACTCCGCTGCTTGAGGCGGTGCTGTCGCGGGTGACGGATGCGGGCGGTGCGGACACACTTGAGCGAAACGACGAGAGAATCGAACCAGTTGCGGAACTATTTCCCATGCTGACGAATGTTGAGGCGGTCAAGGCTGCGGTGTCGAGCGTTCGCAGTTCAAGGTGAGTTCGCCGGTCAGCGGGTTACACAGAGGGGTTAGCTGTGGCCAGCCGCGCGTGCGTTGGCGATAAAGGCGCGCACCTTGGCCGGGTCTTTGCGTCCGGGGGCGGATTCGACGCCGCTCACCACGTCCACGCCCCAGGGGCGCAGCGTGGCGATAGCTTCGGCAATGTTTTCGGGCGCAAGCCCTCCTGCCGCCACCATGCGGCGCTCGCGCGCTTTCGCGTTTTGGAAGAAAGTATTGGCGGCAAGGCCCCAGTCAAAAGTCATGCCGGTGCCGCCGACGGCGGACACTGTGCGCGAATCGACGAGGATGGCGTCGGTGTGCGGGTCGGAGAAAGCTCCCTCAGGGGTTAAAGCCCGTACTTTATGATGTCGACCGCTTTCGGCACGACTGAAGTCGTGCCCTGATACAAGGCCCGTCAGACGGGCAGCGTTTTCGGCATTGAAGTGAACCACCCGCAGAATGCGCAAACCTGGCCCGAAGCGTGCGCGGATTTGCGCGGAGAGCTCACGCGAGGCATTGAAGTGGAGCTGCACGCCGGTGAGGCCGGCGGCCTCGACGGTCGACGCAATTTCGTCAAAGGACGCGTCGACGAAGACGCCGAACTTCTCAAGCGTGGGCGGCAGGTGCGGCGTGATGGCGGCGGCCTGCACGGGCGATACGCGGCGCGGGCTGGGCGCGAAGACAAAACCGACGGCATCTGCTCCCGCATCGGCGGCGAGTTGCGCGTCTGCGAGCGTGGTGTTGGCGCAGATTTTGATCCAGAGGCTCATTGCGTTTGGGCTGCCTGGGCGAGCAGGTCTTTGAGGGCTGCGCCGGGGTCGGGCTGGCGCATCAGGCTCTCGCCAATAAGGAAGGCGGTGAAGCCGGCGCTGCGCAGGCGGGAGATATCGGCAGCGCTTGAGATGCCGCTTTCGGTCACTCGCAACACGCTCGCCGGGATGCGCTCGACGAGTTCCAGAGAAGTATCGAGAGCGACCTCGAAGGACTTCAGGTCGCGGTTGTTCACGCCGATAGCGACGGCGCCGCGATCGCCCGGCGCGACAATCCCCGTGACGATTCCGGTGTCGAGCACGCGATCGAGTTCCTCGGCGGTGTGGACCTCCACCAGCACATCGAGCGAGAATCCGTCGGCGACTGAGGCAAGGTGTTTCATCTCGGCATTGGTGAGCGCGGCCGCGATGAGCAGAATGGCGTCAGCGCGATGGGCGCGCGCCTCGACGATCTGGTACTCGTCGATGATGAAGTCCTTGCGAAGGCATGGCAGCGGCACGGCCGCCGAGGCAAGCTCGAGGTTGCGCAGGCTGCCCTGGAAATAAGGCTCGTCGGTCAGCACGGAGAGCGCCGCGGCGCCTCCGGCGCGAAAGCGGCGGGCGATCCAGGCAGGATCGAAGTCGGCGCGGATCAGACCCTTCGAAGGCGAGGCTTTCTTGACTTCGGCAATCACCGCCGGCCCGAGCTCGGCCTGGCGGCGCAGGGCCGCGGCCCATCCGCGGGGATGGTGCTGGGTGGCGCGGCGCTCCAGATCGGCAAGCGAGGTGTGCATCTTGCTCGCCGCAACGATGGAGCGCGTTGAGGCCACGATGGTGGAGAGAAATGTTTGCGAGCCGGCCGGCATGGGTCTGGGATGAGTATAGCGGTGTGAGCGGAGTTAGCGGGGTTAGCGGTGTGAGCGGAGTTAGCGGGGTTAGCGGTGTGAGCGGAGTTAGCGGGGTTAGCGGTGTGAGCGGAGTTAGCTTGGCCTCCCCAGGTCCCCAAATGCGAGGGACCTGGGGCACCCCGGTCAGTGGGTCGAGCCGGCTGGTTGCGGCGCGGCGGCCAGTTCTTTCGCCGCTTTGCGGCCCAGGCGGATGCAGTCGGGGACGCCGATTCCGTCGTAGGCGTTGCCGGCGAGGCGCAGGCCGGGGAGCCCGGCAAGGCGCGCATTGATGCGGACCATGCGGTCTTTGTGGCCCACGGCGTACTGGGCCATGGCGCGGCGCCAGCGTGAGACTCGCACATACTCCGGCTGAGCAGCAGGGCCGATGACTTTGGCGCCGAGGATATCGGTCAGCTCGCGGCGCACGGCGGCCAGCAGGGCTTCGTCGCTTTCGCCGAGGAGCGCTTCGTTGTTCATGCCGCCAAGGAAGGCGCGAAAGACGGCCTTGCCGGGCGGGGTACGGCCGAGGAACTTGCGGTGCGCAAAGGTGCAGGCAAGCAGGGCGCGGCGTTCGCTGGCGGGGACAATGAATCCAAATCCCTCAGGCAAGGCGCCCAGTTTTGCCTCGTCGTAAACCAGGTTGACGGTGATCGACGAGGAGTATGGGATGGCGGCAAGCTCGCCGCCGAGCTCGGCGTCGACCCCGCGGAGCAAGGCGCCGGCAGCCCAGGCCGGCGAAGCCATAATGACAGCGTCGAATTCCTGAGAGTCGGAACCGGCCGTGACGCGCCATCCGGCGGCGGTTTTCTGAATGGCGTTCACGATTGTGCTGGTCTTAATGGATGCGGGATCGAGGCGCGCAGTGATGGCGTCGACCATCTGGCGCATGCCGCCGCGCAGGGCGGTAAAAATAGCTGGCGCCGCTCCGCGCTTCTGCTTTTTGGATGAGGATTTTGCCCGGGAGGCCATCTGCCGATGCGCGGCCAGCATGCCGCGGGTGAGCGAGCCGTATTTGCGCTCCATCTCAACCAGGCGCGGCAGCACGGTTTGCGCGCTGAGCTGCGCGGCGTCGCCGCCGTAGATGCCGCTAAGCAGCGGATCGGCGAGGCGGTCGACGGCCTCCGCGCCAAAGTGGCGTTCGACCAGCGCGGCGACTGACTCATCCTGCTCGCTGGGGCGGGGAGGGTGCAGCAGCTCAAGCGCCATGCGGATCTTGGTGCGGAGACTGAACAGCCGCGTAAGCGCGGTGGGCACAAGCTTGGTAGGAATCAGGAACATGAGGCCGTCGGGCAGCGGCACCAGCCGGTTGCGCACCACGATCCAGGTTTTGCGGGCGGCGTCGTTCGAGGGGATGAGCTGATCTCCGAGGCCCAGCTCGCGGCACAGCTCGGCGGCCGCCGGCTTCTCGGTAATGAACGAGTCGGGGCCTTTCTCAATCACCGCGCCGTTGACGATTTCGGATGCCAGCGAACCGCCCAGCACGGGACGGGACTCGAAGAGCGTGTACTCCACCGGGTCGCCGGCGGCGCGCGCTTTTTCGAGCTCATAGGCGGCCGAGAGGCCTGCAATTCCTCCGCCGACGATGGCAATTCGCATTTTTCCCTGACCCCACTACTATGAAAATACATCTCAAGGTGCACAGAGCAGCGGAGTATCTGCCACTCCAACGGAGAAGCACCTTGCAGGTTTAGAATCAAGGCGCAGGGTGCGGTTTGAATGTGATTTAAATCACCTGCCGGGCGGCTTGCACTTCCGGCAATGGCGTTTGCTTGCTCGGCTTTAGCTGGTGACAACCGGAGCCCATACAATCCGGGGTCTGTTCTCCAGCCGGGTCGCTTCACTTCCCCCAGACCACGCTCCCTGACAGGAGGCCCTCATTGAGCGCCGAATTGATTCATCGACTTCATTTTGCCTTCACCATAACGTTCCACTATCTATTCCCGCAGCTCACCATGGGGCTGGGCCTGCTGATTGTGGTGCTCAAGACCGTGGCGCTGCGGACCGGCGACGCCAACTGGGACCGGGCCGCGCGCTTCTGGGGCCGCATCTTCGCCATCAACTTTGTCTTCGGCGTGGTCACCGGCATCCCCATGGAGTTTGAGTTCGGCACCAACTGGGCGCGCTTCTCGCGCCTCTCGGGCGGCGTAATCGGCCAACCGCTGGCCATGGAGGGGGTGTTCAGCTTCTTCCTCGAGTCGGCGTTCCTGGGGCTGTTTCTCTACGGCGAAAAACGGATCTCGAGGACTATGCACTGGTTCTCGGCCGTGATGGTGTGGCTGGGCTCTTGGATCTCGGGATTTTTCATCATCGTTACCGACGCGTGGATGCAGCACCCGGTGGCTTATGAGCGAATGCCCGACGGCCACTTCGAGGTGCTCAGCTTCTGGCAGTTGCTGCTCAATCCCTGGGGCTTGCTGCAGTATATGCACAACATGACCGGGGCGGTGGTCACGGGTTCGTTCGTGATGGCCGCGGTGGGAGCGTTCTATCTGCTCGAAGGCAAGCGTCGCGAGTATGCCGAGATTTTTCTGAAGGTGGGCGTGATTGCCGGGGCGATTTCGACAGTGGCAATCATCTTTCCGACGGGCGATTTGCACGGCAAATACGTGGCGCGCAACCAGCCGGCGGCGATGGCCGCCATGGAGGGGCTCTTCAGGACCGAGATCGGCGCTCCCATCGTGCTGATGGGCCAGCCCAACGAAGAGACCCAGCAGATCGACAACCCGATTGCGGTGAACGATGTGCTGAGCTTTCTCATCTACGGTACAACCAAGGCCGAGGTGAAGGGGCTCGACCAGTTTCCGCGCGACCAGTGGCCCACGGCGCTGCCGTTGCTTTACTACAGCTACCACATCATGGCCGGGCTGGGGACGTGGTTTGTGCTGCTGATGCTGGTATGCGCGCTACTGCTGTGGCGGGACAAATTGTCTGGCGTGCGATGGGCGCTGTGGGCGCTGCTGCTTAGTTTTCCGCTGCCCTACATCGCCAACACCGCAGGCTGGATGACCGCCGAGCTGGGGCGGCAACCGTGGCTGATTTACGGATTGATGCGGACGAGCGAGGGCTACAGCGACATGGTTTCAGCCGGTAATGGATTGTTCACGCTGCTGGGGTTCATGGGCATGTACACGCTGCTGGGGCTGCTGTTCACGGTGCTGATTTATCGCGAGATTGCGCGGGGACCGGAACCGAAGGAGGTGCACGCATGATGGGATTCATCTGGTTCTGGCTGGTTGCGGTGATGATTGTCGGGTACGTGGTGCTCGACGGATTTGACCTGGGCGTGGGCGTGCTGCACCTGTTCCTGGCGCGAAACGAGCGGGAGCGCATCATAACGCTGCGCAGCATTGGGCCGGTGTGGGACGGCAACGAGGTCTGGTTGCTGGCCGGCGGCGGTACGCTCTATTTCGCGTTTCCGCTGCTCTACGCCTCGGCGTTTTCAGGCTTCTATCTGCCGCTCATGATCGTGCTGTGGTTGCTGATTCTGCGGGGCGTGAGCCTGGAGCTGCGCAACCATCTCGATATGGGCGTGTGGCAGTCGCTGCTCGACGGAGTCTTCGGACTGGCGAGCGCGCTGCTGACCATCTTCTACGGCGCGGCCCTGGCGAACGTGATTCGCGGCGTGCCGCTCCAGGCAACCGGGTATTTCTTCCTGCCGCTTTGGACCAACTGGATGCCGGGACCTGCGCCGGGAATCCTGGACTGGTATACGGTGATCGGCGGGCTGCTGGCGCTGGTGGCGCTCACGTTGCATGGAGCGCTGTGGCTGGTGCTGAAAACCGGGGGCGAACTGGAGCAACGGGCGCGGAGCCTGGTAAAGCCGCTGTGGGGCGCGCTGCTGGCGCTCACCATCGTGAGCCTGATTGCGACCATTGCGGTGAGGCCCTCGGGGCTGGACAACTACAACCACTACCCGGTCACTTATATTGTGCCGGTGGGGGTGGTGGCGTCGCTCGCGGCGATTCTCGCGTGGACGCGCAAGGGCGCGGCGCTGAAGGCATTTCTGGCCTCGTGCGTGTACCTGTTCTTCATGCTGGCAGGGGCGTGCTGGGCGCTGTATCCCACGCTGTTGCCGGCGACGACCGGCGCGGCGAACGATATTACGCTTACGCGCGCGATCAGCGGCCCGCACACGCTGGCTGTGGGCCTGGTGTGGTGGATCTTCGGAATGGCGCTGGCCGTGACCTACGTGGTGTTTGTTTACGGCCGTTTCAAGGGGAAGGTGGAGGCGGGGGCGGGGCATTGAGGAAGTAAGTCTCGCCGATTGCAAGAAAGTCAGGCCCGAATCCTGAGGAGGATTCGGGCCTGCGGTGTTTTGAGGCTGACTTACAGCGTGACCAGCGGCTCGGCGGGTTGCCATTGCTGGAAGGATTCGGCCTTTTGCTCCAGCTCCGGGTCCCAGTTTTTGGGCTGGTAGATGCAGCAGGGTTCCTGCGCCAACGGATCGCCGGTCAGCGCGTAGGCCCGCGCCCGCGACCCGCCGCAGATCTCCTTGAACTCGCAGGCGCCGCACTTGCCCTCGAGGCGCTTGGTGTCGCGCAGGGCCTTGAAGATGGGCGCGTTGCGGTAGATCTCGGCCAGCGGGGTTTCGCGGATGTTGCCGGCGTGGATGGGCAGGAAGCCGCTGGGGTAGACGTTGCCCACGTGCGAGATGAACATGAAGCCCTTGCCGTCGTTGACGCGGCGGGTGGCCCAGCTGTGGTTGCGGGAGGCGGCGTTTGTGGTGGGAGCGCCGGGCTCGTAGGGCCGCGCATCGTGGGTAGTGGATCGTGATTCGTTGGCCGTGGGTCGTGCACCGTGGCCGTGGCCCATTTTCCTCTCCTCTAAATTGTGTTGCAGCAGGTAGCGGCGGTAGTGCATGGCCTCAGTGGTCTTGATCTGGAAGTTGGCGCGCAGCGAGAGCTCGTAGATCTTTTGAAAGACGCGCTCGAAATCCTCGCCGCTGAGTAAGTCGTCGAGCTGGCCACGGCCTACGGGAACCAGGAAGAAGACGTTCCACATCACGATGGCGAGCCGCTCAAAGAGATTGCAGAGGCTGTCGAGGTCGTGGGCGTTGTGGCGGCTGATGGTGGTGTGCACCTGGATGGGGATGCCGGCTTCGCCCGCCCACTCGATGGCCTGGATGGTGCGGGCCCATGCGCCGGGCAGGCCGCGGAAAGCGTCGTGAATCTCGGGAGTTGAGCCGTCGAGCGAGATGCCGAGCCGTACCAGGCCCGCCTCTTTCAGCTTGAAGATGGCTTCGCGGGTGAGCAAAGGCGTGGCGCTGGGGGTGAGCGCGACTTGAACGCCCTTGGATGCCGCATAGCGGATGAGGTCGAAAACATCGGGACGCTTGAGCGGGTCGCCGCCGGTGAAGACGAAGATGGGGATGTGCATGTCGGCGATCTGGTCGATAAGATTCATGCCCTCTTCGTGGGTCAGCTGGTCGGGGTGGGCGATGGGCTGTGCGGCCGCGCGGCAGTGCTTGCAAGCCAAGTCACAGGACTGTGTGACCTCCCAGATGGCCAGAAATGGCGACTCGTCATAGTCGATCCCGCCGCGGGCAGGAATATTATGCATCGGCTGCATATGGCCTCCTTGAGAATCGCAGCGAGCCAGGCGGGGAAGCAGGTTCACAGGCCGGGAAGGAGGAGGATCGGTTGAAGAAAAACCCAGATGCTGCCGAAAGATAAGGCAGCGCCTCAACCGGAGGATCGATCTCCTGGGGCCACGATTCGCATTTAGAAGATCAGGATTTGAAGGGCCTTGGATGTGATTGGGATCACTCGACGCGGTCAGCAGCCGGCACGGACGCGACTGACTGCTGGACAAATGCAAAGGATGGGAACACAATCAGGCGATGGAATACGAGGGCGCGCAACGGTGCGCCTAATCGATGGGAAACCAATCCCCAAACCTGGAGAGCCAGAGCAAAAAAGATTGTTTTGGGTGAGCTAAATCACCCCTCGATGTGCGACAAAACACCGTCGCAGAAAAAGCATTCTGCGATAGTCACAAAAAGCCTCTCAGGAGGTTGCCATGGCCGCTGTATTGAAGCCGGGTTGGAGCAGACCCTCCACCATCCTCTTTGCGTCTGAGATTCCCGCCAATCAAAGCGCCTTTTCGTTCGCCCTTGCCCAGGCCATCGAGTTTGACGCCAATCTCATCCTCTTCCATGCCTATGACACGCTGGTGGTTGCCGCGACTGAGACCTCGGGCATCCGCTATTACGACTACGCGGCGGCCGCGCGCGCCGAAAAAGAACAGCTTGAGCCCCTGGCCAAACGTGTTCGCGAATCAGGCTTGCGCTGCGACATTGTAGTCCGGCCGGGGCTGCCCGCCGACCAGATTCTTGCCTTCTGCCGCGAACGTGAGATTGACCGCATCGTGATGGGAACGCACTCACCTGGTCCGATCGGTAAGCTGCTGGTGGGCTCGGTAGCCGAGGCGGTGCTCAGGACCGCGAAGGTGCCGGTGTTTATCATCGGACCCGAGGTGGTCGACGGCGCTTACCGCAACTTCGCCACCCGGTCGATTTTGTGTGCCGCGAGCCTGAACGAATCGAGCAGCCTGGTGGCCGCCTTTGCGGCGGAGCTGGCTGCCCGGCACCAGGCGCGTCTGATTCTGCAGCACGTGATCCGGCCGCAGGACCGGGCTGAGTTCCTGGCCGGCCGCTCGCTTGACGATGTCGAGAACGACATGCTGGCGTTGATTCCAGACAGGCTGCAGGGCAAAATTCCGATCCAGACGATCGTTGTGCCCGGCGATCCGACTGAAGAGCTTCTCTACCAGAGCCGCGCTCAAGAGGCCGACCTGATTGTGCTGGGCGCCCAGGGCGCGTCGGCCTTTGCGGCCGTCACGCGCCACGGTGTGGTCTACAAGGTATTGGCGCACGCCTCCTGCCCGGTCATCACTCTTTCGCCGGTTGTGCTGGCTGAGAGCGGGGCCAGAGACGAGAAGGCGAAGGCCAGCGAGGCCTACATGGCGGGTGTGTTTTAGGGCCGGTTCAGCTCCTTGACGTTGGGCGCAGAGGCAATGGCGAATGCTAGCTTCCGCGCCCTTTGTGTTTTTAAATTGGGTTCACCTCAAGCGGTGTGGATTCTTGTTCTTCCGGCATTCGCACTCCCGGACTGCGCGCTCGGAGCCTGTTCTTTTCATAGCGCCGCCATAGAACCTGATTTCAGGTTGCGCTATACTGGGCGCGTAGAGCGTTTTTTCAAGCTCCCCGAATCGAGGTGCGTCTTCCGCAGGGACTCCGGCTCACTGACGTTCGACGTTCCGCCATCGGAGACGACGCGTTGGCGAGCTGTGGTCCGCGTGCTTCGAAGTCCGGTGGATGCAGTCGGTTGCGCCCTCCTTCCCGCCTCCTGTTCCCTTTGCGGCTCTCCCTTGCCGCGGATTTCTTCTGTTCCAATTTGCGATCTTTGCTGGGCCGGGATTCCTGCGCTTGATGGCCAGGCCTGCAGCCGTTGCGGCGACACGCTCGACCGCACCGGCTACTCGAGCCTGTGCCGGGCCTGCCGCATGGCTCCGCCTCCGTTTGTGAGAGCCGTAGCCTACGGGCTTTACGAGGGCGGCATGCGCGAGGCCATTCACGCCCTCAAGTACAACCGCCTGCACCCGGCCGCGCGGGTACTTGGACAAATGCTTGCTCAGGCAATTGCCAAACTGGCCGGCGAGGCGCAGGCAGAGATGCTGGTGGTTCCGGTGCCGCTGCATCGCAGCAAATATGCCCAGCGGGGATTCAACCAGGCGCGGGCGTTGGCTGAAGAGGCGCTGCGCGCATTGAGGGAGATGCATCCTTCGTGGCAGCTCAAATTGGCCCCCAGCACGCTGCTGCGGTTGCGGCCGACTGACAGCCAGGCAGGGCTGACTCCGCGCCAGCGGCGCCTGAATGTGCGCGGCGCGTTCTCGGTTGCCGACGCCGGCCGGGTGACGGCAAAGCATGTTTTGCTGGTTGACGACATTTTGACCACGGGCGCCACGGCGCGCGCGGCGGCACAGGCATTGGCTCGGGCGGGAGCAGCCTCAGTGTGGGTGGCGACGCTGGCCCGCGCGCAGCGGCATGGCGCGCCGAACGGGGAGCAAATGGACGGGGACGGAGAAAGCGCGATTGGCGCGGATTTCGACGGCTCGAATTTCTGATTCTATTTTCAAGCGGGACCGGCAGGGAGAACGAGGCAAAACGCGAACGATCACGAGTGATCGGGATTCATTCATACGGCCAACGATTCATCTGACGATTATCTGACGAGGGGAAAACATGTCGCTGGGTAAAGCCATGATTCATGCTCGCAAGCAGAAAGCGATTGCCAAGGCCGCGGCGATGGCCGCCGACCACTCCGCCGGCACGTACATTGCTCAGTCAACCCACATATTGCAGATGCCGGTGCTGGTGCTGAACGCGTCGTATGAGCCCATCAACATTTGCGGGGCGCGCCGCGCGCTGGTGCTGGTGTTGAAGGGCATTGCGCGCACTGAAGAAGAGCACGGCCTGATGCTGTACTCCCAGCGCAGCCACATCCCCATGCCGTCGGTCATCCGGTTGCTGGAATACCGGCGCATTCCGCACCAGACGCGGGCCCTCTCGCGCAAAAACATCCTGCTGCGCGACCGCAATACCTGCCAGTACTGCGGCGAAACGCTGCCGCCCAGCGAATTGACCCTCGACCATGTGATTCCGCGCTCGCGCGGAGGCAATTCGACGTGGGAGAACCTGGTGGCATGTTGCCACACCTGCAACCGGCACAAGGGCAACCGCATGCTGAACGAGATCGACGACATGATCCTGCTGCGCGAGCCCAAGCCCTTCAGCCTGCACACCAGCCGGCAGATCATGCGCATGCTGGGCCGCAGCGACGACCGCTGGCGGAAATATCTGTTCTATTAAGGGCAGGGGAGTTGGCGGCGCCAGGCAGGGTTTGACGAATATGTAACTTCCGGTTTGGCGACGATACGTCCAGGACACAGTTAAAGTGGCGCGTCAGGCGGTGATTTTGTTGCGCCACTGTGCTGGAATGGAATAATGCAGAGCGTGAAGGTCACACAAAAGGGCAAGAAAGGACCGGTCCCTGCACGCATATTCTTCATTCTTGCCCGCAACTCTCCAACAGCGGTTGTATTTCGCAAGGGCCCTTCGAAGTGGGTACAGGTTCTTAAATGGAATACCCAAACAGATACCTTTGAAGCTGGCCAATGGTTTCATGGCAGGATATATGAGCGGCGCGCTGACCTCAGTCCAGACGGGACGATGCTCGTATATTTCGCGCAAAAGATAGAAGGGAGAACGCTCCGAGACGCAGAGTACACCTATGCGTGGACAGCGGTGAGCAGACCCCCTTACATTACGGCACTGGCGCTTTGGCCAAAGGGAGACTGCTGGCACGGCGGTGGCTTGTTTCAAGACAACGAGACGCTCATTCTCAATCATAAATTGGATCGGGCTAAACCCCACCCCGATCACATTCCTCATGGGCTGCAGGTGAAGTTGAAGAATCACGTTTGCGGCGAGGATGATCCGCTTTTCTCCGAGCGCCTTCAACGGGACGGTTGGGACCTCAAGCAGGAATGGGCGGTCGAAAACCGAGGATACCCGCTTATGTTCACCACCCGTCAGCCGGAGATTCGCGAGAAGCCGAGCCCGGACGGATCGATGTTGATCAGGCTTACCCGCTCCATTGAGGACCTCGACTATGCCGAAGAATTTGCTGTTTCAAATGGGCACGGTTCTGCCCTCATTCGAATCGACGGGGCAAGCTGGATGGATTGGGACCTTCGAGGACGACTGGTGTTCGCCCGGGATGGAAAAATCTTCGAAGGGCAAATAGGCGATGCGATGCTTCTGGATTCACGAGAGCTGGTGGACCTCAACTCTGCCACACCGGTTCCTGTCCGCTGCCCAGATTGGGCGTCACGTTGGTGAGCTCTGCCGTGCAGCCGACGACCCCGCGCGTTGCTTGTCGCTGTTCCGGTCGTGTCACCGCCAAACCGGAAGTTTGGCCAAAGCAACCGCGGATCCCTCACTGCGTTTCGGGATGACAACAGTTTGTGGGGATTGCGGTCGGATGACCGGCAACTGGGAAGTGTCGCTAGCAAGTGAAAATGTCCGCTTTTCGTAGCATTTGAAGTGTCCGGTTTTAATAAATCAGCCAGTAACCGCAGGGGCGGTGGGAAAGTGCGAATCCCGCGCAGTTTGCGGGATTTGC
>Ga0326728_10011998_pt1 | contig 19507 bp, 14 predicted proteins | sample MB3enrmetagenome_FD_207602 | JGI IMG/M metagenome (GOLD analysis project Ga0326728, IMG submission 207602) | Lab enriched peat soil microbial communities from McLean, Ithaca, NY, United States - MB31MN | ecosystem: Environmental > Terrestrial > Soil > Wetlands > Peat | place: USA: New York... | reverse complement strand
TTACAACGTCTACGTGATGCCGGCGACGGGCGGCGAGCCGCGCCAACTGACGTTTCTCCCCGACATCCAGCCGATGCCGGAACGCATGGGGCTCAACAACCAAGTCATCACGTGGACGCCGGACAGCCAGAAGATCGTCTTCCTCTCGCGGCAGAATACGTTCAACGATTGGTTCGGACGATTGTTTACGGTGCCGGTGACGGGCGGATTGCCGGAACAATTGCCGATTGACAAAGGCGGGCTGACGTCGTTTTCGCCTGACGGCAAGCGCATCGTTTACAACCGCATCTTCCGCAATTTCAGGACGTGGAAGCGCTATCACGGCGGGCTCGCGCAGTCGCTTTGGATCTACGATTTCGCCGCCATGCACTCCGAGAAAATCAGCGACTACGACGGCACGAGCACCTATCCGATGTGGCACGGGAATACGATTTATTTCGGCTCGGACCGCGGTTCCGACCAGCGCATCAATCTTTTCGCGTACGACCTGGGCAGCAAACAGACGCGCCAACTGACGCATTACCCCGATTACGACGTGGACTGGCCGAGCCTCGGCGGCGACACGATCGTGTTTGAAAATTCGGGGTATCTCTATTTGTTCGACACCGCGACGGAGAAGACCACGAAGCTCACCGTTTATCTGCCCGGCGATTTCCCGCTGGCGGAGCGGCACTGGGCGAACGTGAGCAAGCTCATCACCGATTTCGACATCGCGCCCGACGGGAGCCGCGCCGTGTTCGCGGCGCGCGGAGACGTCTACACGGTGCCCGCGAAGCACGGGAGCATCCGCAATCTGACGTCTTCGCCGGGCACGCGCGAGCACGGTGTGGCGTGGTCGCCGGACGGAAAGTGGATCGCGTACATCTCGGACGCGACGGGAGAAGAAGAACTGTACGTCTCGCCGCAGGACGGCATGGGACCGGCGGTGGAAATCACGAAGGGCGACAAAGGTTTCCTCTTTCCGCCTGTGTGGTCGCCGGACAGCAAGAAGCTCGCCTACGCGGACCAAAAGCTGCGCCTCTGGTACGTGGACGTTGAAGCGAAAAAGCCGGTGCTGGTGGATACGGCGAAGTACTTCGAGATCACCGCATACAACTGGTCGCCGGACAGCCAGTGGATCGCCTATGTCAAAGTGTTCGAGAACACGAACCACGCCGTCGAACTCTATTCGCTGGCGAGCGGAAAAATCACGCCGGTGACCGACAGCTTCACGGACAGCAATTTCCCCGTGTTCGATCCGGAAGGCAAGTACCTCTACCTCGCTTCGAGCCGCGATTACAACGAAGTCGTCGGCGCATTCGACACGGAGTTTTCAAATCCGAAGCCGATGCGCGTTTACGCCGTCACACTGCAGAACGATACGCCTTCGCCGTTCGCGGCACAGAGCGACGAAGTGAGCGTGAAGGCGCCTTCGCCCGAGCCCGCCGCTACCGCTGGCGGCCCCGCCGGCGGGACTCCCGAGAAGACGAATCCGAAGGCTCCGCCCGAGAAACCGAAAACGCCGGAAGAGGCGCCGAAACCGGCGTTTCGCATCGATCTCGACGGAATTCAGAACCGCATAGTCGCGTTCCCGATCCCTGCCACAGTCGTCACCGAAATCGGCGCGGCCAAAGGGCTGGTGTTCTACGCGACGCTGCCTGCGACGGGACTTTCCGGGCCGCTGCCCGGCGAAGACCCGGAGATTCACGTGTTCGACATGAAGGCGCGCGAGTCGCACGTGCTGGTTTCACCGGCCACCGCGTTTGCCTGGTCGGCGGACGGAACCAAATTGTTGTATGCCGCGCCGGGCACCGGCGGTCAGACCTTCGGAATTGTGGACGCCGCACCTGGGGCGCCGCATCATCCGGGCGATGGCGCACTCGACCTCTCCGGGATGCAGGCGCAAATCGACCCGCGCGCAGAATGGAAGCAGATGTTCGACGAAGCCTGGCGGCAGGAGCGCGATTATTTCTTCGAGGCTTCGATGAACGGCGTGGATTGGGACGCGGTGCGGAAGAAATATGAGGTACTACTGCCGTACGTCGCGGATCGTCTGGATCTGACGTATCTGATCGGCGACATGATCGGCGAACTCAGCAATTCGCACACGTACGTCGGCGGCGGGGACTATCCGGATCTGAACGCGGTGAACACCGGCTTGCTGGGCGTGGATTTTGAAGCGGATGCGCAGCACGGAATGTACCGCGTCAAGAAGATTTACCCCGGCGAGAATTGGGACCCGCGCCGGATTTCGCCTCTGACAGAGCCGGGCGTGAACGTGGCCGAGGGCAGCTACCTGCTCGCCGTGAACGGCCACCCGCTGCGCATTCCGCAGAATCCGTACGAGCTGTTTGTGAACACGGCGGGGCAAAACGTCACGCTGACGGTCAATTCACAGCCGAGCGACACCGGTTCGCGCAACGTGGTTGTGCGGACGATTGCCAGCGAATACCACTTGCGCGAACTCGATTGGATCGAGTCGAATCGCAAAAAAGTGGACGAAGCCACAGGCGGAAAAGTCGGCTACATCTACATCCCGAACATGGAGGATGACGGCTTGAACGAGTTCGTCCGCCAATTCTTCCCGCAGATCCGCAAACAGGGACTCATCATTGACGTGCGGTTCAACGGCGGCGGCTTCGTGGACCAGATGATCGAAGAGCGGCTGCGGCGCATTCTGTCCGGCATGTCCGACGCGCGCAACTGGGAACCGGCCACGCTCCCCGATTACGTGTTCACCGGGCCGCTCGCCTGCATCACCAACGAGTATTCCGCGTCCGACGGGGACATCTTTCCCTACATGTTCAAGTTCTACAAATTGGGGCCGGTAATCGGGATGCGGACCTGGGGCGGCGTCCGAGGAATACGCGGTGAGATTCCGCTGATGGATGGCGGCTACATCACGCGGCCGGAATTCTCAATTTATGGGCTGGATAGCCACTGGGTGGTTGAAAATCACGGCGTCGATCCGGACATCGTCGTGGACAATCTACCGGAACAGGTGATGGCCGGGCACGATCCGCAGCTTGAAAAGGCCATTGCCGTGGTGATGCAAAACATCCAGGCGAACCCGCAGGTGCTGCCGCCGCGTCCGGCGGACTTGCCGGCGTATCCGCCCGCGCCGGGCCACTAGGAAGTAGAGGCTCATCCTTCGTTTTTCAGACTGGCGTCGCGATTGAGGCCTTGATGAAGGCTCGCGACGCCAGGCTGGACCAACTCCCCGGCAACTCGGCCAAGAGCATCTTGCGCAGCTGCAGGTGGGCGAACAGCCAAGACGATTTAAGCATCGGTAGGTTTCACGGGGCTTTTGAAGGCAATTTAAAAGCTCCGATCAGTTCTCCAATAACCCGACTCCACTGACAATGGTTTAGTCTTCGCCTGCATGACCCCGGAGTGATTTGTCTTTTCCGCCACATGAGAACTCCTTCCAGCGCGAACCCTGAATTGCGCTTGGTAAGCTGTTCTAAAGCGGAATAGCTTGCATGTGGATGCCAGGAACTCGGCGCAAGCAATGAACATGGACTCGCTTCTGCAAGACCTACGCTTCGGATTTCGCATGCTGGTGAAAGCGCGCGGCTTCACGGCCGCGAGCGTGCTGACCCTCGCACTGGGGATCGGCTGCGCCACGATGATGTTCAGCCTCTTCGAGGGTCCGATTCTGAATCGCCCTCCCGTTCCCGATTTGGACAGAATCGCCAACATATGGGTCGTAAACCAGCAGACGGGGACAGATCGCGGTCTTTTCTCTGTCCCTAATTTTCTCGACCTGAGGAGCCGCAACACTGCATTCGAGGAGGTTGCAGCGCTTGCAGGTTCTGACAAAGTGTTGAGGGCGACCGGGGAGCCGCGCCGGGTCGCGGCGTTCATGGTCTCCGCCAATTTCTTCCACATGCTGGGCGCAAGCGCGAAGCTCGGCCGCGTGTTTTCTCAAGATGAGGAGCAACCAGGTGCGCCGCACGTGGCCGTGATTAGCGAGGCCATGTGGCGCACGAATTTCGGCGGAAGACCAGATGTTCTCGGCCAAACCATTCGCTTCGATGGCGATCCGTACGCGATCATTGGAGTGATGCCAAGGAGCTTCTGGTTTCAAGATCAAGAAACCGAGGTGTGGACACCGCTTACCCTTGATCCGTCCGCGAATCGAGCTGAGGGGACCGTCACAGTCGTCGGCCGCATGAGGAAAGGCGTCACCGGCGAACAGGCGAATGCAGAAATGGCAATGCTCGCGCGCGCGTTGGAGGCCCAATTCCCCTCGGCGAACCGGGATATGGGGATGCGCGTCGTCACCTATGAAAGCGAGATGAACAAGAAAACGGGCCTGGGCCTCGCATTTGGCCTCGGCCCGTCTGTCCTCGTTCTATTGATTGGGTGCGCAAACGTTACGACGTTGCTCCTGGCGCGCGGATTTGCTCGTCAAACGGAGTTTGCGACTCGCGCGGCCCTGGGGGCGAAGCGCAGCCGGATTGTCCGGCAACTCCTCTCCGAGTACTTTCTCATTGCCATCGCAGGCGGTATTGCGGGGTTACTGGCCGCATACGGCGGTGTCGCTGTGTTGAGACACGCTTTCCAGTCCGTGCAGCCACAGCTAGCCACAACGCTCAGTCTGAACGGACATGCACTCGCATTCGGCACGATAGCCACGCTGCTCATTCCCTTGCTGTCTGGTTTGGTTCCCGCGATGCGCGTGTCGAAGGCCAACTTGAGCGATGCGCTTCGGCAGACCCGGAGGACAACCAGCGCCCAAATTAGTCTCAAGCGGCTGCCTTTGATCGTGCTCGAGATTGCGATGTCCATGACTTTGCTCATAGTGACTGTTTCGGCTGTCCGTACCATGTCCTTCATTGAGCGGGTAGCACCTCCCAGAATTGATACCGGCAAGGTGATTGCGTTCACTATCACGCCCACTCCACCTGGCCCGAAATTAGATCGGCTGTCGGCGGAACTAAATGCTGCGCCCGGCGTCGACGCAGTGGGAATCACTTCCGGTTTCCCCACGGCCGATTCCCGCAATTATGTCCATTCCCTATGGGTGAGACACGGGGAGGCGAATACCGAAGCATCCGCTGTCCAGTTGACTGTAGATCGCGGATTCTTCAATGTGTTGCGACTCTCCGCGGTCCAAGGAGAGCTTGCCCCTAACCGCGAACTGGCGGATGCGGTCGTCTCGGAAGCATTTGCGCGGCGCTACGGCGGCAACGTAATTGGACTCCAAATTCGCAATAGTGATAGTCCCTGGGTCACAGTCACCACGGTCGTGCCGGATTGGCTGACTGACGCCCGCTCGGGGAACTCGGTTCCAACCGTCTATTTGCCGCTTTCAAAGGCGGACACGGCATTGCAAGTTGTAGTGCGGGCCGAGGGCGAATCTGCCGCGATTCCAGCACTAAAGCGCGCCGTTTGGGCGTGGAACCCCGATGAGCCACTGGATGATTGCAAGACAGTAGCTCAATCCATCAAGGAGGAGTTCGCAGGCTCGAATCTCATGGTCCAATTAATGTCCTCGTTCACAATTCTCGCGCTTGCGTTGGCCTGCATCGGCGTGTACGGCGTAATGAGCTACTCCGTCATGCGCCGGACGCACGAAATGGGAATTCGCATGGCTCTTGGCGCCACGCCGAGCCGGATCTTCAAGCTTGTTCTGAACGAGGCGGCCATTCTGATGGCCGTTGGCCTTGGCACTGGGTGGTTGTTCGGAGTAGGCGCGGGACGGCTTCTTGCGCATGAACTTGTTGTTGCTCCTTCCGATCTTCTAACAGCAATCGTATGTTCCGCAACGATCCTCATCACGGGATTGGCCGCGAGTTACATCCCTGCACGGCGCGCGGCTCACGTAAATCCGATGGTTGCCTTGAGATTCGAGTGATCTTCCAGCGGCGTGCGTCTTCTCGACTTGCCGTGCTGCAGGCTCTTGGAGTGGACTGTCACAAGGTTCAGATTGTGGACAGCAATGAGCAAGCCATAGGATTTCAGTGCTCAATAAAGGCGCAATTCCGGCCACCGGGGCCGTTCTTGCTCCCGGCCGAATGCGATCTGCCTGTGGGAGGGCCTTCAGTCTGTAAAGATTGCAGGGACTAGTGCTCGCATCTTCATCGAATCCTGAGGCTCCCGCTCACACCAAAAAGGCTCATTCTGAGGCGATTACGACCCCAGGAGTGCAGACAGTTGCAATGGCGTCTCCCTTGCTGTTGAGCGGCCGGTAGTATTTCTCACGCGCTCCTGGCCCGACAGAGGGGAAAAGCGGAAGGCGACCGGGCCGTTCCAGAAGGACGGGCAAGGCGTTTGACACTGCCGCCTTGCCCGTCCGCGTTTGAGAGGACATACCTTCGTTTCGCGCCTTTCCCGCGCTAGACTCTTCTTCCGTGCTCGCCCCTCGATTTGTGCTGTTCACCGCACTGGAAAACTGCCTTCTGGACCCGCGCACGGACTCCTGCTCGGCCGCGGAAGAAGTGATCGCCGAACTGGAGCGCCGTCTCATCGCCTGGGTGATTTTTTCCGGACGGACGCGCGCCCAACTGGATCCGTTGCGGCGGAGAATCGGACATCGCCATCCATTTGTCACCGAGAATGGGGGCGGGCTGTTCCTGCCGCAGGATTATTTCAATATCGCCGTGGAAGGGTCGAGACGCGCCGGGGGCTATCAAATGGTGGCGATGGGCACGCCCTACGCGGAAACCTGCGCGGCGCTGGAGGAAATCGCCGGCGAAGCGGGGATTCAGGTCGCCAGCCTGGCCCAAATGAAACTTCAGGAGACCGTTCAAAACCTCGGCCTCTCTACGGACGAAGCGCACCGAGCGCGGCAGCGGGAGTTCGAGGAGCAATTCTTCATCGCGGGCGCGTCGGAGAAGGAAATCGCCGGATTCGTGGAATTGGCGCGACAGCGCGGGTTCACCGCGCAGGCCGGAGAACCGCTCTGGCATTTCTCCAGCGTTCCGGACGCGGGCCGTGCGGCGCGGCTGCTCGTCAAGCTCTACCGCGCAGGGACGCGCGAGCGATTTCAGGTTGTCGCGATTGGATCTTCCGAGTCGGACCGTTCGATGCTCGCGACGGCGAACAAGCAGTACATGCTCGAACGCCCACACAAGAAACGACACGAAGAACCAAATCAGAAGGGTGCGCAGATAGAGCACGGAGGCGTGGCGGGAGCGGCGAGCTGGGCGAAGCTGGTACTAAGAGTACTGGAACTATGAAAACAGTTGCGCATGGCAGAAAAATGGAAAACATTGAGCAAACTACGCAAGAGAATGCGCATTCGGCTGCGCAAGTCCTCGTCCGAACCGCACAAATCGCCGCGTAAACTCACCTAAATCGAGCGAAATTGTCACATTTCGGATTCCCAGCGCGATGGCCTCACGATTGCGAGATTCAAAGGCGTGTAGGACTGTACGTCTTTTCGGGGCAGCAACTTGGCCACCCTTGCGGCGATCTGGCACGACGGACCGCAAGGAGCGTAGGCGAACGACCGGAGGAAAAATGAATCGGCTGCGCCAATTCCTAACCGTACCCGCTTCGGAATCGCACATAGCAATCGCGCTCTCCCTCTCAGCCGTGGTGATGAGCCTGATGCTCTGGGCCATTCTGTGGCAAACGACCGTGATCGAGCACCAGCGGGATCTGATTCGCGTGCTGTGGAACGGCACTGTCGGCGGTTGATTTCGCCGCAGTCCCCCAGCCGTGCGGCGGGGCAGCGTGCGGACGCAGGAGGCTTTCGCCGGGCCGTCAGAATCGCACTGTGCGGGCGACATTTCCTGCGGGATTCCGCAAGTAGCCTGGTGAATCTTCAGCCGGCCCGGCAGCCCTGCAAGCAGGAAAGACATCGTGCGGAAATTGTTTCTGGGCCGCGATCTTCCAGTCTTCCACCTTGGGCGCGACGCGCCCTGCAAATGCGGCCCCGGCAAACCCACCGAGCGGCACATTCCACCTACCGGCATCAGCATCGCCACCGCCGCCATCCACGCCGCGCCTTCTAATAAGCTTCCTCTTACGCGCCACGCGGGATGTCCGTGCACACGCGTTTTCGCGCAGATTCGCACTGCGACGAATTTGCCTCGAGCTATCGGGGAAAGCTACTTGATGAATAGGCCTTCGCGGATCTGATCGCGGCCCACAAACGTTTTCGAAGAGTGGAAGCGGCCGAAGAGATTCAGAATCTCCCGGTTTTGATAGACGTGCAGGTGAGGGAACTCTCCGTGCGTCGACATCACATCCAGATTGTGGCCGTCGAGAACGCGGTATCGCCTGAAACTATCGGGCGTGCGGCTGTGAAACATGGCCAGAACCACGCCGCCTTCGCGGACAAGCGAGGACAGACGCGAGACGATGCGTTCTACAAGCGCGGGGTCCAGATAATCCAGTAAGTCCCACACGAGGACAGCGTCCAGAGTCCCCGCCGGCTGGCGAAGAGCCGTTTCCAGGAAGCGCTCGGCGCGGGCCGCGGGCCGCCTGTCCAAATCGCTATCACCGCGAGGGTCTTCGCGGAACTTTTGAGTCTCCTGTTCGAGAAATTCCTTCCATTCCCCCAGGAGATCCTCGCTGTAAACCTTGAAGCCGCGGTCCACAAAGAAGCCGACTGTTTGCTGCCACACCGGCCCGAGATCCAATAAGCGGCCACGCCCGACGCCATCCAAATACCACAGGAATTCTTTCAGGCCGTTCGAAATACGGGAGCTGTGAAGCGCGCCGGAGGCCGCCTGCACGGGCACGCGCATCGGCGGAGCCATCGGAATGCCGGGCGTCCCAGTTGCGTCTGCCGGATGAACCGCCCGCGGCACGTGCGCAGCCGAATGCCGCACACTAGCCACTCGCAATCTTTCGAAAAAGCTCATGCGACCCCGCTACGATCCCGAGGCTTCAACCGTCACCGGCTGTAAATTCTCCGTGCTCGTCGCCCGGATCACGCGCGGCTGCACGGGCTCAGCGGGGCACTGAACTTCAATCAGTCCGTGAACCACCGCGCCGTCTTCGATCATCAGGCGCCTGGAAATGACGTCTCCCTGGACCTCTCCGGTTGGGCCGATCTCTACGCGCTCTTGGGCGTGGAGGCTGCCCTTGACGTTGCCGCGCACCAAAATCTCCTTAGCTTCGATGTCGGCGAAAACGCGGCCGTGAGGACCGACTGTCACTTTGGCCTCGAGGATGCGGACCTTCCCTTGCACTTCGCCGTCAATGTATAGATCCTCGCGGCCCGTAATTTCACCTTTGATGAGCAGCGAAGAAGTCAGAACACCGCCGGCGGGAGGATGTGCTGTGGAAACTCCGGGGGAAACAGAGACGCCCGGCGCGCGATTCGGTTCGATATGCAGAGCGGGTGTGGATTCGGGCAAAGGCGAAGAAACCTTTGGCTCTTCGGGCTTGCGCCACATACGAACCTCCTCAGCCTTTTGCTCCTGAGCCGCGACGCTGAGCAGCTTGGTGGACAGCTCGGAGAGGGAGACTAGCCGGTGAATATATTACAGACATTGGGGAGAGTAAACTGAAAAAAGTTGCACATTTAGTGTAAGCCCGTTTCGGCTTAGCTAATAATCTTGCCGCTTCGCTCCCGCCCGGAGGAGGGGCGGGACAGCTCTTACCTATTTAGAATCAACAGGTTATGGGCAGATGGGGTCAATTCGGCTGGAGCAGGACGGCTCCGCAGCTCCCACCAAGCCACGACATAGCCGACCGTCTCGTGGAAAAATAACTTGATGCTGAGCCGGTGCTCCCACCAGGCCGTGGGATCGTAGCCGGAATCACGGGCCGCCGCCACACGGACTGTTACATCGGAAGGCATTACGCGATTGAAAATCATGCGCGATCGCCGCGTGTGATAGTTTGAAGTGACGACGAGGATGCGGTGCCAGCCTCGTTGCGCGACGAGCGTGCGCAGCGCTTCGGCTTCTTCGCGAGTACTGTCCGCGCGATGCGGAAACAGCACGATCGCGGACGCCGGGACGCCGTCGGATTCCAAATCGTGTTGGATCAACTCGGCTATCCCCGCGTAGGGACGCAACATCTTTCCGCTCGCCACAATGCGCGGGGCCAGACCCATTCGGTAGAGTTCCGCCGCGCGGGCAGCGCGGTCGCCGGAATAGTTGTCATCGCTCAGTATGATGATGGCGTCCGACGGAGCGAGCGAATCTTCCACGACCCAGAATTCTCCGGCCACTCGAAGGATGGGATGCCGCAGTAAGTAGAGCGCCGCCACCAGGCAAACCAACACCAGGATCGTCAGAAGCCTTGAAAGGATGCCGCCGTGTTCGTTGTGATTCATGGGAGTGGGCTCAGGGATTCGGATCGGTCTGCCGGAGCTGTTCCGCCGCCTGCTCCGGAAGAAGCTGGTTGAAGTAAACCTCTTTGATGCTGTAGGACTTGCTGAGCTTTTCGAGGATGGGAAGAATCTCGATGTGCCAGTGGTAGTCATCCGCGATGGTCTTCCAGAAGGGCTGCATATCGCCGGTGCGCTCGATCGTGTTCGGGGCCGTGTGCAAGACCATGTGGTAGTTGCTGGTGATTCGACCGATTCGCCGGAGCGTGCGTCCCAGGAGAACCGCGAGTTCACGGCGGTTCGATTTCTGGCGCACCTGCTCGAACAAGTGGTTGTGCTTCCGGCTCATGAGCCAAACTTCAAACGGCACGCGCGACGCATAGGGACAAAGAGCGAGATAATCGCCCTGGGTGTCCACCAAACGCGTTCCCCGGCGCTCGTCCTGGCGGACGATGTCGCAGAACACGCAGCGTTCTTTTTCTTCAAACCAGCCGCGCGCCGCCCGCAATTCATACAGAATCCGCCGGGGAACAAAAGCCGAAGCAGTCACTTCCGAATGCGGATGGGTGAGCTCTTCTCCCGCGGGCAAGCCGCGATTGCGGAAAACACTGACGTACTTGAATCGGCGGTCCCGCTTGAGATCGAGGATGCGCAGGCGGTAGGCCTCGAGCACGGTGGCGATTTGATCGTCACTCAGGTAGGCCAGGGTGCCTTCGTGGTTCGGAGTCTCCGCGATCCATTCGTGAGCGCCGACAGGAAGCATTTTGTCGTAGATGCCTTCGGCCTGGCGGCCCATGTCTCCCTCGATGCGATAGAGGGGGTTGCTGTGCGGACGCACGCATACGCGCCAGGGTCCCTCACTGGGTATTTGGAGGATCGGAGGCGGTCCGACGGTCGTGGGGCACAACGGGCACTGATTGGGTACTACAGACGAGAGTTCGCGATGCCCGACTAGAACCCAGCTTCGAGTGATGGGATCTTTGCGGAGTTCCATGCTGCCCTGAGCTTACCGCGTGTAGCGGGCGGGCGTCGGGCCTTCTTCCAAGCGATGACGGTCCCAGACGGCGCCCTCACGGCTGTAATAGGCCATCTCGAAATCCTGGGTCAACTCCAGGCAGTCGGTGGGGCAGGCGTCTTCACATAACCCGCAAAACATGCATCGCGAAGTGTCGTAGGTGAACTGCGTCAGCACTTTGCGGCGCGTGGCGTCGTCGCGATGCCAGCCGACCACGATCAGGTTTTCCGGGCACGCCAGCGCGCAAAGATTGCAGGCGATGCAGAGGGTTTCTCCGGTATCCGGATTGATGTTCAGCCGCGGCGCGCCGCGGTAACGCTCCGCCACCAGCGGCCGCTCGAGGGGATACTGCTCGGTGTAAACCTTATTGGGATTCTGCGAGCGGAAGGTCAGCACGAGCCCCTTCCAGAAGTCCGCCATGGTCAGGCGCTGCAAGAGTTCCGTCATGATTTCGCTAGTTTGTGGGGCAGGAAGTGGAAAGTCAAGTCACTCGCGCGCGCGTCGCCGGGGCGAGTTACGTTCGGCTTTCCATTCGACAGGGGCACGAAAGGAATCCAGCAATGGTAGAATCGCCAGGTGGCTTCCCCTGAGAGCGGACCCCGGCTTGCGGTGCGTCCCGCGCGTGCGGACGACGCCGCCGCGTTGCGCGAAATCTACAATGAGGCGGTGGCGGACAAACTCACAACCTTCGAGAGTGCTCCGCGGACCATCGAAGAACAGCGCGAGCGAATTGCAGCCGCCGAGCTGGATCCCAAACATCCTGTCCTGGCGGCGGATGTCCGGGGTTGGGTGGCGGGCTGGGCAGCAATCGAAGCCTTTGATAGGCGCCCTTCGCTCGAAGACATCGGAGAGGTATTCATCTTCGTGCGGCGGTCGTTCCGCAGCTACGGAGTGGGCCGGCAACTCATGCGCTCAGCCCAGGCGGAAGCGTCCCGCCAGGGATACCGCAAACTGGTCGGGCACGTGCTGGCCGAAAATCGCGACAGCCTGCGGCTCTGCCAGGCCACGGGCTGGCGGGAAGTCGGAAAATATCTTGCCCACGCGCGCCACCGCGATGATTTGCGCGATGTTGTCGTAGTGGAGTACCAGGTTCCGCCTGCGGCGCCCGAATAGTCCGCGCCGAGCGCTCAACCCTTTGTCAGCGCTTCCACCATCGCGTCGAAGGCAGGCTTGGGATGCAGATCGGCGTCGAACGGCAGCGGGCGTTTCGGCAAGTGGTCCGGCCTCTGGCGCTGCAAACCGTTCAGCCATGAGAATCTATCCGTGAAGCCCCAAGTCAGAACGGCCTTCACGGCAGGGTGTTTCAAGACGTCTTCCAGGTAACTGCGATAGAGGTTGCCAATCATGCGGTCGCGAGTCGGGATGTCAGCGGGCAATTCGAGGTCGTTCACGTCCATTTCCGTCACGTACGCTTCCAGCCCCAAATCGTGAACTTGATTGAGAAAGTGATTTAGGCCCTTCCACGTCGGCGGAACCAGGCTCCCCGACAGGTGCGACTGGATGCCGATGGCGTGCAGCGGAATGTTCTTCTTCCGGAACCGGTGCAGCAGCTTCAGCAGTGCCTTGCGCCTGCGGTCATCACCGGAATTGTCGAGTTCGAGACCGTAATCGTTATAAGTGAGCCGCGCCTTGGGATCCGCCTCGGCGGCGGTGCGGAACGCCAACTCAAGATAGTCGGGCCCGAGCATCTGCAACCAGATTGACTTGCGAAGGCCGTCCTCCCGGCCGTCATCGGGATTCACCGCCTCATTCACAACGTCCCACGAGTGAATCCTTTCGGCGTAGTGCCCCGCGACGGTGCGGACGTGATCCTCGAGAATGGTTGCGGCATTCTGCGGCGTCAGCGCGGCCTCCAGCCACTTCGGATTGTCCGCGTGCCAGCACAGGTTGTGTCCGCGCACGCGCTGATCGTGCGATTCGGCGAAGGCGACCAGCTGGTCGGCGTGGCTGAAATCATATCGACCCTGTTCGGGTTGCGTCGCGGCCCACTTCATATCGTTTTCCGAGACAACGATGTTGAATTGCTCGCCGATGAGGCGCGCCATATCCGGATCGCCCAGAGCGCCGCGTCCCACAGCCGTGCCGACCAGGAGATTTCGCGGTGCGGCCGCTTGACGCAACGTACGCGGGCCGGAAGTTTCCTGCGCGCGGAGGAAGCGGGCTGCGGCCAGCGTCATTGCACCGGCGGAAAGGCGAAGGAAGGTGCGTCGCTCCATGTCTATCCTCCATGTCGCATGTTGCGTGGTAATTGTCGCACGGCGAAGGGAAGAGTGGGATGGGCAAGTACATAGCGGGGTGGCAAAGAACCTGCTGTCTCCAGTGGATGAGGAGGCGCGATTCTGTTTCACGCTGGAACAGTTTTGTGAATATTTTGTAATGTGAGATGTGCAGGAGAAGAAAGGAGTAGAAAAGAGTTGATTGGTATTCAAATAATCTTGTTGACAGCGAAATTGCAGATGGATAGTCTTTCGCTGCGGTCAGTACTTTATAGTGGTGACTATTGGGGATGTAGTTAGTACTTTTTGCGGACCGCGCATTGGACCGGCCAGGGCCATGGAGGAATGTGGCTTTGGATTCGGGATACAAAACGGCCAACTGGTTGAGCGAAGTGCCGCTATTGGCATATGAGGCTCAACCCCTTTATAAACGCCGTCATCATTGTTGCTTGGAAGGTGGAAGTGGAGTCGGCGTATACTGTGGTATCAAATGGGCGCAGTCTTTGGATCACCTCTCGTACTTGCGCCCTCCGCAGTTCATCAGAGCATTTCGCGGATGTGGCATGGAGTCCGGTCGCGTCGGCGGAATCAGAGTGAGCTTGCCCAGCGTGGTCGAAGCTCAGCATAGTTAGTAACGTTTGCCCCTTTCCAGAAAGAAGTACGATGAGTGAAGGTGCCAGCGTTTATCCTCGGATCAGTGTATTCCTACTTGCCACCAACCGACTTCTGCGTGAGGCCCTAGGCCGCGTCCTCTGCAAGAGAGCGAACATGGTCATTGCAGGGGAAACTGCGGATTCTACGAACATTGTCGGGGCGGTATTGCAGTCGGAAGCGGATGTGGTGCTGATAGAAGGGGCCGCTCTGCCCTTGCGGAATCTCCGCTTTCTCAGTTCCGTCCGCAGCACGAGACCCAAAGTTCAAGCACTGATGGTGGGCATGGATGAAAATGAGGCGCATTTTCACGAGGCGGTCCGCGCAGGAGTAGCGGGATACTTGCTGAGAGATGCTTCCGCCGCTGACGTCATCGCGGCGATCCGCGCGGTCGCACAAGGCGAAGCAGTTTGTCCACCGCGGCTGTGCATGGCGCTCTTCCGGATGGTGGCGCGCCAGGACACGCCCGTTCTGACCTTCGGGTTGAAGGCGGACAACGGCCTGACTCGCCGGGAACGCGAGTTGATTCCCTTGATCGCGCGCGGCTTCACGAACAAGGAAATCGCCAACCATTTCAATCTTTCGGAACAAACGATCAAGAACCATGTCCACCGAATGTTGCGCAAGGTGGGAGCCAGTGATCGGTTGCAGGTGGTGGAACGCGTCCAGATTCCCGGCGCGTACGCTCAGGCTGACTGAACCAATCCTCTTGCATAAGTACCTAGTTCGGTCCCAATTGGGGTACCTAGGGCGTACTGGTACTGCTTATTTCAGTCCTCATGATTAGAAGTACTTCAGCAGTACTCGATTGAGCCCCTTTTGAACGTTCCCTCCTCCGCATTGTGCTGCTAGGTTCGCTCGAGCACGGGGTGAACTCTCATGAGCGGAAACATTCGAGTTGCGGTTGCCAATCGTCCTCGCCTGATGAGGGACCTCATTCTCGCCACAATGGCGGATCAGCCCGACATCGAGATTGTGGCGGAGATTGAGAACGAATCCGAGATCCCTCGAATCGTCGAACAAACCCTGCCTGAATTCCTGGTGCTGGCGGCAGATTCCCGGAGTGAACGCCCGGCGCTTTGCGATTCCCTGCTACGAATCCATCCAGAGATGAAAATCCTCGCCCTGGGCACGGACGGGAATTGGAGCGTGTTCTATCAAGCGTCGCTCGATATCCAGGCGACCGCGGTGGAGGCTTCCGAGTCAGGAATTCTGGACGCGCTTCGCAGCATTGCGCGCGCGATGAAAGGCAAAGAATTATGAGTCTCTCAAGTGAAGTGGCCCCGGGTTGGAAGCGATATTCATGGGCAGTGAAAGAGTACGCATTGATTGCGGCATCTTTCGCGGCGCTGCTCTCTGGAAGCTCGCTATGGGCACAGAATGTCCCTGATGCGCCTCCCGCCAGTCACGAATCCGCCCTAACTGAAGACAACTTGAACTTGGTGGCGGCCTCACAATCCGAGATCAATGACGTGCTGCGGCAGAATCCGGGACTTCTCGTAGAACTGAAACGCTGGATGGCCAAGGACGCGGCGGATCGGGGGCAAATTCTGGAAGAGTCGGATTTGGAAGACTCCGCCATTATGTTGCGGCTGGGCCAAGATCAGAAATTCCGGGCGGCCGCCACGCGTTTGCTTCAAAGTTACGGATACCTGCTTCCGAAAGTGAACGCTGACTCTGCGTTAGGACGGGAACAAGCAGCGCTCGAGAAAGAACACATCAGGCAAGTTGTCGCGGATGAAGCGGCGCGGCATGCCGAGCAGGTCAACGCCAGCCGCACGGCCTGCCAACCTGACAGTACCGCAAGCGCCCCCGACTGCCAGAGACAGGCTGAACAGACTCCAACGACGAGCGCGCCTCCCCGCGGAGCCAGCGTCCCTCCGGAGGAGCCCCGAGACCGCAATACAAACCACATGATGATCAATCCGGTGCCCGCCCGCGAAGGCGCGTCCCTGCAGACCACGGCGCTCGATTCCAACCAGGGAGAAGGCACGGCAGACGTGAGTTTAAGCCAGGGCGTGACATCGGATCCAACCCTGCTCGATACACTGAACCCCGCTTCCCCAGATGCGGATCGTGAGTCGCTACAGACACCTCCCCAACCCTTGAGGGCGCCAACTGCGCCAAGCGCCGCGGAAGGTTCGTCGAATGGGGAGAGCTATGCGATCGAGAAGCAAGCAGAGGCCGGGCCGCCGTCCCCGGAGGCGCGATGGTCTCCCTATTCCAACATTCCATCGATTTACGACATGTACGCGCATGCGGGCGCCTCAACCGATTCAATGGAGCGATTTGGTGAGGCGATTTTCAAGAATGCTCCTCCATCGGCCGGCACGTTTCCCATCGATTTTCCCGCTTCTCCAGACTACGTTCTTGGCCCCGGAGACGGCTTGACGATCGATATCTGGGGCGGAGTTTCCCAGCGGCTTTATCTGACCGTAGACCACGAAGGGCGCATCGATCTTCCGGAGTTGGGTCCGCTGGAGGTCAACGGACAGACTTTGGCGAATGTTCAACAATCTGTGCAAAGCGAACTGCGAACGCAGTTCCGCGATGCATCCGCCGACGTTTCCCTTTCTCGAGTCCGAGCGGTGCGAGTGTACGTCGTGGGCGAAGTGAATCATCCCGGCCCCTATGACGTGAGTTCCCTTTCCACGCCACTGAATGCGCTATTGGCTGCCGGCGGGCCGAGCACAAGAGGATCCATGCGGATCATCGAGCATTATCGAGGCGATGCGCTCGTTCAACGGGTGGACCTCTACGATTTGCTTCTGCGCGGGATCCGCACGGATGTGAAGCGCCTGGAACCGGGGGACACGCTGCTGGTTCCACCGGTGAGGGAGCAGGTGCGGGTCAGCGGCATGGTGCGGAGGCCGGCGACTTACGAATTGAACGGCGAAACAAATCTTGTGCAAGTGCTGGACCTCGCGGGGGGAATCCTGCCGACCGCGGCTCTGAGCCACATCGAAGTGCAACGGCTGGAGGCGCACCAGAAGCACACGATGTTGAGCCTGGATGTGTCCGGGGCAACTGACCCCGCCGAGATCCGGGCGAAACTCGCGGCGTTTCAGGTGCAGGACCACGATGAGGTGCACATCTTCCCGATCGCGACGTTCAACCAAGACGCAGTGTATTTGGAGGGCCACGTCTTGCGCGCCGGGCGCTACTCCTACAAGCCGGGAATGAGGCTCACGGACCTGGTGTCCTCGTATCAGGACCTATTGCCGGAACCCGCTGCGCAGTACGCGGAAATCATCCGGCTCAATGCACCCGACTACCATCCGAGCGTGGAAAGCTTCGATCTCGGCGCGGCCCTTCAAAATCCGCAAGCCGCGCCGGCACTGCAGCCTCTGGACACGATCCGGATCTTCAGCCGGTTCGATTTCGAGAACCCGCCAACGGTGTCGGTGGGCGGCGCGGTGCGGCACCCCGGAACCTATCAGACATCCGGGCAGATCCGCCTTCGCGACGCTATCCAGCTTGCGGGCGGGGTCACGCCGGATGGAGACACAGAATCCGCCCAAATCATCCGCATGCTTCCGGACAGCTCACTCAAGATCCTGAGCGTGAAATTGAAGACGGCCCTGGCCGGAGACCCAGCCGACAACGTGTTGCTGGAGCCACGCGATCGCATTTTGGTCAGAGAGAATATTTCACGCGCGGACCCGGCCTCAGTCCGAATTGGCGGTGAGGTGGTGAATCCGGGCCGTTACCCCCTGACGGCGAACTTGCGCATCTCCGATTTGGTGCGGCTTGCAGGCGGGTTGAAACGCAGCGCGGAGGGGGACACCGCGGATTTGATGGACTTCATCACCTCCGACAATGCGCCGGTCGTCGCGAAGCACATCAGCGTGAACTTGCGCGCAGCGATGGACGGCAATCCGGAGTTGGATTTGACCTTGCGCGATGGCGATGTGCTCAACATTCGCGAGGTCCCCGGATGGGAAGATCTTCAAGCGTCGATCACCATCACCGGCGAAGTGGCGCATCCCGGAACGTACGGCATCCGCCCCGGCGAGCCTCTGAGTTCCGTCCTGGAAAGAGCCGGCGGCTTCCTGCCGGATGCGTATCCCTACGGCGCCGTGTTGGAGAGAGGGCAAGTGCGTGATCTGGAAGCCAAGCAGCAGGACGACATGATCGTTCGCGTCCGGGAAGTCCAGCAGAATTTGGCGATGCAACCGGACACGGACGCGAGGCAGAAGATCGCCAAAGACATGGCAATCGCGCAATGGCAATCGAGTCTCGACCAACTGGATGCAAATCCACCGGTGGGACGCGTCGCAGTTCACATCTCTCCGGGGTTGCAACGCTGGAAGAACACGCCGGTGGACATCGCACTGCAAGGCGGCGACACGTTCTTCGTTCCGAAGAGACCGGGTTACGTGATGGTGGCGGGCCAGGTCTTCAATCCCACGGCGCTCACCTACCGCCCGGGCCGGAGTGCCAATTGGTACCTCAGCCAAGCCGGCGGGCCCACACAACTGGCATACAAGAAAGGGATTTTCGTGATTCGCGCGGACGGTTCGGTGGTGGGGGCCAGAAGAGGATTGTGGACGGGCGAGACCTTGAGCGCAACGCTGCAGCCGGGAGACACGGTCGTCGTGCCCGAGAAGGCGCTGGGCAAGAACCTCCAGTGGCAAAACGTGCTGCTGTCGGCGCAAGTCGCGGCCTCGGTCGCCAGCACCGTCTATATCGCACTGCGATATTAGGGCGGAGGGAGAATGCGGCGGAGGTACACGCACTGGTTGCTGAGGTCTCTCCTGCTGCTGGCCTCGCTGAGTTTTGAAGCACTGGGTCATGCGGAACCTCAGGATTCGCAGCAGGACCCTCCGGCGATCACAGCGATCCCCGACACGGGGAACGAACAGGCTCCGCCGGACGCGGTGGCGGCTACTCCGGCGCCGGAGCGACACGCAAAGGCTGATTTGAGCTTTACAGAAGATGGGCAAAACGTGACGGGAGTACAGCTCTTGAACAATCTGTGGTCCGACCAAATATCCATTTGGAGCAGCCCGCGCAATCTCCGCTGGGAGGACGGCACCTGGCTCTTCCCCATCGCAGCCGCAACGGGAGGCTTCTTCGCCACAGATCGTGCGACTGCAAAGGCCGTATCGACAGAATTCAGTGATTACAATCGTTATCGCAGCTTTTCGAATTACGGACTCGCCTCCCTGGCCAGCGCCGCAGGGGGTCTCTACGTTTGGGGCAAGATCTCCCACGACGATCGGCAGACGGAAACGGGCTTCCTCGCCGGCGAGGCCGCCGTGGACAGTTTCGCGGTCAGCAGCGCGCTTCAATACTCGCTTGGACGCGAGCGGCCCTATGTGAATGAAGGCCGGGGCCATTTCTTCGCCGGGGGAACGTCCTTCCCTTCCGATCATTCCGCTCTGGCTTGGTCCATTGCGAGCG
>Ga0326728_10011997_pt1 | contig 19508 bp, 15 predicted proteins | sample MB3enrmetagenome_FD_207602 | JGI IMG/M metagenome (GOLD analysis project Ga0326728, IMG submission 207602) | Lab enriched peat soil microbial communities from McLean, Ithaca, NY, United States - MB31MN | ecosystem: Environmental > Terrestrial > Soil > Wetlands > Peat | place: USA: New York... | reverse complement strand
TTCCGGGCCATCTCCATCCGGGTCCGGTGGAAATTGGCCTTCATGGTGGCCACGTGGTGAGTCAGGTCCTTGACGAAACCCTTGCGGGCCTGGCGCAGAGCCACGATCTCCCCACACAGCCGGGTCATTTCATCGGTTAGGTGACCCATTTGTTATCTCCTTTCCGTGCGCCTCTAAGGCCTTTCGGGGCGCTCAGCCGCACCCGGCTCGCCCCGGAAGGAGTTGAGGAACCTCTTGCCGCGGAGGGATCGCCAGACCCCTCCCGGAAGAGGTTTCCCCCCCCATACAGACCTTAGGCCGGAGCCGCGGCGCTGGCCGTGAGGCCGATGGCCTCAGCGTACTTCAAATAAGTCTCCACGGAAGCGATGACCACCCGGGCTTCCAAGGAGAGCAACTCGATACCAACCAGCGCCACCTTGACCCAGGCATCGATGACGATGCCTTTGTCGAGGATGCGGTCAACCACTTCCGCCAGACTGGCGGAATCGGTAGATTTTTGTACTTTAGCCATTGGGAACCTCCTTGGTAAATTTGGATTTTGTGAGTCGAGGCATGCCTTCATAGACGGTATAACAAGTTCTATGCCAATGGCTTTTATTAATAATTAGTATTAATATCAAATAGATAGCCGAAAGAAGTTATTTTCAACCAGCCGGGGGAATCTGCCTCTATGGAAGATATTCCATAAATTATGGTTCAAATTCCCTTGTTTAACCGAAAATTTCTCCGTCTCAGGCCTGCAAGAGCTTCAAGATTTCCTCCTGGTGAAAAGGTTTGCTGATAAAATCGCTAATCAACTTTTGGGAGATGGCAAGCTGGATATTAGGATCGTCCCGGTAATAGTAGCCGGACACCATCAGGATACGAATCTCCGGGGAAATCTCCTGGAGGCGCCAGGCCAGTTCCAGGCCGTCCATATCCGGCAGTTTGGCGTCCAGGAAGGCGCGGCTGAAATGGTGCTGATTCATTAAAGCGAGGGCTTCCTGGGCGCTCAGGGCCTTTTGGGTGGCAAAGCCTCGGCTGGCGAGGAGTTTTTCCAGGGCCCAACACATATCGGGCTCATCATCGACGATGAGTATCTCTTCCCTGCCCTCGACCATGCCTGCCTTGCTCCCCTCAGCCCCTCATCAGCCCCTCATAAGATGGGAAGCCTGACCGAAAAGGTGCTGCCTGTGCCTTCCTGGCTGTCCACCGTGATGGTGCCGAAGTGCTGCTTGATGATGGCGTAGCAGATGGAGAGGCCTAACCCTGAGCCCTTGCCCGCCGGCGCCGTGGTGAAAAAGGGATCGAAGATATTGTTCAGGTCCTCTGGAGCAATGCCGTGGCCCGTATCACTGATACTTGCCCAGGCTTCCCCTTGGCTGATTCCCAGAGCAATGCTCAACACTCCCCCGTCGGGCATGGCCTTGATGGCATTGAGCAGCAGGTTCAGGAAGGCTTGCTGCAACAGGCCTTCCATGCCACTAATCAGTACGGGCTCCGGAGGTAATTGGGTTTGCAGTTCTATCTTTTGAATCCGGGCCTCGTTGGAAACCAGGGAGACAATCTCCTCCAAAAGGGCGGTCAGGTTGACCTCTTTGAGGTCGCTCTTCACCGAGGGCCGGGCGAAGCGCAGCAGGTTTTCGATGATCATGGAGGCTCGCTGGATGCCGGTGTGGATCTTCTCGGCGCACTCCCGGCGAAAATCCGGAGAGATCTCGTCGTCCATGATGAACTGGGCTGCGGAGGAGCAAACCGCCAGGGGATTGCGGATTTCGTGGGCGATGCCGCCGGCCATCACCCCCAGGGCCGCGAGTTTTTGGGACTGGAGCAGTTGCGCCTCGAATTTGCGGCGCTCGGTGAGGTCCCGGCCCACCGCCACGATTCCGGCCGTTTGCGATTGATGGTCTTTCATAGGGGAAAAGATCCAGGACACTGCGAGGCGGCCGCCATTTTTGGTTTTCAGGTCGCATTCTACCAAGCGGGCGTCCTGTCCGGCCCGGAGATTGGCAAAGACATGACCGAGCTCTTCCTGGTCCCGGCCATCGAAAAAGTCAAAAAAGTTTTGGCCCCGAACTTCATGGAGGCTAAAGCCTGACAGTTTCTCTGCCGCAGTGTTCCAGGTCAAGATCCGGCTGTCCAGGTCGGTGGATAAGACAATATCCTGGGCGCTTTCCACCACCAGGGCCAACTGGCGCTCCACCCGGCGCACCTCCTCGCTCAGGCGCACCTGCTCAGTGACATCCTCCATGAGCAGCATGGCCAGCTCCACCACCCCCTGCCAGGCAAAGGGCAGGATGCTGTAATAATAGATGCGCAGGGGAATCCCCGGGGCCCGGTAGCTCATGCGTTCCCCTTGAATGCCGAGGTTTTTCTCGAAGACCTGGCGAATACGTCCGGAAAAATCCATCTGGTCGATGATAATGGCCGGGAAGACCTGATCCAGGCGGCGGTCGATGGTATCGGCCAAAGTACGGCGGTTTTTTTCCAGAAAATTGCGGTTTACTGAAACAATGCGCAGATCCCGATCGATGAGCAAGACTGAGGAGGGGATGGCCTCCAACAGCATGTCGTAGAGGGTCCGATAGCGTCCCAGTTCCACGTCTTCCTGCCAGGAGAACTTCCTCATGAAGGCCCTCTTATCTTGTTAAAATGGGCGGCACAGAATTGTGCTCACCGGCAGGGCGATTTTTTCTCTTGCTGGGCATCAGGGTAATATTGAGGCGGCCCAATTTTTTGCCTCCAGCCCAAGACCTGTCCTTGAGAAGTCCAAAGTTCATCGCTCAAAATTCCCCGAGACTTAGTCCCCCAGAGACAAAATTATACGGCGGCCAGGGGCCGGAGAGCAGCAGGCGGGCCGGCTCGGCGGTGCTGAGGCCCCGGAAGGCCTGGCGAAATGGCGCCAGCATGGGGCGCGGCACCAGGAAATAGAGGGAGAGTAAGGGAAGGCGAGGGGAGGGGGCCTCAATTTTGCACTTGACAAAAAGTCCGGTGAATTGGGCCTGGCAACGATCCGCCGCCCGGCGATACTCCTCGGTCCAGTGGTCCTGGCGAGCATAGTGGAGCTTGCGGGCCGTGAGATAGGTGAGGCCAGGACGCCCCGGCGGGAGCGACGACCCTGGCCGCTCCTCCCGGCTGCCGGCAGGTCCCGGGGACAGGGAGGTCTGGGGCAGCAGGACCCGCAGCCCCATTTCGACGCAGCCCTCCAGTTCCCGAAGCAGGGCCTCATATTGGAGGATTTGCTCGTCCAGGAGCGCCAGGAGCCGGGATTCCTGGGAGACCACGGCGCCGAAACGCAGGGGAATGACCGGCCCCTGGCAATGCAAGGCGCAGACTACCCGAGAGTAAGCCCGGAGCCGGGGGAGGTCGGGCACCAGGTTGGCGGGCTCAAAGCGGGAGACCGCGGCGCTTAAGCGTTGCTGGGTCAGCCGGTAGACCGGCTGATTGCCCACCCCCAGCAGGGGCTTGGTCTCCGGCCCCGGGTGGCGGCAGATGCAATAACATAGGCAGCTCATGGCGCCGCCTCCGGGTCCAGAACCGGACAGAAGCTGTAGGGGGGCCAGGGGCCGGTGCATTCCAACCGGAGATCGAAGTCGGCCAAGCGAGCGTTGGCCGCCTGAATCCGCTCCTGGAAGGGGGCCACGTCCCTTGTCAAGACCAGGAAGGCCCAGTTAAAGATCATTTCCGTGGCCTGGCCGGTGAATTCGCGGGGGAGCAGCCGCCGCTCCCTGGCCTCAGTGGCATATCTGCCCAGGTCAGCCCACAGCTCCCGGCGCACCTCTTTGAGCCAGCGGGGCAATTCCCGGTCACAGGCGGCCCGCAGACGCTGCTCCTCAAAATATCTTTTACCCGGGGATAAGTCCTCCAGGCGGGCCGCCTCCTGGGCCAATTTGCCCCCAAATAGTCTTTCTTTGGCCCCGGCCTGGTCCAGCAGCCCTTTGACGGCCCATTCCTCCCGGTCAGCCAGGCGCTCCAGGACGGCGGTGATGGTGTCATGGCGCCGGTGCAAAACCCTCTTCAGGCTCGCCAGGGTGGAAAAGATGGTGCCGAAGCGGGCCGGCAGCACCGGGGAATGGCGCATCACCCCGGCCACCACCTCCTGATGGCGGATAACCCGGGGGCCGATCCAGGACAGGTCCTCCAGGTGCTTCTCCGCCTGCGGCCCGCAAAAATCCGCGAGAGCCACCGGGCTCCAGACCGCCGCCAGGTCCCGGAATTCGGTTACGCGCAACCCTCCGTTCCCCTCAAGTCCCACGCCCTCCAAGGGCAGGGCCGGCAGGCGGCTCAAGCGAGCCAGGCAGTAAAGATAGAGTCCCTGTTCCATCAGTGGTTAGTAGTCAGTGGTCAGTAGTTAGTGATTAGCAGAAAAGTTTTAGCCCTACCTTTTCTAAAGTAGGGCAGAGGGGAATAGATAACCCTTTAGTAATCCCCATAAATACTCATTTAATAGAGGTGGACCAGATTTCTCCAGGCCCGCTCTTCGGGACGCCATATTTTTCTAATCCCTTAAAATGCGCCAGCCCATGGGGGCTCTATAACTCTTTTTCCCCGCAGCCGATTCCCGGTTCCCGGTTGCCAGTCCATAAGGCGAGCTGTGCCGCCCATAGCTGGCGACGGAACCAGGACTACTGAGTCCTCTCCCCCAGCATCTCCTCCAGGGCCTCCTCCAGGTCTTCCGGCCGGATGAGCAGTTGTTTCTCCCCGGCGCCCGCCTGGTCGATCTCCGCAAGCACCGCCCGACGAATGGCGCTCAGGGCCGCCTTGCTGCATACCGAGGCGATTTCGGCGCCGCTCAGGCCGTCGGTTCGGGCCGCGAGTTCTTTGGCGCTGATGCCTTTGGCCAGGGGTTTGCCCTGGAGATGCACCGCAAAGATCTCCAGACGGTCTGCCTTCTCGGGTAGGGGCAGCTCCACAATATCATCGAAGCGGCCCGGCCGGAGCACCGCAACGTCCATCAGGTCCGGGCGGTTGGTGGCCCCCAGGACCAGGACCCCCTTCAGTTCCTCGATGCCGTCCAGCTCCGCCAAGAATTGGCTCAGGACCCGTTCCGAGACGTGGGAATCACCACCCCCGGCCCCCCGGGATGGCAGCAGGGCCTCGATCTCATCCAGGAAGATAATGCAAGGCGCAGCCTGGCGGGCGGTTTTGAACATCTCCCGCACGGCCTGCTCTGATTCGCCCACGAACTTGGACATCAGGGCCGGACCCTTCACCGAGATGAAATTCACCTGGCTTTCATTGGCCACCGCCTTGGCCACCAGGGTCTTGCCGCAGCCCGGCGGGCCGGTGAGCAACAGGCCCTTGGGCGGACGCACCCCCGCCTTTTTATAGAGATGCGCATATTTCAGGGGCCACTCCACTGCTTCCTTGAGACGCTCCTTCACGGGCTTGAGGCCCCCGACGTCCTCCCAGCGCACGTCCGGGACTTCCACGAAAACCTCCCGGATGGCCGAGGCCTCCACCTCCCGCAGGGCCAACAAGAAGTCGTCCATGTGCACTTCCAGCTTGGCCAATAGGTCATAAGGGATGGTGGCCAGGCCGTAGTCGATATCAGGCATCAGGCGGCGAAGACAGATCATGGCCGCTTCCCGGCACAGGGCCTCCAGGTCGGCCCCTACAAAGCCGTGGGTAATGTCCGCCAGGCGCCCCTGATCCACGTCGTCGTCCAGGGGCATGCCCCGGCTGTGGATCTCCAGGATCTCTTGGCGCCCGTGGCGGTCAGGGATGGGGATGGCGATTTCCCGGTCAAATCGGCCCGGCCGCCGGAGGGCCGGGTCCAGGGCGTTGGGAATGTTGGTGGCGGCGATGACGATGACGTTCTGGCGCTTGGTGAGACCGTCCATTAAGGCCAGGAGCTGGGCCACCACGCGTTTTTCGACGTCGCCTACCACCTTTTCCCGGCGAGGGGCGATGGCGTCGATTTCGTCCAGGAAGATGATGCTGGGGCCTTTCTTCGAGGCTTCCTCAAAAATTTTGCGCAGATGCGCCTCGGATTCGCCGTAAAACTTGTGCACCACCTCCGGGCCGCTGACCGAAAAGAAGTTGGCCTCGGTTTCCTGGGCGATGGTGCGGGCAATCAGGGTCTTGCCACAGCCCGGCGGGCCATGGAGCAAGACGCCCTTGGGGGCGTCGATGCCCAGGCGCTCAAAGAGCTCGGGGTAGCGCAGCGGCAGTTCGATCATCTCCCGGATGCGCTGTAACTGGGGCTTGAGGCCGCCGATGTCTTCATAGGAGACCGCCGCCCGATAGGGCTCCGCCGGGGCGGCCCCGGCCTTGCCGATTACCAGGATGGTGGTAGGGTTGATGAGCACCGGCCCTTTCGGGGTGAGGTTTTCCACCTTGAAATCCGCGGTGCGGCTGCCGAACAGGGTGGCCCGGATGCGGTCGCCTTCCACCACCGGCAGGCCGTCCAGCAAGCTGCCGATATATTGCAGGTCCCGCTCTGCCGGGGTGATGGTGATGGGGGTGAGGACAACCCGTTCCCCGGGGCGGTAGGCGATCTTCCGCACCTGGACACAATCATCGAGCCCCGCCCCGGCGTTTTCCCGACTGATGCCGTCAAGCTGCACCCGGGAGCGTCCCCGCAGCTCCTTGTAGGCCGGCATGGCCTTGCAGGCAGTTTTCCGCTTGCCGGAAACCTCCACGATGTCGCCGATGGCCACGTGGAGCCTACCCAGATCCTCAGGGCCCATGCGGGCATAGGCCCGGCCCACATCCTTGCCCAAGGCTTCAGTTACCTTCAGTTTGAGGACCACGTCCGCCGATTTATCCATGCGTCTTCTCTAACCTTATTAGAGGCTGCACTTGATCTCCAGGATGCCGTTGTTGCAGGAGACCTCCATCTTCTCCCGGGGATAGGCCTGGGGCAGGAGGACCTCTTTGTGGTATTTCTTGTCTCCCCTGGTCGCGGTGATAGTGAGCAGGTCGTCTTTGACTTCCAGGTGCACGTCTTTGCTGCTGATTCCTGGCATCTCGGCCACCACCAGGACATGGTCTTTTTCCTCAAAGACGTCCATCACTGGCTCGCGGATTTCCTGGACTACGGTTTTCCCGGACTTTTCGTCCCGGCGGACGTTGCCGAAGGGCTCTACTTTGACCTCTTTGCCGCCCTTATCCCCCAGGCCCATCTTGACGGAAAAACCATAGACCCCTTTGACGTCCTGGTGTCGGAACTCGGAGCTCTTTTTGAGCTCTTCGCCTTTCTCGGCCAACTCGCCCAGCTTTTCAATGAGATCGGCCAACCCCTTGAAGACCCCTCCGAAGCCGTGGCCTTCCGCAGCCTTCTTCCCCTTAGTCATAATGGCCTCCCGGTATGCTGATGCGGAATTGTTTCACCTTGTAGTGCATGGTCTTGTAATCGATATGCAGTAGTCGTGCTGCCTTGGCTTTGTTGCCGCCGGTGAATTTCAGGGCCTGGGCCAGGATCTCCCGCTCCACGCTGACCACGCTGCGCTGCACGATTTCTTTTAGGGAGAGGTCCTCCCAGGGGGAGCCTTCGACCCGGGGGGTAAAAGCCAGGCCTGGCACCGGGGCGCGCTTGATATCCAGGTGCTTTACGGTGACCAGGTCGTCGGCTAGAAGCACGGCCCGGCGGATCACGGCCCGGAGCTGCCTAACGTTGCCCGGCCAGTTATAGGACAGCAGAGTCTCCAGGCAGTTCTCCGAAAAGCCCTGAACGTTCTTGTGCAACTCCTGGTTAGTAAAGTCCAGGAAGCGTTTGGCTAGATAAGGAATGTCTTCCCGGCGTTCCCGGAGCGGCGGGATGGTGATGGTAAATTCATTCAGGCGAAAATAGAGATCATCCCGCATCTGCCCCGACTCTACCAGGCCAAGGAGTTTTTGATTGCTGGCGGTGAGCAGGCGCACATCCACCTTGATCGACCTGGTGGAGCCCAGGCGCAGGACCGCCCGCTCCTGGATGACCCGCAGCATTCGGACCTGGGAGGCCAGGGGCAGGTTGGCGATCTCATCCAAAAACAAGGTGCCGCCCTGGGCCGCTTCGAATTTGCCGATTTTGGGGACCAGCGCGCCGGTAAAAGCCCCTTTCTGGTAGCCGAAGAGTTCGCTTTCGATGAGGGTCTCGGGGATGGACCCGCAATCCAGCGGAATGAAGGGCGCGGCCGCCCGGCGGCTCAACTGGTGAATGGCCCGGGCCACCAGCTCTTTGCCGGCGCCGGTTTCCCCCTGGATGATGACGCTGAAGTCCGAGGAGGCTACCCGGTTCACCTCCCGGATAATCCGGGTGACCGCGTCACTGGGCCCCATCATGACCCGGAGGCAATTGTCTGTCGAAATTTTTTCGACGCTAACTTGCTGCAGTCGCTGGCGTTCCGTGAGGGCGGCCCGCACCACCCGGATGACCTCGGCATGATCGAAGGGCTTGGGCAGGTAATCAAAGGCCCCGGCCCGCATGGCGGCCACCGAAGTCGGGATCGCGGCGTAGGCGGTGATCATAATCACCGGCAGGCAGGGGTTCGTTTCCTTGACGCGCTTCAGAACCTCCATCCCGTCGATGCCGGGCATGGTAACATCCACCAGCATCAAGTCCGGCGCCCTGACGGGAACCATTTGCAAAGCAGTTTCGCCGTTATAAGCCACCAAGCTGGCTAAGCCCTCTTTTTTCATGAGGGCGGCCAGCATCTGGGCGATATCCTGGTCATCATCCACTATGAGCACCTGGGCTCGCTTTTGGGTCATCTAACCCTCCGGGTTCAGCATCGATGAAGGGGATAGAGCACCTTGATATCCCTATCGAGATATCGTTCCAAAGAATGGAGCATCCCCACAAAGAGGATGCCGGTTTCCCCTGGTTTCAGGGTCTCGTTGATCCGCCGGGCAATGAACTGGTCGCGCTGCGCCAGCAGGGTTTGGCTCAGGGCCCGGCGCTGGGCCTGAATTCCGGCCGCCCGGGGTTGGCGGCCGATGAAGGACTGACTGGCCAACCGGTACTCCTGCACCAGCAGGTCGCTGGATTCGGTCCCCATAAGGATGCCTCCCTGGCTCATCAAGCGCTCCAGAAGCTGATGGTTGCGGTTGCCATCCCGGGCCAGCTTCCTGACGATCTCGGCTTCCCGGCCGCATACGGGCAATCCATCCTGGTAGAGGCGCACCCGGTCAAAAGACAGGGGTAAGGAGTGGAGGACCTGCTCAATTTCCGTCCAGCGCTGGTCGATGGCAGCCAGATGGCGGGGCAGCCCAGCCCGACCCAATTTTTCCAGGGTGGCGCGGCTCACCGGGTCTTTAAGGGCTCCCATGTCGGCCTGGGTATGGATGATGGGGCAATAGATTAACGTCCGACTTGAACCCTCCAGGGTTTTTTCTGATTCCGGTTGTTGGTCAGATTGCAGCTGAGTTGTTGCCATGCCCCGGATATCTCCGGTGAACGTTGTTTCCGGCTTGGGCTCATCAGCCGAAATGATTCGGTCAGGAGTCGAATTCCATCCGCTTCCGGTCCTTGGAAGAAATTGCCAAGTCTGATCGGGAAACTACTTTTCTGCCTTCCGTGGCGGTTTCCTACGGCCGTGAGCCTATGGTTAACATCGGTTTTTTGGCCGATTCCTTTAAAAAAAATATCTTCTCCCCCCGGAACCCGAACCGCGGCCTGGCAGCCCACCGCAGCCGGATCAATCCTCTTAATTTTCTGGTCAAAAAACGGGCCGAATAATTCAGGAAAAAAATTTTGGTGGGAGATTAGCCAAATATCTATAAGTTAAAAAACCTGGTGAGCTCTATTTAAGAAATATTTAGAGAAATATAAAAAATTTCCTAAAATTAACCCTAGCCCTGTGGCTTTCCCGCTTCGGGCCCTGACATCCACGATTAGCCAACTGCCTACCGTTGTCCCCTGTCGGCACCACGTCCGGCACTACCACCGCTGAGCAGGTTTTCCTAAGAGAAAGGGCCTTCTCTGGTTTAAGTAAGTTATGGAAAGTGTCGACTTACCATTGAGATGCCCTGTCGGAGAGGCCGCAATTGGTACCAGGCGCAGGCAGGCTGCCAGCCCAATGTGGGGTTCGATCCTAAAAGGGGAGAAGGCCATGGATATCCTAAGGAAATTCAAAGAAATCCAGGCATACCTTAAACGTTATAAGGCGTCGCTAATTATCATCCTGGCGGGGATGTTGCTGGTTGCAGTCCTTTACCAGGAAGGGCGGAAAAGCGCTCTGGAGAATCTGAATAAACAATTCGCGGTCGATTCCGCCACCCGTGCTGGCATTATCACCAATGCCTTACAGGCCCATCTCATAGACCTGGACGCGCTTCACCGCTTCTATAATGCGTCGATTCATGTGGATAGACGACAGTTTACCAAATTCGTGGCGCCCACCTTAAAAACCCGGCCTGGAGTCCAGGCCTTCGAGTGGATTCCCCGGGTTCTACAGACGGAGTGCCCCCATTTTGAGGCCGAAGCTCGTCAGGACGGAGTACAAGGTTACCATTTCTACCAGTTAGACTCCAAGGGCAATCACGTACCCGTGGAACCACGGGAGTATTACTATCCCGTTTATTATGTGGAACCCCTGGCTGGAAACGAGCGGGCGGAGGGATTCGATCTAGGATCGAATCCTGCCCGTCTGGCCGCTTTGGAACAAGCCCGCGATAGCGGCCAGCCGACGGTTACCAGTCGTATCACCCTGGTGCAGGAAACTGTTCGGCCTGCCTCTCCATGAAGATAAGACCCGGCTCCTGGAGTTCGGCAAGTTTGCCAAAGAAAGGCGTCTCTGGCGAGGTCTGCCGCGACCGCCATATGTACAGTTTAAAAATTGCATAGATAGCCGAATTTAGATTTTCGCATTCGTCGGGAATTAAACAAGGGGGTCATGGGGGGTTGGTCGATTTGACCGGACCCTCTAAGCCGCCAGAAGGGGCAATAGAGACCGGACCCTTTCCTTAGGCTTGCATTCTTGGTTTCTGAAAGAAAAAAATATGGGCATGAGGACATCCATGTCCTATGCCCATGGAGAAAAAAGTTAAAAATCCATCCTTGGATAGTGTAAAAATAGATACCATTAGAAATTAAGGATATCACTAACTTGGCTGACCATTTTCATATGGTCATTTTAACCATATAGAATCCCCCACAAGCAGGCATCTGAGAAATCCCAGGAAGGTTGAAAAGGGGAAGGGCAAGGGTTTAGATCAACCAAGAATAATCTCCCAATTTAGCGGGAAATTAAAAATGGTGCAGGTTATGTGCACGTTACGCCAAAATGGAAAAGGCAAGTTTAGGCTTTTCACCTATAACTTACCTTAATTATTACATAAACTATGGTCGGGACGAGAGGATTTGAACCTCCGACCCCCTGAACCCCATGCGGGTCAGGGGTTTTTTATGAATGTCAAGCACAATCACACTTTGCTGAAATTAGAATACCTTAAGGTGTATAACGATTATAATCGAAACGGCCATATATATCCCAAATCAAGGGATAAATGGTAAACATTTGGTAAACAGAAAACGGCGGGGCCGGTGGGCAACCATTGGCCCCGCCCTTCACCCCACAGATTTCCCGGCCCTGAGAGCGAAACCCCCGGACGGGACTCCTACCCCCCTGGTCAATATGATCCGTCCGGGAATTTTTGTGATTTTTGAGATAAGGTTCGACAAGAGAATGGCAACAGGTCTGAGAGACAGTTATGATCAGTATATCAGCACACCAAACGCCAGGTGATAAAGGGCGAAGATATAGCAGATATCTGCTAATGGAACCTTTGTCTACCGGTCAAGAAAAAATAATGGACAGCCCTTGGGAAAGGGCTGCCCATAGAGGTGCAACTGTGTTACCAGGGGCTCTGGACTCCCCCTCAAAAGTTAGTTCCCCGTCGGTATGGGGATATTGATTCCCTCTTTTTCAAGCATCTCCCGTATCCACTGGAACCTCTGGTAGTTCGAGAGTGTGATCGGGCCCGTGTAGCCCATGCTCTGTAGCTTGCGTGGCGGATACTTCACATAAGTCTTCATCAGCTCCTTGACCTCTTCGCTGATCATCACCATGGTCCAGGTCCGTTCCGTGAAGTTGTTCATGAAGAGATCGTAGCGCTCTTGGGGGTCCTGCCATAGATCAAAGATCTGGGGGACGATGGCCACATACTTTTCCTGCCCCTTCCAGCCGAGGTTGGTATCCACGGCGAGGCCACCGGTGGCCTGGCCATCGTCGCCCCGCAGGTTGAAGACCGCCTTGTAGTTGCCCACCCGGACTGCACCAGGTGTCAACTCGTTCTCAGTAAAGTAGAACCAGGACTTGCGGGCGCACTTGCCCGTGCCGAACAGTACCGGGGACATGTCGTAGCTATCGAAGATGATTGGTTTACCCTCCCGATCTTTCTCGGGCAGCTTCACCCCGGCAAGGGCGGCGAAGGTGGCCATGTAATCGAGGCCGCCGACAATGTCGTAATTCCTCGACCCGGTCTTGATCTTCGGCCCCCAGGCAATAGCCGGAACGCGGACTCCGCCCTCGCGTACCGTCCCCTTAGTGCCACGAAATGGCGTGTAGCCGGCGTCAGGGTAGACATCCTGCCAGGCGCCGTTGTCTGAGGTCCAGAATATGTAGGTGTTTTTGTCGAGACCGAGGGCCCGGACCTTGTCGACCACCCTGCCAATCCGCGTGTCGTTCTCCACAATAGAGTCGGCGTATTTGGTCATCGAGGGGGACTTGTGAACAAAGTCTGGGTGTGGCAGGTTCGGCTGATGCACCTTCATGAAGTTGATGCTCATAAAAAACGGCTTGCCGGACTTGGCCGTCTTGTCGAGATACTCGATGGCGGCCTTCTCGACGTATTCGTCCAGGAAGGGAATCCCCACTACGCCTTTTTCGGGCGTGTTTTCGTACTCGCCGTTGACCTTAAAATCTTCCTTCGCCTTTTCACCGGCCTTGCCCGACAGGGAGCCCGTGGTAACTTTCTGAAACATGGCCCGCACCTCCTGGCTCATGTCCGGGAACCAGTTGGGATCACCATAGGTGTAAGCGTTGAGGTGGTAGAGGAAACAATACTTCATCTCATCGTAACCCTGGGCGTTCGGCAGCGCGTAGTCGGATTCGCCGAGATGCCACTTGCCGCTGAAGAACGTCTGGTAGCCTGCTTGTTTCAGCACCGACGCCAGGGTCCACTCAGCCGCAGGCAGACCGCCGCCTTGGCCTTGCATAGCCACGGTGGTCATACCGCTGCGGTTGGGGATGCGGCCGGTCTGCATGGCCGCCCGGCCCGGCGTACAGCTCGGCTGGGCATAGAACGAGAAGAAGGTCATGCCTTCTTCCGCCATGCGGTCGAGGTGAGGTGTTGGCATACCGCGACCTGGGCCACCACCATAAATTCCAGCATCGCCATAACCAAAGTCATCAGACACGATCAGGATGATGTTGGGTTTATTGCAATCTTCCTTCTTCTGGGCCATGGCTTGGCCGGCAACTGTGCCCAACAACATCAGGGCCAAGACCTTTGCCAAGATTACCAGGATCGTTTTGGGTGGTCGCTGCATCCTTTTCTCCTTCTAGTTGAAAGTTGGACTTGTTTGCTCCCAGGTAGAAAGGCTCTCAAGGGTTCACAGCGAAAAGCACGGTTCTGAGCAGATTGGCCTTAGATAATCATCCCAATCCCGGAGCGCAAGGATACAGGTCACGAATTTTCCCTGGGCTTGGCTATGCTGGCAGGAAAGAAAAACTGAGGATAGCGGATAACTCCTATGTGCAAAGTCAAGGTTACTCGGGAGGTGTGGTATCCTGTTAGAATCCAAGCCAGTCTCCTATTCGTGGTTCCCCGCTCAGGTGGTACCGCTCCATATCTTGCCACGATATGAACTTATCGGTGGAGTGAGGGAAAATGCAGATATGATCTACATATTCGAAGGTATTTTAGGGGGGATGGTTTTGGGTTTATGTCAGTGGAGACTATCAATGTAATAGATCCCTAATCCACAGTTAAGGAACTGACACTACATGCTAGTCCCCATAGCCGGGAGCGAGAGGGATATTTCCCTGCCCAGGCTCCATAATTCCCGAACGATGAGAGACAGACCGCTAACCTTGTAAGGTTTTTAACTCCGCAACAAAATCAAAGGCCGGTTTTCGGCGCAACTTCTCAAGACTGGGCAGTTTATCCAGCCGCATTAATTCGGAAAAAGCTGCCAATTGCCGGTCGCGTTGCAGCCCCGCGGCCGCCAAAATCCTGTCGCCTTTGACATAGAACGCCAGAAAATTCCTAGTCGTCAAATCTCCCTGGATGATGAGGTCATCCCAAGCGGTTGCATGCCCGACGTATTGCAGAAATTGATCAAAATGTTCGCTCCAGAAGAAGGGTACTCCGGTAAAAGCCACCTTTTTTCCGGCCAGGTTGTGGGCGGCGACGCGGCCATGCTGCTCCGCCAAGCGCCAGTGCTCAATGCGGATGTGCTCTCCAGTACGCCAATCGGGGAAGCTGGCGATGTCACCAGCGGCGTAAACACCTTCCCGGACTCGCATATATTGGTCCACACGCACGCTCCCATCCGGCTCCAATTTAATGCCGTGGAGAATTTGTGTGGCCGGTTTTACTCCCAGACCAACCACTACCAGGTCGGCTTCCAGGACTTCGCCATTGTCCAATACCACCTGGCGCACCCGGTTGTCTCCTTCCAAGCGGCTCACTCTTCGTCCCATCCGGAAGGAAACCCCGTGCTCCTCATGCACCTGTTGGAGCAGGCGCCCGATTTCCACTCCCAATTGACGTTCGAAAGGGACCGGTCTTGAGCCAACTACCGTGACCGCCAGACCCCGCTTAGTTAAGCTAGCCGCGGCTTCCATACCGATAAAACTGGCGCCGACGCTTACCACCCGGGAGCCTGAGGTGGCAGCCTTGATAATATCGTCGGCGTCTGCCGGTGTCCTTAGCGTGAAGACGTTTTCATATTGACCTCCTGGCACCTCGAGGGATTGGGCGATACCGCCGGTGGCCAGCACCAGGCCGTCGCAGGTCAACGGGGGTCCCTCCGCAAAGGCTATAGTCTTCCGAGCTACGTCCACACCAGTCCCCTGTCGACCGAAAAGCAGTTCAATGTCATAGTCCTGATAGAATTTTTCATCCCTCCAGGGCAAGGAATCGGGGCCGGCCTCACCGCTCAGGTACCCTTTACTCAGGTTGGGGCGGTCATAAGGAACGCGGCGCTCTTGGGTAATCATCAGAATCCGACCTTTAAAGCCATCCTGCCTGAAGGTTTCTGCGGCGGCATTGCCGGCTGCACCAGCGCCCAGAATAACAAAGGTCCGCCCATCCAAAGCCGAGTCTCGTTTCGCCATGGGCGGCAAACCTCTGGCTTCCAGTTTTTCAGGAATCTCAATGTAAACATCATCCCCCTCCACCCCGGTGGTAAAACATTTGGGTACATCCAGGGCAGGCGGTTCTTCCAGTTCCCCGTTGGTGATGTCGAAGGCTGCCTGATGCCAAGGGCAGACCACCCGCGGACCGTTCAATGCTCCCTCTGCCAACGGTCCCCCGTAATGGGTGCACTCCCCGTGCATGGCGTAAAACTCTCCCTTCACCCGGGCCAAGACGATTTTGGTGTCACCCACCACAATCTCCTTCATGTCGCCATCTTGGAAATTCTGAACCTTGGCGATCTTGGCTTCCTTTGGCATGATATCGGCTCCTCTCTCGAATTATTCGTTGATCCTGTAAAAGACTAGTGCTCTTATTAGCCCTTGGCAAGCGGCCGAGCGAGAGAATCATCAGTTGTATGCGGATATGGAAGATAAATAGGGACTGCTTGCGGGCCATGAATGCCCTTGGGATCTTATCACTCTTGCGGCCAGTTGATCGAAAGGAGCGGATGGGCTGTAATTGATACTTGCCACAAGTGGGACTTATCAATGGGGTGGGGGAAACTGCAGATATGCTCTGGATATGGAAAGTTTTTGGAGCCGCGATAAGTTTCTAGTCATAGCAGCTAGTGAAAGTTTCGCTTGCTTACCGCACTGCCTATCAGCAGACTAGCCCTTAGTTGTGCGATTCATAGACATGGTTTAACTTTTGAGCGTAAGCCGCAAAGGGCGCCGAGAATGGGCACCACATAGCTCGTCGGAGGCGGCGGGGACGACGGGTTAACGGAAAGAGGTTACAAAAAACCAAGCCACGGGATACTGTCAGATCAAGTCTAATTCAGGACAGTTTAGTGTTCATTATTTGTCTTTTAATATGTCCACAAAGGGTACCGTCTTCATGCTAAAAATTATTTCATTCCCACCCCTGATTATTTTGTACTCTACAATGTCGCCCATTTTTGGTCGCCGTTGAGATTTCAACTCGCCTAATGTCTTGACAGGTTGCCCATCTTTTTCCACTATTTTGTCATTGGCCTTGATACCAACCTTCATAGCCGGTGAGTCCGGATAAACTCCTTCGATAATGATCCCATTATCTGCGTTATCGTATTTAGGCAGCTTAATGCCTACGGACGGAAGGTTTTTAATTTCTACAAAACCATTCTGCTTGTAGGATTCTATTTTGCTATTTTGTGCAATCTCCGAACCAAATACAACAGTTTCGCCCGTATCTGGGTTAATCAGTACATGTGAATGGTTTATTTGCTGTTCTTTCCGCCACGCTTCATGCCTTTCACGCTCCATTGCTAACCGTTCTTCATCTCTTGCGTTTTGCAACCGCATATTTTCCTCAGCTTGGCGTTGCATGTCCTCACCTCGGCTCATAGCCTGCGCCCCCATGGCAATCGACGCAACTCCTTCAGCCCCTCCTATTGCCGCGCTTGTGTAAGCTAATGGTACCATAGTCGGTACCAAAGCACTTGCAGCACAAGCAGGTAAATATAAAAACAATAACCCCAACCAGATCATCTTCCTTACCATGATATACTTTCTTAATCTGCTGACGCTTTTAATGCAGATAAGCAAACCTTTTTGGGACGCCTAGAAGCTTTCATTTGCTTCATCCTAATTTTCTCGGACTAGAATTGCTATAGGCCATTCCCTGATTTAGGCTTAGGGAAAATCTGATTTAGGTAACTTAAAATTCTTGACTGAGATTATGCGGCAGTCTTGGCCGCCGCCATCCCAAAATGTTTTTTGGTACTTTCCCCTCGGTGTGCAATTACCTTGCCAGCTGAGAAAATACCTTTCGAGGCCGGCTAAAAAAGGAACTGCGGTTTTGGGGAAGAGAATCGTTGACGCCGAAGAGCAGGAAAAGCTCCGATAAAATGTTCAGAAAAATGGACAGAGAGTTTAGAAAATAGCAACTAAATTCATAGCTCAATCAAAATTTTGTTAACCGAGATTATGCCGCACCCTCAGCTCTGTCCAGAATCGGTAGTTTGGGACCCTTTCCACGATTTTTAATCCCGAAACACGCCTCTTTCCGAAAGCAACCCCTTCTCTTGGGAGTCCGGATAACTCAAAATTTCCTGTGAAGCCAACTTTTTTTCAGAACTTGGTCATAGCGCTCCATCGGTAAACAGACACCTCAATAGTTCCCGGCCTATGAACCCCAGCCCAGCACCGCTCGATAATGATGTGCTAAGGGAAAGGCCGAGGCCACATGCACATACCATTTCCGGGCGTGGTAAGAAACCCTGGCCCCTTCTGATTGCTTGCCAAACGCTACCCTTATCACCGAGCCAGTAAAATAGCATAAATGATATCCATAGATACACTGGTGTGCTGCCCTATTCATCACTAATCGCGTCTAGGTTGGGGTGGTGGGCTGCTTCACCGCGGTGGAAGGCCGGATTGATCTTTTAAAAAATGAAGCTTTGGTGGAGGCCAGCACAGGTGGGGCAGTGAGAGCTATCCCCTGAGGTGATCAAATTGCCCCCAGGCCTGTTTCTTACCTCTTGCAGACCAGCCCTAGTGCGCCGCCAAGGCCCCAGCCAGCCCTGGCTCAGTCCGGCTAGATCGCCAAGACCAGCATAGAGGCCTAGGCCGATCTCTAGGATGGCCCCTCCTACGATTAAACACGGCGCTGGAAGGCGTCAAAACGATCGATCACATCATGGACAGGGGAGAAGTAGGGGTCGTAGGGCATCGGGGGTTTTCAGTTCTGGGGGGCGTGCCTCCAGAGGCAGACAAAGCAACTCCCCACTTCACTCCAGCACCACCTGCTGTGGCCCCAGGTGCCTGGCTAAGACGCCGGCCCTACCCCTACTGATCGCGCGCCCGGCACCTCGCTTGTAGGATTCGCGGCTCCCGAAACTCCAACCCGAGGATCATGGGACTGAGTTCCCGAGAGGTCGCCGGGCTGCCTGGGAAGGAAGGCAATCTGGCTTTCTTTGTTCCTGCCTGGAATACGGGTGGTTCGAGTCGAGGCGATAGATTTGCTAACGGCCTCAATTACTCTTTTATAAAGCAAAATTATTCATAGCGAATAGCGGTGACTACTTCCATGCGACTGGCCCGGAGGGAGGGATAAAGGCCGGCGCCCACCCCTAAGATTACGGCAAATAGAAATCCCAGGGCCAGACCCATAAAGAAAAGATTTTCCGGCGGACGGCTGCCGATCATATAACCCAGGATTTCCGTCATAATCCGGCCCATTAGGGCTCCCAGCAAGGCGGCTCCCATACTGAGGCAAAGGGCCTCGGACAGGAATTGGGCCAGGATGTCTTTGTCTTTGGCCCCCATGGCCTTCTTCAAGCCGATCTCCCGGGTCCGGGTCACCACGGCGGCCATCATGACATTCCAGATGCCCACGCCACCCAAGACAAAGGTGGCGCTGATGGCCAGATAGATCAGAAATTCAATCCACCAGGCCAGTTGCTGGACCCGCTTCAGGCCTTCCCAAGAGACCTCTATATGGAGTTCTTCCGGAGATTGGTTGGCTTCGATGACGGCAGGGATGACCTTGGCGACGCTGGCGACGTCATCCCACGTCTGGCAGCGCAGGTAGAGCCGGTCGGGGAAAAAGCGACCCTGCAGCCGGTCCGATGCCGTGCTCAGGGGGAGGAAAGCGGCGTTAGCCGCGGCGCTGTCGGTCACGCCCCCCAGGACTCCTGAGACCCAATAAGGTTCATTATCGATCTCCATGGTCCTGCCCCGAACATCAAAAGTGCCGAAAATCCTTCGGGCCAGTTCAGCCCCCAGGACGCACTCCCGCATGCGCCTTTGGACAGTCTCCGCTCCAAAAAGATTGCCGGTTTGCGCCCAAAAATTGCGGACGTGCCAGTAGTCGTCGTCCACCGCGAGGATGGTGACGCCGTATTCCTGTCCGCGCCAGTTAGAATGTCCAAATTTGCTGCCGGTGAGGGATAGCTCCTTGAAACCCTTGATTTTGCTCAAGGCTGTCAGGGTCTGGTTTCGAAACCATTGCGGCCGGTAGGACCGGATATTGTCGAAATAAACCCGGATAATCGTGACCCCGCCGATCAGGTCCAGATTTTCATTAAAGTTCTTCTTAACTTCCCGGCTCATGGTGATAATGTTGATAAAGCCGGCAACGCCCAAGGCAATGGCCAAAACCACTCCCAAGTAGCGCCGGCGATGGCGCACCACTTGACGAACGCTTACCCTCATGAGGTCATCGAACTTCAATGATCAAATCCTTGTGCTCAGACA
>Ga0326728_10011995_pt1 | contig 19509 bp, 14 predicted proteins | sample MB3enrmetagenome_FD_207602 | JGI IMG/M metagenome (GOLD analysis project Ga0326728, IMG submission 207602) | Lab enriched peat soil microbial communities from McLean, Ithaca, NY, United States - MB31MN | ecosystem: Environmental > Terrestrial > Soil > Wetlands > Peat | place: USA: New York... | reverse complement strand
TTCATCGTCCGCTCCATCGCGGCCTGCGTGTAAGAGATCATGCTGCCCATGGTCTCTCACCCTCGCCGCCTGCAAAGCGGACAGATCACTTGCTAATCCAACCGGACATATCATGTGCTAACGACACTGCGAAGATTTGCGATTGCCTGGCGCGGGATTTGGGGCTATACTTCTTCTGCTTTTGTGCACGTGTTGTGTTTTGTGGTCCAACTCCCCCCAGAAGGAAATCTATGTTTGGACGCCCGCTACTGCATGCATTGTTTCTTGGAGTGCTTTCCTGTGCCGCGGCCCAGGGGCTTACTCTCCCGACAGTAGGCGGGGGATTCGGCAATGTGGCGCCCATGGATGCGATTCAGACCGGGCAAAGGGGCTGGCACTCCTTTCAGGTGCTGACTCTTCCGACATCAGGCAATCGGTTCGGCAGTGCTGTGGCCCTGGATGCCATTCAGGGCGCGGGAATGGACTGGAACTACTTTCTAATCGATTCCAGCAACCCAAACCGCACTCCGTTTGAGAGCGCCAGTGGTTCGGTCTCCAAGCTTGACCTTAAAGCCCCTGCAAAGGCAGTACGGGAATTCGGAAAAGGCTATCAGCTTCTGCTGCGGAATGATCTGCAAGGCGCGGTCCAGTACCTGGCAAGCGCGGTTAGCATTTATCCCAGTTTTGTGGCAGCGCACAACACACTGGGCACGACCTACCTGAAACTGAGTCAGAATGAACAGGCGCGCGATCAGTTCAGCAAGGCGGTTGCGCTTGACGACCATCTTCCCAACTCCTATTTGAATCTTGGCATCGCGCAATTGGCTCTAAAGGACTACCCTGCCGCGGAGGAGTCGCTGCGAAAAGCCTCTTCGCTGGCCCCGCTGGACGCTCAGTTGTCTTTGGCCCTCGCCTATGGCGAGTTTGTGAACCACAGTTATCCGGCGGTGATCGCAACCGCTCATGACTTGCACGCCCGCCAACACAAAGGTGCGGAGGTTGTTCATTTTTTTGCTGCCGGGGCATGGGCGGCCCAGAACAATCTGACCGAAGCGCAACAAGAGATGGAAACTCTCTTGCGGGAAGACCCAAAGTCCGCCTCGGCCGGTCAGTTTCGTCAGATCCTGGAACAGATCAAGGCGGACCAAACCAAGCGGAGCGAGCCGAAGCCGCTGCAGCTTCAGGCTGATTTGCTGTCGTTCAATGCAGGCGCTCAGACTCCCGAGCAAGCGTCTCGCCAGGCCCAACTGGTCATGCAGGACGTGAAGGAACGGAGCCAAATCGCGGAGGCGGAAGCGGAACCGGATGCCACCTGCTTGAGCTGTGGGACGGCGGTTGCAGGCGAGTCGGGCACAGAGGGTGGTTCGGATCTGATGGCAGGCAGCGGGAATAGTGCGGGCCTGACGCTCCGGGCTTCGGTCGACGAAGTGGACGTGTTCTTTGCCGCCACCGATCACGGGAAGTCGGTGATGGACCTCACCGCGGCCGATGTTGGAGTTCGCGATGCCAGCCGGCCTCCGGAGAAGATTCTGGGCTTCCGCAATGAATCGCAGCTGCCCTTGCGGCTCGGTTTGGTCATCGATACCAGCAATTCCGTCGCGGACCGCTTCTCCTTCGAACAAGGCGCGGCTGCCAAGTTCCTGGAAACTGTGGTCACTGATAGCAGCGATTTCGGTTTCGTGGTCGGCGTCAACAACTCGGTGCTTCTGGCCCAGGATTTCACTACCGACCGGACCCTATTGTCCCGCGCCGTCAGCCAACTCGCGCCCGGCGGTGGAACCGCTCTGTGGGACGCGGTGGCGTTCGCCGCCGACAAGCTGGCCGGGCGTGCGGAAGACCAGCCCACGGCACGCGTTTTGGTGGTGATTAGCGATGGCGAGGACAACTCGAGCGGAGTGAGTCTCAAGCAAGCCATCACCGCCGCCGCCCGCGGCGAAGTGGTCATCTACACGGTCAGCACCAGAGAGCGTGGCGACGAGCGCCCCAGTTCTTTGCTGGGCGACCAGGCCTTGAGAACGCTTTCCGAACTGACGGGAGGCGCGGCCTTTGTCCCCGGTTCACTTGGCCACCTCAAAGGAAGCTTGGCGGACGTGCAGCAGGTGATCCGAGGCCGCTATCTCATCACCTACAAGCCTGCCTCCTTCCACCGCGACGGCAGCTATCGCACGATCGACTTAACGGCCCAAAGAAACGGCCGCCAGTTTAAGGTGTTTGCACGAAAGGGGTATTACGCCGCGGCGGCACAACCCAGGTTGTTGAAACGCTAGCTATGGGAGTCCACGCTGCCCAATCCTCCGGTTTGCACACGATCCGATCCGACAATGAAAGGCCCAGCCACTGGACGTGTCCGGTAGGTGGGGCCTTGCCGACGCTGTCGCAGGGTCAAGTTCGAACTATTGCAGATTAAGTATGAATCTCAACCGGGACCCCGCACGGGCGGGGACGCCCGCGCCTCCATCGACGACTTAATCAGAATCTGCTGGATCGATTCGCTCGATTTTTCCCTTGCGCAGCCGAAACACTTCGTCTCGCCATTGAACTGTGCCACCGCCAAAACTGGCTATCCACACAAAAAACGCAACCAGGTCCCGCAGTGGAAGCAAATACAGCAGAGACGAAATCTGCTGGTCCGCCAACACGGATCGGCCCACCGACCACGCCACGGCAACGCGCATCGCCACGGTCAGCGCGAACATCCCCCAAGCCCACCAGGCCCCACCGGAAAACGCCAATGCCAACACCGCCCAGAGCAGCCCAAAAGTGAGGCCGAGCCCGACGTATCCCCAAAATTGCGAGTCGCGGACGGTGCGCGCCCAGCGCAATTGATGAGAGAGAAAACCGGAGAGCGAGTACTCCGGCAAGAAAGTCTCCACCACCACATCGGACAATTCAATCTTCCATCCCTGGCGCCCGAGCCGCACACCCAGTTGATAATCGTCCGCCAGGTAGTCCACCAGCGCTTCAAAGCCTCCAATGGCTTCGAGATCACGCCGGCGGACTGCCAGCGTGGAGCCCAGTCCGAACTTGATGCCCTCCATCTGTCGCGCCACCAGCACGCCCGCAGCGAAGTCCGTGCTGATGCCCAGCGACTCCAGTTTTGACCCCAAGGTTCGATTGGCGATGCCGCGATACAGGCACGTCACGAGACCGACCTCAGGGCGGGCCAGGGGAGCAGTCACGCGACCCAGATAGTCAGTCGCGACCCGAATGTCGCTGTCGTTCACCACAATCACATCGTGGCGCGCGACCCGTAGCATCTGCGCCAGGTTGCCAACTTTGGTGTTTGCGCCCAAATCCCGCGAGCACAAGATGAGCCGAATCGGAAGATTGGGAAATTCGCGCTTGATGCGCTCAACCAGTTCAACCGCCGGGTCGGTGGGACTGTTGACTCCGAAAATTACTTCGTATTCCCCGAACTCCTGCAAACCATGACTGCGGAAACTCGCATACATTTCCGGATCAGTGCCTTTGAGTGGCTTGAGGATGGAGACTGGAATCTCTGGTGTGGAGCGGGCGCCCTCGCCCGCTGCTTTTGTTCTTCTCAGAAAGGCTGCCGCGCCCCACAAACAAACCGCGTAATACGCGATGCTGGCCAGCGTGGCGGCAACGGTCATCAGCTCCAAGGCTCGGATCATTGACTTCTAGAGCATAACTCAGGTTTTGCAGGCCAGGCTCCGGCTTCGGTCTTCAATAGCCCACTAGTTTGCTGGGTAGGTCTAACGGCCCGTGGTGAAGCTCGAACGCTCAAAGTCCAGCGGAAAAACCCGACTCAGGCAGGTTTTTGGGTAGGGCCCGGCTTCAGTCGAGCCGCTAAGCTATGTTGCTGGTGGGGAAGGGCTTATCCGTGATTTGGGGTTTTTGGGGCGTTTTGGCGCGTGCCACGCGGGGGCTGCTGAATTCAGCATGTCTATGCCGTGGGATTTTTCGGGCGTTTCACCGATTGAAAAATTCATTATTATTCGACCCGGCCGCTTTGCCGGATGGTCTCGCGGCACGCCTGAGAGGTATGCGCTTTGCCAGGCAGACCACAGCGGTTGCGGGACTGTGCTCGGTCATTTGGATAATTGTCAAGTAACAGTAATATCTTATTGATATTATCTAGGAATGGCGGGGCGCTGTCAAGGGCGGCGTTTCGCGGGCGTAGCCTAGGTTAACGCCCAAAACCGCCTGTATCCCCACTCAAGCCAAAACCGGGCTTGAGTGTGCCACCCGTCCCCACGCCAGATTCCTCACTCGGCTGAACTGCGCCGAGTTTCGGAATGACATCATCGGTGGGCTCGGGCGTCATCCCTACGCCCCGCGCTCTTACCAGCGGGGCGAGGGATCTGGCGCGGAGTGCCCGCAGGGTTTGCTGGTCGCGGACCGGCGGGTTCTTGAACTGACCATGCCAAGGCCGAAAGGGACCGCGGATCCGCGCGAGATCCCCTTCGGCGCGCTTCGCTTGCCCAAGGCGGGCTCTCACTCGGCTGAAGTACGCCGAGTTTCGGGATGACGCCTCCGAGTGGGCGCTGCCGATCCCGTGGCTACGGGGCACAGCGATCGCAGAATCGTTCTATCCCCTGGGATTCAGGCGACGGCGATCCGCGTCACCGAAAAGGGCCAACAAGAAACCCGCTCAGGCCTGCCTAGGCTCAAGCGGGTCATTCGGTAGTTACTCCCGACCCTTCTTCAGGCCGAAGGCGTACAGGTTGCCGTCGTCCGAGCCGACATAAACCATCCCATTCGCCACGGCGGGCGAGGACTCCACACTGCCGTTTGTCGTGTAGCTCCACAGCTTCTTGCCGGTTTTGGCGTCCAGCGCGTATACGTTGTTGCCGAAGTAGGAGCCGACATACACCACTCCATTCGCCACGGCGGGCGAGGAATACACACCGGCGGCGTCATAGCTCCACAGCTCGGCACCGTTGCTGGCGTCCAGCGCGTACACGTTGTTGTCGAGTGAGCCGACATACACCGCTCCATTCGCCACGGCGGGCGAGGAATACACGGAGTTGCTGGTGACATAGCTCCACAGCAGGGTGCCGGTGCTGGCCTTCAGCGCGTACACGCTGCCGTCCCACAAGCCAACGTAAACCACCCCATTCGCCACGGCGGGCGAGGAGGAATACACCGGATACCCGACGTCGTAGCTCCACAGCAGGGTGCCGGTGTTGGCGTTCAGTGCGTACACGTTGCCGTCCCACGAGCCAACGTAAACCACCCCATTCGCCACGGCGGGCACGGACACCACGCAGCCGCCAGTGGTGTAGCTCCACAGCTTGGCGCCGGTGCTGGCGTTCAGACCGTATACGTTGTTGTCGTCCGAGCCGACATAGACCACCCCATTCGCCACGACGGGCGAGGACTCCACCCAGTTGCCGGTGGCGTAGCTCCACAGCAGGGCGCCGGTGCCGGCCTTCAGCGCGTACACGTTGTGGTCCAACGAACCGACATAAACCACCCCATTCGCCACGGCGGGCGAGGACTCCACCTCGTTGCCGGTAGTGTGGTTCCACAGCAGGGCGCCGGTGCTGGCCCTCAGCGCATACACGTTGCGGTCGAGCGAGCCGATATATACCACCCCGTTGGCCACCGCGGGCGAGGAATACACATGGCCGCCGGTGCCCGTGGTGTAGCTCCACAACAAGCTGAGGCTTCCAACATTGTTGACGTTAAGCACCTTCTCACACGGGTTCCAGCGCTTCATGTTGGTGCGGTGGAACTCGCTCCAATTGTTGATGCACTTGCCCGCAGGCTGCTGCCCCCATGCCACGGACACGAAGCACGCACAAAGAATCAAAACCAAGATACGGATGTTTTTCATAGCGAGCCTCCACGCGATGAATTGGTCTGCCGTAAATACGTTTCCCGGTCGTTCGCGTCATTCGTCTCAGGGGGTGGGGTGTCTCGACGGGTGGGGCGTCTCTTCGATGAGACAGAAACGTTCATCGCCCACAAGTATAGGCTTTTGGCCAATCTCTGCAATAGGCTTTTTATCGCGGTTCGATGGGATGGGTTGGCGAAAGCCGGCTCTGGAGAGTCTGTGTGGGGACCGGTGTGCCGTCCCTCCGGGACTCGTTCATTTCCCACTTTGACCCAGGGCTTACGCCCTGGGCTAAAGCTATACCGCCCCCATTCGACTCGCTGCGCTCGCTCAGGGCACGCTCTGCGGGGCTGGAACTTGCTGGCTCCGCTCCGCCGTCTCGCGTCTCGGCCAAAATCTGGTTCTTGCGCACACGCTTAGTGGCCCGTGGTGAAACTCGGATGCCCAAGTCCAGCGCCTGAAGGCGCGCTCAATGCGCAGCACTTACGGCATGCTTAAGGGGTCTGTGTCGCAACTCGGTGCCGTCCCTAAGGGGACTCGGATTTGTTCCACTTTCGTCTTCCCGGCGCTTCCGTGCCGGGCTAATGAATGTCGTCGCTGCGCGACTGAAGCCCAGTTTGTCCCGCCGCCTCGGATGAAAATCGAGCTGCGACACGGACTCTAAAGGCATGCCCTGATATGAATCGCATTTGTACCATGGGCTGTTATGGGATCCGAGGGGCACGGCTGAACAGGCTGCGGAAAAGTGATCGGCCGCGGGACGAAGTGCCCCAGGCGCTAAAGCGCGTGAGAAGAACAAAGAACTTATTCGCAGCGCTTAAGCGCTGCGCCACCCAAAATCCGTATAGGCCCGCGTTTTTCCGCAGCGTCTGAAATCGTACCCTGCACAAAGGTTGCCTGAGGCTGGGGAGGCTGCGAAACGCCCAAGTCCCCTGGGTAAAGATGCTTTGCCCAGATCATTTTGCCGGCTCGATGGGTTTTTCTCGGATGACGAGCACCTTTTCGGTCCCTTCCCGCGGCTGCAAGGACCTCGGCGTGCGGAATCCCCGGACCCAGATCAACTCTCGGGCGCTGGCGACTACTGGCCAGGATTGCCTTTCGGGGCCGGTCACGCGCTTTTGCGCGAGCAACTCCTTGATCTTTTTCGGATTCTTGGTGTGCGCCGGCCAGAACCGGTCTCCGGCGCGCCAGTTGCGGACCAGGAGCGCACCGGTCGCAGCTTCCGGGTTCAGCCAGCATCCGGGGGCTTCGCGTTCGGCCTGTTTTCGGCTGACAATCGCAGCTTCGAAGCGCGAGCCAGTTTCCGGGACGTCGACCTCACCTGGAACCGCAAGCTGATATTCGTAGCTGGCTGCCTCAGCCTGTTCGGATGGAGGCGCAAAACGCAAGACGTTTTTCTCGCGCCGGACGATCCAGCCTCGCGGCAGCGCCACGGCCGCTTTCGCCGGGCCGTTAGCTTTCGCTAGATTCAGCACTTCTTCCACGTGCTTGAACTCCAAAGTCAATCCCAACGACTCCGCCGCCGCGCGGACAATGCGCCGCTTCACGGCCTGATGTGCAGGCAAGGGACAACTCAAATCTCCAGCCGATCCTCGAGTACCCATCGGCTGGGCCTTCCAAACCTGGGGCATCACTCGGGAAATCTCATGTTTCCAAAACGCTTCTTCGCCCCGTGCAATCTCGGCAGTTTCGGCCAGCGCCTCTCTGACAGCCGGATTCAGATTCCGCTCGAGCCGGGGCATGATGCCATGGCGCACGCGGTTCCTGGCATGCCGGAGATCGCGGTTGCTCGGGTCTTCCCGCCAGTCTTGGTCGATCCCTTCGAGGTATGCTTCGAGTGCACATCTTCGTGAACCGAGCAACGGACGAATGATGAAGCGGACGCTGGGCTGAGTGCTGACTGCTGAAGGAGTGCTCCGCTCTGGGCGCTCGAGATTTGGAACCCGCAACTTGGGATAAATTCCGGCCAGTCCCCTGCTCCCCGCGCCGCGAACCGCCCTTAGAAGTACCGTCTCGGCCTGATCGTCCAAAGTATGGGCAGTCGCAACGCGGTCCAGAATGCCCGCTTTCAGCAGGCGGCGAAAGTAGGCATAGCGCAGGGCGCGGGCGGCAGCTTCCAGGCTCAATTTTTTGGCTGCGGCGAAGGCTTTGACATCTCCGCGCTCGCAATGGAACTCGAGGTGGTGCCTGGCGGCCAATTCAGAGACGAAGCGCTGGTCTTCGTCGGATTCAGCTCCTCGCAGTTGGTGATTGAAATGAACAACCGCGAGGAGAATTCCGGTCTGCCGACGCAGCTCGATCAGCAGGCGAAGCAGCGCGACCGAGTCCGCTCCGCCCGAAACAGCGACTCCCACGCGGTCTCCGGCTTTTAGAAGCGTGTGCTTGCGGATGTAGTTGAGGACGGTTTGGGCGAGGGAGTGCACGGAATCATAGTACATCGGCGCGGCGGGCGAGGACGCCCGCCGTACAGCCGCCGGGACGGCGGCGCTACGTAATCCATTGCGGCAATCTTCAAGCGGTCGCAGTACTAAATACCCGGTATTTTGCCCTTCATTTTCTCGCGGAAGCGTCCAATGCTTACAACAGCGCGGGCCACGGTTCCGCGGCCGATTTCCTGAGCATCGTCGGATGCGGTAACGCGCAAGGTATAAAATCGCCCGTCGAAGGATTCGAGCACAGCTTCGGCGCGAATCTTCGCTCCAATGCCGCTGGCGGCGCGATGCTGAATGTTGATCTCGGTTCCAACCGTAATCTCGTCGCCTTCGCAATAAGGCTGCAGCGCGTGAAATGCGGCAGTCTCCATCAGCCGAATCATGTCGGGCGTGGAATAGACCGGCGGCAATTCAGGATGATGCGCCGTCAGGGTATGCTTAAACTCGACGGTTTCTTCGGCGGTACCGCGCGCGCCGATGGGTATTTCTTTGGCCATAAAATTTCTCCGAAAACAAATGAGCCAATGATTCTATCGAATCATTGGCCCGGTTTTCCTGATAAGCATGGGCTGCCTATGCGGCCTTGACCGTCCGGCGCGCTTCAATCCCGTCGAGCGCGTGCCAAAGCGCTCTGGCTGCATCCTCGGCGGCGGTCAACGCTTTCGCGGCAAGTTCAGGATGCGCCTTGACGCGCTTGCCCAACTGCTGACGCCACACCTGCGAATGGTACACGTCGGCTGTGGTGTGCAAGGTGAAGTAGGCAGTGGTGCGCTCATCCGCGCCGTACATTTTTCTTAGCCCGTGAGCTTTTTCCTGGGCCACGCGCGGCACCTGCGATTCGTAGGCATAAAACGCCGCCAACGCCTCTTCCGGCAATGCCTCGCTAGCCACACGATGAAAGAATGCCATCAACTCGCGGACCTGCTTGAGCGGCTTGTGCGCATGCAGGTCGCGTTTCGATCCCATCCCCTGGGCAAAATCCAGCCACAGTTCCGAGTGGGCGAGGGAGGGTTCGCCGAAAATGTCCTCGCCGCCTTTTTCATCTGACAAGTTGGCCAGCACGGCGCGGCGCAGTTCGCCTTCCTGCAAACGGATGCCCAACTCCGCCAAGTAAGAAGGAAACGCTTCCACGTGATGGTAATAATCCTGCGCGTATTCGCGCAGATCGTCGCGGGTGAGCGACCCGGCGGTCCATGCTTTGTAAAACGGATGGCAAAGCAGATCGTATTTGGCGATGCGGGCATCCAGTTGCTGGAGGAATTCTTGACTGGTCACGACTCTCTCCTTGCGGCAGTAATCTCCAATATACGGAGCAAAGAGGAAGCTGGCAATCGATAGATTCACGATTCCCGTTCTGGAAAAACAGGAAAGAAAAGTAGGCTAAAGCGCTTGTTCACTGCTGCTTTCACAGTGTTTGCTGCGGATAATGGATGACGGCGGAATCTGATAGTGAAACTTCGCTTAACAATTTTTCTGTGGATATGTTTGGCAGTGGCGACGGTTTCTGCGAGCGCATTCATTTTCGCTGTACTCGACGATCCCAGAGTTCCTGATGAAGTTCGCCACAAGACTGGCTACGTGAACCCGTTGGGCCGGCCTGCGGATTTTCATTCTGTCATGGTCTGGGGCATCGCGATTGCGGACACGCGGGTTGCGGGATATGAATCGGCGAGAGTGGAAATCTCTTCTCTGGAACTTTCCTGCCGGGCCGAGGGCAGAGATAATGTGCTCATTAACGACACTGGACGCCTCCACGGCGGGCTTTACCGACGCATTCCTTGGTTTCAAGGCAATCAACCCGAACCCATGCCCGCCATGAACGGTGCGTCCAACCAAACTGTGATTCTGCCCGTCGGCCAACGCGCCGACCGCATCTGGCATTTCTGGAGCGCGTCGCCACGGCCGGCGCTGCCGAGAGGAGAGATCGAAGGGTGCATGGTCAAAGTTCGCGCCAAGATTTCTGCCGGCGCTTTGCTGCAAGTGGGGATGGACTATTGGCGCGATCCGACAGTTCCGTTTGGCAATGGCGGAAACAACCACGAGGCCGGCGCCAGCGACTGGTACTTCCCGTCGAACCAGTGGCAGGAAGCTGGGTTCACCGATATCCGCGTGCCAAAACTCTAACCCCCCGGCAGTCGCTGTGCCCTGGTTCTCACACCAGCGCCGACAGCATCCAAGATGAGGAGCCTTTGCGAATCGCTGCCCCGTGCTGCTTCGCAAGGCAGTTACCTTCGGATGATAATGCGCATGCAACGCTATGCTAAGTTGGCAGAAAAGGGGGAATGCGTGGGAAGATGGGCTGTGGGATTTTTCTGTGTGCTTTTGTTCTTGCTCGGTAGCGTGTGGTTGCCGAGGTGCCTCGCCCAGGAAAATAACACCCAAGCCGCAAGCCGCGACAATTCTGAGGCTCAGAATCCGACCGCGCCAGGCACGCTACCGTCGGCTCCTGAAGTTGGACAAAAGCCAGGGTCGCCGCCCGGAGCCCAAACCGGCGAACACGAGGGAAACCCTATGGGCAAGGTGGAAACTTCACTCCACAACGAGGTCAACAGGGCTATGGATCTGCCGGCGGAGTGGTTTTTGGGCGCCTATGTTCCCAGTAGCCGCAATCTGCAACCGCTGACCAACCAGGAGCGCAGCGATGTCTATGTCCGGCAGACTTACCTGACGGGGGCCAGTTATTTGAAGCGCCTGTTCGCCGCCGGTATTGACCAGGTGCGCGGCGCGCCTTACGAATGGGGCGGCGGCTGGGCGGGGTATAGCAAACGCTTTGGCTCGCGCTATGGCCAGTTCATCATTCAGAACACGCTAACCTCAGCCGGGGATGCGGCTTTAGGTTATGAGCCACGCTACGACTTATGCCGCTGTAGTGGGTTTTGGCCAAGGACTCGTCATGCCTTGGTGCGCAACTTCATCACCTACGACAGGACGGAAGCGGGCACTCATCCGCAAATTCCGCTGTATGTGGCCGCTTTCAGCGCGGGTGCTCTGGCCACGAGCTGGAAACCGGACAACCAAAGTGCTTGGCGAAATGGCGCGTGGGCCACAGCCGGACAGGCGGGCTATGGCACCATTTCCATCTGGCTGCAGGAATTTGCACTTGATATCGGGCGCAAGCTGTCGCGCAAGAAGGGGCGGCGCTGAAGTGTGTGCGTGAGAACTCGGTCGTCCCTCCGGGACTTTGGTCATTCGTTCCACTTTACCCAGCGCTGAAGCGCTGGGCTAGTATCGCTCGCCCTTTTCGGGGCTGGTTCTTTTGTGAATCGGTTCCACCCTCACAAAGAATCAGGTTCTCGCGCACAGACTCCGGGGCTTGCTCTTGTTCCACTTTTGACCCACGACTTGTTTGCTGCTTAGGGCTTCCTGCGGTCCTATCTGCCCCAAGCTGGTGACACTGCATTAGCGCCCGCAAGTTGCGGGGAACACCGCTTCCTCAGCCGCTTTATAGCACTGGATGATTTCTTTCGCCGTCTTTCCCCAAAAACTTGCGGGGTGGAATTGCTTCCACCCCGCATCATATTCACACCAGACGTTGCGAACAACGTCTCTGCGGCGACACGGGCGAGGGCGCCCGCGCCACACTTCAACTACACCAGGCCCTGGTCCAGCATGGCATTGGCTACCTTGAGGAAGCCGCCGATGTTGGCGCCGTTCACCAGATTGCCCGGGGTGCCGTATTTCTCGGCAGTCTCGAAGCAGGTCTTGTGGATGGCGATCATGATCTTGTGCAGCTTGTCGTCCACTTCCTCGCGTGTCCAGCCCAGCCGTTGGCTGTTCTGGGCCATTTCGAGGCCGGAAGTGGCGACGCCGCCAGCGTTCGCGGCCTTGGCCGGTCCGTACAGAACCTTGTTCTCGAGGAACAAGTTGGTCGCTTCCAGCGTGCTCGGCATGTTAGCGCCTTCCGCCACCAGCTTGCAGCCGTTCTTGATCAGGTTCTCAGCGTCCTTCTTGCGGATTTCATTCTGCGTGGCGCTCGGGAACGCGCAATCCGCCTTGATGTTCCACAGCGGGTTGTGATCCAGCTTCACGTCGGTGGGCATGAAGACAGCCTTCTTGAACTGATCAGCGTACTCGCGGATGCGGCCGCGCTTCACGTTCTTCAGCTCCATCATCCATGCCAGCTTCTCGCGATTGATGCCATCCGGATCGAAGATCACGCCGTCGGAATCCGAGCAGCTAATCGGCTTCGCGCCGAAATCGAGCAGCTTCTCGATGGTGTATTGCGAAACGTTGCCGCTGCCCGAAACCAGGCACAGCTTGCCTTCCAGTTTATCCTTGCGGGTCTTCAGCATTTCGTCGGCGAAGTACACGCAACCATAGCCGGTGGCTTCCGGACGAATCAGCGATCCGCCCCAGGCCAGGCCCTTGCCGGTCAGCACGCCGGTGAATTCATTGCGCAGCCGCTTGTATTGGCCAAACATGAAGCCGATCTCGCGTCCGCCTACGCCGATGTCACCCGCCGGAACGTCGGTATCCGGCCCGATGTGGCGCTGCAATTCGGTCATGAAGCTCTGGCAGAAGCGCATGACTTCGTTGTCGCTCTTGCCCTTGGGATCGAAATCCGATCCGCCCTTGCCGCCGCCCATAGCCAGGGTGGTCAGCGAGTTTTTGAACACCTGCTCAAACGCCAGGAACTTCAGAATGCCGAGGTTCACCGACGGATGGAAGCGCAGTCCACCCTTGTAAGGGCCGATGGCGCTGTTCATCTCAATGCGGAATCCGCGGTTGACCTGAATCTCGCCCCGGTCGTCAAACCACGGCACACGGAACATCAGGACGCGTTCGGGCTCCGTAATACGCTCCAAAATCTTTGCCGAACGATATTCCGGATGCTTCTGCAGTACCAGACGCAGCGACTCCAGCACTTCCACAACAGCCTGGTGGAACTCCGGTTCCGCCGGGTTCTTGGCTTTGACGATGGCTAAAACATCTTCAATGTAGTCGCCCTTCGTTGTCTTGTTGGGCGGTGTCATAACACTCATGGTTCTACCCTCCTATTGATATAAGAATTTTTCGGTTCCGTTGAGGTCCCGAGAATTGAAACTCTTGGGCAAGCGACACTCTGCTATTTAACAGCCTATTAGAGGCGCGCGGCCAGGGCTGCGCCGTGACTGCAATCACCCCAAGTCGTGACAATGGTACCTCGGGAATGTGCAAATAACCCAAGTATTTTCTGTCTGACGTGTCCTGGATCGGGCTTGTCGTAGCTGGTACGACCGAATTCGTGGTGTGTTTTGCAAGCGCCTGAACGGAATCAACTTGGCGCACGCGCTGCCGTGCTGCGGGAAGTTCTGGCCTTAGGGAGACTCTGATCAAGTGTGAATCTCAACCGGAACCCTGCCCGGGCGGGGACGCCCGCGCCTACATCGACGACTTAATCAGAGTCTCCTTAGCGGGGTGGGACGCGGTTCTTCTGGTTTGCCTGTCGTGGTGATGTTCACGCTGCATTCGTGTGTCCGACGGAAAGCCCGTGTGGCGACAGACATTGTCTGCCTCATGTTCCTGAGAGCGACTGTTCAACCGCCAGTTCTCGACAAGCTCGCCTAATTATCTCCATTTCTGGCACATCGCTGGCTTCCAGAAATTCAAACCCATAGCGAAAGGCACTTCTTTGCCGAACCGTAGCATGAACCTCCACGTGATTTAGCGACAAGGTAAACTCCAGCCGCACGACCTCGCCCAGCGGAACTTCCTCCATGAACGTGCCGGAAATGCCGGACTCGCTGATGTCTTCCGTATTCCCCTTGATCAGACCGCATGTGCGAGAGAACACCTGGATTTCAACGCTTAGTTTGTACCTAGGATAGCGGCGGGCATCAATTAACGGTAGACTTCGGTCGGCTTCGGTTTGATGTCTAACTTCCATAGTGCGGCCAGATACCGGCCGCAGGATGCGTGAGCGCGATCCGGCTTCCGGTAATTTATTACGCCTCGGGAATGAGGTACTGCCGAAATGCGCTGTGCAGGTTGCTGACGTGCTCACGTAGAGTGGGAACATCCCTGGGCGCAGTTCGGTGCTGCTTGACGAACGCCTGAACCGTTCGTTCCGCAAGCTTGTCCCATTGCCCGGCGTCGATCAGGGTTGCGCAGTCAGCACATGCTGCCCATTCTTCATACCGGTAGTGCTCCATTGGGGTCCCTTTGAGATACACAAATGCATGGCAGGCGTATGCCTTGATGAAAGAGCCCCGATTACAGAAATCACAGACCGTTAACAGGGATAGGGAGGTGTCGCGTGCGCTTTCCGACATAACCCGAAGATCGGTGGAAATGAGTTGCCAGAACAGGCCTGCCCAAGCCACTCGTAACCGGCGGTCAATTACCTGGGGGGCGAGGTTGCAACCGGACTGATATGAACTTGGCAACCCGAGTCCTTCGAAAAAAATTGGCTGCGCGCAATAGACCAATCACCAGTTCCTCCCAAGACCACCCTATGGAGACTCTGATCAAGTGTGAATCTCAACCGGAACCCTGCCCGGGCGGGGACGTGTGCGCCAACATCGACGACTGAATGAGATTCTCCCTATACCTCAACTCCTGTCTCAGCAGAAGAACTCACGGCAGATGTGATCGAGATTAGACATCATCTCTTCGGATTGCTCTTCCCGTTCCGGGTAAAGCAGCACCCGTCGCACACCGTGGGCAATGCCCGGCTCACCCGGACTCAAGTGCGTGCCCGAAAAGGCCGATAGACAGAGGTCTGACGCCACATCGCCAAAGACGTGGTTTCACAGCATTGAGAGCTGACGCACGCCGGAGCAGGAGCAAGTGGTGCCGACGATGTTCTGCGGCAGGTCAGTCCGTATTAGTCAGGCGCGGGAGACAAGATATGGTTAGGTCTCATCGAATGGCGTGGTTGATTTCGCTGTTGCTGACCGTGCGCTTGGCTGGCGCACAGCAGCAGTTGGCGTCGTCTGTGTTTCCCGAAGCATCCAGCGAACTGGCCGACGGCTCGGGCGCGGTTCCGGCCGTATCCGCAGCGCTGCTTGTGAGTCCGCCGCCCATCGAGCACAACTCAGCGCGCTATTCGTTGTGGCCGCGTCCCTACGTGGACGGCGGATTGTCTCTCATGCAGGGCGGATACTCCCCGGCAGCGGGAAATCTAGCTGGGGGCTTGAACATCGAGGCAGCCAGGTTCTTTGCCCTTGCGACGGCGTCAGCCGACAACGGACACAAGCTGGACTCCGGTACCGGCCACGATGTTTATCTGGAAGCTCGCACCTTTCTTCGGCTGGGCAGAGGTTGGTACGGCGGCGGCGGCGCGCAGTGGAACAAGCTAACCACAGATGAATACTCCAAACAGGCGTGGAGACCGGCATTCGGCGGAGGTAAAGACGTGTTCCGGGACGACTTTTCGTTACGCGCCCAAGTCGTGTACGTTCTTCCCGGCACTGACCGGTTGAATGCCTCGCAGGGGCCGGAAATCAGCGTTTGGTGGCCATCGCCCGCGACCCAGCACCATCTGTTCTACTATCAAACCATTGCCATCTACGGCGCCCACCAGACGTCAGTTCCGGGCGATCCGGGAACCAACGTGCGCTACCTGAACACGTTCGCCACCTTTGCGGTCGTGTACCGGTTCTAAGGGGACTCTGATCAAGTATGAATCTCAAGCGGAATCCCGCACGGGCGGGGACGTCCCCGCCTGCATCGACGACTTAGTCAGGGTCTCCCTAATCCCTTTTTCACCAACGATAGCTCTTCGGGGGAAGTCTGAATCGTACCTTCGTTACCTGGGTTATATGAACCGGAGCTTTCTCCCTGCCGATTAGTTTCGGTATGACGTTGGTGGATCAGGCCGAGAGAACCGCCAGACGACTAAAACTGGTTGATGTCCCGCCGTTCCCAGCGGTCGCACTCCGGGCATTGCAACTGGCATCGAAGAGCGATACCCGGCTCTCGGAATTGCACGCCTTGATTTGCACTGATCCAGCTTTTGCGGGAGAAATTCTGCGGCTGGCCAATTCGCCGCTTTATGGAATCCGCAGCCAGATAACCAGCACCGTGCAAGCGACCATTCTGCTCGGCTTTGAGCGGGTAAAGGGTTTGGCGTTGACGATCGCAATGCGGGCCTACGTCAGCGGCTCCCAGCATATTCCGGTTCTTCGCGCCTCCTGGCGGCACAGTCTTGCGACCGCTCTGATCGCGGAAGAACTGGCAGGGCTTTGCAGGGTCGACAAGGATGTTGCCTACACGGCGGCGCTGATTCACGACATCGGACGGCTGGGTTTGTCAGTCATCCGGCCCGATCTTTACAGCACGCTTCTGCAGCAAGATTTCGAAGATCCTGCCTCCGTCATGCGGCACGAACGGGAATTGTTCGGGATGGATCACTGCGAGGCTGGTGGTCAACTGCTGACTGACTGGGGACTGCCTCAAGAATTGATTGACATTGCCAGGTCGCATCACCACGAAGACCAACGGCAACGTCTCGATGTACTCGAGGTCGTTCACCTTAGCTGCAGGGTTGCAGATTTGGCCGGCTTTGGGTTTGTTCATTGCACGGAGTCCGTGGACTACGACGCACTGGTCGGCCGCCTGGCAGAGCGGAGCGTCGACCACGTTCCACCGAAGATCACGGAGCTATCGTCGCGGGTTGCGCGCAAGATGGACTACATCGAGTCACAAGACAAACCAGGCCGCCTGGAGCCGAACACATTTCAGGGCACGCAGGTTACAGTCGGGTTGCGACTGAGCCAGTAGCTTGGAAGCGAAGCGCGACTCCAACAAATCTTCTCCAGCTCGTATTGCCGGAGGTTGGCGTAGACTCCGGCAGCGGAGTCGGTACCGCTTAACGCATGCACCGCCTTGCGGCAGCCTGAGTTTCGCCTTCCGGTTCGATTGAAGCGAGTGAGGGCTAACGTCGCCCTGAGCGGAGCGCCCACAACTGCAATTTGCTGTCATCCACTCATAGAATTCTCAGGTGAGAGCAAGTACGTCTCGCTGGCGTTTTCGGGATCGATGTGTTCGACCCGATTGCGGCCTTCGCGCTTGGCCTTGTACAGTCCCATGTCCACCAGTTGCAACACGGTTTGCAGCTGAGGTTCCGTCTTCCCATCCACAACCGTGACTCCCATGCTCAGCGTGATCATCTGCGGTCGCACCGAGGTGGAGAACGGTCTGCTGGCCACGAAGGAGCGGATTTGATCGGCGCGAATCAGGGCGGAAGTGAGGTCGCAGGCCGGCATCACCAGCAGAAACTCCTCGCCACCGTAGCGCGCCACCAGGTCATAGGGACGCACCTGGGAACGCAGCCGCCTGCCCATTTCGACCAACACTTCATCGCCGGCGATGTGCCCCAGAGTATCGTTGACTTTCTTAAAATGATCGATGTCCGCCATGATGACAGTCAGCGGCGTTCGTTCCCGGCAGGAACGGGCCAGTTCCAGGCGCATCATGTCCACACCTTCGCGCCGGTTCAAGAGCCCGGTTAAGCCGTCGTGGGTGGCAGCGTGGCGCATGGTTTCCTTGGCAACCACGAGCTCCTGTTGCAAGTCAACGATGCGCTTTCCTACCAACAGGCGGGCCTTCAGTTCCTCTTCGTCGAAGGGCTTGACCAGATAATCGTCGGCGCCTGCCTCCAGGGCGCTGATCAGGTCGGTATGGCCTTCCCTGGAGGTGAGCAGAATGACGTAAACGTAGGAATCGGCCGACCGGCCTTCGCGCACCCTGCGGCAGAGCTCCAAGCCATCCATCTCTGGCATCATCCAATCCGAAACCACCAAGGCGGGACTGTCGTGGCGCTTGAGGATTTCCCATCCCTCTAGTCCGCTTGCGGCCACGGTTACTCTGAAACCCCATTTTTCCAGATGGCTGGCGATCAGGCGACGATAAACGGCCGAATCATCGACCACCAGAACACTCTTATCCCAACTTGCCGACATCCGTGACTCCTCGCTACAGTCCCGAAAACCCCGGGGCAGAGAGATCCACAACCCCGGCAAGATCGGCAAAGCAACAAGGGGGCAGCAGTTACGGCGGTAACAGAAGCAGCAGGTTTCTGGCGGGTCGGGCGTTGACAGCGTAGAGGCCCGATGGAGACTACGCGATCTCTTGCTTGTTGGGAGGGGTGGCGTTCTTGCCGGTTTCACCCATACGGGCCAGCATTTGGTAAATGGTATTGCGGCCGACGCCCAGGATCTCGGCAGCCTTGGCTTTGTTTCCGCCCACCAGGTCCAGGACCTTGCGCAGATAGCGCTGTTGCACCACTTCCAGCGTGGTCAGTTCCGGATCATCCAGTTCCGCTGTCTGCGGCGGAGCAAAGAAGCTTTCCGGCAAATCTTGCAAATCCAGCAGATTCCCCGTCGCCATCAGGCAGCCGCGGCTGATGGTGTTCTCCAACTCCCGCACGTTGCCCGGCCAGGTGTGCATCACCAACCGCGCCGACGCCCGGCGCGTGATCCCGGTGATTTCCTTTTTGAAGCGCTTGGAGTACTTCTCCAGAAAGTGCCGCTGCAGCAACGGCAGATCCTCTTTCCTCTGCGCCAGCCGCGGCACCGCAATCTCCACCACCGACAAGCGGTAGAACAGATCCTCACGAAACTGCCGCTGCCCGACCATACTTTGCAAATCGCGGTGGGTCGCGGCAATCACTCGAACATCCACCGCGTGCAGCACCGGCGAGCCCACCCGCTGCACTTCACGGTTTTGCATCACCCGCAAAAGTCGGGCCTGCGCCGGCAGCGGAAGTTCCCCCACCTCGTCCAGAAACACCGTGCCCCCATTCGCAAACTCAAAAATGCCTTGCCGGTCCTGGGTGGCGCCGGTAAATGCGCCGCGCACGTATCCAAACAGCTCGCTTTCCAGCAACGTCTCGGTGAGCGCAGCACAGTTACACACCGCAAACGGAGCGTTCGCGCCCGCACTCAGCCGGTGCAGCGCCCGGGCCACCAATTCTTTCCCCGTCCCCGTCTCCCCCGTGATCAGCACCGATTGAAAATGCGGAGCGATGCGCCGTATCTTGGCAAACACGTCCAGCATCAGCGGGCTGCGGCCAATCATCCCTTCAAACTGGCAAACGTCAATCAAGTCCTGGTCCAGACGTAACGTCTTCTGGCGGACGGCCGCTTCCTCGACCAACGTGTGAATACATTCCCGCAACCGCGTCAGATCCAGAGGCTTGGGCAGGTAGTCGCGGGCGCCCTTGCGAATGGCATCGACCGCCGACTCGGTGGAGTAGTAGCCGGTCATCAGAATGAAGTCGGTGCCCGGATCCTTGGCCATGATCCGCTCCAGCAGTTCCAGCCCATTCATGCCCGGCAGCAGCAGATCGCACAGCACCACCCGCGGCCGAAC
>Ga0326728_10011994_pt1 | contig 19510 bp, 11 predicted proteins | sample MB3enrmetagenome_FD_207602 | JGI IMG/M metagenome (GOLD analysis project Ga0326728, IMG submission 207602) | Lab enriched peat soil microbial communities from McLean, Ithaca, NY, United States - MB31MN | ecosystem: Environmental > Terrestrial > Soil > Wetlands > Peat | place: USA: New York... | reverse complement strand
GCGATCCTCGATGGTCAATTGGGTGCCGTTGGTGGCAATGATAAAGGGAGGCATATCGTAGTCGCGGACGCGGCGGTGGAGGTCGAGCAGGCGCTTATAGTCGGCGCTGGAGATCAAGTCCCAGTCGAGGGTTCGCTCGCCCAGGGTCTCGCTGGAAAAGGTCAAGGTGTAAAGGTTGTGCTCCTCATCGAGGCGAAGCGTTACCTTGAATCCTTCCGCTTTAAGTTCCCTCTCCACTAACTCGAGTTTCTCTTTGTTCTCGAGTTCCATCTTCTTGCCCAGTTCGGCTTTCAGCAAGGCATTGACAGGGCGATCATCGCCGAGCCTTTTCTCGAGCTTGTCAAAAAGTTCGACGTATTCGGCCAAGGCCATCAAGAAGTTTGTAAGTTCACCGCCTTGGAGTTTCGTCTTCTTGCTGTCGCCAACTTCGACGGTGTGGTCTTCCGTGGCGCGGCGCATGATTTCACGGCGAAACTCTTTCTCGTCCCGGATGTAGCGCAGCGACTTGCCTTTTCTAATCAGGTAAAGGGGCGGTTGGGCAATAAAGACATGACCGCGCTCGACCAGTTCCGGCATCTGACGATAGAAGAAAGTGAGCAGCAACGTGCGGATGTGTGATCCGTCCACGTCCGCGTCAGTCATGATGATGATCTTGGAATAGCGCAGCTTGGAGAGGTCGAAATCCTCCTTGCCGATGCCGGTCCCGAGCGCGGTAATGAGGGCTCGGATTTCCTCATGGCCCAGCATCTTGTCGAAGCGCGCCTTTTCCACATTCAGGATCTTTCCTCTTAACGGCAGAATCGCTTGATAGCGGCGGTCGCGCCCCTGCTTCGCGGAACCACCTGCCGAATCGCCCTCGACCAGGAAGAGTTCACACCGCTCCGGGTCTCGCTCCTGGCAATCGGCCAGCTTTCCCGGCAGACCGCCTGAATCGAGCGCCCCCTTGCGCCGCGTCAATTCCCGCGCCTTGCGGGCAGCCTCGCGAGCCCGAGAAGCGTCGATGGCTTTGGCGCAGACCTTGCGGCCCACAGTGGGATTCTTTTCGAAAGCCTCCATCAGCTTTTCGTAGACGAAGCTGGCCACCGTACTCTGAATGTCGCTATTGAGCTTCCCTTTGGTCTGGCCTTCGAATTGCGGTTGCGGGAGTTTGACGCTGACCACTGCCACCAGGCCTTCGCGCACATCCTCGCCCTGGAGGTTCTCCTTCACGTCCTTAAAAAGCCCTTGATTCTGGCCGTATTGATTGATGGCCCGCGTGAGAGCCGAGCGGAAACCCGACAGATGCGTGCCACCGTCCACGGTGTTGATGTTGTTGGCAAAAGAGAAGACCGCCTCCGCATAGCCGTCGTTATACTGGAGGGCAATCTCCATGTGGACGTCGTCGCGGTCAGCCTCGCCATAAATGGGAGTGGAGTGGAGCACTTCTTTATTCTTGTTGAGGTGCTTTACGAACTCCGCAATTCCGCCGTTGTAATGAAACTCCGCCTGCTTGTTGGTGCGTTCGTCCTTGAGGCGGATGGTAAGACCCTTATTCAGGAAAGAGAGTTCGCGCAGGCGCTGGGCCAAGGTATCGTAGTTGAAGTCAATCGCGTCCATGATCTTGGCATCAGGCAGGAAAGTAATCTTGGTGCCGCGTCGTTCGGTCTTGCCTGCCCTTTTCAAAGGCTCGATGGGCTTTCCACGCTCATAGGATTGTTCCCAGGTGTACCCGTCACGCCATATTTCCAAATCCAGACGTTCGGCAAGCGCGTTGACAACGGAAACTCCCACGCCATGCAAACCTCCAGAGACCTTGTAGCTGTTGGTATCGAACTTTCCCCCGGCATGAAGAACCGTCATCACCACTTCCGCCGCAGAGCGCCCTTCCTCCTTGTGCAAATCGACGGGAATGCCGCGCCCGTTATCGATAACCGTCACGGAGTTATCGCTATGCACCACGACGTCAATGCGATCACAGTAGCCCGCCAGCGCCTCATCCACCGAATTGTCCACCACTTCCCACACGAGGTGGTGTAGACCCATGGCGCCCGTCGACCCGATGTACATCGCCGGCCTCTTGCGCACCGCCTCCAGATCACCAAGCACCTTGATGCTCGCGGCGTCGTAAGCCTGGGCTCCATTAGGCTCTATAGGTTTTTGCTTACTCACGTGTTCCTGAAACCTCCCGTCTCATTCCAGCCTGCAAAAAAAGCCGGCAGGGAAAGCGTCTCCCCGCCGGCTCCGCCTTACCAAGCCAATTTGGGTCCCGACTGCTCCTCAGAATTCTCGACCCTCGCTCTCTCCACCACTCGGAAGGCAAGGGCTGCAATCCCCTCCCCTCCGAAAGCAGGTAAGACCTCATCCAGGCGCAGCGGCTAAATCCGCATGGGCATCACTACATACCGGTATCGGTATGCTCCTCCGTCGACCGGCCGCAGTTGCCCTGCGCTCTGCTCATCCTTCAACTCTAGGGAGACCTTCCCCGCCTCTTCCACGACGCTGAAGAAATCCAATAGGTACTGGTAGTTGAAACCAATCTGCATGGCCTCTTCCTGGTAAGTCGTGTCGAGGACTTCGCGGGCCTCGCCGTACTCCCCGCTCGACGAGGATATTTCCAGTTGTCCCTTCTCCAGATGAATCCGCACGGCCCGAGAGCGCTCGTCAGCGAGCAAGGCAACACGACGCACCGCGGCGGAGATGGCCTCTTTTTCAAGTTGTATCACGCGGTTGTTTTCACGCGGAAGGACGGCCTCGTAGTTCGGAAACTGCCCCGTCAACATGCGGCAAATCAGGACCCGCTGGCCCAGAGAAAAGAAGAGATGGCTTTCGTCCTTTGATATGCTGACCGGTAGCTCCCCTTCTCCTTCCGAAAGCAACCTCACAAGCTCCCCCATGGCTTTCTTCGCAATCAGCAGCCTCAACTCGTTCTTAAGCCCCTCAATCTCAATGTCTCGCTCAATCAGGGCAAGCCTGTGCCCATCAGTCGCTACCATGGCCAGACTGCCAGGCTTGAGCAACAGCAGGGCTCCGTTCAATGTGTAGCGAGACTCCTCGCTGGAGATGGCGAAGATAGTCTTCTGAATGGCGGTCGCAAGAACATTTGCCGGGAGCGTGGCCAAAGCAGGCGGGAGGGCCGGCAGCATTGGAAAATTGTCCTTCGCCATCCCCACTAACTTAAAGGAAGAGCGCTCACACGTAACCTGGACCCAGTGGTTCTCCAGAGCCTTGAAGTGAACTTCAGCTTCAGGAAGAGATCGGATGATCTCGATCAGACGCTTGGCAGGAATGGTCCCCGATCCCGGGGTCTTCACCTTCGCCGGACAATTACAGCACACTCCAAGGTCAAGGTCTGTAGCGCTAATTCTGAGAATCTCCCCCTCCGCCTCTACCAGCAGATTGGAGAGAATAGGAATAGTCGTCTTCTTCTCGACTACTCCTTGGGTGAGAGCCAGTTCTTTTAAGACCCGAGATTTTTCAATAGAGAATTCCATTTCATTATTATCCTATCAGCAAGAGTTCTTAGTAGTAGGAGTTGTGTAAGTGTGGAAAAGTGGGGAACACTTTTCCGCACAGCCGGGTGCAGGTACTTGCCCTGTGCATAGAATCGGCGAAACTGTGAATTTCCCTACTCTGTCGGGTGGGCCAGAGAGATTCACAAGTTTTCTCATCATGTACATCCTTCAGAAATTGCTAAGTTCAACTGAGAGTATCGCGAAGCTTGTTGAGAAGTCTGTTCAAATCTCTGTCTGACTGGCGCAAGTCCGAAATCTTGTTAATGGAGTGTAACACAGTTGTGTGGTGTTTCCCGCCGAATTCCCTCCCGATCTGCGGAAGTGAGGCCGTGGTGAGTTCCTTCGCAAGGTACATTGCCACCTGTCGGGGGTATGCAACAATGTGGCTGTTATTTTTCGACCTCAATTGGGGCAGCGTCAAACCAAACTCCTGGCAGACTGCCCGCTGAATGTTTTCGATCGAGACACGGCGTTCCCCTTGGTCCACGAGATTCTTCAAGACCTGCTGTGCCATAGAGACAGAAATCTCGGCGCCGGTGAGGGAGGAATAGGCAAGAAGCCTCGTCAGCGCCCCCTCAAGGTCGCGGATGCTGGACCTGATCTTGCGCGCTACGAAATCGCTGACCTCATCGGGCAAAGTTACCTTCTGCGCTTCGCATTTCTTGGCCAGAATAGCCCTCTTGGTTTCAAGATCGGGAGGTTGCAGATCAGCCGTCAGACCCCAGGCAAAGCGGGAGCGCAACCTCTCTTCCAGGCCGGGGATATCTTTAGGCGGGCAGTCGGACGAAATCACTACCTGCTTCTGCGCCTCGTAGAGAGCATTGAAAGTATGGAAGAACTCTTCCTGTGTTCGCTCCTTTCCGGCAATAAACTCGATGTCATCCATAAGGAGCACATCAACGTTTCTATACTTATCCCGGAACGACACCATGCGGTCATAGCGAAGGGAGTTTATGACGTCGTTAGTGAAGCCTTCCGAGGAGACATAGGCCAACCGCATGTCCTTCCAGTTGTGTTTGATCGTGTGCCCCACAGCCTGCATGAGGTGAGTCTTCCCCAACCCTACCCCCCCGTAAAGGAAAAGGGGGTTGTAAGCCTTTGCTGGGGCCTCCGCCACGGCCCTTGCCGCAGCATGAGCGAACTGGTTGCAAGAACCTACTACGAACGTATCGAACGTATACTTTAGATTGAGCTGGTGGTCGACGGAATCAAAGTCCAACTTCCTCTGCACAGGTTTCGCATCGTCACCGTTCTTACTCTTTCCCGCTGTATTCTCCGCGAAAATGTAGCGGATCTCGTTGAAACCCATTTTGAGATGCTGCAAGGCCTCGCTGACGAGGCCCGCGTAATTCTCCTGGATCCACTCCTGGAACTCGCGGTTCGGCACGGACACTACAATAGCTTCGTTTTCCACGTGGCTGAAGCGCGTAGGCCGCAACCACGTCTGGTAGCTCTGCGTGTTGACCTTCGTCTTGAGATAATTCAGGACTTGCAGCCAAGCATTCATCGAGGTTCCGTTGGGGGACGGAGGTACGCTTATTGGGACTTGCGCCCCGTAGGTTCGGAATCAACCCGTCGAGCGAACTCGCAACGGAAGGCCCACCAGGCCTCCTCGAGTGCCGACTCTTGACCCTAATTTGCCCCCATTTTTCGAACCGGAGCGTTCCTAAGAAGGCGCACAAACTTACCAGAGACCACTCGGCTTACTGACTTAATATAGCACGAAAGGACGCCTCTGTCTATTCCAGGAGGCGGGCGATCTCATCTCGATCCGGCACGCGAAGCGGGCTTTGCCGCCCCTTCTCGAGCACTTGGATGCCTTCGGTTGCTCTCGTTACCTGGCCGATGACGGCAGCGCTTACACCACGGCGCAAGTAAGCGCGAAGCAGGCTTGGGGTCGAGTCCGTGCTAGCAACCACCAGCAAGGCGCCCGAGGCAATCAAAGCAAAGGGATCAAACCCCAGGATTTCGCAGAATCTGCGCGTCTCCGCGAGAATGGGGATCTTATCTTTCCAGATGCGCAAGCCCACGCCGCCGGCCTTGGCGAGTTCGTACAACCCGGAGGCCAATCCCCCTTCGGTTGGGTCGTGCATGGCGTGGATTTCGCCATGGCGCTGTGCAAGCATGGCATCCCGGACTACGCTGATCCCGGGACGGAAGAGCAACCGCTGGGCTTGGCGGAGCATTTTCGTCGGCAGTTCCCGGGCCAGGGTAAGACGCTTTTCTCTCGCGAGGAGCGCGGTGCCCTCAATCGCGATGCCTCGCGTAAGCAGCACCAAGTCTCCCGGCCGCTGGCTTTCCTTTCGAACCAGCTTGGATTTGACCACCTCGCCGAGCATCTGCCCGGCCATGATTGGACGGTCGAGGCCACGGGTAATCTCTGTGTGACCGCCACAGAGCGTCACGCCTAATTCCCTACAGGCCTGGAGCGTGTCCCGAAAGATATTCCTGACCAGTGAAAACGAAGTGCCTTTTTCGGGAAGCAGTAAAGTTGCCAGAAACCAAAGGGGGCGCGCTCCCAGAGTGGCGACATCATTGGCATTGATGTTGACCGCGTACCAGCCGATTCGCTCCGAGGTGAACGTAATAGGATCAGTCTTCGCCACAAGGTATTTTGCCCCCATGTCGATTACGGCGGCATCCTCGCCGAAGCGCGGCCCCAGTACGACTCGCGAACGTTTTGGCACTTGACACGCGGCCAGGAAGCCTTGGAGAATGCGTGGGGGCAGTTTTCCGGGTCGAAATAGCTTCATAGTGTGGTGAGTATACTCTCCCTGGGCTGGTAGTGGGTCAGTTTGGTGCTGTAGCGGCGAGTTTACCTCGCCAAATGGCGGCGTAAAGCCGCCTCTACATCGGGCGGACTACATATGAAGATCAAAAAGGCGACCAAGCGATACGAAGCATGGCTGGGCGAGCGCCTGAGTATCATCCAGGCGGACCTGGCGTTGAAGCACTCCCGGATGGAGGAGGCGCCATTCCCCTTTTTACGCGCCACATTCTATCGTTGGGCACAACTGTGGCCGGAGATTCGTTCCGACATTGCGAAGGCCCCCCGAGTCTTGGCGGTGGGAGACCTTCACCTGGAGAATTTCGGGACCTGGCGCGACCAGGAAGGACGCCTGATCTGGGGCGTGAATGATTTTGATGAGGCCTTTCCCATGGCCTACACCAACGACCTTGTCAGGCTTGCCGTGAGCGCGCACCTGGCCGTCGCGGCCAACCATTTGACGCTGGCCACGCAAGATGCGTGCAAGAGTATCCTGACTGGCTACCGTGAAGGTCTCGAAGAAGGCGGCAAGCCGTTCGTTCTGGAGGAGGATCACAAGTGGCTGCGGGAAACTCTCACGGGCGAACTCCGTGACCCTGTGCATTTTTGGGGAAAGATGAACGCCTTGCCCACAGTCCGCGGCGAAATCCCCAAAAGCGCCAGGAAAGCGCTGGAAGACTTGTTGCCGGAGCGAGAATTGATTTATCGCGTGGCCCATCGGGTGGCGGGGTTGGGGAGCCTTGGCAGGGAGCGTTACGTAGCGATCGCAGACTGGGAAGGCGGAAGAGTGGCGCGCGAGGCGAAGGCGATGGCGCCTTCGGCGTGTGTTTGGGCCAATGAAGGCAAAGGCCCGAAGAAGATATTCTATGAGAACATCATCACCAACGCTGCGCGGACGCTTGACCCCTTTGTGCATCTGCGCGGCAGGTGGATCGTGCGCCGCCTGTCCCCCCATTGTTGCCGCGTCGAATTGGCCGCCCTGCCTGAGAAGCGTGATGAGGAACGGCTGCTCCACGCCATGGGTTTCGAGACCGCAAATATCCACCTCGGGAGCAAGGAGGCAATCAAGGCCGTGCGCCGTGACTTGGGCAAACGCAAGCCGGATTGGCTCCACGAGGCTGCCTCTGAAATGAGGAAGGCTGTTTTGAAGGATTGGGAAGAATGGAAGGAGACATCTTCCTAAGCAACGGGCTGGGCGAAGCAGGGAGCGTACTTGCGGGGGAAAGGCTTCTTCTCGCGGTAGGATCGGGCGAGTTCGAGGTAGATGCCCAGGTCGCGGTCGAGGTCGGACTGCGTACCATCGAAATAGAAATTGCGAATAGGGATGCCGCCGTACTCTTTGCTGAGCTTGGGGTAGATAGCCTCGCTCACGATTCCATTCATGCATGTAAAGGGGCTGATGTCGATGACGCCGTCCGCGCCGTGAAGGGCAAGGTAAGCCGCCTTCCCCACGCTCAAAACCATCTCACCCTGCGCCCCGCAGACTGGCAAATAAGGCCAGGCCAATTCTATTACCTCTTCGACTTCCGGCTCCTCGTAACCCACAAAGTCCTCATGGAAAGGGGCGACCAAGGCGTGCTCATCCGAATGCTGGATATAGGAGCGCAAGCGCGCCTTGAGCATGTCCAGCGAAATAACCCGCCCACGCAGCCGAAGCTTGCGTTCCTGTTCTGTGTTGGTATAGGCCACCCACTCGGCGATGTGGCTCAGGCTGCACTCGGCCCCATAGCCCTCCAACTTGCGTATCAAGTCTTCATTGGAGAAGGTATTGAGGCGGCAAAAGATCTCCCCTACCACGCCAATTAACGGAGTATCGGGATCGTACTGGGCCGGGACGCGCCGGAACCGCTCGCGCGCCCGAATCACTGACTCGACCAAGCTCAACAGTTGGCAATCCATGTCTGCGCAACTTGTCTCGAGTGTTTGGCACAAATCCTGGAGCGACGCCTGAAAGGCGCGGTCCGCCGCGCCCGGACTTGTCTCATAGGGACGGGTCTTGAGCAAGGCGCGGTGGAGCGTGTCTGCGGCGACCAGCGCCCGCCAACCGGCGCGCAGGAAGGCATTGGTAATGTCGCCCAGGTCCGCATAGCCATTCTGGCTGGTGGGCGAAAGGACCTGGACGTCGGCGTAGCCGGCCTCGCGCAAGATCTTCTTCAGGAAAGGGGCGTACTGGCCGAACCGGCACGGACCCTCGGCAGTAGGCATAAAGAAAGCCGCCTGCGCGGGCCTGAAGCCCGGCAATTCGATGACGCGCAGGAAATCGCCCACCGTGACCTTGGCGGGGTAGCACTCGTCGCCACTCGTATACTTGCTTCCCAACTCGCGCGTCCGCTCGTTGGAGGGCGGAGTGGGCTGCGCGTCGATGCCCAGCCAGCGAAAGGTTGCCGCAAAAGCCTCGGAACTGCCTTCCGCCATGGTAGGGATGTAAACCGTCTTACCCGCCAGGGGATGGCCGGCTCCAATGTGGCGGCTCACATGACGGTGGTCGAAGAGGGGCATCGCAGAAATCCTTTGCTATCGAGGTAGGCTTCGCACCGGGTGATGAAGCCCGCGTCATTCGAGTGCCCGTCGAACTGGAGCACCAGGGAAGGCTTGCCCGCGGCGTCGTCGACGAACGACTTGATATAGGAGTCGGGGCCGCACTTGAAATTCGAGATGTAGACCAAGTGCAGGTTGCGGTGGCGGCGAGACCATCTCGCCGCCGCCAGAATGCGCCGCCCGGAATTCCAGTACATATTGGGGTTGACCTCGCTGATGTCCTCGGAGTCCAGGGGCAGGAAATCCATGGGCAAAACATTGACGCCGTAAAGCGCCCGCAGCTTGCGCGGGATGTCACAGTTGACGCTCCGGTCGTAGATGTTGTAAGGCCGACCGACCAGCAGCAACGCCGGCTCGCCACTCGCCTCGAGTTGGGCCAGGGCCTGAGCGCCGGCCTCCAACAGCGCGTCCGTAAAGGCTCCCTGGGCGGCGTACCCCGCCGTCACCGCGTGGTCGCTCTGCTTACGGGAAAAGCCGAGCGATCGAGCGAACTCCGCCAACTCCTTCTCCACGTGCTTCCGCCCGAAGCGGAAATGCACGGTGGGGATCAGCAGCTTGGTGCGCGCGCGCTCCACTTGCGGCGCCGCGCGCACCACAAACGGGAGGGTCTGATTCCAGGGGCAGAGGTGCGAATCCACAACGCTCGAGGGAGCTTCGGCGTTGACGGTGTTAGGCAGCAGCAGGTAGTCCACCCCTTTGTCCAACAGGTTCAGGACGTGCCCGTGCGCTACTTGCACGGGGAAGCAAGGCTGGGCGACCGCCAACTCTTCACCTCTGCCAGAGATCTTCCGGTCCGTGCAGTCCGAGGGCACAACTTCGAAATCCAACTCCTGCAGGTAGGCGCACCAGAAGGGGAATCGGTCGTAGTAGAACATAGTGCGCGGGATGCCCACGGTAGGCCGCGAACCTTTGGCCGGAAGCAGAACTTCATCCAGCAACTTGTTGCGGTATTCGACCAAATCCTCGATGACGGGCTTGCGGTCGGAACGCGCCCGCTTGCGGAACTTGTCGGAGCACTGGTCCCCCCAGTAGGTGCGTTCTCCCTCGATGGTGAACTCTTTCATGTCGCAGTAATTCGAGCAGGCGTGGCAGACAAAATCCCGCGCCGTGAACTGCACCCGGTAGAGGTCGTAGCCCCGGAAACGGCTGGGGCGGCCCGCGTCCTTCATTATGTCGCGCGCAATGAGCGCCATGCCGATGGCCCCGATCACGCCGTTATGCGGCGGGACAACGATCCGCTTGTCCAGGATTTGGGAGAAGGCCGCCGCCACCGCGTCGTTGTAAGCGGTCCCCCCCTGGAAGAAGATGACCTTGCCGATTTTCCTTCCGCGCACCACGCGGTTCAGGTAGTTCAAGGCCACCGAATAAGCCAGGCCCGCGGCCAGATCCCCCACTTCCGCGCCCTTTAGCAGCAGCGACGTGACGTCACGCTCCATGAAGACCGTGCAACGTTCTCCCAGCCGCGCGGGGTTGGCGGAGGCGAGCGCCAGGCGCGCGAATTCCTCCTTGATGGAAATTCCCAGCTTTTCGGCTTGTTCTTCCAGGAACGAACCGGTGCCTGCCGCGCAGGCTTCGTTCATGGTGAAGTCCACCACGACACCCTTCTCAATGCGGATGAACTTGGAATCCTGCCCCCCGATTTCGAAGATGGTGTCCACGGGATCCATGCCCATTTGCTGGCAGACGTGCATAGCGCCGGTCTTGTGGGCCGTGATCTCGTCGTTGACCGTGTCGGCACCCACCAGTTCGCCGATCAGCTCGCGCCCGGAACCCGTCGTCCCCACTCCGCGAATGTCGAGCGAAGTCCCGAGTTCCGCCTCGATCTCTTTCAGCCCCCGGTCCACCACCTCGATGGGCCGCCCCTGCGTGGGCAGATAGATTTCCTTCAGAAGATTGCCTGTCGCGTCGGTAACCACCAGGTTGGTGCTCACTGAGCCGATGTCGATTCCCAGGTAGGCTTCGACCCTATTTGAAATTTGAGATTTCAAATTTGAGATCACTGCTGGCTCTTCAGTCTCATTTGGAATTTGGGATTTGGAATTTGCGATTTGTGCCTGCGGGTTGTGCTCGGCTACGGGCTTGCCCCCGTTCCCGTTTGGCGCACCCATCGGAAGTCTTACATCCTCCACCCGGGCGCGCAACAGCAGCACGTTTTCCATAGAAAGCGCTTCCGTGCAGGCAAAGCTCTTTTTGGCGGCCTCGTGCTGGCGCAGTTGATGAATGCGCTTGAAGGAGCGCTTGCGCCATTCTTCCGCCTCCAGCATGGCCGCGCCCACCGCCCCCAACCAGGAGTAGAGGTTGGGAACCACGAGGTCATTCTCGGCGAGCTTGAACGCTTCTCGTAGGGCGCTCAGGATGCCGGCATTCAACGCCACTCCGCCGATGAAGGCCACCGGCGCAACCACCGCCCGGCCCTTGACGATGCTCGATTTGAAGTTCCGCGCCACCGCGTCACACAGGCCCCGCAGGATCTGCTCCGTGCTATAGCCTTTCTGCTGGGCGTGGATCATGTCCGTTTTGGCAAACACCGAGCAGCGCCCGGCAATGCGGGCCGCGCAGCTTGCGCCGCACGCCGCCGCCCCCACTTCCTCGACGCTGTAACGCAAACGCGTAGCCTGCTGGTCGATGAACGACCCGGTGCCCGCCGCGCATTCGCCGCTGGTCTGGTAATCCACGATTCCCAGGTGTTTTCCCACCGCCTCCGGATCGAGCCGCAGGTATTTTGACGACTCACCACCGATCTCGAAGATAGTGCGTACCTCGGGGTTAAACATCCGCACGCCTTTGGCAATGGCGCGGAACTCGTTCTCAAAGTAAATGCCTAGAATTTTCGCGATGAGCTGGCTGCCCGACCCCGTTACGCGAATCCCTTCCACGTTTTCCTCCGGAAGGTCTTCGTAAAGCTCTTGCAGCAGGTCGAAGGTGGACTGGATAGGGCTCCCCTGAATGCGCCGGTAGCTCGAAAGGACCAGGGGCCGTCCCGCGAAAGGGCTGCCGACGGGAAATGTGGCCGCAAAAAATGTCTGGGATTTCTCGCTGAGATTGCGGAACAGCGACTCGTCTGCGGTTGATCCGATAGCGGCCAGCTTGAAACTGACAGCGCCGATATCTAACCCGATGTTAATGCTCATAGAAGCCTAACCCTTTGAAGCCAGTGGCGGGGACGCTCGCCGGAAAGAGATTTCCCCCCAACCTCGGGCTATTGGTTTCTTGTGAGTCAGCTTGGAGCGCAGAAATTGTACTCTTTTCCGTTTCATTTGTCTCCGGGTTTTTCGCGTCGACCGTAGCGCTGGCATTTATGTCAGCACGTTGGGATAGCCGGAAAATGCCGACCTAAAAGTCGGCGCTACACTTGAGTAAGCTTGGGATGCAGAATCCCGCTTTCGGGTGAAATCACGCTAGCAACCCTCGTCCCTCTTATGTATGGGCAATTCGCGTTCCGAGGATCAACGTTGGTACAAATTGTCCAAGAAATTAGCGAACATCAGACAGAGTCATGCCATGCAGCGGACATCTAATAACCGCTTTTATTTTCAATGACATTCCGGCAAATCAAGGCTAAGTACATGTGTTTTCATAGACATTCCGACTTTGCCCGCGAGTTTTCCACACCGGTCCTTTGTTTTCAATAACATTCGCGCATCGTTCCTGCAAAAACAAAGAATTCTTCTCCTCTTCGCGAGCGACTTTCGATCCCGTGGAAACCTGGCGCTCTCTGTTTCGCGGGGCACGTTTTGGCCGGGAGCGTGGTGTTCCGCGGCCACTGACACGCTCTCAAAGTCGTCCTGACCATGCGGAATTCTGACCAGAGCATTCCCCGGAGGCAAGAGCCATTCCACAGCCTCATCTAGCATGATAGCCTACTTTGGCGCGGATGTCAAGAGACAAAGAGTCCGAGTAGTGTCCTAACTTGGCTCGCAGCGCCCCGACTCATCGGCGCTACGCTCAAAACAGGACACTGCCAGTGTCGCTCCCTCCCCATGAGCGCGGCACACCCGTCCAGCCTAAGAACTCGGGTTTAGAAGTGGAACGCCAGCTCAGCAGTTAAGGTCCGCGGCGTGACGTAGTGCGTGCCGCTGAACGTGGAAAGGAAGTTGTAGAGAGCGACTTTGTTCGCCAGATTGACGGCTGTGAAGCGCAGACTCCACTTATGTTTATCGCCGCCGAAGAGGTTGTCCTCGCCCACTGAGAGATCGAACAGGCTACGCGGCTGGATTCGCTGCGGGTTGTGGTCGTCATTCTCCGTCCCCGGCGCCGGCACCTTGATGAACGTGGACCCGAACTGTGATGCGGGGCACGGGTTAGGCAGAGCTTTAAACGGGGTCGCACCGACGCCGTTACAGGTGAAGCCGGCCTCGAACTCCTGGTCGGCAGTCAGGGGGGCGCTGGTAATGGTGTTCAACATACTTATCGCGGGTTGGCCATTCAGCATGGTCGATGTCGGTTGGCAGGTTGCGGTGAATGGATTATAGCAGGGCGTGGCGCCAGCTACGAGGCCGCTGTCGTACCGCCAGTTGAACCCGACCCACGGCCCGCGCTTCCACGGCTGATATTCAAGGTGCGTCGTCTGGTTGAGATGCTCGTCGTGGTCGATGCGGAAGACGCCGCTGACCGGGGGGATGATGGGTACCCCAGCGACTTGCGGGGCGAAGAAGCGCGCTGCGACGCTCGACATCACCACGAAGGCCGTGAAGCCATGATAGGTCGGCACGGTGGCGCGAAGGTCCCATCCGGGAATTTTCGAGCGGCTCCATTCGATGGGGAAGTAGATGGGCGAGGCGCCCACAGTGCCGAAGTCGTAGCCGTTGTGGGTGTACTTCCAAACGTACTCGCCGTCTACAACAAGATGCTTTCCGAAGGCTTGTTGCAGTCCGGCGTGGAATTCATTGCGGAACCCCGGATGGATCGGTCCGAGGTTACAGGTGACGCCGGGCGGCGGTATCAGGATGGCAAGGAACGGGTAGTTACAGCCGGTGCTGGCGATGACCAGATTCTCATTGAATGGAGTCTCCAGAGAACGGGCGTAAGAGACGCGAAGGACCGTAGTGCTCGGCTTAATGTTGTAGGCGATACCGAGCCGCGGCTCCAGTTGTTTGGTGGTCGCCAGGCCGTTGTACGTGTCCCCGCGAAGCCCAATGTTAAAGGACCAATCCCCCTTGGTGATCTGATCCTGCACGTAGGCCGCTACCTCCTTCACATCCGTGTGCCCGTGAAAGGAGAAGAGACCTCCACCGATCGTCAAGTCGTAGGGGGCCAGGATCGCGCAGGGAGTGCCGGGAACAGGGTTGCCTTCCGCATCCAGGCAGGAGGGGGCGAACGATGGGAGGAGGGTTGGATCGACGATACCGATGCTGTCATTCTCCGTAAGCAATGTGTGTTCAAATGTGACACCCGCTTTCAGGTTGTGGATACCCTTCACGTAGGTCACATCGGACCGAAGGCCCATGTTGGTGAGCGTCCGGCCCTGACCGATGGTCTCGGACTGGAGGTCCGGAGCCAGATCCGCAAAAAGGTCAGCGCTCGGGTAGTAGTTATACTGGTCCCGCCGCAGGAAGCCCCCAAACGTAAACGCAGTGTTCGCATTGAGCAGGCGCGTCCAGCTAGGGGCCACATTAATCGTCCCGATTTGGGAGCGCTCATCCGTCGGGCCCAGGGGACTACCGGTCAGGGGGTTGGTGAGACCCACGTGAAGTTGCTGGTCGAACGAATTGGGATTTTGAAACCAAGAGCGCGTGTAGCCGAAGTTTAGCTGGATCGAGTTGGCTTCATTGGGCTTGTAGTCCACGCGGTCGAACAAGTTCTCTTCGTTCCCTTTGTCGTGCATAACGGTGAACTCAGGAGGATCGAGAAATCTGCTGGTGTTCAAACCGTTCACGGCGATGAAGTTTCCCCAGTTCTCGCCTCCATAGCCAAGCTGGAAACCGCCCGTGGACGAGCCAAAGGTGCCGTAGGATGCGGTTACGTCACCATGAGGCGTCGTGTTGCCCATGCCGGAGCGCGTAGTAACCTTGATCAGCACGCTCGTCTTGTCCCCAAATTCGGCTGGCGGCGCGCCGGGGACCACCTCGAGCGACTGGATGGAATCCATGGGAATTTGATTGGAAAAAACCTTGCTTTGCTGGTCCGTGATGGGCTGGCCGTCGACGGAAAACGAATTCTCCGCGTGATCACCCATGCCGTGGAACAGACCGTTGGAGTCCGCCGAGATTCCCGGCGTGGAAAGCGTAACCAGTGAGCTGACGGACGATGTTTGACTTTCAAGCGGAAGCTTGTCGAACAAGCCGCGATCAACATCGGTGTGATTGACAGACGTCACCTCAAGAAGGTCCGAGGCCTCGCCCGTGACCGTCACGGTGGTGGCTTCGGTGCTGATCTTCAGGCCAACCCTCAGCTTGACGGGTATTGAGGACCGGACGTCGACATCCTGGACAAAAGGAGTGAATCCGCTGGCCGTGACCTCCAGATGATAGGTGTTGAATGGGACGTTCGGGAAACTGAAAGTACCGGAATCGTCTGTTGGAGCTGACCGCTCATAACCGCTGACCGGGTCGTGGATGGTGACCGTTGCGTTGGCTACCACAGCGCCCGAGGGATCCAAGACCGTACCCGAAAGGGAAGTTGAGTTCGCTCCTTGTGCCTTCGAGAGGCGCGCGAATCCGAATAAGCTCCCAATCAAAAGCAGACTCGCCATCGCTGCTCGTCCGGCTCTCGACCGTAACAGGGGCGACGGACGGGAAGGGTAATTCAAAGCGGAAAGAAATACGCAATCCTTGCGAATGAGTGAAGTCATCATGCCCTCCTAAGGTATGAAGTTGTATTGTTGTATGAAGAAAAAAGAGGATTCGACCTAGGAGAGGGGAGGGGCGCGACCGCGTGACACCGGCAGATAGCAGCTAAGCGACCTGATAGGCGCGGCCGCCAGCGGGCATCTTCCTGCGACGCTAGGCTGCTCCGCTGAAAACGCTGCCGAGGCTCGAGCCGCGTTCCGGCCGGCAAGTTGGCAGACAGGGCATTGAACTTCTGCGCCGCCAGAACCGGGCTGCTGCGTTGGGCTGGCGGACTGAAGCGTTGCGGACAGCGGCGCGAGTGGCAGCTCGTGGCAATGCACGGCCGCTACCCACAAGAACTGGAGCTGCGCGAAGAGAAGGACTGCCATCGCGACAGCCCGTGAAACCGGCTTTCGGTGCAAATGTCTCATGGCCAACTAACAACTACAAGCATCCAGGTGATGCCCAAGCGTCTCGCAAAGCCCATTATACACTCGGGGTTACACATTTGATGCTTAACTGTGTAGCCGGGTTGCAAACTGATTTCTCGCCGCCCCTAAGTGCTGCTCCTTGCCGGTAGCCCCAGCAGCGCCACGGTCGCTCCACACCTCCAAGCCCCACTTCAATTAATTCAATACACCCGTGAAGCCGCAGTATTATATGCGCCGCGATTTGGAAGGCAGCGGATGCCCCTGGCCGGCGCTGTGGGAACTCCGGGGTCTCCCTGGTATTCATTTCTGCTGCATCGACTTAATAAAGTCTGCGAGATTGGCGACTCGCAAGCGCGCTCCCGACTCGTGTTGGTGTTCCATGGTCATGAAAATCGGACCCCACACGGGCATTTCTTTGGAGCCGTGCGCTGCCGCGCCTTCGGGGCCGGTGATGGTGTTGACAACCTGCACCCACGGGAATTTGCCATTGTTCCTTTTCGAAAGAGTCGTCAGGTCCGCGGGAGGGGCTTTCAAGGCGCCGGCAGCGGGTCCATCACCCCTTCCCTCTTTCCCATGACACGTAGCGCAATACGCCAGATACATCCTCTTGCCTGAGGTCGCCGAAGTGTGCGGGGCCGGAACCGTCACGACATTTGCCTTCTGCGCGACACCCAAACCGCAAAGGGCGATCAATGCGCAGCACAAAAGCACAACTCGGGTCTTCATGATGGCCTCCTTTATCGTGGTTGTTGTAGGTTTCACCCTATTGTCACGCCGTGTCTGAGGCTTCCTCGCGCGGCGTTTTCTCCCAACTCTGCGCGCCTACCAAACGGGGCCCTCGACCGAGTGCGCCAGCCAGTGATGCGCGTGGGACCAACCTTGCCGAATTCAAAATGAACACCATCTCTGACGAGACATGGATGAAGGCCGCGAGAAGGGGATTCAGTAAACCGAAAGCGGCAAGACCCATGCCGACCCCGTCTACCCCGAGCGTTCCGATGAAATTCTGCAAGATGGTCCGCCGGCAGCGGCGCGCGATACGCAGAGTCTCGACCAGCTTTGAAAGGTCGTTCCCGATCAACACAATTTCTGCGCTCTCGCGCGCGACATCCGTCCCGGATCCCATGGCCACGCCGACAGCGGCCTGCATCAAAGCCGGGGCATCGTTGACCCCGTCCCCAACCATGGCTACGGTGCGACCCGCTGCGCTCAAGCGCATCACATATTCAAGTTTCCCTTCAGGGAGAAGCTCGAAAGCCACTTCCTCCACGCCGAGTTCCTTCCCAACCCTTTCCGCAGCGGCCTTCGTATCCCCAGTAAGAAGCACCGTCCTTAATCCCATAAGCTTCAGGGATTGAACAGCTTGGCGCGCCTCGGATCGAAGCCTTTCCGAAATAACAAGGCTGCCCAAGAATTGGCCGCGCCGGGCCACGAAGATTTCAGAGCCAGCATCGCTGGTCTCCAGGGATTTTACTTGAACGCCTCGCCCTTCCAAAAAGCTCCGGCTCCCGACAAGGATTTCCTCTGTCCCAAAATGGGCCATTACCCCTCGGCCAGGAATGTACTCAAAACCCTCGGGATCCTCATGCTCGAGACCAAGTTGGGACGTCTTCCTAAGGACCGCCCTGGCGAGGGGATGCTCGGAATGTGATTCCGCAACCGCTGCAGCTCGCAACAAGCTTTCGCGGGATACTCCAGGAGCAGGGCGCAACTCTTCCACTTCCGGAATGCCGTAGGTGAGCGTGCCGGTTTTGTCGAGCAGGATGGTGTCCACTTCAGCAAGCCGCTCGATGTACAGCCCCCCCTTGACGATTGCCCCGTGATGAGCGGCTCTCCCGATCCCTCCCAGGATGGCCAGAGGCGTACCGGCGGCGATTCCACAGGCTCCTGCGACGATGATCACGGAGATGGTTGAGCGGACATTGTGGGTGAGCAGGAAAGTCAACGCGGCAGAGGCTATAGCGAAGTAAACCAGGTATCCCGCCAGCCGGTCAGCGGTCTTTTGGATCGGGGCGCGGGATTTCTCTGCCCGCTCCACGGCGTCGATGATCTTGCCAAAGGTTGTGTCTCGGCCCAGGTGCTCCGCGCGGATTTCGAGCGCTCCCGATTGGTTGATGGTGCCCGCAAAAACGGTTGCGCCGGGAAGCTTTTCCACCGGTAGTGATTCTCCGGTTATGGTTGCCTGGTCCACAAAGGAGTGCCCCGCCTCGACCGAACCGTCCACCGGAATCCGTCCCCCCGGCTTGACGAGAATGATCTCCCCGCGCACCACTTGCCGGCTCTCCACCTCCATCCAAACTCCTCCGCGACGTACGGTGGCGCGGCCGGGAAGAAGATCAATCAGGTGGCGGATCGCCCGCCGCCCTCTTCCCACCGTGAGGCCCTCCAGCACCTCGGCAACGAGAACAAACAAGGTAATCACCAGCGCGGTGAAGAATTCACGAATCACCAGAGCAGCCAGGATGGCAATGGTCATGGAGAGCTCCATCGTCATCCGGCGCTCGAGGACATTTTCGATTGCCTCGCGAAAGATTGCGTAACCGCCCACAGCAGCGCACACCACACCGATTCCTGTATAGAAGGAAATTGGCCCCGTTTTCAGATACCAGAGGGCTGCCGCCGCGGCCGCAACGAAAGCGATTCGGATGATGTCGTGCCAATGGATGGAATGTTCGCGCTCCGGCCTCTCCGGCTCACGCCTTTGCTTCCCTGCCCCCTCGACCTCGCGGCGAGAGGATGCGTTCTCATCCTCCGGGAAATGAAGAAACGGATCCCCTGGCTTCTTGATTATCGTCGCCATATTTTTCTCCATCGTGCCCTGAGCTGGAGTTTGCATTGAGCGGAACGCGCATTGGTAGGGCCGAACGGCGTTCGGCCTCGTTCCAAGGGCGAGCGCCGCTCGCCCCTACTTCAAGTACGTCCGAACGACTTCGACCAACTCCTCCGCGGCCTCGGCCTGAGGAGCACCATTCCTGCCATTGGGTGCCAACACGTGGAACCGGATGTGGCCCTCAATCAACTCGGCCATCAGGCCATTCAGGGCTCCCCGGCAGGCCGCCACCAACTGAAGTACCTGGGCGCAGTCGTGAGCCTCGCTCAGCGCGCGCTCAACCGCCTCTATTTGTCCTCGAATCCGCCGCACGCGGATGAGCAGCTTCTCCTTGTCCCTCGTGGTATGAGCCATCGAACCTCCAGTAGAATATACTATACCCCCCTATACTATATCCGCCAAGACGCAGAATCCACCCGTGCCGTGTCTCGTTGAGGGTCGCCTCAGAGTGCTCTGATATGGATGGAGCCGCCGCTCGTATGAAGGCGCAGCGTTTCGCCGCCTGAGCCGAGCGAACCGTGCAGGCTGGAGGTTGAAATCTTTCCCACCACCCGAATGGGCAAATCACTGCTGACGGAGCCGCCGGAAGTGGAGGCGTCAATTTCGAGATTGGAGGCACGGTCCAGTTGCGCCTCGATCGAACCCCCGGAAGTCTCAAGCACCCCGCCGCGCGCATTTCCCCGGCC
>Ga0326728_10011993_pt1 | contig 19510 bp, 14 predicted proteins | sample MB3enrmetagenome_FD_207602 | JGI IMG/M metagenome (GOLD analysis project Ga0326728, IMG submission 207602) | Lab enriched peat soil microbial communities from McLean, Ithaca, NY, United States - MB31MN | ecosystem: Environmental > Terrestrial > Soil > Wetlands > Peat | place: USA: New York... | reverse complement strand
AGGGCGCCGACACACTGACTGTCATCTATTCGCCCGATGCGAATAGTGCGCCGCTTCTTAACAGCGCCACAGGGAGCGGGTCCATCACCGTGAATGCCAGCAATAGCCAATGAATCAATCCGTATCGTACTTTCGGGGCTTGACGTCGTCTAGTATCGAAACCACGAATTCTTCGGAGCATAACAGGAGAAATGTTGGAACAATTCCCCAACTGTGAATCTAGATTGTAATGTGCAAAATTCCAATGGCGCGAATTCCTCAGCCCCTCTTCTAACCGGGGTGCCGCTCGATCCAGACGTTCTGCGTCAGTTATCGTAACCTCTCTCCACTGCGGGTTGATCCATGTCACGGCGGCAAAATCGGCTGCACCAGGCACGAATTCTGATGCAGTGACCGAGGACTTGCGTAGGCAGTCCGTTGTATCCATCAAAGATTCCGGCACCGTTGGAAACGGGAATCGCTGACGATACTGCCGCGATCAATGGGGGTGTTGAGTTCCTTGCATCCAAGAAGGGATGTCTCTTCTTCCCCGCAGGGGCATACAAGACCATGGCTCAAATCACCTGGACAGCTCATTCAACACTTTGTATTCTTGGAGACTCTCAATACACAAATAATCAGGCACCTCATCTCACTGGGATGACCATCGGAGCATAGTTGATGCAATTTATGGGGGATTACACTTGACTTGCCTCGAATGAAATGCCCATCTGCCAGCCGCGTGCGTCAAACGGTTCCTCCCGCGCCTAATCTCACCCGCGCAAATGAAGCAGCGCCGTGCCCTGAAGCCAGCCTAAACTTGTCCCCAACGAAAATACAGAACGTATGAATACAGAACATGTGCGTGAACGGTGAATCCACGGGAGCGAGAGAAGATATTGCGTCCGTTTTGGATAAGGTTCATAATTGTAGCGAAGACCAAGAAATCGCATCCCCGGCTACGAGGAATGGAGGTTAGAATGGACCAGGAATGTTCGCACAAACCCCGGACAATGCATCCTCTGAGGCGGTGGCGAACCGCGAAGTTCCCCGCTGCAATGCCTGTATTCTGTGCATTGTTCGGTTTTTCGGTCGTTCTTAACGCCGCTGCGGCCTCGCCCGCCGCCGACAATTGCAGCGGAGTCGCAGTTCCTGCACCCGCGGCTCAGGTACACTACTCCAAACTTGCTTTCTGCGACGACTTCAATTCGATTGACACCATCGATACAACCGGCTCCGGACAGGCGGGGTTCAAGTGGTATACCAACCGGCCTTACGGCCTGGGGATTGTTGCTTCTCGGTATTACAGCGTGTCCGGATCTGTTCTTTCCGTTACCGATCAAGAACGGTTTCAATCGAATCGCGCTCTCCAAACGATGGATCCGGTAACCGGCAACGGACAGACCTTTCGCTTCGGATATTTCGAGGCAAGGATCCGATTCAATCCCAGACTGGGGCGCGGCAATCCGGGCTGGCCGGCGGTCTGGCTTACCTCCGCCAATCGTGTGCTGAACCCCAATAAGGTCACCTACTACGCAGAGCTCGATATTTTCGAAGCGTGCCCAAACCCTAATAATCCAGGCACTTACAACTTCAACGGCACGGTGCACGACTGGCGCCCCGGTCAAGACAGCACGCCGTCCAAAGCTAATGAGGTGAGCTTTTACTCCAATCGCAATCACTTGCAGATGACCCCCAATATTGACTGGAACACTTGGCATGTTGTGGCGGTGCTCTGGACGCCAGGGCGAATTACGTGGTATCTCGATGGACGTCCTCTAATGAGCCAAGGGTATTCTGGCCGCAGCAGGCCGGACCCGTTGCCTGCCGCTGCACCCGAAGCGGCGAATCATGACCCCCAGGACGCGTTCAGGATTCTGGATAGCGAAGGACCGAAGGGCTTGGAATTGATCCTGGGCAGCGGACCGGACTGGCCGCTTTACGTGGACTGGATACGCGTTTGGAACTAGTCTCCGATACCTCACTACGGCGAACGCCTTGCACGCCTTTTTTCTTGAGGTATGCCTGGATCCGGCAAACTTCGATTGCATCCTGCTGGCAATCAGTTCAGAATTCCTTCCGGACTGAATCGCCGGCTGGCGTTCGGCCGTAGAGCTTCCTCCATCAGGCCTGCGACACCCAGTTGGAGAATGCGGCTGCGCCAAAGAGCCGCCGTGCGCGACGCTAAGTCCAGATGCTGGGCAATCTGCTTGTTTTGCATCCCGTCGGCGGCCAGCAGAGCGACGCGGCACCGCAGCACCATAAGCATCGGCGTGGTTTGCCGCCGCGATAGCTTCTCAAAATCAAGCCGGTTTCAGAAACTCCTTTAGAACGCATGGAGTTGCTCGCGGGATCGATGAGGCATAGCACAGAATTCCGAGTCACGCAGAGTTCGGCGGAATCGATTGTTAGGCCAGGTTGAAGTAATTCGGCGAGGAAGTCGAGGATTCGTAATGAAAACCGCGTGGAAGCGAGTATTGGTTTTATGCTTAGCCACGGCAAATTTGATCGTCGTAGTAGCTGTCCGAGGTTCAGCGCAGAGCGCAACTTCTAACACCCTCGAATTGTTTCCGGGTGGAATCGTCCAGTCGACGGTGGCGTGGGGAACGGCGGTCACGCTGAGCGCATGGGTGACAGTAGCCGGCACACCCGTCACGGTGGGGCGGGTGCAGTTTTGCGAAACATCGGCTGCGCATTGCGCGAGCAGCCAATTGCTGGGCACAGCCCAGTTAACAAGTTCGGGGACAGCGTCCTTGACATTTGTTCCAGCGATCGGAATGCACGGCTATTATGCGCAGTTCTTAGGCACGAAGAACAATGCCGGTAGCAGCTCGAGCTCAGTTTCCCTTACCGTGACAGGGTTGTACCCGACCACGTCAATGTTGACCCAAAGCGGGAGTGACGGAAACTACACGCTCTCTAGCTCGGTAACTGGAATGGGCGGGCACGTGGTGCCAACCGGAAAGGTATCATTTCTCGACGCGAGCAATGGCGACGCAGTTCTGGGAACGGGATTTCTGGAAGGGGCGTCGAATGGACTGGGATGGCAGATTGTTTCCAATCCAATGACCGGGAGCTACCCGCAATCCATTGCAATCGGCGACTTTAACGGTGACGGCATACCGGATCTCGCCGTGGCGAACACCGGCAGCGGGACGGTGAGCATTCTGCTGGGCAATGGCGATGGGACTTTTACGCAGGCGCCGTTAAGCCCGGTGACGGTAGGCTCGTATCCGTTCTCTCTGCTTGTTGCTGACTTCAACGGAGATGGCATTGCCGACCTGGCGGTGACGAATTATGGGGATGGAACACTGACCGTCTTGCTGGGGAGAGGAAACGGGTCTTTTCAGCAGGCTCATAATAGCCCAATTCGAATTGGCGCAAATCCCACACAGTTAGTTACCGGCGACTTTAACGGGGATGGCATTGCGGACTTGGCGGCAATCGACCTGGAGATCAACGGGGCGATAACCATTCTGCTGGGTGCCGGGGATGGGACATTCAGCCAGGCCGCCATGAGTCCAATTGCAGTGAGTTATCCAAATTCGCTGGCTGTGGCAGACTTCAGTGGCGATGGGATCGCCGACCTGGCCGAAGTGGATAGTTACGGCAATCTCAACGTCTTCCTTGGCAACGGCGATGGAACATTCGCCAAGACAGCAATCCAAACGGCCGTGGGTGACACACCAATTTCCATTGCTGCGGATGATTTCAACGGAGACGGAATCACCGACCTTGCCATCGCAGATTACGGGTCCGGGAGTGTAAGCATTCTGCTCGGACAGGGGGGTGGGACGTTTGCTCAGGCCGAAAGCATACAGGTGGGCTCCAATCCTGTTGCTATTGCGGTCGGAGATTTCAATGGGGATGGAATCGGCGACCTCGCAGTAGTCAACGCGGGATCAGCGAGCGTAAGCATCCTGCTGGGTAATAGAGACGGCACATTCAGCCAGGCATCCGCGAGCCCAGTGTTTTCGCAGGGAAGTCCCCTCTCCGTCGCGGTGGGGGACTTCAATGGGGATGGCATCTCCGATCTGGCGGTGGCGGGTCAGGACAACAGCACTGTGTCAGTTTTGGAGACGAAGCTGACGGAAGCGGCTACGGCAACGGTCGGGGGGATTCTGCCCGCTGGTGCCGGCGTCCACGAGGTATTCGCCAGCTATTCAGGAGACGGCAACTATAATGCGAGCAACTCCGGAACGCAAGTACTGCGCGCCCAGTTGGTAACCCCGGTATTATCTGTGGCGACCGCGACCGCGTACATTACAAGCGCGGAGAATTTAGCGGTCACGGTGGGCGTGAATGGGGGAAGCGGCAATCCTACCACTACCGGAACAGTGACATTGACCGGAGACGCCTACACGTCGTCACCAGTAACTCTTGAGAATGGCGGCGCAGTGGTAAGTGTTCCTGCAGGCGCATTGGGGGCTGGCAACGTCCAACTTGTAGCTACCTATCTTCCGGACGCTAACAGCTCGTCCACATACAACAGCAGTTCCGGATCGGCCTTTGTGACTGTTACGAGCGAGGGTATCGTAACGCCCACGGTTTCGGTTCAGCCTTCTTGGTCCAATATCGCGGCTGATCAAAACCTGACGGTGACGGTGCAAGTAATCGGAGGCAATGGTGCTCCGGTTCCGACGGGGACGGTGACGGTAATAAGCGGTCAGCCCCCGCATGCGATCTACGGTACATTCCAATACCCGGACGGAACCCTGATCAATGGATTGCCTGTCCAATCGGGAAACGCTGTATGGAAGACCACTGGGGACGGAATTGGGGTCGTCAAGGGATTGCATCTGGTCAACGTTGCTCCTATTGGGGAAGCTGGGACCCTGTATGCGCTGCTTGCCAACACTAGCACGGAGAACGGTGCCCCGCAGCCAATTACCACCATTGGAGGCACCCTCCGCCTGTGTCCTTCAGCGACTGGAACCTACGACCTCTCATACTCTTCAGTCGGAATGATCGCGTCTCACGACCAGATGTTCATCGCCAACTTTTTCGTGATCGGGATTGGGCCCACGGACTGGTGGTTCACCAAGACAGTGAATGGCGTCCAGACGCTTCTTGCGACGGGGCCGGAGAGCCTGCAGGTGGATTGCACGACCGAGTACACCGTGCAGATGATCATCAACCAGGCGGCGGGAACGATCCAGGCGATTCCACCCAATGGCACTCCGACGCCGGTAATTACGGATCCGGATGTGACCAACGTGGATGCGTTATACGGAGCATGGGAACCGGAAAACGACGCTCCAAATCATTATATCGGTGAATGGGGATCAGTCTGGCTGGGAGGCGCCTACGTATCTGAATCCGCGCCGCTGAGCGGAGGGAGTGCCTCCATCACGATCCCCGGAGGATCATTGGTATTGGGCGCGGTTACGTTGACAGCTAGCTATGCGCCGGACGCCACCAGCGCGGCGACGTATAACGCGGCGACGGGGACCAGCACGGTTACGGTGAACAGGATCACGCCCTTGGTAACGGTGAGTCCATCGTTGACGAGCATGACCACCACGCAGAGTATCACGGTGACGGTGGGGGTCAGTGGCGGAAGCGGAAACCCCGTGGCGACGGGGGCGGTGGTGCTGAGCGGGGGCGGGTACACATCGGCTGCGACGAATCTGAATGCAGGTTCGGCGGCGATCGTCATCCCGGCCGGCGCTCTGGCCGTTGGTTCAGACACGCTGACGGCCGCCTATACACCGGACACCGCCAGCGCTCCGTACTACACCAGCGCGACGGGGAACAGCGACGTGACAGTTAGCAACGCCCCTGCCAACGCTGTAACGCCGCTGGTGACCCTAACGCCTCTGCCGCCAATCGTCATTCAAGCGCAGAACGTGCCGGTGTCGGTGGCGGTCAGCGGCGGCAATGGTGCGCCGACACCGGGCGGAACCGTAATGCTGATGGCCTCAAACTCGGATTCGGGCAGTTTCCCCGTCGTTTACGATACCTTCCAGTATCCCGACGGGGCGTCGTTGGCTGCCCATGTGGCACAGTCGGGGAATTCGACGTGGTCATGGACAGGCGGGGATAATCCCACGATCCAGAATATGCACGTGGTTCCTGAGCCTGACGCGGTGAACTTTTACTATGTTTCGCTGGCGAACACGACTGTATTGGGCGGAACGCCGTCGCCGGTCACTGCGCTGGGCGCGAGCTTCCAGCTCTGTCCGTCGCCGGGATCGTCTTCGTATGACGCCAATCAGGTATCGATGGCGATGCTGGCGCAGCACGATACAACTCTGACGAATTTCATTCACTTGAACTTCAGCCCGACGTGGTGGTCTCTGGCTAAGCGCGTGAATGGGGGACCGTTCACGGTGATCGCGAACGGAGAGGAGAACCTAGCGCCGGATTGCACGACGACCTACTCGGTGGAGATGCTGGTAAACGCGGCGGCGGGAACTGTGCAGATGATCCGGCCGAACGGTATGCCAACTCCCGTGATTACCGATCCCGATATCACTGTTGTGAATCCTTTATATGGCACATGGGAAACTGGATCGGGAGCTACGTGCGGCAACTGCGCGTTTGCATCAATTGCCTCGGTGTGGATGGGGGGCGGGTATCTCTCGCCGGCGGAGGTTCTGAGCGATGGCACCGGCACCTTCACCATCCCGCCAGGTGCACTTCCGCTGGGCGCGGATACGCTGACGGCCAGCTACACGCCGGATGCCGCAAGCACGCCCTATTATTCCAGTGCATCCCAGATAGCGGCGATTACGGTGAATCTCCCGCCGGGTTTCACGCTGGCGGCATCTCCAGCATCTCTCACAATTGCTGAAGGCGGAACCGGAACTAGCACTGTGACCGTGACCGGCACGGGCGGCTTCTCCGGGAATGTAACGCTATCTGCGAGCGGTCTGACGAGCGGCGTCACAGCTTCATTCGCCCCCGGCAGCACGGCAGGAACGCAGATACTTACACTCAGCGCGAGTCTTTCGGCTCAAATCACCTCCTCCCCTGTGACGGTGACCATCATCGCCTCCTCCCAGTCGCTGGCAGCAAACACCACCATTACACTCAGCATCACGAGTGCCTCCGGCTTCACCGCCGGCAGCGGAGACACCACATCTATAACGGTGACTCCCGGTTCGACCACTGGGAACACGGGAACGATAAGTGTGGTGGGGACGAACGGGTTCATCGGAACGGTGAACCTGAATTGTGCCATCGCCACGATACCGCAAAATTTCGTCGACGCGCCGACTTGCACCCTGAATCCGGCTGCCGTCACCATCAGCGGAACCGCAGCGCAAACATCAACACTGAAGGTGATGACCACCGGGCCATCGAACTCGAAGACCACCATGCCTTGGCCGCAGGCTGCCGGGACGGCGCTGGCACTGCTGCTCCTGAGGGTATCGAGGAAGCGCAACTGGCTGAGGATTGTCGGAATGCTGCTCCTTGTGGTCGCCTCGGGCATCCTTGGCTGCGACGGCGGAGGCGCTAACGGGGGCGGCGGTGGCGGAATCTCTGGTACCACGCCTGGGTCCTACACGATCACTGTAACTGGCTCCTCGGGTTCGCTGAGCGCCACCATTGCGACGATAACACTCACGGTCCAATAGGAGACCGGTGTATCGGGCACGGCGCGCACGCGCTGCGCAACCGAGCATCCGCTTGGCTCAACAAGCCATCCAGGTTGACCTCGCTCCCATTGCAGCCATGCCCCAATCACAACCAATTGTTCCCAGTTGCGTCAAGTAAGTACACCTGTCGGGTGATGATCTCCACAATCAGTAAACCAGCATTTTCGCGGGAGGTTTAGCTTGGATTCTAATGATAAAGTGGCGGTAGAGGAGCAAGTCGGCGTGTTTCAAGATGTCCTCGAGATCCCTCATGCCGGCACTTCTATTTACAGCGTGCTACGGGAGGAGCGCCGATGAGCGCCGTGACCACCGAGACGAACCCACTGCAGCCGCCGACGAACCCCGATAGTACCTCCAAAGGCAAGTCAGGAGCGCTCTCATCGCCGGCAGCATCCCGGCGTCTGTTGAAGGGGCTTGGCGCCACCGCACTCTATCCAATTGTTACCGCTATCGTTCAGATCCTGATCGTTCCCGTCTTCTTGCGTTTCTGGGGTCCAGGCCTTTATGGCGAATGGCTGGTATTGACAACGCTTCCCCAGTACATGGCGCTGAGCGACATGGGATTCGGCAGCGTGGCCGGCAATGACATGACCATGCGCGTGGCAGCGAACGATCGAAGCGGGGCGCTGTCCAGCTTTCAAAGCGCGTGGGTGATGATCTGCATGATCACCACAGCGTTTGGAGCTCTGGCCGCCGTGGCGGTGTATCTATTGCCACTGCGGAGGTGGCTTCACCTGGCCATCACGCAGCCGGGCGAACTCCATGGCGTGCTGCTGTTGTTGATCATCTATTCGATGGCTACGCTTCAGACCACGCTGGCTGGCGCGGGATTCCGATGTGACGGCAATTACGCATTGGGCACGGTGTTTATCAACGTCCTGCGGGTGGTTGAGGCCGTGGGTATGGCGGCTATTGTGATTTTTGGCGCAGGCCCTCTGCTGGTGGCGGCCTTCATGGTTGCGACGCGTTTGGCCGGTCAAGTGGTGCTGTGTTTGATTCTGCGCCGATGCTCGCCATGGATCACCTGGGGCGTAAAGCATGCCAGCAGCTCAGCCATTTGGAAAATGGCGCGCCCAGCGACCGCCTTTATGGCCTTTCCGCTAGGTAATGCCATGAGCATCCAGGGCATGCTTATCGTGATTGGCATCGCACTCGGCCCGATAGCCGTGACGTTTTTTTCCACACTCAGGACTCTGACGCGCGTCGGGGTGATGATCGTGGAAACCGTTCGGCATAGTATCTGGCCTGAACTGTCAGCAGCCTTCGGCGAGAGGAATTGGGCCTATGCGCGGAAGCTGCATGGCAAAGGTTGCCAAGCAGCCATGCTGCTTTGTGGTGGCGCAACGCTGTTTCTGGCACTCTTCGGACGTCGCATATACATTTTCTGGACGCACGGTATGCTGCCCTACAACGCGACTCTCTTTCACGTACTTCTTTTAGTTGTTCTCATCAATTCCCTGTGGTATGCGAGTTCGGCGGTGAGCCTTGCCTGCAATGCCCACCAAAGAATCGCGGGAGTCCTTCTCGTCAGCACGATGTCGTCACTCCCAGTGGCGTACCTTCTGATGACGCATTTCGGATTGCTAGGGGCAGCTCTAAGTCTTGTTGCAACCGATGCCGTAATGGTCCCATACGTCTTGGAGAGCTCGCTGTCGATCCTGCACGAGTCCCATTACGACTTCCTCCGCGAACTTTTCACATCGCCAAATCTTCGTGGCTGGATGGTTCAGATCATGGGTAAACAGCGTTAATGGCTGTCGCGCAATCGAGGAGCAACGCCAATATCTGCGATCCTGCCTGGCGTGCTGGTATCGATCATCGCGCTAACGGCTCTCTTTCGCTACATGAAACCGATTCTGGTTCCGCTCGTCTATCGTCCTATTTCTGTGCACCTGCTCATTTTCATAGCCGGTGTCGCCGTGTGCACGGACTGGGATGCGCCAGGCAACGCCAGGGATCAGCTGCGATAAATTCAGTTTCCATTGTTTGGTGTACGCGCCGGAGCAAGAATAGACCTCGTGACGCCGCGTTAGCGGTGTGACGTGGCGGAGTAAAAGTAGACCACTTGCCAGGCAGAAGCTTGTATGCGTCTGGGCAACGCACCCTGTTCTCGCACTGCGTTTAGTGGTGCACTTGAGTTATGAGCGAAGCAGGATTATTGCGGAGGCGGCGTAGTCGGGCCGTGGTCGAAGCGTTGGTTGCTGAGTTTGAAGCGAGTGGATTGGCGCGGGCGGGGTTTTGCCGGCAGCGGGGCTTTGCTGTGGGGACGCTGGATAAGTATCGTCGACGTGTGCAAGGCAGGCCGCAGCTTGGAGCCGGAACTCTGCTTCCTGTTGAAGTAGTCTCGTCGCCTTTGCGGGATGCCGGCAGCGACACCGGGTGCGACGGTGTTCTGTTTTGTTGAGTTGTGAAGCGGGCGCCGAATCGAAGTGCGTCGTGGATTCGATGCGGAAACGTGGGAGCGCCTGCTTACCGTATTGGACAGGGCGTAGGTGGTGTTCGGGTTCGGACCGGCGCCGCATTCTTCAGCGCGCAGTGTATTAGGTAAAATGACGCTATTGGCCGTTGCGCACACAGATGACTAGAATGGAGATCGCAAGTGAAACAGGTGGTTCAAAATGCCCGTGGCGGCAAGCTTAGGCTCAAATCGGTTCCCGCACCCAAAGTGCAGCGGAACGCGGTTTTAGTGCGGACTTTAGCCTCGTTGATTTCTGCTGGAACGGAGCGCCAGATGGTGGGCTTTGCGCAATCGACCCTGGTCTCCAAAGCGCGCTCCCGTCCGGATCTGGTTCGCAAAGTGCTCGACAAGGTGCATCGGGACGGAGCGATCGCCACTCTGAAATCCGTGATGGCGCGGCTGGATGAACCTTTGCCGCTCGGCTATTCCGCAGCCGGCACAGTGATCGAAGTGGGCTCGGGTCTGGAGGGAAGGTTCAGGGTTGGGCAGCTTGTGGCCATTGCCGGCGCGGGGATCGCCAACCACGCCGAGTTCAACGTCGTGCCGGAGAATCTGGTGGTTGCGGTGCCGCTGGACGTGCCCGCGGAACAAGCCAGCTTTTGCACGCTGTCTTCCATCGCACTGCACTCGGTCCGGCTGGTAGGCCCGCAGTTAGGCGAGATTGTGGCTGTACTAGGGGCGGGGCTGGTCGGTCAATTGGCGGCGCAGTTTGCCCGGCTGGCGGGCGCGCGCGTCATCGTGCTTGATTACAACGCCAAGAGGCTCGAACTAGCCAAAAGCAACGGGGCGGAATCGGTTGTGCTGCTGGGAAGCGGCAATCCCGCCGAGGCTGTGCTCGATATGACGAGCGGGAAGGGATGCGACAGCGTGCTGATTGCGGCGGCAACGCAATCGAGCGAACCATTCCAGACTGCGGCCGAAATTGCGCGCGACCGGGCCAAGGTTTGCCAAGTGGGGATCACAGGAACGGAATTCCCTTACCGCCTCTTCATGCAGAAGGAACTTAATATTATTGTTTCGCGTTCCTACGGACCGGGCCGCTACGATCGCGATTTCGAGAACAAGCACATGAAGTATCCCACGGGATATGTGCGCTGGACTGAGACCGACAATTTGCGCGAGGCGGCGCGGCTCATGTCGCCTTCACTATCGCCGCGGCTCGATGTTGCGTCCCTGATAACGCATCGGTTTCCATTCGACCGGGCGGAGGACGCCTACGAGCTGGTGATGAAGGGGGCCGAGCCGCACCTTGGCGTTGTGCTCGAATACGACGCCGACGGAAAGCCCGCGGAGGACAGCCGCCGCATCGCGATCGGCAACCTGAAGCCGGCCGCCAACGCGCTTTGCGTGGTGGGCGCGATCGGCGCAGGCAACTTCGGCAAGACAATGATCCTCCCGGTGCTCAAAGACGACCCGCGCGTGCAATTGCACACTCTGGTTACCACGCGGGGCGTCTCGTCGGAGGGAACAGGAGCCAAGCTGGGATTCTCGCGCGCTTCCGCCGAGATTACGGACATCCTGGATAACTCCGAGATAACTTCCGTGGTAGTAACGACTCCGCACTCGAGTCATGCAGGCTTGGTGACCAAGGCGCTGGCCGCGGGCAAGCATGTTTTTGTCGAGAAGCCGCTGGCTCTCAGCCGCGAAGAGTTGCAAACGGTGATCGAGGCGCGCAACAACTCCTCCGCCTTCTTCATGGTGGGCTTCAACCGGCGCTTCGCGCCCCATGTTGTGGAGGCGCGGAAGTTTCTGAAATCGCGGCCGGGGCGGAGCATGATCTTCATCCGGATCAACGCGGGGCAACTGGCGCCAGAAAGCTGGCAGCGCGATGCCGATGAAGGCCAGGGGCGCATCCTGGGCGAGCTCTGCCACTTTGTCGACCTGGCGTTGTATCTGACAGACAGTCCGCTGGTGTCGGTGTCCGCGCAGGCGGCGGACGCGGTGCGCGGACTGTGCGAAGACGTGAGCGCGACCATGCGCTTCGCCGACGGCAGCCTTGCCAACATCGTTTACACGACTCTCGGCGACACTAGTTTCAGCAAGGAACTGATTGAGTGCTACAAGGGCGGCGCAGTCTGCCGCATAGATAACTTCCGCGAAGTCATGGTCGTGGCAAACGGTAAGCAGTTATTCAAGAAAAGTTCGATGGCGCAGGATAAAGGGCACAACGCCCAGGTCAAGGCATTCGTGGAGGGAGCGATAAGCGGCATTCCACCTGTCGACGAACAGTCGCTGATCGATTCGAGCCTGGCTACGCTGCTGGTGCTGAATGCGCTGAGGCTTGGACGCCCTGTAGAACTCAGCGAGCATGATTTACTTGCCGAGTGAAGTTCGCGCTTACTTATCTCGCCGTTTGCCAGCCGGCACCCAATCGGTAGCTCTACCAGGCGATCGTAAGTGAGGGGAACTATATACTTAACTACCCGAGCGCGTTTTCAGACCGAACTCAATACACCAGCGGTCACTTTCGCGGCAAAATCTCCCTAAAAACTGCTCCGTACAGGACAAAATCGTCCCTGTTTGGACAGTGAGTAGTTAAGTATATATTTCCCTAAGTGAGCGTAGGCTCGAAACTCCGGAGGATTGCAGATAGTGCTCGGCCTTTATCTACGTTCCGCTAGATATTACAAGCCATCTCAGATTGCCACCCGATTCCGTTTGGGCATGAGTTCATTCCTTATTCGCGAATTGCCATGGCTGGCCCGACGGCGATATGCCGTTCCCGCAGGCTTGGCAAAGGACGAGCGCGCGTGGTTCTTCGATACAGGCGTAGTGGAGTGCAGCCACGAACTGGCGCCATCGAAGGAGAACGCGCAGTGCATGGAACGGGGGGTATTCAGGCTGCTGAACAAGGAGTTGACTCTGGGTTTTCCCGTGGATTGGGATCCCTCTGGAACAACGCGTTTGTGGCGCTATAATCTGCATTATTTTGATTACGCACTCGATCTGGCCACGCAGGTGAAGTGGCAGAAGGATGAACGTGCCGCCGATTTGTGGAGCGTTTGTTTTGCGAGTGGATTGGAGCCAATCCACTCGGCAAAGGTGTTGGCTGGCACTCTTATCCCATCGCGCGCCGGATAGTGAACTGGATTCAGGCTGTCAGCCTCGCCTCGCCGAAGGCCGTCTTTCGAGACGCAGTGTTTGAGGCGACGTGGCTGGCAAGCCTCTACCGGCAAGCACGATATTTGGAAGATCACCTCGAATTCGATTGTCTAGGCAATCACTTGCTTGCGAATGCCAAGGCGCTAGTCTTCGCGGGAGTTTTTTGGGGGGCAAAGCCGGTGCACGGTGGTACGAAACCGGTGAACGGCTGCTTTGGCGCGGGTTGCAGGAACAAATCCTGGAGGACGGCGGTCATCAAGAGCGCAGCCCCATGTATCACGCGATCATGCTTCAGGACTACCTGGAAGCGGTGCTGGTTCAGCAGTTGAATGGCAAGGAAACTCCGGCTTGGGTGCGCGAGCGCCTGATCTCCATGGCCGACTTCCTTGTAGGAGTTACACATCCGGACGGAGAAATCCCGCTCTTCGGCGACTCGGCTTTCGGAATTGCGCGGAGGCCTAGCGATATCCTGGCCGTAGCTGAACGACTGCTCGACGCGCACGGAAGATGGGCCGGTGCCAGCCCTGGGCCGTATTGTGATTTGTTTGCACCACAGGTATGGAAACGCTCGGGGATGTGGGCATCCTCGGTGCAAATGCCTACTTCTGGCCCGCCACGGGTTACTTTGTGCTTCCAGGGAGCGGCCCGGACGACAAGCTGATCGTGGACGCAAAGACGATGGGCCCCGATCACCTCCCGGCGCACGGGCACTGCAGCCTGTTCAGCTACGAACTTTCTATCGCCGGTGAAAGACTAATCGTCGATTCCGGAGTCGAGGAGTATGAGCCCGGCCCATGGCGTGATTTTTGGCGAAGCACCCGGGCCCATAACACGGTAGTCGTAGATGGGGCGGAGCGGTCTGAGATCTGGGCGGCGTTTCGAGTGGGCCAGATGACTCGTCTGCTTGATTCCTCATTTTTGCAACAGCCATCCTCCGCCCTGTTCGTCGGGATGCATAGAGGATTTGTCGGACAAAAGATTCCCACCCCTCATCGCCGCTTCATCATCGCGCTGATGCTGAGGCGGTGGATCGTGATTGATGAAGTCTTAGGCACCGGCACTCACACCCTCGAAAGCTTCATCCATTTCGCGCCAGGCGTGGATTGCCGGGTGGAAGACGGAGTTGTGTCTTTGCGGTCTGCATCCTGCGACATGCGCCTGTACCCGCTCTTCGAGAATTCAAGTACAGGTGCCGGAGTCAAATGCGTGAAGGGTCAAACGGAGCCCATACAGGGATGGTATGCGCCTGAATTCGGCAAGACATTCCCGAATCCAGTTGTCGAACTCTCGCTTTCTTCCACGTTACCGGCGCGCGTGGCGTACTTGATTGCTCCCGCGGGCCAACGGTGCGAATCGTGGCGCTTTCAAATTGCAGAAAGCTCCGCATCCGTTCGCATTGAAATTGCGATAGACTCGGCGAACGGCACCGCAGTCGAGCATTTCGACCTGAAATCGCTCGCCTCTTTTCCGGCCCTGCGAGGAAACTCTCCTGCGCCCTTCCACTAATGCACGTGATCGGTGTAAGGTGAAATAGCCGGACGCGTAAGCGCCCGGGATTCCTTTATTGCGAAAATACGCCAATTGCCTCGCGCCTTCCTTATGAGAGGTTGCACGAGAGCCCCAACAGGACAGTAGATGCGAACGGGAGAGACGTGAATGGAAATATCGATTGTTGGCTTGGGCTATGTCGGAACAGTTTCTGCAGCGTGCTTGGCTGCCGCGGGGAATACCGTCTGGGGAGTCGACATTAACACCGAGAAGGTGCGGGCCATCAACGAAGGAAGAGCCCCGATTATCGAGCCCAATCTCGGCGACTTGATCAAAGAAGGGCGCAAGACGGGACGCCTGCACGCATCATGCGATCTCCGCCAGGCATTGACCAACAGTGAATTGACCTTCATTGCGGTTGCAACGCCAAGCCGCGCCAACGGGGACATTGATGCAGCCCACCTGGTCCGCGCGTGCAGCCAAATTGCGCAGGCCCTCGTATCGATTGGTCGCACGCAGATTGTTGTAATACGCAGTAGCGTTCTGCCCACGATCTTCGATCGCTGCCGCGAAGTGTTCGACGCGGAAGCACCGGGTCGTGTCCGGCTTTGCGCGAACCCTGAATTTCTGCGAGAGGGTTCTGCCATTGAAGATTTTGAGCGTCCTCCATTCACCCTCCTCGGGGTGGACGACAATGTGGTCGAAGGGACGCTGCGCATGCTCTACGAGCAGATACCCTCTCCCATTCTTGTTCTGTCTCCCAAGGAGGCCCTCCTCGTAAAGTATGCAAGCAACGCGTTTCATGCGCTCAAAGCCGCATTCGCAAACGAGATCGGTGTGCTCTGTCGGGAGATGAAGATCGATGGCAAGAACGTGATGTCTGTCTTCTGCAAGGACATGAAGCTGAATATTTCCCCGCGTTACTTGATGCCCGGTTTCGCCTTCGGCGGGTCGTGTTTGCCAAAAGACGTGCGCGCTCTCTCCTATGCGGCCAAGCTCTGCGATGTGGATCTTCCGCTAATTGGTTCGTTGTTGCCAAGCAACGAGCGTGTGATTCAGCGTGCGTTCAATGAAGTGAGCAGGCGGAACGTCCGCAGGATTGGGCTGATTGGACTCGCATTCAAGTCCAACACAGATGATTTGCGGGAGAGCCCCTTTGTTGAATTGGCCGAGCGACTCCTGGGCAAGGGCTATCAACTGAAGATCTATGACCCGAACGTCTCGCTCGCGAATGTTACTGGATCGAACAAGGAATACATCGAGAAGACGATCCCGCATTTATCCAGCCTTCTTGTATCGTCTGTAGCGGAGCTGTCGGAGTGCCAATTGCTGGTAGTTGGTCATCGGTACGCCGGCGCCGAGCAGTTCCTGGAAGCTACGGAGATCCCCTCCATCTACCTGTAAATGCCCATCATTCCGCGCATGTGGCCTGGGAGCTGAAGCAACAGGCCGTCTTCCCCGCGGCATCATCCTGTCATCAGGCGGCAAAGTCGTCTGGCATTTCCTCCTTCCAATCCGCGAATGCTTCAATGAGCGAGTAGCGCCAGGTGTAATGAAGCTCGCGCAACGCCTTCGGATCTACTAAAGTCGAGCGGAAAAGCTTTCGCACGCGGACGGGATTGATCGGCGTGTTGATTCGGAATGCTCCGGCCAGCACTGCGATCGGATAGGAGACGCCGAGCAGCATCCATCGCGGGATGTTCAGAGGCCCTATTCCGCGAACTCCGCCGACGGAGCGGATCGCAGAGACGAACTCCTCCATGGCGGGTACCGGATTCATGGAAAAATTGAGCAAGAGAAATGGTTCGCCACTCCTCTCAAGGCAATCGATGCCGAACTGGAAGACGTGGCAAAGCTCCTTGATGTAGCCGCCGGCTTTGCGGGTATTCCTGTTCCCAACATAGACAAAGTATCCGCGCACAATGCTCCTAATGAGCCGCGTGACATTGCCGCCTTCACCGGGTCCGAAGACAACGCCAGGTCGGAGGATGAGCAGCTTTCGGCCGGGAGACCCAGCCAGCCAGGCAAGGTGAATCTTTTCGGCGGCCAGTTTGGATCCTCCGTACGGAGTCTCGGGAACCGGCAACGAACTCTCATCCTTCATCTCTTCTGATGGGCCGTAAGGGGAGATGCTGCTGGTAAAGGCAATGCGAGGACAGCCTACGCGGCTGGCAAAGGCTGTGACGTTCTCCGCACCCTTGAGATTGGTTTCGTAGTACTCACTGGGACGATGGCCTGGCTCGCGATGAACCGCAGCCAGGTTTACCACCAGGTCAACGGACTGTGGCAGTTCCTCTTCGGCGATAGGGCGCCGCACATCCATGGAGCGGTATTCAACCGTGCCTTTGGCGATAGCCTCGCACAGCAGATTCGCGTAGTGCGCTTCACGCGGAGGTGCTAGATCGACCAGAACGATTTTGCGAGCAAGATTCTCGCGGAGAAAATGCTGAACAAGGTGTGTTCCGATGAAACCGGTGCCACCGAAGACCACGACCGACTCGAGCGCTTGCATCCTGTTTTTGATCTCCTGACCTAAATAGCGTCATCGCGTTGTGACGCTGGTTGCGTTTGCAAGAGCATCCTCACGCTCCGGCCGTAGCGACGCAGCGTCCGCATCCAAAGCCGTCATCATATGTTCTTCGAGCTTCATGAAATGCGCTTCCCAAGTCCATTGCTGAAGAACGTAGTTGCGAGCATTCTTACCGAATTGTTCTGAAAGGCGCGGGTTTTCCAGCAAACGTAGGATGCTGGAAACAAACTCCTCCGGATTATTAGCCTCGAGGAAGTGTTGTCCCGGCAGGGCGCCGATGCCCTCGTTCGCGACGTTTGTTGCCACAACGGCCTTCGCACTGGCGAAATATTCAATCAGCTTGTTCTGCATACCCCCTGCAGCCAGCATGGGGTTGATGCAAACCGCCGCACTGCGCATCATGGCGCCGACATCCGGAACGGTGCCGGTGACAACGATGTTCTTGTTGCCATGGAGCCGCTTTACGCTCGGCAGGGGATCGCGCCCCTGGATCACTAGTTCCGCCGAGGGAACGCGCGCGCGGACGGCATCCCAGCAGTATTCCACGAACCACAGAATGGCTTGAACGTTTGGCATGTAAAGCATGCTGCCGGAGAACACAATCCGGTTGGAAACGATATCGGAGGGCAATGCAGGGCGGAATCGGCTCACATCCGTGCCGTGAGCGCCGTAAATCCAATTCCGGATCTCCGGCACGTTTTGAGTCCGGCACTCCTCCTTGATCGCTTCCACGTCGCGCGGCCCGATCAGGACAGAACGAGTGAAGCGCGTCCAGATACGGCTCTCGTATCTGCACATGAGTTTGAGTTCGAGGCCATATATGGCCTTCTTGATGAACCCTTTGCAGTTCTCGCAAATGCGGCGGGTGTTGAGCGTCTGAGACAACTGCATGGCAAGGAAAGTCGCAACTGGTCGTCCTGCGCGTTTCGAGATATGTGCGGCATCGAGACTAGGACAGATTACCTCGCCCGAGCGCAGGTAATAGACGTACACGATATCGTATTTGCCTTCGAGAACGCTGTTGCGCACATCGCGATTCAGTTTGCTGTTGTTGAATATGCCCACCTGCATGGGGAGCCCGCGAAAGAGTCCGCGCAGGACGCCGGCAACCTTGAGAAACTTGCCGTGGCGATAAATGTTGACGTTGCGGCAGCTATCGTTCAGCCAGCGCGTCTGTTCTTCGTTGAAATGCCCATCGGCGTCAAGCGTGAAAAAGTCCACCTCGTGTCCGCGCGCCGCAAAGAAGCTGAGCAGGTGCGCCACGGTGAGCTGGTCGCCGCGCATCATCGGGAACGGCATCCGGCTGTAGACGAATGCGATCCGCAGCTTGCAGCTGGCTGGATCGACTTCCATCCGCTTGGGCAGGACATGCTCGGATTCTCTCATTTCCAGGGATACTCCTCGTTGAATGCCCCAGGCCGGCGTGTCGGCGGGAGAACTATTGCGATGTTTGGACTGCGATCAAGCCAATGATTTGATTGCATGAAAGCTCTCTTCAGCAAATCTTGGGCTCTCGATTTCGCAGCGTTCTACCTCGAAAACCGGCACCTCTAGTCTTATATTCCCGATATGAAGATTCTTACACGGGACGCCGTCCTTTGTCCCGATCACAGCCGTATATCGGTACCGGACTCGGATGAGCATCTATGGCATGTCGTATCAGTGTAGCCTGCCCAGATCATGCAACTTTTCTCGTTCCGGAAGCAACGAAATGTTGGCTGCGGTATGGAATTGTCAAGGGCGGAGCAAAAGGTTTCCAGCAGAGGGAACGATAAGCGGGGATTTGCGGGGGAGTAGGGCCTCTGGAGCGTAGCGAAAGAGGCCCTACTCTCCCGCGGCGCGTCCGGCGGGGTGAGGAGTTCAGCGTTCGGTGGGCAGGGTCCGTTTGCGGCGGCTATACTTGAGGCGGAAGCTGTCGCCGTTCATCTCCAGGATGTTAACATGATGGGTGAGTCTGTCCAGGAGTGCGCCGTTGAGCCATTCGGAGCCGAAGACTTCGGTCCACTCTTCGAAGGGCAAGTTGCTTGTCACCAGTGTGGAGGCGAGTTCATAGCGCTGGCTGAAGGTCTCGAAGAGTAACTCGGTGCCGGTCTTGGACAGGGGAACTAAGCCCAGAACATCGACGATGAGATGCTCATAGCTGGCCAAAAGCTATTGGAAGCACAGCAGATGCTTAATGTCTCAGGCCGCTTCTCTATGGCCGCTTTTAGGTGATCGCCAAGGCTCTTGCCGCGCACCCGGCAAAACCATTGCCACGCAGTCCCGTCAAGCTCTTCTGCTTGGGCTCGTCTTCAACCTGTACCGCCTATGGCTGCCTTCTATTCAGACGATTCTGCTAAGGATGTCAAT
>Ga0326728_10011992_pt1 | contig 19510 bp, 19 predicted proteins | sample MB3enrmetagenome_FD_207602 | JGI IMG/M metagenome (GOLD analysis project Ga0326728, IMG submission 207602) | Lab enriched peat soil microbial communities from McLean, Ithaca, NY, United States - MB31MN | ecosystem: Environmental > Terrestrial > Soil > Wetlands > Peat | place: USA: New York... | reverse complement strand
CGGCGGCGGTGGTCGATCTGGCAAACTGGACCGTGCCGCCGCTCTTCGAGCATCTGCAGCAGCTCGGCAACGTCACTCAGGACGAGATGATGCGCACCTTCAACATGGGGATCGGGATGATCGTGGTCGTTCCCGCCGAGCAGGTGAAGAAGGCCAAGGCCGTGCTGAACCGCGCCAACGAGCGCTTCCACATCATCGGGCGCATCACTCGCGGGGACCGGCGCGTCAGCTACAACTGAATCATCGCTTGACTCAGTGCGTGGGAGTCGCGGCGGCGGATGCAACCTGCCCTGCATCCACATCAAGCGGGCTGGTGAGCGCCATCTGGAACTGCCAGCCAACGTCGAAGAGGACGTAATCGGCATTTGCCTGATGGTGGCGACCAAAGATAACCCCCGTTACGAGCAGCGCAGCAATAACGCCCCAAGTAATGCCTAACACCTTTGCCATGGATGGACCGACCTGCGGAGGGGCCTGCACTGTCGGCGCTGGCTGCGTGGGGAACTGAGCGCGGGATACGAAGCCCTCGCCGCCATAGAAGGCGATCCTGGTTCTGCCAGCGCCATCACTCACCGGATAGGCAGCTTCGCTTAGAGCATCCCCCGCGCCAGAGCCCGGACGTTCCACCTTCGCCTGCGTGTTCGCCGCATCCAGCGTCGCCGTGTAGCCGTTGGCATACAGCAGGCGTGTGAAGTGGATCTGCACCTCCGGTTGATGAGTCCCCTTAGCCTGCGCGATGAGCGAAGTCACCACGCCCTCGACGTATGTTCCTGCGGGAATCGCCACCTGTGTGCCTGTAGTGATGGGAAACGCCACCACCGCGCGCACCACATCGCCCACCTTCGTCGACTTGCTCTTGATCGGACTGACCAGCGTTAACGGAACCAGTGTCCCCGCAGGTACGCGAACCGTCTCTGTCACGGCCTCGGATGATGACATTGTCTCCGTCGGCGTTTGGGCCTGTCCTCCAGCAGCGAATGCCGTCTGTTCCGCACAGACGCAGCAGATCAAGAGCGCCGCGAGTGCTTGAAGCCCCATTAAAACCAAGGTCTCTCTGCGTTCGGCATCTCTGCTCATTGCTGGCCCCTTTGTTGGATTCTGGTCTTCTTTGCAGGTGGAGTTGGCGTCTGTTTCACCGTTACACCGCCCGGCGTGCTGGAGAGAACGAGTGGAGGGGCAGGACAGGCGATGCCGGGTGTAGACGGCGTACCAGGAATTCCCGGCGTCGCCGGTGTCCCGGGAATCACGATGTCGGGTGTGCCCGGCGTCCCCGGCGAGTCCGGCGTACCCGGCGTTCCTGGCGTGCCCGGAATTACCGTGTCCGGCGTTCCGGGAGTTCCGGGAGTGTCTGGTGTTCCAGGATCGCCCGGTGTGGGACGGCACAGCGTCGCCGGTTTGAACGACCCCGGCGCGGGCGCACGGGAGAGCGGGACAGCCTGCGAGACCTTCGCCGCATCCAACACCAGCGGCGCCTCCAGCGTCATCTCGATCTGCGAGCCATTGTCCAGCAGGATGTCGTTGTTTTTGCTCACCTGCACGGTCACCATGCTGAGCGTCGCGCCAGGGCTGTCGGCGGAGGGGGGAGAAGTCGCCACCGGGCCGAACGCATTCTGCGCCTCCGCTCCGGAGAGCACCACCGTGTAGCCGTCGGCGAAGATGATCTGGTTGAAGTGAACGTCGATCTCGGCGCGGTCGACTTTGCGCGTTGGCGCGACGATCGAGTCGATGGTACCTTCCACATAAGTGCCAGCCGGGATGCCGATTCGATTGCCGACCGTCACCGGAAAGACGGTCTGCAGGTAGAGCGCGTCGCCCGCTTTCGCCTTGGCCGCCCATACCGGACGAGTCAGCGCCATCTCCACCTTGCTCCCTGCGGGAAGCACCACCGTCGGCCCCGCTCCAGGTGTCTGCGCCGTCGCACCTCCCGGTGGCTGGAGGGCTGAGCTGTTCTCAACAGCAGCACCTAATAATAGGATCGCGAAGAGCATCGGCGACAGTAATTGGCCCATTGCGTCACCTGCAGGACAGTTACGGACTGTCCCTATCCCTGTTTCAAAATACTCTACAAAACTCTACAAACGTAGAACCCATGCCAACCTGAATAGTTTCAACCACACCTCATTCCGCGGTCCATGGCCTGGTTGGCGAGGCGGTCGGCGTCCTTGTTCTTGTGGCGCAGGGCGTGGGTGATCTCAAAGGCTTCGAGCTGGGAGATTTTTTTCTTCGCTTGATCGAAGAGCGGGCGCAGGAGCGGGCTCTTCACCTTGTACCTGCCCTGGATCTGCTTGACCATCAGCTCCGAGTCGGAGACGACGCGCAGGCAGGGGTGGTTGTGGGTGAGCGCGAAGTCGAGCGCGGCCAGCAGGCCGCAATACTCGGCGAAGTTGTTGGTCTGGATGCCGAGGAACTCCGAGAGCTCGGCCAGCACCGCGCCGCCGGCGTCCTGAATCAGCGCGCCAAAGCCGGAGGGGCCGGGATTGCCGCGCGCTCCGCCGTCGCAGTGGGCGGATATCCAGCCATGGGAGACTGGATTGGTTGCCCGTTTCGTGGCTGGTTTGGAGGCTGGGGCTGGGAAGAGGTTGGGCTGGGCCGGACTTGAGGGCATGGGTTGAGTTTATACGTTGACCGTTCTCCGTTGACCGTTGTTCGTTCAAACCAACTCACCTGACAACGAAGAACCTCTTTTCCGCTCACCTTTTGGCGGCGCGGCGGTCTATTGAAGTGATCCATTTCCTGGCTCCGGAGTCAGAGACGATGAATGCAGATGCGATGAGACTGGAAGGCGGCGGCGGGATTTCGCCGGTGCTTTCGGCGATGGTTGGCGGCGGTCGCGCGCGAGGCTCGAACGCGTTCGCACCGGCGCTGCGCCTCTCCGCGCTGCTGGATGCGGCAGCCCGTGTGGGCGCAAGTCGCTGTGGAGCGATAGAATCGTCCCCAGCGATGGCCAAACCCGCGGCGCAATTCGGAACCAGGACCGAGAGGAACGGCGGCAAGCTGACTCAGGCGCAGCTCGACGCGCGCGCCCAGCAGCGTGCTGAAGACGACGACCTGATCCGCGAGGCGCAACGCGGCGACCGGAGCGCCTTCGACTCGCTGGTGCGGCGCTACGACCAGCCTGTGCTGCGGCTTGCACTGCACATGCTGAGCAACGAGCAGGACGCCCAGGACGTGCATCAGGAGGCGTTCCTGAAGGCGTATCGCCACCTGGGGAACTTCCGCTTCGAGTGTTCGTTCTACACCTGGCTCTACCGGATTGTGACCAATCTTTGCCTGGACCATCTGCGGCGGCGCAAGAGCCGGCGCGAGGACCCGGCCACGGTGCTGGACGCGCGCGGCGACGAGATGGACCTGCTGTCGAACATCACGGACACCCGCGCCATGGCCAACCCCGCGCGCGAGCTCGACCGCAAGCGCATGGGCGAGTGCATCCACCAGGCGCTGGACAAACTGACGCCGCGCGAACGCACCGTCTTCGAGCTGAAGCACTACCAGGGACTGAAGCTGCGCACCATCGGCGAGATGCTGAGCACCACCGAGGAGACGGCGAAGAACACGCTCTTCCGCGCGACCCGCAAGCTGCGAATCGAGCTGGCGGAGTTGAGAGGTTAGGGTCGAGGTTCAATGTTCGAGGTTCGAGTTGTTAGGCAGAAGGCACGACAGACGGGCGGATGGCATAGACCCGGGACGGCATTTTGAAGTGGCAGTTTTTGAGGCCGGTTGAGGTAGAGCGATGAAGTGCGAAAAGGCGCAGCAAAATATAATTCTTGTCACCTACGGCGAGCTGCCGGATGAGCAGATGGCCTCGCTGGAGGAGCATCTGGCCGGCTGCGAGGCGTGCAGTCGCGAGTTGCAGGCACAACTTGCCCTGCACGAGGCGCTGGCCTCGAACCCCGTGGCCGATCCCTCGCCGAACCTGCTGGCAAGCGCGCGCATGAGGCTGGACGAGGCGCTGGACACAATTCCGCCGCATGGATTCCTGACGCGGCTGCGCACGAATCTCTTCGCCTGGATGGGCCACATGCAGGGCGCACCGGCCTTGATGACGCTGCTGGTCGGGGTGGGCTTTCTGGCGGGCAACTTCACCAACCGCTACCAGGTGGCGCACCAGCCCAAGCTGCCCTCGCCGGTGGTGCTGAGCAATACAACCAACGGGACGATTGCCAACGTCAGCGGCATTGTGCAGACGCCCAACTCGGCGATCGTGCAGGTGACCTACAACCGCGTGGTTCCGGAGACGGTGCAGGGCTCGCTGGACGACCCGCAGATTCGCCAGTTGCTGCTGATCGGGACCAAGGCCCCGGCGACCAATGGAGTGCGGATGGACTCGGTGGCACTGCTGGCCAATGAGTGCCGCGCCGGACACCAGTGCGTCGGCGGGCCGGATGGCGGCGGCATTCGCAGCGCGCTTCTGGTGAGCCTGCGCTACGACAAGAGCCCGGACGTGCGGATGAATGCGCTGGATGGGTTGCAGCCCTACGTCGTCGAGGACCAGAGCGTGCGAGACGCGGTTCTGGAGGCCCTGATGCACGACTCCAGCCCGCAGGTGCGCACGCGCGCGATCAGCCTGCTGGAGCCGGTCGAGTCGGATTCCAGCGTGCGCAAGGTGATGCGCACCGTCTCCACCACGGACGTGAATCCATACATCCGCACCGTCAGCACGCACGCGCTGGCGGGAACGGCGGACATTCAATAGGGACGAGGTACAAGGTTCGAGGTTCGAGGGGATGAAGAGGGCGCTGGGATACGCGATGGTTCTGCTGGCGGCTTTGGCTGCGGCGACGCAGTGCGCCCATGCCAGCGGCCCGGCGCCCAAGCCGGGCGGCGGAGTTGTGCTCTTCTTCCTGAGCGGCGCGGGTGCGCCCCCGGCGCGCGCAGGGCAGGGCTATCTCGGCGTCGATGTGCGCGACGTGACCGAGGACCAGCTCGCGGCGCTGAAGCTGAAGGAGGCTCGCGGCGCGGAGATCGTCCTGGTGGACCACGATGCTCCGGCCGGCAAGGCGGGCCTGCGCGAGCACGACGTCATCCTGCGCATGAACGGCCAGGCCATCGATGGCGAGGAGCAGATCCGCCGGATGCTGCGCGAGTCGCCTCCGGGAACGCCGCTCACGCTGCTGGTCAGCCGCGACGGGCAGCAGATGACCGTGACCACGCAGACCGCCAATCGCGAAGCGGTCGAACGACAGGCGTGGGAGCAGCACCTCACCGTCCCCGAACCGCTGCCGCCCGCTGAGATCGATGGCAGCATCTACTTCGCCGCTCCCGACTCTGCCGCCCCGCCCGTGCGCGGCGGCAACAGCTTCCTCGGCCCCACGCTGATGAACCCCTCCTACACCGGCGCCATGCTGGAGACGATGAGTACGCAACTCGCCGAGTACTTCGGCGTGCACGGCGGCGCGGGGCTGCTGGTGCGCAGCGTCGAGGCCAACTCTCCGGCGTCGCTGGCCGGAATGCGCGCAGGCGATGTGGTGGTGCGGGCCAACGCGAAGTCCGTGGCCAGTTCCGCCGACTGGACCAAGGCGATCCGGGACAGCCACGGACGGCCACTGACCGTCGTGGTGCTGCGCGACAAGAAGGAGCTGACCCTCACCCTGACTCCCGACAACAAGCGGCGCTCCAGCCTGCAGCAGCCGTCGCAAAACTCCGACCGCGCGGTGCTGGCTCCGATTGGATTCTTCTGGCTTCCGCTCCCCTAACCGGCGATATGGAACAGGGTCGCCGCAATCGGTCCCGAATACACTGGATTTGAGGGATCGAACCATGAGGCGCCACGCAGCACTTGCGCTCACCTGCATTCTTTGGGCAATCCTCTGGGCAATGCACGCGACGCCTGCAACCGCGCAGGGCCCGGCGCGGGCTGCACTCGCGCCGACCGCAGACTCTCCAGCCCCGCCAATCTCCACTCTCACCGCGCGCTCCACCCTGGTGCTGGTTCCCGCGCTCGTTCGCAACAAGGCCAGGCAGCTCGTCTTCACGCTGAAGGCCGACGATTTTGTTCTCACCGACGACGGCGTCCCGCAGAAGCTCAGGCTGGAACAAGACACCGGCGGCGAGCCTCTGGCGCTGGCCGTCGTGCTGGAGGGCGGAGGCACGGGCGCCAGCAAGCTGGACAAGTACCGCGCGCTGACCTCGATGCTCGGCGCGGTGGTGGGCGGTGTTCCGCACAAGATTGCCGTGGTCGGCTTCGACAGCTCGCCGGTGCTGGTCGAGGACTTTACGCCGAATACGAATGCGGCAGAGCACGCGATTCAGGAGCTGATCGCCGACGACAGCGGAGACAATGGGGCGGCGATTCTGGACAGCATTGGCTTCGCGGTCGACCTGCTGCGCAAGCAGCCCGCCGAGTACCGCCGCGCCATTCTCCTGTTCAGCGAGAGCAACGACCACGGCAGCAAGCTCCGGCTGGACGACGCCCTGCGCGAGATCAGCGACACCAATACGGTGATCTACAGCTTTGGATTCTCCAGCGGCAGGGACGAGTTGGTGAACGGCTCCGCCAAGGCCCTCAGCGACCCAACCCCCGGGCCGGCCCACGGATGCATGAGCCGCGATCCCAACGATCCCAACGTCGACCTGAGCAAGAACCCCGCGGCCCAGGCGTACGGCTGTCTGGAACTGCTGGCGCCTCCACTGGCGCTGGCCCGGGCTGCCGCCATCGCCTTCATCGCCGCACTGCAGAAGAACATTCCGGAGACGGTGGCGCGGCTGACCGGCGGCGAGTACTTCAAGCTGGGCGGCGAGAAGGGCTTCGAACGCAACCTGCAGACCATCTCCAACCACATTCCGAACCGCTACGTGCTCAGCTTCCAGCCGCAGGCACCGCACGCGGGCTTTCATGCGATCGAGCTGCGCGCACCGGAGTATCCGGGGCTGACGATTGCCGCGCGCAACGGCTACTGGGCGGAGAACGAAGCCCCGCCTGCGATTCCATCTCCCGCACCGAAGTAAGCAGTTTGATGCGCTCTACGCCTTGCGGTCGGCGAGGGCGGTGCGCATGGCGCTGGCGTCGTTCCAGGCCAGGCGCAGTCCGCTGGAGACCGGCGCTGCGCCCAGCAGGCGAACGAATGCCAGTACCGCACTCAGGTAGACCGGCGCGTGGCCGCTCCTCCATAGCTCCGAGAGCTGTCGCGAATTTCCCTCCGCGTCGGGGTGGAAGACGCGATCGTCCCAGCGCCGCGAGCCCTCGGGGAAGTCCGGGTAGTTGCGGATGGCGGCCAGCGTCGAGTTGAGGATGCGGTGCTTCCAGGGCTCGGCGTACTGCGGCATGAAGAGGACATGGCTCTGGCGGTCGCGGCGAACCTCGTGCACAAACTCGGTGAAGCTGCGCGCGCACGTCAGGTTGAGGTTGGCGTTGGGCTCCACGCCGTGCCGGTCGCCACCGCTGATCAGCACCTGGTTCCACTGCGCGGCGAGGGTCGCCGCCTCGCGGTTTTCGTCCCAGTTGCGCAGGCCGTTCAGTTCGACGGCGTGGCAGAACTGTCCGTAGACGGCGAGAAAATCATTCACCAGGAAGCGGTGCCGCTCCTGGCCGATGCGGTAGAGGTCCCATAGCGGATGGTTGAAGACAATCAGCACGCCGGGCAGCTCATCCAGCTCGGCCAGCATCTCGGTCAGCAACTTTGCCGGGCGCTCGGCCACCGGGATGGCCGTGAACGCCTCCATGCGCCGCATCCACTCCGCTCCGGTGGCGCTGGGCAGGTTGTGGATGCCCAGATGGAAGGCCGACTGCGCCGCGTACGAGCCGTATGGCACCGTCCACTCCAGCGAGACGGGAATCTGCCGCGCGGACGCGAGCGAGCGCAGCAGCATGGGCGCCTGAATGTCGTCGTGGTCGGTGAGCGAGACCATGGCCGGCATCTGCAGCTTCTCTTCGATCTGCATGCGTTCCAGGTCGAAGGCGAGGCGCGGCGTCAGCGGCGGGGTCCAGTAGCTGCGCGCGTAGTCGGGCCGGATGCCGGTGGTGCGCCGGCAGCGCCGCTCGGCCCAGCGCATCAGCGGCTGCAGCACGCCCCAGTCGGTGGAGAGCTCGGCGATAAAGTCCAGCGTCTCCTTGGACTGGTTGGTGTGGCTGTGCAGCGACACTCCAGCGGTGAATCCCTCGGCGGCCTTCGGCTCGCGCCATAGATAGGAGACGCTTTGGTTCATGGTCGTCACTCCGGCTTTCGGTCAACTCCCTGCTCCTACAGTCTCCTGAAGCCATGTGACGGGAAGATGACTGCACCGAGAATTGTGCGCGAAGCCGTACCAAATTGGGCACGGGGATGGAGTGCGTGATTCAGAGGCGCAGGATGCACATCCTGTCGGGTGCCCCATCCTTCGCGCTCTTTGCGAAGGGTGGGATGGTAATCCCTAGCGCGTCTTGGCGATGTCGGGGCCGAGGAGTTCCTGGGCGCTGGGCGCGGGAGTCTCCGGCACGCCGACGCCGGGCAGCGCGTGTTCGTGCTCGGCCGCGGCCTGCAACTGGAGGTCTTCGGTCAGGCCCGCCTTCAGCAGATCGAACGCCTCCTGCGGCGTGTCGGCGAACTGGAAGAGATCGAGGTCCTTCCTCGCAATAACGCCCTTCTGGGCGAAGACATCCAGGTTGATCACGCTCTTCCAGTAGCTCGGTCCGTAGATGACGACGGTGATCTTCTTGGCCAGCTTCTGCGTCTGCGCAAGGGTCAGCAGCTCGAACATCTCGTCCATTGTGCCGAATCCGCCGGGAAAGACAACCAGCGCCTTGGCCAGATACGCGAACCAGAACTTGCGCATGAAGAAGTAGTGGAACTCGAAGTTCAGATCGGGCGTGATGTAGGGGTTGGGCATCTGCTCGAAGGGCAGCTTGATATTAAGCCCGATGGTCTTGGCGCCGGCCTCGTATGCGCCGCGGTTGGCCGCCTCCATAATCCCCGGCCCGCCGCCCGAGGTAATCACATAGCGGCGGCGGCGGCCGGGCAGCGTCATCGCCCAGCGCGAAACCAACCCAGCCAGGGTTCGCGCGTCCTCGTAGTAGCGCGACATCTCGACGGCGGCTTCGGCCAGGCGCAGCCTCTGCTCCGAGGCCTCGCCGCGTGCCACCTCGTGCGCGCGCGCGGGCTGCTCGTCGGCGGGCGCGGGCGTGATCGAGCCGGTATTCTCCAGCAGCTCCAGCTCATGGCTTGCGACATCCAGCGCGCGGAAGCGCGCCGAGCCGAAGAAGACCACCGTGTCCTGGATGCGTTCACGGCGGAAGCGCGTCATCGGCTCGTAGTACTCGGCTATGATGCGCAGCATCCGGCCGTCGGGCGAGTTCAAAAACTCCGGGTTCTCGTACGCCAGCGGCGCGGCGGCAAGCGGTTCAGGGCTTTTTCGTTGCATGGTGTCTTCGTTTCCTCCTGCGGAAGACCTCTGGGCCATCTCCCGTCGAGCGAGCGCTGTCTATCAACGGTGTTCGCGGTAGTGGATCGCCTCCGAGACGCCGATCCATATATCCAGCAGACCCAGCCCCGAGATGAGCCCGCGCACCGCCCCGTTGCGCAGCACCGCGGCCAGGGCAGGGCGCGACTGGATGAAGAGGTTGTGGTCCCAGACCTTGGTCCACCAGGGCAGGACCATCACCAGCAGCCCAAGGTAGACGCAGAAGAGCACCAGCACAAACAGCGAGGTGCGCTGCAGCCAGATGGGCGCAACGGCGCCTGGTTCCGGCCCTGCCGCGTCCTGTGGGGGCGCGGCCTCCGCGTTCGGCAACGGCGGCGGCCCAAGCGGCGGCGCGCCCAAACCATCGGAAGGTACGTGTGCGTCGAAAGGCATCTAGCTCCCAGTGATGACAGTAGCAGAGCCAGTTGCCGGTTTCTACTCCACGCCGTTTCTCATGTGCTCCATCCTGCTTCGCGAGTTTGAAATGCGAAAATAGAAGACGATGCTTCAACTCTCCGCCGCCGGCAAGCGATTCGGCCCCAAACTCCTGTTTGAAGACGCCAACTGGCTGATCACGCCGGACGAGCGCACCGGCCTGGTCGGCGGCAACGGCACCGGCAAATCCACGCTGCTCAAGGTCCTCGCCGGCCTGGAGACGCTGGACTACGGCGAACTGACGCGCGTCAAGGGAAGCACCATCGGCTATCTGCCGCAGGACGGCCTCGCCCTCAGCGGCAAGACCGTATTTGCCGAGTGCCTCTCTGTCTTCGACCATCTCCACGCGCTGGAGCGCGAGGCCGAAGAGATCACCCACACGCTCTCGACCGCCGACCCCGGCTCGCGCGAGTACCGCGCCGCCGCCGACCGCTACTCCGACATCGCCAACCACCTCCACGTCCACGACATCTACACGCTGGATTCGCAGGTCGGTGCCGTGCTGGGCGGCCTCGGCTTCAGCAAGGAGGATTGGGAGCGCCCCACCGAGGAGTTCTCCGGCGGCTGGCAGATGCGCATCTCCCTGGCCAAGCTGCTGCTGCAAAAGCCAAGCCTGCTGCTGCTCGACGAGCCCACCAATCACCTCGATCTGGAGTCGCGCAACTGGCTGGAGAACTATCTCCACGACTATCCCTACGCCTACATCCTCGTCTCTCACGACCGCTACTTCCTCGATGTCACCGTCTCGAAGACCATCGAGATATGGAACAAGCGGCTGCACACCTACCACGGCAACTACGAAAAATACCTCGCGCAGAAGGAGGAGCGCCGGGCGACCTTGATGGCCGCGTACAAGAACCAGCGCGAGCGCATCGAGCAGTTGGAGGCCTTCATCAACCGCTTCCGTTACCAGGCCACCAAGGCCAAGCAGGTGCAGTCGCGCATCAAGGAGTTGGAGAAGATCGAGCGCATCGAGGTGCCGGAAGAGGAGGCGACGATCCACTTCACCATCCCGCAGCCGCCCGCCTCCGGCCGCACGGTGATCGAGGTCTCGCACCTGTCGAAGGATTACCCGCTGCCGCCCGTCGATGGTGGACCGGCCGGCGTGAATCACGTCCTCAAGGACGTCAGCTTCCAGATCAATCGCGGCGACCGCATCGCACTGGTGGGAGCCAACGGCGCGGGCAAATCCACGCTCATCCGCCTGCTCAGTGGCCTCGAACCGCCGACCAGCGGCAAGGTGCGCCTCGGCCACAACGTCCTGGCGGACGACTTCGCGCAGGACCAGTACAAGGTGCTCGACCCCAGCGCAGTTATGCTCGACGACATCAGCGGCATCGCGCCCAAAGTCCCGGTTGTCGAGCTGCGCTCGCTGCTGGGCTGCTTCATGTTCTCCGGCGACGACGTATTCAAACCGCTCGGCGTTCTCTCCGGCGGCGAGCGCAACCGCTACGCCATGGCCAAGATGCTGGTCTCGCCCGCCAACATGCTGCTGCTTGACGAGCCCACCAACCACCTCGACCTGCGGGCGAAAGATGTATTACTCGAGGCCATCGCCAACTTCACCGGGACGGTGCTCTTCGTCAGCCACGACCGCTACTTCATCGACGGCCTGGCCACGCGCGTCTTCGAGGTGGAAGACCACCGCGTCCACATCTTCCCCGGCAACTACGAGGACTACCTCTGGCGCAAGTCCGGCGGCCCGGAAAAAGTCGCCGTCTCCCTCGCCACCAGCCTCAAGCCCACCCCCACCGCACAGCCGTCCTCAGAATCTGTCATCCTGAGCGGAGCTGCTCACACCGTGAGCGGCGCAGTCGAAGGACCTGCGGTGGGTGCGGCCACAGAATCACTCCAAGCCCCCAAGCCCCCCGTCAAGCGCCTCAACCCCATCAAGCTGAAGAAGCTGGAAGACCGCGTCGCAGCCATCGATCAGGAACTCGCCAGCATCGACTCGCGCATCGCCGCAGCCGAGGAGGGTCTCGGCCACTACGTCTCCGCGGAAGAGTCGCAGCGCACCGCCGGCTCGCTCGAAGCACTCCGCACCCAGCGCGCCGCTCTGCTCGTCGAGTGGGAATCGCTCGCCTCCACCCTGGAAGAGCAATCCTCCACCACCGTCTGACTGACCACTTACCACTGGCCACTGACCACTGTTTTATCGCCCCTCGCGCAGCCGCGCTGCCAGCCGCTCCGGCAGCTTTGTCTTCCGTATCCGCGCCTGCGCCCTGTCCACGTCGTACGGCACGCGGTGGAACGCCACCTCATTCGCCTCGCTGTCGTAGATGGCAAACGCCGCCCGCCAGTCGAAGTCGCGCGGCTGTCCCACCGCCCCCGGATTGATCAGGCAGCGCATGCCCGGCGCAATCGCCAGCGTCCACATCTCGCTGCCCGCGCGGCTCGCGTAGCGCGGCCGCAGCTCGTGCCAGTCGTGCTCCTTCTGCGCGAAGCCGCCCTGGATGTGGGTGTGCCCCACAAACGTGATCGCCGTCGTCATCTGCCGCAGCGGGGCCCACGCGTCCCGCATGTTCTGGATGTACCGGTCCTCGTTCAGGGGCGATCCGTGCGCCAGGGCCACGCGCGCCTCACCGGGCGTCCGCGGCTCCGGCTCCAGCGGCCCCTGCGGCAGCCCGCGCAGCCACTCTAGGTTCTCCGCGCTCAGGGCCTCCATCGTCCACTTCGCCGCCGCCCGCGCCGTCGGATTGAAGTTCCGCGTCGAGGCAAGCCCACAGCAGACTCGGTCGTGGTTGCCGCGCACCGTCAGCGTCGCCAGCGACCGGACCGTCTCCACAACTTCATTCGGACAGGCCCCATAGCCCACCATATCGCCCAGGTTCCATAGCGCGTCCCACTGGCCTGCCGCGTCCAGCACCGCAGTCAGGGCCTCCAGGTTTCCGTGGATGTCGGAGAGAATCAGGGCGCGCATAGAAGGGAACGATTCGCACGATTCCGCACGAATCTTCAGTTTATCGCATAGAGCCTCAGCCTTCAGAGCAGCCCTCAGCATTCCTTCGCCAGCCAGGCCAGCGGGCGCGTCCGGTCGGAGGCCATCGTGGGCGCAGACGCCAGCAGCCGCCGCGTGTACGCGTGCCGCGGTCTGGCGAATAGATCGCGTGTGCCGGCCTGCTCCACGATCCTCCCCTGCTGCATCACCGCGACGCGATCGCCCGGCTGGTCGCAGGCCTCGGCCACCACCGCAAGATCGTGCGAGATGAATAGCATCGATAGCCCATGCGCGCGGCGCAGTTCCTTCAGCAGCGCCAGAATCTGCGCCTGCACGGTGACGTCGAGGGCCGTCGTCGGCTCGTCGGCAATCAACAGCCGAGGGCGGTTCACAATCGCCATCGCAATCAGGATGCGCTGCCGCTGGCCGCCGGAGAACTGGTGCGGATAGTCGCGCGCCCGCCGCTCCGGCTCCGGCAGCGCCACCTCGCGCATCGCGTCGAGCACCCGCCGCTCGACCTCCTTCGACGACAGCCCCGGATGGTGCGCCTTCACCGCCTCCGCAATCTGCGCTCCGACCCGCATCACCGGATTCAGCGCCGTCATCGGCTCCTGAAAGACCATCGCCACGTCGCTGCCGCGCCGCCGCCGCATCTCGCGCTCCGGCAGCGCCAGCAGATCGACCGTAGCCGCATCGCCCGCCGTGAACAGAATCCTGCCCGAGACGCTCGTCTGGACCGGCAGCAACCGCAGCACAGACAACGCGGTCACGGACTTGCCCGACCCCGACTCGCCCACCAGACCCAGCGTCTGGCCCGCCGCGATCTCGAACCCGATCCCGTGCACCACCTCGTGCCCGCTAAATCCAATTGACAGCCCCTCGACCCGCAGAATCGGCGATGCGCCATCGCCAGACGCTGCACCGTACCCGGAAGCTGTCGTTGTACTCACACCCTAGATGGTAGAGCATCTATCGATTTCCCATGGAGTTGGAAACAGTGTGCGAGCCCGCGCCCACCCGCTCAAGATACTCTGGGATGAGACGCCGCACATTCCGATCGCGTCTAACAGGGAGCAGGAAGGAGAGCATGAACCAGCCTCGCACCGAGCGCAGCCCGCATCCCCTCACCCGAGCACCGGGCGCGCTGCTGTTCTGCGCCCTCCTGATTGCGTCTCTCAACGCTCCCCTGCAAGCGCAGACCCACAAGGTCGCCGCAACGCAGAACGTCGTACGCGCGGTCGGCGTCTACGAGTGGACGGGCGATATGGCCAAGCCCGCCGCCAGCCGCCTCATCCCGGTCTCGCTCTTCATCGGCAGCAAGTTCGAAGACGCCGCCGTCTACCTGGCGCGGCCCGTCCCGTTCGCGCTCGCCGCTGGCAATGTCTACGAGCTGGACCAGGCTGGGACTATGCTCGGCACGCTGGACCTGGCCTTCGCGCGCCACCTGGTCGCCAGCGAGACGGCGACTACCACCTACGACGACGGCTGGTTCGGCTACGGCAAGTTCGTCCCGCCAACGCCGCCCAAACCTTCGACCCTGAAGCCGGCCAAGACGCTCGGCGTCATCAACGGCCTCGACGACGATGACGACCGCCCGCACTTCTCCGCCCGCTCTGCCCAACCTGGCTCCGGCGACGCGGCAACTCCCACGCCAGGAAGCTCCGCGCCCTCCGGCACGCCCGCGGACGATCCCAATCGCCCCACGCTGCACCGCAGCACCTCCGACCAGACCGCCTCCGGCAGTTCAGGCGAGACGCCCGCCAACGATCCCGACCGCCCCACCCTGCGCCGCCACAGCCCGCAGGACGCCGGCAAGAACAGCGCCAACGCAACCGACGGCGTCGCCTCGCTGAACGACGACCCCAACCGTCCGCTGCTGCATCGCGGCAAGCCCGTCAGCGCGCTGAACGAGGAGGACATTCCCAAGCTGGCCGGACTTCCCGCCGACCAGGACCTCCATCAACTGGTCGCCGTATCGGACGCGGCAAACCGCCCGCCGCACGACTTCTCCCGCGCCTGGGAGGATGAGGCCGAACACCAGGCCATTCTTGCCAAGATGCAGGCCGCCGCGCGCGCGCAGATTGCCGCCTACGAGGCCGCCAACGCGATTGTGCCAGCAGCAGCCGCGCCGCCCGCTCCCGCGCCCGCCAAGCCCGCCGTGCCGTCACCGCCGGACACGCGCAATCCCAACAGCAAGCTCCGCCACGCCGTGGCCCAGGAGACTCCGCCGCCGCCTACGCCCGTGCCACTGCTCGACGAGCAGTTGAACGGCTACACGCTGAGCTACGGAGGCGCGGCGACTTATGTTTACTCGGCGCACACCGGCGGCCTCGGCCCCGCGCTCTGCTTCGTCACTCTGGTGGCACAGGTTGACATGCAGGGCGAACCTCAGATTGCGATCAGGAGTGTCACCGACGCCGCCCATCTGGACCGCGCGCCGCGCATGAAGCTGGTCGACGCGGTGGACGCCGAGGCCTCCAACCGCGCCAGCCTGCTCTTCGAGCTGCGCGCGCAGAACTCCCGCCAGTTCGCCCTCTACCGCGTCATCGGGGCACACGCCGAGCAGACCTTCCTCACCGGCTCCACGCAGTAGTCAAAGCTGATCGGACGAATCGCCTACAGCGCAACGCCCTTCAGCCACTCGCGGAAGGCCGGTCCCAGGTCCTGGCGCTTCAGTCCCAGCTCCACGGTGGCCTTCAGGAAGCCCAGCTTTTCGCCCGCGTCGTAGCGCGTGCCTTCGAACCGATACCCGTAGACCTTCTCGTGCTGGAGCAGCGCCTGGATGGCGTCGGTGAGTTGCAGCTCGCCACCCGTGCCGGGCTTCACGCCCTCGATCATCTGGAAGATGCGCGGCGTCAGGATGTACCGCCCAATAATGGCGTTCGCCGACGGCGCGTCCTCGAACTTCGGCTTCTCCACCAGGTTCCTGATCTTCAGCAGCCGCGGATTGCGCGCATCCGGTGTGCAGTCCAGGCAGCCGTAGTTGGAGATCGCAGGGCCCTCGATGACCTCCGACGCAAGAATGCTCGCCTGCGTCTGGTCGAACGCCTCCACCATCTGCTTCATGCAGGGCACGCGCGCGTCCACGATGTCGTCCGGCAGAAGCACGCAGAAGGGCTCGTCGCCCACCAGCTCTTTCGCCATCAGGATGGCGTGGCCCAGGCCCAGCGGCTCGGCCTGCCGCGTGTAAACGATCCGGGCCAGCCTGGAGAGCGACCGCACCGCGTCCAGCAGCGACTGTTTGCCCTTGGCCGCCAGCGCGGCCTCCAGCTCCGGGCTGGAATCGAAGTGGTCCTCCACCGCGCCCTTGTCGCGCCCGGTGACGATGATGATCTCGGTGCATCCCGCCGCCACCGCCTCCTCCACCCCATACTGGATCAGAGGCTTGTCCACCAGGCAAAGCATCTCTTTGGGGATGGACTTGGTGGCGGGCAGGAAACGCGTGCCCATGCCGGCTGCGGGAAAGACTGCCTTGCGGATCTTCTGGTGAGCCATGGGAAGCGAAGCCCTCGTCGCTGGGATCAGGAGTCCATCCTACCAAAGCCCCGTCTGCGGAAGATGAAATGCCGCAGATCGCATCTGCGGCCTGCGGCAATCTCTCATTCAGGAGCGTTGTCGTGAGCCCTAGCTGAGCGTCTCCATCAGCTTGTTGACGGTGCGGTTGAGGTCCTTGTCGGTGCGGCGGTGCTCGTCGATCTTGCTGATGGAGTGCATCACGGTGGTGTGGTGCTTGCCGCCGAACTGGCGCCCGATCTCGGGCAGCGACGCCTCGGTAAGCTGCTTGGCCAGGTACATGGCGATCTGGCGCGGCACCACGATCTGGCGCGAGTTGTTCTTCTGCTTCAGCTCGGCGACGCGCATTCCGAACTGCTCGGCCACGGCGCGCTGGATGGCCTCGATCGTGATCTTGCGCACCTGGGTGTCGATGAACTGCTTGAGGCACTGCTGGGTGACGGCGAGGGTGATCTCCACGCCGTGCATGGAGCACCAGGCGATGAGCCGGACCAGCGCGCCCTCCAGCTCGCGCACGTTGGTGCGCACGTTGCTTGCGATGAAGAGCGCAACCTCGGTGGGAAGGTGGGTCTGTTCCGACTCCGCCTTCTTCTGAAGGATGGCGACCTTGGTCTCCAAATCGGGCGGCTGGATGTCTGCGATCAGCCCCCACTCGAAGCGCGAGCGCAGGCGGTCCTCGAAGTCGGCCAGCTCCTTGGGCGGCCGGTCGCTGGCGATCACGATCTGCTTCATGCTCTCGTGCAGCGCGTTGAAGGTGTGGAAGAACTCCTCCTGGGTGCGCTCCTTGCCGGCCAGGAACTGGATGTCGTCGATGAGCAGCACGTCCACGTTGCGGAACTTGTCGCGGAAGCTGGTCATCTTGTCGTAGCGCACGGAGTTGATCATCTCGTTGGTGAACTTCTCGCCCGAGACGTAGCAGATGGAGGACTGCGGCTGGCGGCGCTTCACGTCGTGGCCGATGGCATGCATCAGGTGGGTCTTGCCCATGCCGACGCCGCCGTAGATGAAGAGCGGGTTGTAGGCCTTGGACGGGCGCTCCGCGACGGCCTGCGCCGCGGCCATGGCGAACTGGTTGCCGCTGCCGATGACGAAGGCGTCGAACTGGTAGCGCGGGTTGAGCTGCGATGCTGTGCTCCAGTCGAAACGCGACTGCTCGGGCATGGGTGCGGTCGCGCCGTACGTCCGGCGAGAGTGCGGCGCGTTGGAGTTGTGGCTGGAGACGGGCGCGAACCCGCCATCTTCGCGCACGCGCGGCGCGCTGGGGTCCTGCTGCGGCGTGGTGAAGACAACCGAGTCGATGTCCAGCGCCAGGTTGTCGATGGCCTCCTGGATCAGGTCGGCGTACTTCTCTCCCAGATGCTGAAACTCGGCCGAAGGGATGCGCACATAGAGCGTCTTGCCCGCGATGTGGGAGAACCGCGTGGGCTTGAGCCACGTCTCATACGACTGGCGGTTGATCTTCTTCTCCAGCGCGGCGAGGATGCGGACCCATTGATTCAATACGGCTGTTGCTGTGGGAACGAATGACATGCTTTCAATTCCTTCTTGGATTTGCTCCAAGTATTTTTTGATCTGAAACATACAAACCGACCCGAAAATCAGAACAGCGAAAACGACTTTAACGGCAACAGAACTCCTGCACCGCCGAATCTGGCGAGTGGAGAGGAAAGCTGTTTGCTGGAGGTCTCCGCGCCGGCTCGAATACTCCATTGCGAAGAGAAACGACCATGCCAGCCAAAGTGCGATCTACGCTTAAGAAAATCGACTTTGGGAAGCGGGTTTGATAGTAGCACGGAAAACCGGGCGTGTTTCAAGTGATCGAGAGATAAAAATTTTGTTGCACCATTCCTTGTGAAGAATGCTCTCCGTCGTCTGAGTTTGTGTCGCCCCTCACCCAAAACAGCCCCCCTCCCCGGCCACCTCCGGCCACTTTTTTGCAGTCGTCTCGAAACCCCGGTATACTGAGAGACTGTTGCAGATGCAACCTTCAACAAGATTGAGCAGGAGCCGAACCCAATGCCGAAGCGTACCTTCCAGCCGAACCGCCGCCACCGCGCCAAGACACACGGGTTCCTGACCCGCATGAAGACCAAGGCGGGCGCAGCCGTGCTGAGCCGCCGGCGGGCCAAGGGACGCCACAAGATCGCCGTCAGCGCCGGCTTCCGCGACTAGGCCAGTCCTGCAGCGGACCCGTTTCCCGCGCGGTCCATGGGGTCGTCCGGCAATGCCTGCCAACGCAACGCAAACCGCAGCGTGACTGAGATGACCCGTTCAAATCCAACCGAACCGAAGATCGACTGGCCCGCCAGCCGACTGCGCAGGCACGCCGACTACCAGCGCGTCTACCAGGCCAGCCGCAAGCAGTTCGCCCAACAGATGAGCTACTTCTTCGCGCTGCGGCCCGCGCTCGGCCCGGATGGTACTTCAGTTCGCGGCGCGAGCGCGGACGCTGCGCGGGTCGGGCTTACCGTGGGCAAGGCGATGGGCAAGGCGGTGGACCGAAACCGCATCCGGCGCAGGATGCGCGAGGCCGTGCGGCGACAGCTTGCGCTGCTCGAAGCCCCGGTCGATCTGGTGCTCCATCCCCGGCAGAGCGTCCTCGATCTCGACTTCGCAACCCTGGAGCGCGAGGTGGCCGCCGTCTTCCGCGCAGTCCAGAAGGCGGCCGGGAAACAACTCCCGGCGCAGACCGAACCAACAAAGAATTAACCCCGATGAGATGGATGGAACGCTATGGGAACGAATGCAGAGGAGAGGGACGGCCGCGCTGTACGCCTTGCCTTCCGTCTGTATAAGTCGCTCCTCTCGCCAGTGCTCCACGCCATCAGCCCGTCGCGCTGCCTGTACCTGCCAACCTGCTCGGAGTATGCCACCATCGCGGTCAGCCGCTTCGGGTGGGTCCGCGGCTCGTGGCTGGCGCTCGGCAGGCTGGCGCGCTGCCATCCCTGGGGCAAGGGCGGCCTCGATCCCGTGCCCGAGCGCGACGCATCCGGCAACCCCGGCGCGGCGCGACCGGATTCCTCTGGCGGCGTCCAGACGGGTGCCAGGCAGTGCGGTGCAATCCAAACCGACGCAGACAATAAGGCCGCAGACCAAACCGGCGCAGACCATTTACCATAGAGAAGAGGCTGGGAGTCCACGGCCGCAACTTCCAGCACCCCACAGATAGGAAGCCCCGCTTGGCAGAGTTCAGCAACCCCAATCAACAAGGCGGACAAGAAGGCCGGTCGCTGATGGCCATGATGGTCATCT
>Ga0326728_10011991_pt1 | contig 19520 bp, 17 predicted proteins | sample MB3enrmetagenome_FD_207602 | JGI IMG/M metagenome (GOLD analysis project Ga0326728, IMG submission 207602) | Lab enriched peat soil microbial communities from McLean, Ithaca, NY, United States - MB31MN | ecosystem: Environmental > Terrestrial > Soil > Wetlands > Peat | place: USA: New York... | reverse complement strand
CCGGTTGCAGCCTTGAGGTAGTCGCAGGCAGTTGGATGGTCAGCGTCACATTGGTCGATGCACTGCCTGCAGCCAATGTTGCGGGAGAAAATGTTGCCGTCGCGCCGGTTGGCAAGCCGCTGGCCGATAGCGTAACCGTCGCCGGGAAGGTTGTGCTGCCGACCGGACTCAGAGTGAAGGTATAGACCGCCGTTCCACCTGGCAGCGCGGTCACACTGGTCACCGAAGCGCTCCCATTGCTGACCGAGATCGCCAGATTGAAGTCCTGCACCGTGATGCTCTGCGCGGCGCTGGTGACGGAGACAAAGTTGGTGTCGCCGCTATAGACCGCGGTGATGCTGTGCGAGCCGATGGCGAGTGTTGCGGTGCCGAGCACGGCCACGCCATTGGTCAGGGGAACGGTGGACAGCAGCGTGGTGCCGTCCAGGAAGTTGACCGAACCGGTGGGAACGCTGGCGCTGGAGCTGATGGTTGCGGTCAGCGTCTCGGTGTTCTGGGTGAGGATAGAGTTGGCCGAAGCCGCCAGCACATCGCTTGGCGTTGCCTTGGTGATGGTGAGTGCCGCCGGTGTGTTGGTCACCGCGTAGTTGCCCAGTTTCGAGTTGGGATCAACCAATGTGGCCGTAATGGTGTAGCTGCCACCAGCCGGTGAGGTGGGCGTCGCCGTAGTCCCATAGGTTGCCGTGATACCGTCGCTACCAACTACGCCGGTCAGGGTCCCCGTGAAGGTGGGGAAGGTCGCGCCATAGACGCTGGTGGCCGCATTCACGGTCACTGAAAGGGCCGCTTTATTCACGACGATGCTTCCCGTGACCTGAGCCGCCGCCGAATAAGTGGTATTGCCGGTCTGGTTGGCCGCCACCACGATGGTGCCCGCGCCAGTCACCGTTAGCGTGCTGCCGCTGATGGTTCCCGGTCCGGAGACTACGCTGAAGGTGACTGCGTTGCCAGAACTGCCGCCGGTCGCCGCCAGCGTGATGGGCGAGACTCCATAGGTCACAGGCGTTGCCGGCGAGAAGCTGATCGTCTGCGCAAGCTGGCCCACCTGCAACGTGACGGTGATACCTGTGGCGGCTGCGTAGTTGCTGTCTCCGGCATAGGTCAACGCAATGTTGTAACTGCCGGCTGCAAGCGTGGACGCAACCGGCACAGTGGCTGTTCCGGAGTTGATGGTTGCCGTACCGGAGGCGACTGAACTGCCGCCAGCGCTGGGCGTAATGGTGTAACCGACACTGCCGCTGGGCAAGCTTATCCCGCTGCCGCTGTACTGGCCAGTGACGCTGACGGGCACGCTGCCAGCAGTGGTCACGGTGACCAATACGGGCTGCGTTGTCGGCCCGGTGAGCGTCGAGCTGGCCTTGCCGACCACGATGGCCGTTGCATACGATTCCGCAGCAGCGTTGAAGTTGCTGTCAGCCGCCGCAGCAGCAGCGTAGGTCTGCGAGCCGACCAGCGCTGTGGTGCTGAAGGTGGAGACACCACTGACCGGTGTGGATGTCGGCGAGAGCGTCGTCGTATTGTCGTAGAACGTGACTGCACCGGTGGGCGAGCTGCCCCCTGCGTTTGTGATCGAGGACGTTGCCTTGATCGTCACCGGCTGGCCATAGACCAGCGTGGTGGGCGATGCCGTTACCGTCAACGTGGGACTGGCCGCTTTATTAGTCAATGTGAAGCTGGCCGCCGTTGTGACGCCGGTTGCCTTCGCGCTCACCGTATAGGCGGTGCTGCTCGCCGTGCCATTCGCCGTCGCCGTCACCGAGCAGGTGCCTACGGGTGACGACGAGGCTGTTGTGCAGGTGGAAGAGGAGGACAGCGAAGCGCTGGCCCCGCTGCTAGGCACAGTAAACGTAACCACGTTGCCGCTGACCGGATTGCTGTATGCGTCCAGCACCTGCACCATCAGGGGATTGGTAAACGCCGCACCGATCACCGCACTCTGGCCTGTGCCTGACGCCACGTTCACCACGGACGCTGTTGCCGCGCTGACGGCGATGTTCGTGCTAGTTGTGCTAGGAGAGCCACTGCTGTCCGCGACCGTTACAGTCTGCGTTCCCGATGTCTTCAGCGTAACGGAGACTGTACCCGTACCCGAAGTAAGCGTTGTACTGCCCGGCAGAATTGCAGCGGTGTCGCTCGATGTGAACTTCACAGGCCCGGTATAACTTGTTGCTACCGCCGAGTTGTCCGTGCTGGAGTATGCGGTCACGATCACATTGAAACTCGTGCCTGCCGTAGCGCTCGCAGGCACACTGGTCAACGTGAAGTGGTTGACTGCAGCAACTCCGGTACCGCTGAGGTTGACCACCTGCGTGCCGCTGCCTCCCGTGTCCGCAATCGTCAGCGTGGCCGCATTACTTGTTGCGGTTGGGGTGAAGGAGATCGGCAGGGTGCAGCTTGCTCCAACACCCAACGTCTGCGCTGTGCTGGTGCTGCTGGTCAGTAGAGGGCATGCCCCTGAAGTGGAGCTGTTGAATGTGTAGCTAGCTGGGACTGTGCCACCGAAATATGGATTCTGCGTGGTACCGGTCGGCAGGCTCGATACCGGTGTAAAGGTGAGTGCAGCGTTACCAATATTCTGTAACGTAACCGTCTGTGCCCCATCGGTGGTGTCAAGGCTTCCGATGGATGTGGTCGTTATGAATGTAACGGATGGCGGCGTGGAGTCACTCAGCTTGACGATGCGGTTGTTGCTCTGATCGGCGATATATACATTGCCCGCCGCGTCCACGGAAACGCCCGTCGGGCTGCCCAGTCCGTTCGATGCTGCGCTGGCCACTACATACTGGGTCCCGTATGCACTTCCATTCCACGGCACTACAGAGACCTTCCTAGCGGAGGAGTCCGCCACGTAGAGGTTTCCGTTCAAGTCCACCGATACGTTGAAGGGAGAACTCCAGCCGCTGCCCACGTTCGATGCGGTGCCGTAGGAGCTGCCGTTCCACGGTATCTTGACCACCGTGCTGGCGTAATAGTAGGCGGCATACACGTTCAGGTTGCCGTCCACGGCCACGCCCGTAACGCGATTAGTATTTTCCACCGTGACTGAGGAGCCGTAAGTAGTTCCCGTCCACGGTACCTTCAACACTTGTCCCGCCCCTTCGTTGGCAATATATACGTTGCCGTAGCCGTCCACGGCCACGTCGTTCGGCGTGCTCAGGCCGCTCAGCACCGTGCTGGCCGAGCCGTAAGACGTTCCGTTCCAGGGGATCTTGACCACGCGGTTGTTGCTGTAGTCGGCAATGTAGATGTTGCCGGCTCCGTCCACCGCCAGGCCACCGGGGTTGGACAGCGTTGCCGGGGTCAGGCCGGTGCAGCAAGCTATCGTGCTCTGTACTCCAGCCGAAGTCACCTTGATGACATTGTTGCCGGTGGTATTGGCAATGTATACATCGCCAAGTCCATCCACCCAGACTCCCTGTGGCCCGGTCAGGCTGGTGCCTACCGTGCTTTGCGTCCCCTGCAGGAATGCCACCTCCGGGCCGAGGCCGGTGCCGGTGATGTAGACCGTTGCCAAGACGTTCGGCGTAGGCGTGGCATTGTCCAGAAACTGGACCGCGCCTATGCGCTGCCCCGGAGCGGACGGTGTGAAGGTCACATCCAAGGTGCAAGTGGTGGTCGAACTGTATGTTTGCGCTTTGCAGAGAGTGTTGCTGGTGTCGTTGGCGAGGGCGTTGAAGTCGAGATTCGCCACCCCCTGGGTGAGGTAGTTAATTGCGCCGATGGCGGTGGAGCCGGCAACGCTGAAGGTCAGCGTCTGTACGGCGCTTGTGTTACCCACCGCCGTGCTGGGAAAGGTCAACGGACCTACTGTACCTGTCTGCGTCACTGGCGCGCTGGCACATGCAGGTACGGCTGTATACACGGCGAGAAGGCACACAACCGCCAGCTTCATCAGGGCGGCATTTGCGGGGTTGGAAACTGGGTGAGGGCGAGTGGAAGCTAGGCTGCGCTTAAACGCGCACAGGTAGTTCAATATCTGGGGCAAGATCGTTCTCCAGAACAACACAGTGGGAAATCGTACAGCTCTGCACCCCCTATAGATGAGCAACAGATTCAAAGGATGTTTTTTTTCAAGACATCATGAGGTAGCCGCAGGCGGAACTCTTAGGGGCCACAGCATGGCGTCGAACTGACAGCTGCTTGCCAGCAGCCATATAGGGATATGTCGGAGACTGGATAGAGATCGAGTAACTGGTTCCGCAGCGAGACCGCTGACCTTGTCTCTCCTTTACTGCCTCAGGGTCGCTGCGAGATTGGAGTACAGGAAAACGGCGTTTCAATGAGAAGGTCGTGAACTGCTCCCTTCTGATTTAGCCTAACAACCTGCAACTGGCAACTTCCTACTCACCCCTTGGCGTCCTGGTACTCCTCGTGCCACGCCATCTGGATCGCCTCCAGTATTCCCTCATTCGACTTTGCTGGGTCACCCACAAAGTTCGGCAACTGCACCACCCACTTGTGCAGATCGGTGAACCGCACCGAGTAGGGATCGGTGTCCGGAAACATCTCTTGTAGCTGAATGCCGATCTCCTCCGAGTCCGTCCAGTCCAGTTCACGCGCCATCTCCACCCCTCCTTGGTTTCGCTCATCACAGTCTACGGCCTGTCGCTGCGGTAGACGAGCCGGTGCCCCATTCTTCCTTACAGTCCCAGCTCTTGCCGTTGCCTGTTCTCAACTCACCACTCACCACTGTTTTTCCTGTCAACCTATCATCTTCAATCATTCCCCTAACCCACCCCTAACAACCACTTCTGCCGAATAATACTCGGCATACTAGGAGTTCCTCAGGGTAATGTGACTGGATTCCGGGAGTTACCCACTCGACCGCGGTTGCGGTTTGAGAGGCGTACAGCAAGGCGTCTTGCAATCCATCCCGTTATTTGCCGCCGGCCTCACCGATGCGACTTCAAACTGCGGTCTGGCGGGTGGGGTCTGCGCACGCAAGTTTGTGCAGATTAAGGCTATCGCTGCGCATACGACATATCGCATCGTCAACCTCCTCATGCTGCTTTGCGAAGCAGCACTGCCCAGCGGCCCATCCATCGCAGACTCACCAAGACGGTTGGATGGGTGGAGACTCACATGCTCTCGCCGCTCTGAATCCCGTCCTCGGTCGCCGGCGAGCTGGACGCATCTTCCTCTGGCTCAAGCCTGTGTGACCCTGGCTCATTGGCCGGCTCGGGTAACGCAGACGGCTCGCTCTCCATCGCCATCTCCTCCTGCTCGGCCAACTGGCCCGCCATCTTCTCGAACTCCTCGATCGAGGGCAACTCGGAGACGTCCTTCAAGCCGAATTTCAGCAGAAATTCGCGTGTTGTCTTGTAGAGGATGGGCCGCCCGATCACATGCTTGCGCCCAGCCGTGGTGATCAGCTTGCGCGCCATCAGCGACCCCAGCACACCGCTCGCGTCCACTCCGCGTATCTCCGAGATCTCGGGCGCTGTCACGGGCTGCTTGTACGCCACCACGGCAAGGGTCTCCAGCGACTGCATCGTCAGCTTCAGCGGCGGCTTCAGCGTCTTCACAAAGCCGCGCACAGCGTCGTGGTACTCCGGTTTGGTGGCAAATCGGAAGCCTCCCGCAACCTCGCGTATCTCCAGCCCCCGTTCAGGGGTTGCGTACTCGGCGATCAACCGGTCCAGCAAAACGCGAAAGTGTGATCGCAGACGTGCCATGCGCGCCTTCTCCGCCCTGGCAGCCACTGCTGTCGCCGCATCGACCGCGGCCCCAGATTCGGGTCCATCCTTCATGGCGGTCTCGTCCCCAAGAGTGGGTTCGGCAACCGCTTCGGACTCCAACTGTGGTGCCGGATCGGTCTCTGTCTCGTCCAGCAAGAGCGTCTGCTGGGTCGAGCGCGGGCAGTCCAGCTCCGCTTGCGCCTCTTCTCCCAGCAGGCCCACCAGTTGCGCCAGCGTTACCGGTTCTTCGGAGGCGTAGATAACGGCTTCGATCTTTGCTTTCAGGCTCATGGTTAGTGTCAGAGGCTAGCATATCAACCCACGCGCCCCAATGTGTGCAAACCGCCGCAAAAACTCGACGGCCCGCCGTTTAGCAGGCCGCACCCCAAGGATGTGATCTTTCTAATGAGCGATCGAATAGAAGAGCCAGAACAGCATGCCCGAGAGCAGCGCCGCCGCGGGCAGCGTGAAGACCCACGCAGAAGTAATGTTGCGAATCGTGGCCCCCTGCAACCCGCTGCGATTGGCAGCCATCGTCCCCGCCACGCTCGAGCTCAGTACATGCGTCGTCGAAACCGGAAGGCCGAACGTGCCCGCAGCCAGGATCGTCACCATAGCAACCAGTTGCGCCGAAGCTCCCTGGGCATAGGTCATGCGCGCCTTGCCGATCTTTTCGCCGACGGTTATCACAATCCGCTTCCATCCAATCATCGTGCCCAACCCCAGCGCCAGGGCCACCGCAACCTTCACCCAGGAGGGAATGAATTTGGTCGACTTGTCCAGGAACCCTGTGTAGTTGGCAACGATTTTTGCGTCCGAGGCCGACATCTGCGGGCCTCCGCTCTTGGCCATCAGACGCAGCGTCTCGCTGGTCAGGTACATCTGGTTACGCACGTTGGCCTGCATCGTAGTCGGCACATCCTGCAGCGACCCGTACTGCGTGGCCTCATTGCGAATATCGAGCACCATCTGTTGCAGCGCCAGCGTCACTCCCGGATCGTACTTCTTGGTGCTGACAAAGTTCTCCAGTTCAGGCTCGGTGTTCTGCACCACCGTCCCCGGCTGCACATAATGGTCCAGCGCTCCGGCCACCTGTGTGGAAACCACCGCGAACGCCTGCACCTGGCTGGCGCCCATGGTATGGTTCAGCGCGTAGGCCGTGGGCACCGTACCCACCAGAATCAGCATCATCAGCCCCATGCCCTTCTGCCCGTCGTTCGACCCGTGCGCATAGCTCACGCCGCCGCACATCAGAATCATCAGGCAGCGAATGTAAAACGGTGGCGGCTCGGTCCCCTTGGGGGCCTGATACAAACGCGGATCCTTGGCCACTAGCTTGAACAGAAGGAACACCAGCCCCGCTGCCACAAAGCCCACCAGAGGCGAGACACACAGCGCCGCAATGACCTTCTTCACCTGCTCCCAGTCCACCCCCGAGGTCCCCGACGTCCCGTGCATCAACTGGTACGCCAGGCCTACGCCCAGAATCGAGCCGATCATGGTATGCGAACTCGACACCGGCAATCCCCGGTACCAGGTCCCCAGGTTCCACAGGATCGCCGCCACAAGCAACGCAAAGACCATCGCGAAGCCCGAACCCGAGTTCCCCTTCAGAATTAGCTCCACGGGCAGCAGCGATACGATCGCCCACGCCACTGCGCCCGAACTCAGCAGGACCCCGATGAAGTTCAGAATGCCCGAGTACACCACAGCAACATGCGGTTCCAGCGAGTGGGTATAGATGACCGTTGCCACAGCGTTGGCCGTATCGTGAAAGCCGTTTACAAACTCGAAGCCAAGGGCAATCAGCAGAGCCAGCCCAAGCAGCATGTAGGGGAAAAAACTCACCGTGTGGACAACCGAAAGGTCCCCCCACACCTGCGCCCCGATATAGATAAGACCACCCGTCAGGATGAGCGCAAATATACTGATGCCATACTTTCCCGTAGACGACTTCTTCAGATTTTCTTCGAGTATCGAGGGCTGTGGCAGCGTGGCTGGCGTGGCCATGAATCACCTAACTTGGATTGCTGAACCATAACTAAAGCTACTCTGTTCACGCTATAGAAATGTTACAGTTCCGTGAAAGATTCAGTCGTTCTGCACTCATGGTTGGCAGCAAGAGCACAACCTCCTATAAGATAATATCCATATTAATCAATCATTTAGATGGACATGCAAGGCGCAGCCATGTTGTGGACAACAGGATACTAAGAACGAATATCGCACTAGAAAAAACGATTATCGCGCAGCCGAACTACCGCCAGTCGTCCCGCGCCGGCGCCAGTTCGGCAAACACCTGGTCGAACCCATCGGTCTTCTTGATCAGGATGTCGCCCAGCTCGCGCGGCTGGTGCAGCAGCACGGCCTGCAAGCGCACCAACTCCAACATGGCCAGAAACATGCAGATCAGCGCCCTCTGCGAGTGTGTGCTATGCAACAGCCGGCGCAGGCTCACTGGCCTATCCTCCATCATCAGCCGCCGCTTCACATAGTCGATCATCTGCGCCACGGTGACCGACTCCTCGTCCACGTCCAGCACAGGCCGCTTGCGCAGCCGCTCCATCACCTCCTTAAAGACGCGCACCAAGTCCACGGTGTCGGCGGCAATCTCCTGCTCGTCGCCTACGCTCTCGTTGCCCTCCTGCTCGCGTATAAAATCACGCATGCCTGGGTTCGACCATGTGGCCTCTTCAATCTGATGCTTCTGCATCAGCATCTGCGCGGCGGCCTTGAAGCGTTCGTGCTCCAGCAGCCGCTCCACCAGTTCGCGGCGGGGGTCCTCCGCATCAGAGCCCGCCACATCCGAGGGATCGCGCGGCAGCAGCATCTTGGACTTGATATGGATCAGCAGCGAGGCCGTATAGATGAACTCGCCCGCCGCATCCACGTCGGTCTGCTGCAACTGGTGGCAATAGTCGAGAAACTGGGCCGTAATCAGGGCGATGGGAATGTCGTAGATGTCGATGTTCTGCTTGCGGATGAGGTCCAGCAGGAGGTCCAGCGGGCCGTCGTAGACCTGCCCCACGGTGACAGAGAACGGCGAGAGCGAAGCCTCTTCCTGCGCCGCTGTCGCGTCGGCGCGCTTTGATTCATCGGCGGGAACGACCGGCCCCGGTTCCAGCGCAAAGGTCTCCGGTAGTGGAGCAATCTGCTCGTCGTCGCTAATAGGTCCGATCGCCTCATCGGGTTCAACTGCGGGAGTCGCATTTGCGCCAGCTTCGGCCGCGCCGCCGGTTGGCTTGCCTGGTATCGCGTTGCTCAGGGGCTTCTTCGCCATCGCTATCCGAGCCCCACCGCTGTGCGCACCTGCTGCATCGTCTGCTCGGCGCACGCATTGGCACGCACCGCGCCCTCGTCGAGGATCGCCTGCACCTCTCCGGGGTGCGCCTCGAAGTGTTGCCGCCGCTGTTGGATCGGCGCCAGTTCCTTCACAACCGCATCGGCCAGCCAGCCCTTGCACTGAATGCAGCCAATCCCCGCCGAAGTGCAGCCCGCGCGGACTTCGGCCTGTGTCTCGCCCGAGGAAAATACCTTGTGCAGATCGAAGACCGGGCAGACGTCCGGGTTGCCTGCATCGGTGCGCCGGATGCGCGCCGGGTCGGTCACCATCGTCTTCAGCTTGGCGCGAATCTCCGGCTCTGGGTCACTGAGCAGGATCGTGTTCCCGTAGCTCTTCGACATCTTGCGCCCATCCGTTCCCGGCAGCTTGGGAGATGGCGTCAGGAGGGCCTGCGGCTCGGGTAGAACGCCTACTGCATCGATAAATTGCTTCGGATTATCTACCTCTTTCCTAATTGCCCCAGACTGATCCCACTGCATAGCAGCGCCCCGTGTTGAACCGGTTTGGATTTCGGACCTTGAGATTTCAAACAATTGGAATCCACTGGAAGGGTCTTTAATAATCGTGGAAGGACTATATAGATTCGGATCCTTCGGGTATAGAAAGTTGAACCTTCTCGCGATCTCGCGTGTGATCTCCACGTGCGCGGCCTGGTCCTGGCCGACGGGCACAAAGTCTGCCTGATAGACCAGGATGTCGGCGCTCATCAGCAGCGGATAGCCGAGAAATCCAAACGTGCCGAGGTCCTTCTCCTTGAGTTGCTCCTGCTGGTCCTTGTAGCTGGGCACGCGCTCCAACCAGCTCAACGGCGTAATCATCCCCAGCAGCAGAGCCAGCTCGGCGTGCGCCGGGACCTTGCTCTGCACGAAGATGGTGCAGCGCTTGGGATCGAGCCCGGCGGCCAGAAAGTCCAGCGCGACCTCGCGCACGTTCTGCTTGAGCTCACTCGTATCGGCGTAGTCCGTGGTCAGCGCGTGGTAGTCCGCGATGAAGAAGTAGCACTTGTACTTCGGCGCGCCATTGGCCTCGGTCGTGTTCTGCAGCTCCACCCAGTTCTTCAGCGCGCCCATGTAGTTGCCCAGGTGCAGCTTGCCGGTGGGGCGCATCCCGCTCAAGACTCTCTTCGGCGCCGGTCGGTTGATCTTTTGGCTCATATTTTTCTCAATCCAAAGCGTACAGGATGCGCCCCTTCTACAGCGAGAGCAGCAGCCGGTCGTAGACACCCATCAACGGATAATAGAAGCTCGCGATCCAGTGTCCGCCAAAGAGCAGCAGAACGATCAGCCCGTACATCCCGATCTGGTTGTACACCTGCTCCACACGGTAGGGCAGGAAGTGGCGCAGAACGTGGCTGCCGTCCAGCGGCGGAATCGGGATCAGGTTGAAGACAAGCAGCAGCAGGTTGATGAGCACGCCGTAGTAGAGCAACATGGCCACGGGAAAGAGCGGAAACGCGCCGACATCCACCGGAACGTGGTTTGCAGTCGCCATCGCAGCAGCGATGGTAAACAGGCCTCCCGGCGCCGCATGTTTAAAGACGATCAGCAACAGGAGAGCGACGGTGGCCATGGCCAGGTTGCTGGCCGGCCCGGCCATGGAGACCAGAATGTCGTCGCGCCGCAGGTTGCGGAAGTTGCGCGTGGTCACCGGGCAGGGCTTGGCCCAGCCAATCAGCCATCCGCCATAGACCAGCGAGATCAGCGGAACCAGCACGGAGCCCAGCGGATCGAGGTGCTTCATCGGGTTCAGCGTCACGCGCCCCAGCATGTAGGCCGTGGGGTCGCCCAGGCGCATGGCCGCGTAGGCGTGCGCGCTCTCGTGCACGCTGAATGCCAGCACCAGCACCACCACCTGGAAGAGGATCAGGACGAACTCCTGCTGATTCATCTGTCCAGTTTACAGAATCGCGGCGCGGGTCATCCTTCGTCGCCTCCGGAACCGCCGCCCAACAGGTCGGCCAGGGTTTTCTTGTGCTTTGGCTTGGCGGCGGCCTTCTGTTTCGGATCGGGGATCACGCGCTCCGGCGGCACCGGTCCCACGCGGTCCCGCGCGTTCTGCTTGACTGCCTTGACCACCGAGAAGACCCGCTTCTTCGCCTTGCTCATTCGGAACTCCCTGTGCGCGGGCTCACTGCGCCGCAGCACCGATTATGCAATACTTTTCATTGCAACAGTACGGCCAGGATTGCCGCGCCGAACCAGCGGGCGGCCAATCCGGGAGGGTTCCAGCATGGAAGAACGCGACTTTTTCGACGAAAAACCCGAGCAACGCACCCATACCATGACCTGTCCGCACTGCGGTCAGCCGGGCGAGTACCAGATCGGCTGGCTTGTGCGCCGCAAGAAGGCGCAGGTACCGCGCGGCGCCGACGAGCGCGACCGCGCCCGCTTCGCCAAGGCGCAGAGCTACATGGTGCGCACCGACGACCTGGTGGGATGCAAGAACATTCGCTGCCGCAAGCGCTTCGAGATCGCCGGAATCCAGTCCGTCGCGTTTCTATAGATTCCAAAGAATCGGCTGCATCTTCGCGTCCCGGGTTGCAATCTAATACTCGCAAGCCGGCAGACGCAGGAGGCAGACCTTGGCCAACACCCTGATCCCCATCGAGGAACGCACGCTGACCCCGCAGCAGGTGGAGGCGCTCGACCGGCGTCGTCGGCGCGGCCATCTTTTCCTCGTCCTCTGCTTCCAGTGCCTCATCGTTGCCACGCTGGTGACCCTGTGGAGCGGGCAGGACCTGACCTACTCGCCCGGCTGGGTGCGCCCGATGTTCTACTGGAACGCTGTACTCTTCGTGTTGGCCCTGGTCTTCGGCGTGGCCGGCGTCCGCCTGCGCCGCGGCTCAAACGAGTTCCTCAGCTACTAAATTCATCCAATCCCAAGCCGCATTCGCGGGCGGTCCCCCCTTGCTGTGCCCTGCTCACCTCTCTCGCGTTCTTTGGATCGCAAAGCGATCCAAAGAACGCGAGTGTTTATAAAGAGCGCACATTTCGGCATCCATTCGACTTCGCTCAGGACAGGCTCTAAAGCCGTGCCCTTCCGAACCATCTGATCTGGCATAGATATTGCCCCAAATGGACCAACTCCCGACTGGCTGCTGCGCGCGGTCCAGTGTGCAGCCGAGTCGTCTGTAGGACAATAGACAATGGAGGCTGGCACGGAATCGGTGACGGCTGAATCACATCCAATCTGTAGAAACAATTGCCGGAAGCGCTGAGATATCTGAGGCAACAGGACGGAATGGCGGAAGCAACTCTATCGCAGGGCGAATTGAAGGCCGCGTCGAGGGTGGTCGGCATCGACCTCGGCACCACCAACTCGCTGGTCGCGTTCATGCAGGGCGACCGGCCGACGATCATTCCCGGCGAGGACGGCGACCGGCTGGTGCCTTCGGTGGTGGCCTTCGATGCCGATCAGCGCGGCTTCGTGGTTGGCAACGGAGCGCGGGCGACGCTGTTGAAGGACGCATCCTGCGTGGTCTACTCCGCCAAGCGGTTGATGGGGCGCGGCATTGATGACGTGCAGGAGGAGCTGAAGCTCTTCCCCTTCAAGCTGGTCGAGGGCCTCGCGCCGGGCGATGTGCTGAAGCTGGAGGTTGGCGGGCTGCAACTGACGCCGCCGGAGATCTCGGCATATATCCTGCTGCAGTTGAAGCTGAACGCGGAGCGCTACCTCGGCGCGCCGGTGACTCGGGCGGTGATTACGGTTCCCGCCTACTTCAACGACGCGCAGCGTCAGGCGACCAAGGACGCGGGGCGCATCGCCGGGCTGGATGTGCTGCGCCTGGTGAACGAGCCAACGGCGGCGGCGCTGGCCTATGGGCTGGACAAGAATCGCGACGGGCTGATCGCGGTGTACGACTTCGGCGGCGGAACATTCGACATCTCCATTCTAAAGCTGCACGAGGGAATCTTCGAGGTGATCGCGACCGGCGGCGACACGCACCTGGGCGGCGACGACATCGACAACCTGCTGATTGCAATTGCGCTGGACGACATTGCGGGCGACGCCGACCTGGCGATCGACCGGGACGCGGCGCCAACCGGCGAGCTGGTGCAGGCCGTGCGCAAGGCGGTGATCGAGGCGAAGATCGCTCTCTCCGAGGCCGAAGAGGCCAAGTTAGACGTAACGCTGCCCAATGGCAAACAGTACACTCGCAAGATTACGCGCGCGCAGTTCGAGCAACTGATCTCGCAGACGATTCTGCGCACGGCGCGGCCCTGCGTGCAGGCGCTGAAGGACGCGCACTTGGAAGCCGAGCAGATCGACGAGGTGGTGCTGGTCGGCGGATCGACGCGCATTCCGGCGGTGCGCGCGCTGGTCGACGAGCTCTTCAGCCTGGGCGCGCGCGGCAAAAAGCCGCACACCGAGCTGAATCCGGACGAAGTGGTGGCGCTGGGCGCGGCGGTGCAGGCGCAGATTCTGGCCGGCGCGAACGCAGGCTCGGCTCTCGATGATCTTCTTCTGCTCGACGTGACACCGCTTTCGCTGGGGATCGAGGCGCTGGGCGGTGTGGTGGCGCGAATCATCGAGCGCAACTCGACGATCCCGGCCAGCGCAACCCAGCACTTCACCACCGGTGTCGATGGGCAGACCAACGTGGCGATCCATGTGGTGCAGGGCGAGCGCGAGCTGGCCAAAGACTGCCGCAGCCTGGCGCGCTTCGACCTGAAGGGCATTCCGCCGATGGTGGCCGGGATGGCGCGCATCGAGGTGAAGTTCCTGATCGACGCCAACGGCATTCTGCACGTGAGCGCGCGCGAACAGCGCAGCGGCAAGCTGGCCGAGATCGAGGTGAAGCCGACCTACGGGCTGACCGACGAGCAGGTGGAGACGATGATCCTGGCGTCGTTCGATCACGCCGAAGAGGACCTGGATGCGCGGCAACTGATTGAGATGAAGAACGAGGCCGAGACGATCCTGACAGCGGTGGAAAAAGGCAGCACTCATGCGGCCTGGCAGCAGTTGACGACCGACGAGCTGGCGCAGATTGCAGCCTGCGTCAACGAGCTGAAGATCTCTTCCGCAGGCAGCGACTACAAGCTGATTCGCCAGAAGACCGAACAATTGGACAAGGCCACGCGCCGCTTCGCTGAGCTGATGATGGACAGCGAAGTCATGAGCGCGATCAAAGGCCAGACGATGGACGCGGCGGGCAAGGGCATGGGAGCGGATGTCACCGCGCCGCACGCCTTCGCCAAGGCCGAGTTCGACGAGGACTCCGTGGCCGAAGAACCGGCCGCCGGCAGCCACGGCAAAGTTTAGAATGAGGTTCCTATGTCCGATCGCGTTGCCGATTTTCCTGAAGTCGATCTGTCGAAGCCGCCCGCCGAGGGCATGGTGCGGGTGACGTTTCTGCCCGAGGGCCGGACGGTGGAGTTTGCCTTCGACACACTGCCCTATGAGGGCCACGGCCAGCCGATGTCGTTCCTGGACGTCGCGGAAAACTATGGGATCTTCCTCGACCACGCGTGCGGCGGTGTGTGCGCCTGCACTACCTGCCATCTGCATGTGAAGCAGGGCGCGGAGGGGATCAGCGCGGCCGAAGACATGGAGCTGGATCGGCTGGAGACGGCAGCCGGGATCGAGTTGAACTCGCGGCTGGGCTGCCAGGCGGTAATCGAGAAGCCGGGGACGTATGTGGTAGAGATTCCCAAGTGGAACCGGAACTACGTGCAGGAAGGCAAACCGGCGCATGGACCGGGGAGCTAGGACAGGTCATGTGAGTCTCCTTCACCCCCCGTTGCGGCGAGACTGCGATGGAGGGGTGTTCGAGGAATTTTTGTGTAAGTCAATCAATAATTATTGATAATCAATAAAAAACTATTGACAAACAAAAAGCTCTGCGTATGATTGGGGCGCGGAGGAGTTTTTATGCGACCTGAGAATGAAGCGAGATTGAAGAAGATTCGGCGGCTGAGCAAGGTGTTGCGGGCGATATGCAAGGTTTTCCTGGTGCTGATCGCGGTGATGTTCGTGCTGGTGCCGGGCGCATTGGTGTTCGGTGGCTGGGGTTATGTGCAGCCGCCCTTTATTCCCGGCGGGATGGATGTCACGCTTCACGGTACGAGCGTAGGGTTTTACAACGTGTGGTTTGGGGTGGCTGAACTGACGGTCCGCGCCCGCGTTCTGGTTGGCGTGCTGGGCGCGGCGACGCTGGCGGCCATGTTCCTGTGTATTTATCACCTCGATCGATTGTTGGCAGAGTTTTCGCGCGGGGAGGTTTTCTCGAGGGAGTCGGCCAAGCAGGTCAGACAGGTGGGGATAGCGTACATTCTGTGTGGCGTGATGAAGATTGTTTGGCCGCTAGTGGGGTACGCACTGGAACCGCGTCGCTGGACCGGGACGGTGCAACTGGAGGGCGACCTGGTGGTAATCGGGGTGGCCGTGTTTCTGGCGTCGTGGTTTATGGCGATGGCGGCGGAGATGCGCGAAGAGCAGGAATTGATCGTTTGAAAGGGAGATTATGCGACCTGAAAATGAAGCGAGGTTGAAGAAGATTGAGCGGATCAGCAAAGTGCTGCGATGGGTTTGCAAGGGGTTTCTGGTGTTGTGTGTGCTCCGATTTATGATCATGGCCGTGACTGTTGTACTTTCTGCCGTGCAAGGTCATGGTTTCATTTGGGGAGACTCCAACGTGCAGTATGGCCTGACGGCTGATGGCGAAACCGTTATTTGTGCGTATTACACGTTATTGTGGGCGGCGGCGTTTCTGTGCGTCTTCTACCTGCATCGTCTGCTGGGCAACTATTCGCGCGGCGATATCTTCACCGGGGATTCGGCGAGGCAGATTCGGAGGTGGGGGCTGGCGTGCGTGCTGTGGGGCGTGATGGGTTTCTTGTGGAACATCGTGCCGGAGGCGGTTTTTACCCATCCGCTGCCGATCTCAAGCCAAAGCCGCATCGCAGACTACGCCCCCGCGGCCAAACCTCAGCCGGGTGACTGGAGCAATGGAAAATTTGTGCAGCCCCACGGCGGCGGCATGATGGTGAACGGACTGATGATTATGGCGATCTCGTGGTTCATGGCGATGGCGGCGGAGATGCGTGAAGAGAACGAACTGACCGTCTGAGCGGGCGAGGGGGCGACGATGCCGATTGTGGTGAATGTGGATGTGATGCTGGCTCGGCGGAAGATGCGGCTGAATACGCTGGCGGAACTGGTGGGGATTACGGCGCAGAACCTGTCTGTGCTGAAGACGGGGCGGGCCAAGGCCATCCGCTTCAGCACGCTGGAGCGGCTGTGCGACGTGCTGGAGTGCGAGCCGGGAGACCTGCTGGCGTATGAGCACTTCCCACCCCCGCGAGCAGGGTCGCTCGCTGGGGACCCCGGCTTCGTGCCGTCCTCGACGCTTCGCATAAAGGCAGATACAACGACGGAGATTCTGGCTGCGCCAGAATGACGACGAAAAACAGGCAGCCGCAGATCCTTCGACTCTCCTTCGGCAAGCTCAGGGTCGCTCAGGATGACAATCTGTGGGGCGATAATGGATTAGGGCCGGTTTCGACTGACCACTTGAGATGATGTGACCGCGATGAGAGGTTTCCGCAGACAGAAGGATGAGGCGGGGATGGCGAAAGCGATGGGCAAGGCGGCAGGGGCGGTCAAGCAGGACAACTACGGAGATTCTGGACTGCAAGCAGCCCAGAATGACGGTTCCTGCAGGGAGCATAAGCTGGAGCGGCTGCAGAAGATTCTGGCGGCGGCGGGGGTGGCAAGCAGGAGGAAGGCCGAGGAGATCATCCTGGCCGGACGCGTGCAGGTGAACGGCAAGGTGGTTGCGGAACTGGGCACCAAGCACGACCCAGCGCGTGACCACATCCGGGTGGATGGCAAGCTGCTGAAGGGGCCGGAGGTGCGGCGCTACTACCTGCTGTACAAGCCGCGCGGCTATGTGACGACGCTGGACGATCCGCAGAAGCGGCCGACCGTGATGGATTTAATGGCCAAGCCGAAATCTGGACCTCATGGAGACCGGGTGAGGCTGTATCCGGTGGGGCGGCTGGATTATCTCTCGGAGGGCCTGCTGCTGATGACAAACGACGGTGAGCTGGCCAACTCGCTGTCGAAGGCGGCGGCGGGCGTGGAGAAGACCTACCTGGTAAAGGTGAGTGGCGTTCCGGAGGAGGCTGGGCTGGAGCAGATTCGCCGGGGGATCGTGATCGACCGCGGGCGGCTGGACGAGGTGCGGGCCGGGCGGAGGGACCGTATTGTGACTGCTCCGGCGCGAGTGGAGCTGGTGCGCGGAGGCGACAATCCCTGGTACGAGGTGACGCTGACGGAGGGACGCAATCGCCAGTTGCGCAAGATGTTCGAGGAGATTGGGCACCACGTGGAGAAGATCCGGCGGATTGGCTACGGAGCGCTGCGGCTGGACGTGCCGCCGGGCGAGTTCCGCGAGCTAAAGCCGGGTGAGGTGATGGCGCTGGAGCGCGCAGCCAAGGGCAAGAAGGTGGCAGCGAAGAAACGTGTGCCGGAGTTTGCCCAGTTGAAGACCCCGGGAGTGAAGAAACGAAGATAGTTGTGAGTAGCAGGGACGGCGAGGTGGAGTGGAGTTGGCCGAGAGCAACTACACCGCCGAACGCGGGTTTCACCCTGTGGATGACAGACCAAAGAGCTGCCAGGGGAATGTCTGCGCGCACGGCTGGGCGGGATTGTGCCCGGGGTGACGGGGGGGTGACGATGTGGGTAGTGCCCCAAAAGAGGGTTTGACGAGAGTGGACCAATGAGCCTAGAACTACTCGCGGCCCTGGTTATGATCGGGGTTTTAATACAGCGATGGGCGACAAAATGGAGTAGCAGGCATCTAATTGAAAGAGTCGGGACTTACACTCCGAACCGGGTGCGAATAAAGGCACATACGCATGAACTAGAGCCAAGGTTTAAATCAGACGGACGATCGTAGACCGCACTGAACGGAAGTTGGAGCAACAAAGGAGCAGCGCAACGTGGTAAATGAGCGAGCGACATTTGGAGCGGGATGTTTTTGGGGCGTTGAAGCCCGATTTGCAGAGATTCCGGGAGTGATCGACACGGCGGCGGGATATGAGGGGGGCAATCTGGAGCACCCAACGTATAAAGACGTGTGCAGCGACAGCACGGGACATGCCGAGGTGGTGGACGTGACCTACGATCCGGCGCGCGTCTCGTTCGATACGCTGCTGGATGCGTTTTTTGCCATGCACGACCCGACACAGGTGAACCGTCAGGGGCCGGACTGGGGATCGCAGTACCGCAGCGTCATCTTCGCCCACTCCGACGACCAGCTCTGGCAGGCGAGGGCGAAGATCGCGGAGTTGAATGCAACCGGCGCCTATCGCAGGCCAATCGCGACGCAGGTACTGCCGGCGTGCGTCTTCTGGAAGGCCGAGGAGTTCCACCAGCGGTACCTGGAGAAGCGCGGCATGGTGAGCTGCCATATCTAGTGGCTAGTTGCTAGTTGTTAGTTGAGCGGCAAGACGGCGGTCGTTGCGTATGCGGCCGCCGTTGCTGCGTTTGGGGGCGGCTGTCGGTTCGTGCATTATTGCGAATCAGAGCAGGCTTCGTGCGGGGATTCTTTTCTCTTCCCAGTCGCGTCTACGGTGTATTCAAAACAATATGCTGAACTGTACGTTTTTCCGTTGAATTCATAGACTTCGATTTCTCCGTCCGTGCTGTGGCCGTACCTTTCATCAGAAGAGAGATCAGGCATTCCATGGTGGAATGTAGGTTCGATACCGATTCCCGACCCATCCGCTTCAAAGGCCAGGACAGCATGACCGTCTTTCGTCATGAAGAGCCAGGACAGACAGTTCACCCCATTCGGTGAACATTGTTCGCTGGAGAGAAGAATCGCAGATGGACCGCGATGGCTCGGTTGCAAGAAGCGAACCTTGGAGTCCAATGCAATTTTCTGGGCCTGAGCGACCGTGTGCTCGCCATTCGTCACCTGTGACCATTCTTTGAATATCGACTTTTGCATTTGAGCAAGAATATCCTGTCGCAACGGTAAAGGAAGATGCGTGTCCCGCAATGTAGCAGATGTAGCAGATATTGCCGGTACGCTGGGATCGGGTTGCGCGATCAGGTTTGGGCAGAGAGCTAAGAGTAGGACTGCGTAAATAGCTGATCGCATGATGCACGCAGCGTAGCAATGTGTCCGCAGGTCGTCAATGAAATTCGCGTAATTTGAGAACGCCAGAGAGCGGGGCCAGATTTTTCGCGATGGTCTGCCTGGTGGGTTGTAGCACACGCATTGGGTGCGACTTGCGTTTCGATTCCCTGCCCCCTAGCCTATTGGCATGAGTTCAACTTCCCTCTCCGCTTCGTTTGCTTCGCTCTCCTTCGATGAAAAACTCGACCGGCTGGCCGAGGTCGCGGTGCGCGTGGGCTTGAACCTGCGCGCGGGGCAGGAGCTGCTGCTGACCGCGCCGACGGAGGCGCTGCCGCTGGTGCGGCGAATTACGGAACATGCGTATCGCGCGGGCGCGCTGCTTGTGACGACCTTCTACAGTGACGAT
>Ga0326728_10011990_pt1 | contig 19521 bp, 16 predicted proteins | sample MB3enrmetagenome_FD_207602 | JGI IMG/M metagenome (GOLD analysis project Ga0326728, IMG submission 207602) | Lab enriched peat soil microbial communities from McLean, Ithaca, NY, United States - MB31MN | ecosystem: Environmental > Terrestrial > Soil > Wetlands > Peat | place: USA: New York... | reverse complement strand
ACGTTGGCGGAGTGATTGGCGCGGCGGGAATGCTGCTCGCGTTTGTCTGGTCGGCCGCGAAGCACGGAGCCGAACTCTATCGCGCCGAGACGCTGCGGTGATCCAGCGCTGGCTGAAGTTCAACGCGGTGGGCGGAGCCGGGCTGATGGTGCAACTGGCCGCATTGTGGCTGCTGGAGCGCGCGGCCGGCATGCAGTACCTGGTGGCAACGCTGCTGGCAGTGGAGATTGCCATCCTGCATAACTTCGTCTGGCACCAGCTCTGGACCTGGCGCGATCGTCCGCCGGAATCGGTTGTGCGCCGTCTCCTGCGTTTTCATCTCGCCAACGGGTTGGTCTCGCTCGTGGCCAATTCCATCCTGATGGCGCTGCTCGTCGGCGCGCTGCACGCACCGCTGATCCCGGCGAACCTGCTGAGCGTGGGACTGGCGGGAATGCTGAACTTTGCGCTGGCGGAAGTGTGGGTGTTCGGGCGTTAATGTTTGTGTTCGTGCGCGTGGCTGCCCGCCATTCCTGTCCCGACGGCAAGGCCGTCGCACTTTTCCGGAGTTGGTTGCAGTACTTCAACTTATGGCCAGTTCGAGATTGAAATCGGAGCCCGTTCCTGTCATGATGCGGTTGAATCCGATACCTGGGCCGGGGCGGGCACATTCCGTGTTCGTAGGGGCCGGTATCCTGGGGACCGCTGGAAGCAAACCCGGACGGAGAGGCCGGGTGTCGTCTGCGCCGGGCACTCCGAGCGGGTGCAACAGCAAACATACTGCGAAACGAGGACATCTTACGATGCGAATGGTGAAGAATCTCTGGTTTCTGGCTGCGGCTTTGCTCATGTTGTTGGGAGTGAACGCAACGGCCCAACGATACGGCGACGATTATTACTATAGGCACTGGGGCCGCGAGCCACTGGATCGCGTGCGCGGGGACCTCAACCGGGCCGAACGGAATCTGTCCTATCTTTCTGAAGACGAGATGCGCCGATTCCGCCATATTCGGGAAGCGATCAATGATTTTCAGCGTAACTGGGAGCGGGGACGGTACGACGGGCCCGCCCTGGATGAAACGATTGGCGGTTTGCACGCACTGGTGGACAGATCCAAACTGCACCAGCGGGATCGGGACGTTCTGGCCGACGATCTTCACCGATTGCGCGACCTCCGCGATCGCTGGGAACACCGCGACCGCGACCGGTATTGAGGCCGAGCCGGGGCACGCCGTGGGATTTCATGGCGTGCCCCGTCAAGCGCCCAGGTCTGGTTCCCGGGACTCGGGAGGCTCTTTTGCCTGAGCGTTGGCCGGCGGGTATTCCGAACTTCGCCCTTGCGGAAATCCGGGTGTTTGGGCGGGACCAGGGTGGCTAATCTCTCTGACCGCCTGGGTACAACTCAATCCTCTCCCGAAGCGCGCTCATGTGGGGCATAGGAACACCGAGGCTCTGGCCCGTATTGAGCACGTCGAAATAGAACCGCTTCATCTCCTCCGCGCTATTGGAGAAGTGTCCCGCTCGCAAAAGGCGCCGACCTTTTTCCGTTAACCGAACGCCGGCGACCGCGGCCAATGCCGCGAGCCACAGCGGAGTGTTCAGGGCGCCTCTCGCCTCGGGGTAATTATCCGGATTGACGCCGCGGGCTGCCACCACGGCCAGTGCTTCGCGCACGGCCTGGACGCCGAGCCGCATGGCCGCCGGACTTCGCGTGGCTTCGGCGATGCCTCCCGCCCAGAGACAGACCCCGATTCCGCCCGCGTTGATAGCATGGTGCACCCACAGCCACTCGATGATGTTCCGCTTTACGTCCAGCGCGAAGCCGGCGCGCTGGAACAATTCCTTCACCGCCTGGAATCGGTGGGGATCGGAACCCTTCAGCATGCCGAGGCGCAAGGCCGGGTCGATGGTGGCAACCAGGGTTCCCAGCGCGTCAATGCCGCCGGTCGCTTTCGCATAACCCCAGAGCGCGGAAGATGCCGGCAGAATCCTTTCGATCTCCTCGGCTCCGTCCCAATTCGCCGTGAACAGGAGGATGGTCGCGTTGGGCACGTTGGGCAGATATTGCCGGATCGCCTGCGCGGCCTGGTAATGCTTCGTCGCGACGATCACGAGATCGAAGCCATCGGACGCGCCGATCTGCCGGACGGTCTTCGGCGCATATGCAACGCGGCTGTGTTTCGAGTGCCCGGGCCGAAGGTCCAGCAGGTCCAGCGACTGAGTTGTCGGAAGCCCCTCCCTCCGGACAACGTGAGTGGTGTCGACGCCCGCTGTGGACAGCGCCCATCCGTAGACCGTGCCGACAATCCCCCTGCCGACGATGAGGACCTTCATCTAATGTTGAGTCCGTTCCAGGATTTGACAGCGTCGATGGTGCCTGCGTGGGGCAGGCCCGTGGCCTGCGGCGGCCTCGTAGGCCGCCCGGCGGGACTGCGAGTCCCGCGCAGCCTGAGAGGCTGCCCCACCAGGATCGTTAAGCCTTAGACGGGACATGACCCTAATGTTCGTGTGTCTGGCCGCCGGCCATGCCACAGCCGCTGTCCGACACCGCGCAGGGGACGTGCTCGAACTGCACGGTGCAGTGGTGAATGCCGAAGTCGCACAGGACCGCGTTGATCTTTTTCAGAATCGATTCGCTGGCCGAGGGCGGCATATCCTCAATGAGCACGTGGCAGCTTAGCGCGTGCGCGTGGCTGCCGAGGCTCCAGATATGCAGGTCGTGCACGTCGATCACGCCGCCGACTCCCTGCATCGCGGCAGTCACCCGCTGCAGCTCAATCCCTCGCGGCAGGCCCTCCAGCAGAATGTTGAGCGATTCGTGAATGATGTCCCAGGCAGTCCACACGATCAGCGCGGCGATGGCCACGGAGAGTAATGGGTCGAGCTGCTGCCAGCCGGTAAAACGGATGACCACGGCGCCGGCGATCAGCGCGATGGAGCTCAGCGCGTCGCCGGCCATATGAATCCAGGCGGCGCGGATGTTCAGATCGTCGTGACGATCGCGATTCAGTCCCCACATGATGGCTGCGTTCACCAGCAATGCCAGGGCCGCGGCGGCCATCATCAGCGGCTCGTTGACCGGATGTGGATGGAGGAACCGTCCCCACGCTTCGTAGCAGATCACCAGCGCGATCAGCGCCAGCGTTAGCGCGTTCACGAAGGCCGCCAGAACGCCGGCGCGCTGGTAGCCGAAGGTCTTAATCTCATTCGCCGGTTTCGACTGGAAGTAAACGCCGATGGCCGCCAGCACCAGCGCCAGCGCATCGGTGAAGTTGTGCCCGGCGTCGGACATCACCGCCAAAGAGTGGGCGCGCAGGCCGGCCAGAACCTCGGCGACCACCAGCAGCACGGTCGCCGCGAACGACCAGCGAAGGACCCGGCCGGTACCGTGGTGGTGATGATGCGCGTGGTGGCGCTGGTGCCCGTACTGGGACATGCCGCTATCCCAGTGTAGCGTCCAGTGAAAAAAGAGGAAACCGGCGCCCGGTTTCTTCGTATTCCAGTCTGAAGGAGTCTGCCGCTTGAACCTCGTATCCGATGTCCGTCTTGCCGCGCGCAACCTGAGGAAGGCCCCCATCTTCGGCGCGGTCGCCGTGCTGTCGCTGGCGCTCGGAATTGGCGCAAACACCGCGATCTTCACGCTCATCGACCAGCTCATCCTGCGCCTGCTGCCGGTGAAGAATCCGCGCGAGCTGGTGCTGCTGGACAGCAACGGCGACCATTACGGAAACAACCGCGGCTCCAACTCCTTCTCGTATCCGAAGTATCGGGACTTTGTCGCGCGCAACCAGGTCTTCAGCGGGATTCTGGGCCGCGTCGATACCGCCGTCAGCATGAGCTTCCACGGCCAGACCGAACGTGCCGCGGGCGAGCTGGTCTCGGGCTCCTATTTCGACGTGCTGGGCGTGCCGGCGGCCATCGGCCGGACCGTCGCTCCCGACGACGATACAACCGTGCTGGGCCATCCCGTCGTGGTCCTCAGCTATCGCTACTGGCAGAGCCGCTTCGCCGGCGACCCCTCGGTGCTGAACAAAACCATGATCCTGAACGGCCACAACTTCACCGTGATCGGCGTGGCCGGACGCGGCTTCGACGGCATCGAGCCTGGCTCGGTCACCCAGCTCTTCATGCCCATCACCATGAAGCCCTGGATCATGCAAAACGCGCCGGGCATGGAGGAGATGACCGACCGCCGCGCCGCCTGGATGCAGATTGTCGGCCGGCTGAAGCCCGGCATCACCCAGGCGCAGGCGAAGGCGTCGATGCAGGTCCTCTTCCACCAGATCATCGTCGAGGAAGCGAAGGACCCGATGATCGCCAAGGCAAGCGAGTACGATCGCCAGCAGTTTCTGAAATCCACCATCGATCTGATCCCCGCCGCCACCGGCCGTTCCTTCCTGCGCTGGCAGATGTCGCGACCGCTGGAGGTGCTGATGGCCATCGTGGCGCTGGTGCTGCTGATCGCCTGCGGCAACGTCGCCAATCTGCTGCTGGTGCGCGCCGCCGGACGCCAGAAGGAGATCGCCGTGCGCCTCGCGCTGGGGGCGGGCCGCGGACAGATCATGCGCCAGTTGCTGGTGGAGAGCGTGATGCTCTCGCTGGCGGGCGGCGTACTGGGCGTGGTCCTGGCCTGGTTTGGCGCGAAAGCCCTGTTGGGATTCCTTCCGCAGAGCAGCACGCCGCTGGGTCTCTCCGCCGCGCCGGATGGGCGCATTCTGTTTTTCAATTTCGCGGTAGCTCTCCTCACTGGAATCCTGTTCGGTTTGGTTCCCGCGCTGCAGGCCACGCGGCCCGACGTCGCATCGACGCTGAAGGATCAGGCCGGCTCGGTGGCCGGGACCGGTCATGCGCGGCTGCGAAAATCGCTGGTGGTCGCCCAGGTCACGCTTTCGCTGCTGCTGCTCATTGGCGCGGGACTCTTCATCCGCAGCCTGCGCAACCTGCGCGACTCCGGCACGGGCATTCAGCCGAGCAACCTGATCTCGTTTGCGGTCGATCCGTCTCTGAACGGCTATACGGGGCCGCGCACCATCGCTTTCTTTCGCGATCTGAACCGCAACCTGAGCGCCACCGCCGGCATTCAGTCGGCCGCGCTGGCCTGCAATGCCATCCTCGCCAACGAGGAGTGGGACAGCACCGTGAACGCCGAGGGCTACACGTCGAAACCGGGCGAGGACATGAATCCGAACTTCAACTGCGCCGGCCCCGGTTATTTCGCAGCGCTCGGCGTGCCCCTGATCGAAGGCCGCGATTTCAACGAGCACGACACCGGCACCATCATGCACAAGGGCATTCCGTTCCCGGTTCCCAGCACGATCATCATTAACCAGAAGATGGCGAAATACTTTTTCGGCAATCGCAGCGCGGTCGGCCGTCACATCGGCTTTGGCAACGAGCCCGGAGCGGTGGCGGACATGGAGATCATCGGCGTGGTGAAGGACTTCAAGTATCTCGGAGTGCGCGCCGACATCACTCGCCAGGCCGTCATCCCGTATCTGGGCCTGCCCTTCGCGATGAACATGACCTCCTACGTGCGCACCTCTATGCCGCCCGAGCAGGCGTTCAATCTGATTCGCCGCACGGTGGCGAATCTCGATCCCAATCTGCCGGTCTACGGCATGCGCACGCTGGAGAACACCATTGACGAGTCGCTCCTGAACGAACGCCTGGTGGCCAGCCTCTCCGCGTTGTTCGGCGCGCTGGCCACGCTGCTGGCGATGATCGGATTGTACGGCGTGATGGCCTACACCGTCGAGCAGCGCACGCGCGAGATCGGTATCCGCGTGGCGCTGGGCGCGCAGCGCGGCAACGTGGTCTGGCTGGTGATGAAGGAAGTGCTGGTCATGATCGCCGTGGGCTTCGGCCTTGGACTGCCCGCGGCGTGGTTTGCTTCGAAGCTGGTGGCGAGCCTGCTCTACGGCATCCAGCCGGGCGACCCATTCTCGATTGGCGGCGCGTTGCTGTTGCTGGGCGCCATCGCGGTCCTCGCCGGCTACATTCCGGCAGTGCGCGCCTCGCGCGTCGATCCGCTGCGAGCGCTGAGATATGAGTAGCGCACGCGCCCACGCGTGCCGCGTCGCCACTCCTGGCGACGCGCGGGCTGGAACCAATACTGCTCACTTCGCGTTCCTCCGCCATTGGGACACGCGGCGACAGCCCGCGTCCCACTGCGGAAGAAGCCAAAGTGAACAGGATTGGCGCTAAAACTTCGTCACTTCGGTGAAGTTGAAGGCCTGCACGGTCATCGCGGGGACCACCATGTCCATCGCTTCTTCGCCGCTGGCGCGCGCCGGGAGGCCCATGGCGATCACATTACGCAACAATTCCACTACGCTTTGATTGAAACGGAGGTTGCGCAGGCCGCAGGCCACCTGCCCGCCCTCGATCAGAAACGTGCCGTCGCGAGTCATGCCGGTCATGATCTTCTCGAACGGATCCACCTCGCGGATGTACCAGAGCCGGGTTACGAGAATGCCGTGATCCACCGCGGCGATCAGGTGTTCGAGGCTGGTTTCGCCTCCGGCAATCACCACATTCACCGGCATTTCGCCTGTTTCGTTGGGGAGCGGTAAGCCGTGGCCAGTCGGCGCGACGCCGGCCCGTTTCGCGCTGCCCCGCGCGTAGGGGATTTCGCGAAGGGCTCCGCCCTCCACCAGCCGCAAACTTCGGCGGGCCACGCCTTCTCCATCGAACGGCGCGCCGGATTGCAGCGGATGCCGCACATCGTCGTCGATGGTGATGTTCGGGCCGAACAAGGCGCCTGCGGGCCGCCCGGTGAGGAAGCTGCGCTGATCGTGAATGGCCGTGGCGCTGAAATCGCCAAAGATCTGGCCGATCAGATCGAGCACGGCGGCAGGTTCGAGCACAACCGTGTAGCGGCCGGGCGCGGCCTCTCGGGGCGATGCGGAAAGGCGGGCTTTCCCGCTGGCGTTGCCGGCGAGCGCCGCGGCATCGATGGCGGCTGCTGAAATGGCCGAAGCTTTGGCCCATCCCGAGCTGTCGGCGGCCGTGGCGGTGATGGAAAATCGCGCCGAGGTTTCCTCGTGATAGCGGAACAGCCCGCGTGAGTTGATGAGCGCCTCCGTTGCCGCACCCGTCTCGAAAATGCCCGCGGCGGTTGCGCCGGCGCTCTCGACGATGGCGATGGCCTCCTTCACCGCAAGCGCGCGGCGCTGGGGTGTTGTCTCCGCGGTGGCGGCATCGAACCGCGAGGGGTGCTCCGGGATCTCGCCGGCCTCCGCAGGGGAGGGAAGCGGCAGCAGCTCGTCATTGGGCTCCGCCACCTTCGTCAACGCAATCGCCTCTTCCACTACGCGGCAAATGGAATCGTCATCCACCAGATTCGTCGTCGCGCGTGCCGTCCGCGAGCCCATCGGTACGCGAACCGAGACCATGCGATCGCGCTCCGCCACGTTCTGGTGAATCGCGTTGTTGGCGAACCGGGTCAGCGCGGTAGTGTGCGCATCGAGCAGCAACTCGACGTCGTCCATTCCGGCGGACCGCGCCGCTCGCTGGGCGACATCGAAGATGCGCTGGCATTCCACTCGGGTCATTTGCCGTATCCTCCGCCGACGCGCACATTGCGGAACCGCGCCGGACTGGCCCCGTGCCCCGTCCCCATCACCTGCTCGGGCTGGCCTTTGCCGCAGTTGGGAACGCCCCACAGCGTCCAGTTGTCGCGGTTGGCAATGCGCTCGCACGAATTCCAGAATTCGGTGGTGATGCCGCTGTAGGTGGGATTGCGCAGCATGCGGGCGCGCTTCCCATTGCGAATCTCCCAGCCGATCTCACAGCCGAACTGGAAGTTGTAGCGCTTGTCGTCGATGGACCAGCTCCGGTTGGTCTCCATGTAAATCCCGTGGTCGATATCCAACACTTCGTCGAGCGTGTGCGGGCCGGGCAGCAGGCTCACGTTGGTCATGCGGATCAGCGGCAGGCGGGACCACCCCGCTGCGCGCATTGCGCCGTTGGACCGCGTCAGGCCGATCACCGGCGCAGTTTCCCGCGAAGCCAGATAGCCCCTGAACTGGCCGTCGCGAATCACATCGATCCGCTGCGCCGGCACACCCTCGTCGTCGAAGGCGAACGTTCCCAGGCCCGGTCCATGTTCGAGCCGCGCATCGGCAACGGCGTTGACGATGTCCGAGCCGTAGCGCAGCGTGTTGAGCTTGTCCACGGTGAGGAAGCTCATGCCCGCGTAGTTGGCCTCCGAGCCGAGCACACGATCCAGCTCAATGGGGTGCCCAATGGACTCGTGGATCTGCAGCCCGAGCTGGCTGCTTTCGAGAATCAGCGGGAATACGCCCGCGGGGCATTGATCGGCCGAGTGCAGCGCCACGGCTTCTTCGGCGATGCGCGGGGCGTGCTCCAGCAGGGCGAGCTCGTGCACCAGCTCGTAGCCCTTCAGTTGCGCCTGGCCGCCAAACGATGTCGGGTAGGAGCGTTTCTGAATCTCGTTGCCCTTGAACGCCCATGCTTCGAATCCCGCCTGGCTGGTGGTTCGTGCCTGGTCGATGATGCTGCCGAGCGAAGAGACGAACACCTGCCGCGTCCGCGCGAAGGTCATGTTGGTTTCGGCGAGCGTCACGCCGGAATTCCGCCTCAGCTCCGTGTCCACTGCCAGCAGAAGCCCGAGCTGCTCTTCGATTGGAACCGCGAACGGATCGATGGCGCACGGCGACACCCACACGCATTCGTGTTTGTCCTCGGGCGCGAGCCGCAATTCGCCTTTCGATGCCAACGCCGATGCCCTGGCGATCGCCACGGCCTGCTCGGCGGCAGTGGAAAGCCCCGCGGCGGAGAGATCGTCCGTCGCCGCGAATCCCCACGCGCCTTCCGCCACCACCCGAATTCCCGCTCCCGTCGATTCCGACGAGCCCAGCCGACCGGTTTGCCCGTTCTTCGTCCCCAGCGACCGTTCGCGTATGTGCTCCACGCGCACGTCCGCGTAGGTGACCCCATGGGCGAGGGCGGTGTCCAGGGCCCTGAGTGCGACATCCTTCATGAGAACAGTGTCGCAGGGTGGGGGACAGGCGGCGTTAGCCGCGTCCCTTCATGACATGAGCGGCCATCGAGGCGGCTGACGCCGCGTGTCCCACTGGCCCGCTACAATATACGCCAGACACCATGCCCTTCTGTGGAAACTGCGGCACCAACCTCGCTGACGACGCGCGATTCTGCACCGGCTGCGGACAGCCCCAGGTGGCGGGAGCCGTACCCGTCGCCGCGCCCGTGGCGCCGGTGGTCCCGAAGCTCGAATACACCATCACCGGCGAGAATCTGCAGATGGCTCGCGTAAAGCTGCGCCCCGGCCTGGAGCTCTACGCCGAGGCCGGCCGGATGATCTACAAAACACCCTCGGTGGAGTGGCAGACGCACATGAGCGGCGACAGCCTGGGCGACAAGATCTGGGGCGCGGTGAGGCGCAAGCTGATGGGCCAGTCGCTGTTCCTGACTTACTTCCAGACGGCCACCGCGGGTGAGGTGGGCTTCGCCGGCAACTATCCGGGGCGCATTCAGGTGTTCGATCTGGCCGCCGGTCAGAGCGTCATGGTGGAGCGCGACAGCTTTCTCTTCGCGCAGAGTACCGTACAACTGGACATCGCGCTGGTGAAACGGCTGGGGGCCGGGTTCTTCGGCGGCGAGGGATTCATTCTGGAGAAGCTCACCGGGCCGGGCGCCGTCTTCATCCATGCCGGCGGCGATTTCGTGGAGTTTCAACTGGGCGCGGGCGAGGCGCTTCAGGTGGACACCGGTTGCATCGTCGCATTTGACCAAAGCGTCGATTACGATATTCAGCTTGTCGGCAGCATCAAAACAGCGTTATTCGGCGGCGAGGGGATTTTCCTCGCGACGCTGCGCGGACCCGGTCGCGTCATCATCCAGAGCATGACGCTGGAGAAGATGCGCCGAGAGCTGGCCCCGGCGCACACCGGCGGCGACGAGCACCGTGGGCTGGATGCATTGAGCGGACTATTCGATCAGAATTGAGGCGGCTATGCACAGGATGGTGATCGCGTTCGCCCTGACTGGGCTCGCTGTTTGGGCCAGCGAGAAGCCGGTTGCTTCGACATTCTCGATTGTCGCTCGCGATCCGGCCACGGGCGAACTCGGCGTTGCGGTAGCGTCGCGCTACTTCGCGGTGGGCGCCGTGGTCCCGTGGGCGAAGGCGGGCGTGGGAGCAGTGGCCACGCAGTCGTTCGTGAATCCGGCGTTCGGGCCGCGCGGTCTGGATCTGCTTGCAAAGGGCATGAATCCCGAGCAGGCGCTCAAGGCTCTGCTGGCGAATGACGACGACCCGAACGGCCGGCAGGTGGGCATTGTTAGCGCGAACGGCGAGTCAGTGACGTACAGCGGCCCGAAGTGCAACCCGTGGGCGGGCGGCCGGCACGGGCCGAACTACGCGATCCAGGGCAACATCCTCACCGGCGAAGCTGTTGTGGACGCGATGGAGACGTCGTTCCTCGGGACGAAGGGCACACTGGCCATGCGCATGTTCGCGGCGCTGCTGGCCGGCGACAGCAAGGGCGGCGATTCGCGCGGGCGGCAATCGGCGGCGCTCATCGTAGTGAAGGAAGGCGCGGGCGCCGGCGGCTACGATGACCGCGCCATTGACATTCGTGTTGACGACAATCCCGATCCGTTCCGCGAGTTGGGCCGCCTGCTCACGCTGGCCGAGACGAATTACCTCTGGAACACGGGCTGGACGGCTTTCACGAAGAAGAACTTCCCGGCCGCGCTGGAGGCGCAGGAGCGCGCGGCCCTGGTCGCCCCCGAAAACGCCGAGTTGCTATATGATCTGGCGGTGATTCGTCTCGCCAACGGCCGCCGTGCCGAATCGCTGGCCGCGCTGACGAAAGCGCTGCGCCTGAATCCAAAGCTGAAACAGCAGGCAGCGAACGACAAGGACCTCACTTCGCTACACGGCGATGCGGCGTTTCAGGAGCTGGTGCGATGAACCCCGCCGACGAACCCGCTCCCGCGCCCGAGTACAGCGAAGACGGCGTCGATCTGTCGCTGATCCGCTGGATGCTCACGCTCACGCCGGCCGAGCGGCTGGAGTTCCTCCAGCGTCGCATCAACGACATCCTGACGATTCGTGAGCTCAATGCTGAAAAGTGATTTGTCCGCTACCCTCGGGGCGCTTGTGAAGGCCGGCGTGGAGTTTGTGCTTGTCGGTGGACTCGCCGCTGTTCTGGACGGTGCGCCCGTGCAAACGTATGATCTGGACATCGTGCATTCCAGATCCACTGACAATATCGCCCGGCTGCTCGCCGTGTTGGAATCACTGGATGCCGTCTTCCGAATTCAGCCGGAGCGCCGGCTCCGACCCACTGCGTCTCACCTCGGTGGCCCGGGTCATCTAAATCTGATCACCCGATTCGGCCCGCTCGACATCCTCGGCACAATCGGCCGCGATCTCGGCTACGACGATTTGCTCCCCCACTCAGTTGAAATGGACATCGGCGGAGGGCAAATCCGTGTGCTCGATCTCGAAACGCTGATCGCCATCAAGGAAGAACTGAACAGCGAGAAAGACCGCGCCGTGTTGCCGATTCTCCGCCGAACGCTCGCGGAGAAGAAGAATCATTCCTCCCACTGACGCAACTGCCTCGAACCCAGCGCGAACCCCGCGACAATCAGGATGGTCGCGATGCCGCCGCCCACCACGCTGGGCACCGCGCCAAACCAGGCCGCCGTCCAGCCCGATTCCGCCGCGCCCACCTGGTTCGAGCAACTGATGAAAATGTTGTTCACCGCCAGCACGCGCCCGCGCACAGCGTCCGGCGTCTTCTTCTGCACCAGCGTCTGCCGCAGCACCACGCTGATGTTGTCCAACCCGCCGACCACCATCATCATCGCCAGCGACAGCCAGAACGAACGCGAAAGTCCGAACGCCACCGTTGCCGCGCCGAAGCCCACCACCGCCCAAAGCAGGGCACGCCCGGCTTTGTGAATCGGCCGCGAGTGCGCCTGCAGGAAGGCCATGAGAATCGCGCCAACCGACGAAGCCGCCCGCAGCCAGCCCAATCCTCGCGGGCCGGTGTGGAGAATGTCCACCGCGAAGATGGGCAGCAGCGCCGTGGCACCGCCGAAGAGTACGGCAAAAAGGTCCAGCGAGATCGCCGCCAGGACAAGCCGATTCCGCCACACGTAGCGAATTCCTTCGAGCAGCGACCGCCGGTCGGTTGGCGCAGCCCGGCCCACCTCCGCGGCGCGATATCGCAAAAACCAGACGCACCCCAGCGACAGCACCGCGCAAACGAGTTGCACCGCATAAACCGTCCCGCTGCCCACCGCGGCGATCAGAATGCCCGCCACCGCCGGACCGCTGATGCTGGAGATCTCATGCGCACTGCTTTGCCAGGCAATCGCATTGCTCAGCGCCCCCGGCGGAACAATCCCGGGCAACATGGCCTGCCGCGCCGGCCCCTGGAAAGCGCGAGCCATCTGCAGCAGAAACAGAGACGAGTAGATGAGCGCGACGGAGCGCGTGCCCAACGCGAGCAGCACGGATGCGGCCAGCAGAAGCGTCTGCGTGACCAGCATCACCCGCCGCCGGTCGTAGCGGTCGGCGAAATGGCCCGCGAAGAGCGCAAACAGGATGAATGGCGTGACCTGCACGAAGCCGACGTTGCCCAGCACGATGGCCGAGCGCGTCTGCAGCCACAAATCCCAGCTCACCGCCACCGACACCATCTGCATACCCACGTTGGCGAGGAAGTTCGCGCTCAGCAGCAGAGGGAAATCGCGCGAGCGGAACGCGGCGTAGGCGTCGTGCCGGTCCGTCACCGGTAGGCCACGAAGAACAACCTGCGAAATGGAAACAGCACGCGCCCGTTCGGCTGGCGCGGGTAAACCGCGATGTATCGCCTGAGCAACATCATCTCGAATCTCGCCCGCTCATCGTCGGAGGAGAGGGCCTCCAGAAACGGGCGCATCCCAGTGCCCCGGAACCACTCCACCAGCGCATCCGGGCCGGCCACTTCGTGATAGTAGATGGTCTCCCAAAGGTCGAGACGCGACGCCAGTGGATGCAGGGTGTCGTAGTAGAACGACGGTGGCTCCTTCGTCAGCGCGGTGCGCGCCTTCTGCATGCGCTCGTCCCACGCCGCGTCGCGCGAGACTTCCAGGATCTCGTGGTGCATGGGCAAATCGTGATGCGCGGGCACCTGCACGGCCAGCGCCCCGCCCGGCGCCACCTGCTCCAGCAGCCGGCGGCACAGCCCGGCGTGATCGGGCAGCCAATGCAGCATGGCGTTGGAGAAAACCAGATCGAAGGGCTGGCTGGTGGTCCATGTGCCGGCGTCGCCCAGAATCCACGTGCCATCGGGGTAGGAGCGCCGCGCGTTCTCGATCATCTGCGGCGAGCTGTCCAGCCCGACCACCTCCGCCTCGGGCCAGCGGGTGCGCACCACCTGCGTGCTGTTTCCCGGCCCGCAGCCCAGATCGATAATCCGCCGCGGGCTGGCCAGAGCGATGCGCTGAACCAGATCGACGCTGGGCCGTGTGCGCTCGTCCGCAAACTGCAGATACTGCTGTGGGTCCCACTGGGGCATGATTCCTGATTCTAGCGTGCGCTCGCGGAGAAGCAGTCCCACAAGCGGACACTGCCCCTCGCTACTCTCGATATCCAGCGGCCTTGAGTCTGGCACCTGACGTGCACCTGGGACAGTATCGTGAACAACCTGTTCCGCGATTTCCAGCTCGCTCTGCGGCTGATGCGCAAGAGTCCGGGCACCACGTTCGTCATCGTGCTTGCACTTGCGCTTGGGATTGGCGTCAACACTTCTGCCTATCTGAACCTTCGTGCGCTGGTACTTCACCCGCTGCCGTTTCCGGATATTGGTCGGGTGGTGACCTTATGGGAAACCGTGCCCACGGCGCATTCCGAACAGGATGCCGTCGCCGCCGCCAACTTCATCGACTGGAAGCAGCAGAGTCGTTCATTCGCGGCGCTGGCCGCCTTCCAGGCCTGGGACGCGAACCTGACCGGCATCGGCGAGCCCGAACGTGTGCAGGCCTACCAGGTCTCGCCGGAGTTTTTCGCGGCGCTGGGCATGAAGCCGCTGCTGGGACGCACATTCCGCAGCGATGAAGCCGAGCCCGGCCACGCGTTCAGTATTGTCCTGAGCAATGGATTCTGGCAGCGGCATCTTGCTTCGGCCCCCGACGCGGTTGGCCGCCAGGTAAAGCTCAACGGACAGACGTACACCATCGCGGGCGTGATGCCGGAGGATTTCGATTTCCCGTTGGCCACCGACGTCTGGTCGCCGCTGGCCATGACGCCGGTTCAGAAGAACGACCGCGCGACGCATAGCCTGGCGGTCGTCGGCCGTCTGAAACCCGATGTCCCCCTGGCTCAGGCGCGCGCCGAACTGGAGACGCTGGCGCGCCGCAATGAAAAGCTGCATCCGGACACCAACGAGGGCCGCACGGCTCTGGTGAAGCCGATTCTCGAAAACATCAACCCGGTTACGGATCGTTTTGTCGCCATGCTGATGGCCACGGCGAGCTTCGTGCTTCTGCTCGCCTGCGTCAACATTGCCAACCTGCAACTGGCGCGGGTCATGAGCCGGCAGAAGGAAATGGCCGTGCGTACGGCGATGGGCGCCAGCCGCCTGCGCATCGTCCGCCAGCTCGTTGTGGAGAACGTGGCGATTGCGCTGGTGGCCGGCGGTCTCGGTCTGGTGCTGGCCCAATGGAACGTGAGCCACATGATGTCCACGGTGCCGCCGGTGGTGCGCAAATGGGTGACCGGCTTCGCCAACATGCGCATTGACGAGCCAGTGATTCTGTTCACGCTGGCCGCTTCGGTGGTCACGGGCATTCTGTGCGCCGTCCCCTCGTTCCTGCAGATCACGCGACGCCGCACCGTGACCGACGTCAATGAGGCGCTCAAGGAGAGTTCGCGCAGCTCCAGCTCCGGTCCGCGCCATAACCGCATGCGCAACACGCTGGCCGCGGCCGAAGTGGCGCTGGCCCTTATACTCATGGTGGCGGCCGGCCTGATGGTACGCACGTTCCAGCGCCTGCTTACCGTCGATCCCGGCTTCAACACGAACAATCTGCTGACAGCGCAGATTGCGTTGCCCAACACCACCTATCGCACGCCGGTTGAGCAGACCGCTTTCTACGATCGCCTGGTGCACAATCTGAAAAACACGCCGGGCGTGAAGGCGGCGGGCGTGTCGTCCAACCCGGGTGATGCCGAGGCCGTTTACATCGAAGGCCGCGCCGACCCACGTCCCGACGAACCGCATCCCGGCATCCACGCCGTCGCGGGCAACTACATCGAGGCGCTCGGCGTCCCCATCCTCTCCGGCCGCCTCATTGGCGAACAGGACCGCAGCGATACTCAGCCGGTGGTTGTTCTCAGCGAGAGCACCGCGCGCCACTACTTTCCGAAAGGGGACGCCCTCGGCCAGCACATCCGCCTGCACAAGAGCGATGCAAAATGGCTCACCGTGGTGGGTGTTGTCGGCGACGTCAAAGACTGGTTCCTGAACACGCCGTTTCGGCGCGTCTACACTTCCTTCGCCCAGAGGCCCTCGCCCGCGGTCGAAGTTTTCGTGCGCACGGAGGGTGCACCGGACGCGATGTCGAGCGCCGTCCGCGCCGCCCTGCGGGATGTGGACGCCAACCAGCCGTTGTTCGATATGAAGAGCTTTCAGCAGTACATCGGTGAGGCGACCTCCGGCGTGCGCGCCTCGGCGGTCAGCATGACCGTGTACGCGATCATCGCACTCGTGCTGGCGGTGACCGGTATCTATGCGTCCATCTCTTACTCGGTGGCGCAGCGGACGCACGAAATCGGCGTGCGCATTGCTCTCGGCGCCGGCAAGGGCGACGTGCTGCGCATGACCCTCATGCAGGGTGTGGCGATTGCCGGCTTCGGCCTGGGAATCGGGGTGCCCGTGGCTTTCGGGCTGATGAAGCTGATGTCCAGCGTGCTTCTCAACGTCGTCTTCATCGAACCGCTCATGTTCCTCGCCCTGACCGCGCTGCTGGCGGCGTCGGCCATGCTGGCGAGCTATTTGCCGGCTCGCCGCGCAGCCGGCATCGATCCGCTGACGGCGCTGCGGGAGGAGTAAATCATCCCTGCCAGCGCCTGATTCTCACCAGATCGGCGAACGACTTCAGCCCGGTGAGCGCGCTGACTTTCGTCCCCTCGACGTTGGCCCAGCGCACCGGCACCTCGACGGCCGCGATTCCCAGACGCCGCGCGATGTACAGATCCTCGACGTCGAAGCTGAACCCGTCCAGCTTCTGGCGCGAGAAGATTTCGCGGGCGGCGCTGGCGCGATACAGCTTGAAGCCGCACTGCGTGTCGCGAAATGGCAGACCGGTCGCGGTCCGCATGACCAGATTGAAAAAACGCCCGGAGAGCTCGCGCAGCGCCGACTGGTGCTTCGACACCAGGGACCGGTCCACGGCGCGCGATCCAATGGCGATGTCTGCCCCGGCGCTGGTGGCGGCGTCATAAAGGCGCGATGCGTCCTCGATCGGCGTGGAGAGGTCGGCGTCGCTGAACAGCACCCATTCGCCGCGCGCCTCCAGCATGCCGTGGCGCACGCTGTAACCCTTCCCGCGATTGCCGGGATTCTCGAGCAGCCGCACGCAGGAATGAGCCGCCCGATAGCGCTCCACCAGCGCCGCGGTCCCGTCGCGCGAGCCGTCGTTGACCACGATCAGTTCGCCGAACTCCAGCGATTGCGCGCCCAGCCATGCGGTGACGCGATCCAGCGTCGCCGGCAATCTCTTCTCTTCGTTGTAGGCGGGGATGACAACCGAGAGCGAAGTCAACAGGCATTATATCGACCCGCCAATTTATAATGCAGTTACGTGTCATTGGAAGACGATCTACTCAGGCAGCGCTACGATCGCATCGCTCGGATCGAGGCGCTGGGATTCGCCGCGTACGGGCAGCGGTTCGACTTCACCCACACCATCTCCGACATCCTGCGCGATTACGGCGCGAAGACCGCGGAAGAACTCGTGCCGATGGGAGAGGCCCCTCGCGTCACCGTGCGCATCGCCGGCCGCGTGCAGACCATTCGGCGCATGGGCAAGGCCGGCTTCGCGCACCTGCTGCAGAACGGAGAAAAGCTCCAGACCTACATCCGCCGCGACGCCGTCGGCGAGCGCGACTTCGCCCTCTGGGAGCTGCTCGACATCGGCGACATCGTCGGTGTGGAGGGCTATCTGTTTCGAACGCGCACGGGCGAGCTGAGCGTCCACGCCGAGCACCTGTATTTCCTGGCGAAGACGCTGCTGAACATGCCCGAAAAGTGGCACGGTCTGGAAGACGTCGAGATGCGCTATCGCCAGCGCTACCTGGATCTGATCGCCAATCCCGATTCACGCAAGGTCTTTGTCGCGCGCGCGAAGACCATCGCGTCGTTCCGCCGGCAACTGGAAGCGCACGGCTACCTCGAAGTGGAAACGCCGATGATGCAGCCGCTATACGGTGGCGCGGCGGCACGGCCTTTCGTCACGCACCACAACACGCTGGATATCGACCTGTACCTGCGCATCGCGCCGGAGCTGTACCTGAAGCGCCTGGTGGTCGGCGGCTTCGAGCGCGTTTACGAGATCAACCGCAACTTCCGCAATGAAGGCATCTCCACGCATCACAACCCCGAGTTCACCATGCTGGAGTTCTATCAGGCCTACACGGACTACCTTGGCATGATGGATTTGTCGGCGGAACTGCTGAAGCAGGCGGCCATCGACGCCACCGGCTCGGCGATGGTCGAGTACGACGGCCAGCAGCTCGATTTCGGGAACATCCGCCGGGCGACGATGCGCGAAATCGTGGGCGATTCGGCGCTGGCGGGCCACGCCCTGGTGGAGAAGTTCGAGAACGAATTCGAGCATACGCTGGTGCAGCCGACCATCGTCTACGACTATCCGGTGGAAGTCTCGCCGCTGTCGAAGAACAAGCCCGGCGATCCCGCGTTTGTCGAGCGCTTCGAAATCTACGCCGCGGGCATGGAAATCGGCAACGCGTTTACCGAGCTCAACGACCCGCAGGAGCAGCGCCGCCGCTTCGAGGCGCAACTGGAACTGCGCGCCAAAGGGGACGAAGAAGCGCACCAGATGGACGAGGACTACATCCGCGCGCTGTGTTATGGAATGCCGCCGGCGGGCGGCGAGGGGCTGGGCATCGACCGCATTGTGATGTTGTTCAGCAACGTGAAATCGATTCGCGACGTAATCCTGTTCCCGTTGCTGCGGCCGGAAGGCGAAATCGGAATCGCCCGCCGCCTGCGCGAACTGGAAAGTGGGGCAGGCTCTCAGCCTGCGGCGGGCTCCCAGCCCGCCTCGAAAAGCTGAATCGATGACCACCGTCCCCAGATTCGAGCTCTTCGTCGCCGGGCGCTATCTGCGAGCCAAACGCAAGCAGGCCGTGATCTCGGTGATCACGGTGATCTCGGTGGCCGGCGTGGCCGCCGGTGTCATGGCCCTGGTAATCGCACTCGCCATCAACAACGGTTTCCGCAACACGCTGCAGCGCAGCCTGCTCGGCGCCACGGCGCATGTCATGATTCTGGAGAAATCGCCGGGGCCGGGCATCGCCAACTGGCGCGAGCTCGACCCGCAACTCCTGCGCATTCCGCACGTGATGAACGCCTCGCCCAGCCTTTACGGCATCGTGCTGGCATCTGGGCCCATGCAGTCCTCGCAGGCCGTTCTGAAGGGCATCCCGCTCGACGCCGCGCCGGACATGCTGCGCCATCTGAAGGAAGGCTCTTTCGATGAGCTGAAGGCCGGCGACGGCTCGCCCGGCATCATCATCGGCTCACGGCTGGCGCAATCGACGGGCATGCTGCTCCACAGCGTGATCAACATCATGAGCCCGCGCGGCGAATTGACGCCGTTCGGCCCGCAGTACACGCACTATCGGTTCCGCGTTGTCGGCATTTTCGAGAGCGGCTTCTCCGACGTCGACTCGCAGTACGGCTTTGTGCCTCTCGAAGCGGCAGAGCGTGTTTTCGATGCCGACACAGTGAACGCAATCGAGCTCCACCTCGACGATATCTACGCCGCGCCTCAGGTCGCCGAGGCAGCCGACAGGATCGTCGGAACGAAACTAACCGCCACCACCTGGATGGAGCAGCTTCACGGCATTCTGAACGCGCTGCGCATGGAGAAGCTGGTGACGGCCGTCACCATCGGACTCATCATCATGATCGGCGCGCTGAATATTCTGATCACCCTGACCATGATGGTGATGGAAAAAACCCGCGACATTGCCGTGCTGATGTCCATGGGCGCGCGGCGCGCGCAAATCCGGCGCGTGTTCATGCTGCAGGGGGTGCTGATCGGCGCGGTGGGGACGGCCATCGGGCTGATTTCCGGTTACGCGCTTTCATTTCTGGCCGATCACTACCGCTGGCTGCGCCTTGATGCCGATGTCTACGCGCTCAGCTACGTGCCCTTCGCACCGCGTCCGCTGGACGGGATCTGGATCGCCGCCGCGGCCCTGCTCATCAGCTTCGCGGCAACGATTTACCCAGCAACGTCGGCCACCCGCGT
>Ga0326728_10011989_pt1 | contig 19523 bp, 24 predicted proteins | sample MB3enrmetagenome_FD_207602 | JGI IMG/M metagenome (GOLD analysis project Ga0326728, IMG submission 207602) | Lab enriched peat soil microbial communities from McLean, Ithaca, NY, United States - MB31MN | ecosystem: Environmental > Terrestrial > Soil > Wetlands > Peat | place: USA: New York... | reverse complement strand
TGCTTGAGCGCGAGCTAAGCCGTTGACTCTGTCGGTGTTGATGTAGCCTGGCATTACTCCGTTTGCGGTAACTCCGCTTTGACCGAACTCTGTAGCCAACGACTTTACCAGTCCAGCAACGCCGATCCGTACTGTGTTGGAGAGCAGTAGATTTGGTATCGGCTCTTTCAGGCTGACTGATGTAAGATAGATCAGTCGTCCTCGTCTTTTTCGAAGCATGGTTGGTAGAGTTGCCTTAGTGAACCAGATCGGGCTTAGCAATAACATACGTACGGCATGGTCCCAGTCCGAATCATTCAGATCCATAATTGATCCGCTTCTGGGAGGACCTGCATTATGCACGAGCACGTCAAGATCATTAAAACCGGCCAACGTTTGTCTGACTATCTTTAGAGCATCTTTTTTCACGCTAACGTCTGCATTTATCGCAAGAACTTCGGCTCCACTCTCTTCTATAATGACCTTCTTTGCTGCCTCCAGGTTGGCTCTATTTCTAGAGCAGATGACCATCTTCGCCCCATGTGACGCGCATACTCGGGCAACGCCGAGTCCAATGCCTTTGCTAGACGCTGTGACTAGAACCACTTTACCTTTGAGAGAGAGACTCACACCTCGATCCTACTCAGTTCTAGCTATATAATTGTCATTGATTCTCGCTTGAAACCGACGTAACGATTTAGAAATTCGTTTACGCGCTCCAAGAATCCAGAAAATGCTTTAAGCGTTCACAAATCTTCTCGTTCTAGAATCGCTTTGAAGTTCTGGACAGACAAAGAATCCGACTGGCGAGAAGTAATGCCTGGAGTAATGCGGCGCATCCTCTCGTGGGATAAGGACGGGATGCTTGTCCTATACAAGATTAGAGCGAATACTGTCGTAGCAAAACATAGCCACACAAACGCACAACATGGACTCGTTATCAAAGGAGGAGGTACATTCGAATTCTCCTCAGGAAAGAAACATGAAATTAGTCAGAACGAAGCCTACTATGTGCCACCAAACGAAGAACACAAGTTACTCACTGGACCTGAAGAAGAGAACATTTTCCTAGACGTCTTCCTTCCTCCACGTGAAGACTTCAGGAAAGAATCAAGGCAATCAGACCAATAGCCACAGTTCAAATTTGGCCTCCCGCACCAGCATACCCCCCCCCCCCCAAAAAAAACCAAAAATGCGCCTATGGTGCGCGCACACGCGAAAAATGAATCTCTAAAACCACGGAACATTTCGTAACAGGAATTTGTTTAGAAGCAAAAGTTAACACTCTTACTAACCTGCGGATAGGTCATGTTCAAGGCTCACTGGACAAGTAAGGAGTTTCTTCAACCTGCGTCAATTTGTCTTGCGAGGACAAAAGACGCGCATTTGAAAGGTACAATTGGGGAGCTCGTCGCGTGGAAGTATCTCCGTCGATATTGTCACGTGTGGTCAGTCGTCGCTCAGTGGCCTGTGAATATTCTACTAGGCGATGCATTACGCTCACAGTACCTCAAGACCCGTCAAGTCCGATACTTGAAACATCATGTCCTCCGGGGAACATACAGATGGGATTTCTTGGCCATAAGAAGTGCTGAATTCTTTTCAGGGAACGTACAAACCCGTTACCTGGTAGAGATCAAGACTGGCGTCATGCGCAAACAGAAGCACGGCTTGAGAACGTTTACTCCGACACTCCCAAAACGTAGTGATTATTCTAAGATGATCGCAGAAGCTAGATCCTTTGGGTTCACCCCCATCCTGATAAAGGTAGGAATCGGAGAGCGGTGGACATTCCACGTATCATGTAGGGAACTTCTCTAATCGTTTGTACCGCGCCGACATGCGTTATCGTCGTTCAGATTTTCGTGTGTGTGGTACTAGTGGTGTGCCCCCCAAAGAAAAATAATTAATCAAACGAACCACCACATTGGGAAAAGCCTTTTTGCTAGATCCAATAATGTCTCTGTAGGAATCGGGTACATGGAACCAAAAGATCTACTGAGTCTGTATCAGAAGTATTTAGCTGATGATCCAAACTTGGCAGTAATAATGAAGCAACTCGGCATCGATCAAGAGGAATATCTCAAGTCGATGCAAATAATCCAGTCATCTATGCTGGTGTCCAATAAGCCATTATCTAACTCCACGGTGGGTTAGTAATCTGTTGGCGCGACTTGTCACTTTTTCAAAAGATTCTGCATGAAAAGCCTGGAGACAAAGATCAGCTCCAAAAGAACCTGCTTCTAAAAATCCAGCAAAAATCGGGTCGCACGACCTTTTCCTACATAGCTAGCTTCAAGAATTATCCGCATAATATGATCAATCAGGATGATAAGTCGAAAGTTGTCATGCTGATAGATTCGATCTCTAAGGAAGCCAAAGAACTAGACTTCATCATACACAGCCCAGGCGGTTTTCCGGAATCAGTAGAAATGATCGTGAAATTGCTACGCCCCCGTTTTGCAAATATCCGATTCATCGTACCACATTCAGCGAAGAGCGCCGCTACGATGCTTTCCCTCAGCGGAAACAAGATCTTGATGAATAAAGGAGCAGAACTTGGACCTATAGATCCTCAGGTCGAAGGGCCAACATCAGGACCCGCTCAATCGATAATAGATGGTTTCAACGAGATTAAGAAGACTGTTGAACTTGAGAAGAAACTCAACGGAGCTTACGTTCCCCTATTGAGTAAGCTGGATGTCGCTACCATCAAGAGATGTGAGGCGGCCCAGAAGTATGGGAAAGAACTGGTGAAGAACTGGTTGCAGGGGTACATGTTCAACGGAGATCCTCAGGCGAGTACAAAGGCCGCAAAAATTACCGACTATTTTTCGAATCATAATTTGCACCTGACTCACGGAAAGCCAATCTTTCGCGACGAGGTTAGAGCGCAAGATGTGTTAGTCGAAGACACAGAGGCCGTTGATCAAGAGCTTGCTAATCTGATCTGGGAATACTACTTCCGATTCGAAATAATCTTTGCATCAAACCTCGTAGTAGCGAAGATCTTTCAAAGTGAAAAAGAGTTAATGGTGTCCAACGCGCCAACAGTTCAAATTCAAAATCCAATTCAGATACCGTCACCTCCGCAGATACCTCAACCAGCTCAACCTCAGAAACCTAGCTCATGAAGCGCCATCGTTCGTTTGAACTTTTTGTGTGGATAATGATGGGAAGTCTGGGCAGGTCACGTAGTATCATATGAAAGTCACACGCGTAGTCACCAACGTAAGCTGTAAGATCTAGACTGATACGCGCAACCACCAAAATTTAACTCAGGACAATATGCGTTTGCTAAGCTTCTTGAGCTTGACGTGAGACCAGGTCACTCCGTCTCTACAAAACAAGTTCTCCATTGCGAGTTTTCTAGTCCGTAAATGCGGGTATCGAGGAAGGAGATGGAAGTGAAGATGCTCAGTAGTCTGTTTTTCCGACGATTCGATTTCATCTGGCTGCCAATGCTCGCACATCGTCATGACATACACTTTGCCCTCCTTGCCAGTTAGTTTCTTCTTGAGTAACTTGCTGGTTTCTATGATGCCGCGAAACAGAATCTTTGCATGTTTTGAATTAGAGTTAAGCTCTGTAACGTCGTCAAGTTGTTTAGTTGAGATGACGAGTGTGTGACCCGGAACCTTCGGGTTGCTGTCAAGTATAGCAATGTAGTCGGGTGTCATCTTTAGGATGCGATAGCCTTCTTTCTCCTTGAGATCTTGATCCTCGATCAAGTCGCAGAAGAGACAATTTGTGTGGGTCAGTTTTCTGTGGCTGATTGTCGGAGATGATTCCTTCATGCATTGATTTGCTGTTTGTGATCTTGATCACCATTTCGGTGTGTGAGCAGCACAACAGGGACCATAGCGCATAGTTTTACTGACTTTATCGGTCGAATCGCAGGTATGCTACCGTTCCCACACCCACGTTACTCGAAGTGTAGAAAGCTCTCAAACTATTGTTATTACCCGGAATAAAGTCGATCTGCATGAACATTTGTCTGTATTCTGCATGACTCTGCCGATATTGGGCAACAGATGTTAGCTGGGTTTCTAAGCTCACTTAGGTAGCTGTTCCAAAGTAATCATCGAATGTGACTACGCGAAGTCTGCCTCCGACGAATGTACAACTCGAGAGGTATACAGAGGCAGGCTATCGCGCCCATTACGACTCCTAGGTAGAACATTGGGCCAAACCCCGCGGGCTCCGGACCAGAAATTATTAGATCAATTGGGCCTGTCGACGTGAATGTGGTGGCTGATCCACTTATATCCGTATACGAAATAGTTGAGGTGTTGATCGTAGTTGTCGTCGTAGTCGAATATACCAGGGCTTGGAACAATTGACTCGACGTATACGTTGAAGTTTGAGTTGAGTACGTCACGGAAGTTGTCGTGAAATTTGATGGATTATGGAACGTACTATTGACGGGATAGTTCACCGCTACTGTAATTGTTGAGCTTTGAAAAGTGGCTATCGAGAAATTCCACTTTGGCAGATAGGTAACGGTGAATGATGGATAGTCAGCTTCGAAGTTGACAAATACGGGATCATGATTTTGACTGTAGAAAACAACGTCATAAAAACCACTTGTTGGTATCTGAATGATGCCGTCAAAATTAGAAACTGATGTTCGCTCGATAAGAGAAGAAGATGGAGGGGAGACGCAGTAGGTCGAGTTTCCCGTCGACCACTTCGAAGCCTGATCAGTGGAGAGTATGAAGAAGTCAATCGGACCATTCGAAGTGAATGCAACATGAATTGTCGTGGTGACATTCCAGGGGTTCCACATTCCAGGGGATGCGCCGACTGGCATACTATGCCAGACAAGCTGGTAGTTGCTGCAAGGAGAAGGACTACCTTGGCTGCCCGGTATTCGAAAATTGTAACTTATGAACGGATAAATCGTCTGCGACGTTGCCGTAGTACTCGAGGCATAAATCATCGCTTGGGTAATAGTGAAACCTGTAGTTCCTGTACTAAACATCGGCCCGAAACTAAAGTTGTATCCCTGAAATATGAAACCTCCTCCGAGAATAGTAAGAACCAAAATTACAACTATCATCATCGGATTTATTCTCGGCACGCGCTGCTGTTCAACTGCCACGATCGGCGTACCCTGAGACTCACGATTTTTAACATCCAACCAGTTGCGATATGCAAGATATGTGAACGGAATGATGATAGCGGCATGAATGGGAACGAACAATAATCCATAGATCACAAATTGTTGAACCACGTTGAGACCATACAACTGGAGCATAGAGAGAACTACAGATAGCATCAGGCAAAAAAACGCAGAATAGCGCTGATGCATCCTGTGACCTAACAGAAGCACACCAAGTAGAATTAAGGCAATGATCGCATCAAGAGTTGATAATGACATATTCAAGAACAGTAAGGCAGAAGGCATCTCCAACAATGGTCTCGGTACCAATATGAGGCCCCACCAATCAAAAACCCCGTAATGGTAATCTGGAAGAACCAAATACAGCGCAAGTAGGCAGAGCATCCATTTTCTCAGGTTCATTCACTTCACCCAACTATCGCAAACTCATGTGTTTTGTGTGAGTACGATCAATCTCGGCCGTCCTCTCAAGGAGAATGGCTGAACTGACTATGTAATTCAGCCTTTGCATTATCTTTCTAGAGACTGATAGCTAAATCGCTTGTGCTACCAATTTGGTGTGATAAATTGTGTGCCGGAAACTGGCTTAGAGCAAACACGGATTGTGACACCAATAAGGGACACCACTTGCTTCAAGGAAAAGGAAGATTCATCAACAGACCCACCAAGACCGGAAAACGGGTATACGACAAATTCTTCGTTTACATTCCAACCGAAATAGCTCGAGACGGACTTTTCCCGTTCCACGACGGCGACGAAATCTCCATTCGTGTAGATGGTAAACAGAAAAGAGTCATCATAGAAAAATCAGCTTAACCAGTCCAAGATTATGAAAGCTGCCAGCAAAAGTTAGATCAGGCCTCTTTGTTCTAGTTTCTTCTTGTATTTGTAGAATGTTCCTCTTGAAACGCCACTCGATTCAATTAACTCCTGATCTGTTCCTTTCGGGTTTTTCCTAATTACTGATAAGATCAGTTTCTCCGGTCCCAATTCGCGCATGCTATTCAGGAACAACGGATGAATGAGATCGTACAGGTGTAGGTCTGATTCGGTTACTTTTTTTCGTCCGTTTAGGAGGGCGTTTGCGCGCATGAACGTTTTCACATAATCTTGGGCTCTGACCGAGCTTTGCACTTCATAATTATCCAACTCAAGCGCATATTCAACTATCTTACTTTCGATTTCCTTGGAATGTGGAAATTGAACGTGAATCTTTTCGCGATCCTCGATTTTGTCAGGTAACGGCAATTTCAGATCAGGTTTCTTGTCCGCGCTTTGGGTAGCTCTGAATTCGAGTATTTCACGTTTCAATTCAGGCGTGACGTTATGCTTGAACGCGGGCACTCTGTCAAGAAATGTTGCAGACATAAGTTCCTCTCTAAATTTGTCAAGCTGTTCTGACGCCAATCCGAACAGTACAATTGTTCTTACGTTTACAATTGCGTTCCTATCTCGAGCGTAACCTCCCTCGAGAAGTTTCGTCCAAAAATTCACTAACTGCTGACGTTGCTTCGTTGACATACCCTCGAAAGTTACGATCAGATCGTCCAAGACGAGTATCTTGTTATGAAAATAGTCTCGAGGTTTGGTCACGAGTTCGCTTTCGAAAATTTTTGGCGGCAAAACAACGAAATGTTCTTGGTTGCTGGCTGCTAAGGTACGTTCTAAGAGTTCGGTTTTACCGGAACCTCGAGGCGCGACGACTAAGCAACTGTTGAGCTTCCTGGTTTCAGGCAGTTTCAGGTTTATGGACATGGAGTTGACGATTGGAATAATTGCAGGTAGAAACCAACCTTTAAGCCGCAATTCTACTCTTGACGTAAGTTGTAGAGTTCGACTGCAATCTACTAGGAATTGTTTCTGGGCTGGTCGAGAAATCGTTGCGAGAGACGGTTTTCCTGCCTGTCTAAAAGTATACGATAACTGACACAGATGGTGTAGTTTAGGTATAGTGTTAGATAGAGTATACTTTTGTACTCTCCCTTTGACGGTCAGATTTCATCATGCTCTGTCCAGTGACGCTAAACCGAGACGGTAAGTTGGATTTTCGTAGATTGTTCTCAGTTGTCGATCTGGTTCTTCGAATAATCGATTCCAGTTCACACCCGCCCTGAGTCTGGCGCGGTTTATGCTGAATCGTTCTCGGTCGTCGCCGAGATAGAGTTGGAGTTTAAGCAGTAGAAGATCGTTGACGGCTGGTGTGATTTTGATGTAGAGGTGGAAACCTTTACTTTTGCTTAGGCAATATTTCATCCAGAGTACTGTTAACCCGTAGGATTTGAGAATCGGTATGGCAACTCGATGAATATATTCTGTAAGCCAGTTCGGTGAAATCAAGCAATCCCAGTCCAGCATTAGAGTGTCGTGTTTGTATAGCATGGTCAGTACTCTCCGTTGTCTTCGCCTTCGGCTTGTTCTTCGTCATCGAATTCTCCCTCATCTAATTCTTCGTCATCCTCGCCTTTTTCATCTCTGTATTCGGAATCTGTTTCGTTGGTTTCATCGTATGTGTCCTCCGAGCCATAGGCTTCGTCGGCTTCGTTCTCACCCTCGGGGTCTGGATCGTATCTAAAGAAGCGCAAACGCTCGGTGCCTAACCTTCGTGCGTAGTGTTGCCTTCCCTTGAGTACAACTTCCGTAAGTTCGACAAAGATGAATGGGCTCTTTGCTAATGCCTGTTGTTCGGATTGAAATCTGCCAATAATTTGTTCAGCTTCGACGCGCATTCCGTAGAGGCGGCGAATGGTTCGTTGAAAATGTGGAATAGCGAATTCTCGAAGCCGTTCGCGTAGACTGTGAATGTTTCCTGTCGCGGCGAGCGTGTAATTTCCTTCAAGTTGCCACGCATATTTGCCTTCAGCGTATCCGTTCATGGAGAGCGTTAGATCCAGAAGCCAAATCGGAGCCAAGGTCAATCAGTGTCCTGAAAAAAAGAAAAGAGACCGTTGTCTATTCGACAACGGGTTGAATGTGGCGTTTGTCTTGGTCGAAGGTTATCTCGATCTTCTTGTCGATCCAATGTTCCGGATCGTCCCCGAAGCATTTCACTAATCTGCCGAGGTTTGTGTTGTCTGATGTTTCAGGTTTGTAGGTTACGAATAGCGATCGTTCTTCGCCTTTGCTGTTTGTTGTGATTAGGGTTATTGTTACTCCGTACTTGAGTTCCTTTGGTTGTCGATATTGCTTTATCGTGTATTCGCCGGGTTCGTTTACTTGTTCTGGGAAATGCGCTACGTTCACTTGAAGTTTAGTCATTAGATGTCCCACCTCCGTCTGCTTTTATTCCCAGTGCTTTCTTCTGGGATTCGGATAGGTAGTTCATTGCCGCCAAGGCTTGTAGGAGAAGTACTCGGACCGTGTCTGATCTTGTCGGGTCGTTTCTCTTCCTACTGACTTCGTCTACAAGTGTTAGCAGCGATTCGGGTAGGCTAAGGGTTGTTGGTTTATTCATACGTCGTCGAGTAACTAGAGTTAGGAAGTCTTATATTCTCATATTTTCAGTATATCCACTATTCTGATAAATGAGGTTCGATCTGTTGCGCCGTTTGACTCTCGAGGAAGCGAAGTCGCTAGCAAGCGTCTTTGGTGAGTTGGACGATGTTGAGTCGGGCATATTACTTGTGTTCAACAAGGCGAGGAACAAACACGTGGCTTACCTGGAATCGCAAAAATTTCCAAAAAAACTCCGCGTTCCGATGGCTTCACTGTATCGAAAGGTCGACAAACTCTGCAGCCTCTATTTTCTTGAGGTTGTTAAACAGGAGAAGTTCGTCAGGGGAAACCTGCGTGCAACGGTGAACTATTATCAACGAACGCTGAAAGGGCTGCTTGCAGCATACATCTATGGTTATGCACGTCTTCTGCGCACCAAACCAGCGGATGATATTGAAGAACTGGAAATCAAGAGTGCGATAGAGGCTATTGAGGCAAGCCAAATCGGAGATCTCTTCACTGCTTTCTTGAGGTGGCATAAGAATCGAGGTAATGATCTGAGTCGCATCAAATTTGAAATGAAAGACCTGGTTCTCGACTGCATTCGCTACTTTCTAGATAACCCAGAACAATTGTCCGAAGCCTACATCGCGCAAGGAATCAAGAAGCTGGAAGAATTAGGAGTAAACGTTCCCAAAGTTCCACCAGCCGAAATCCGCAGGAATCTCATCTTCATGTCGAAGGCACTCGACGAGATAACAAACACTCTCTATGCATCCGTACGGAAGAAATGGGAAGCCAAGGAGGATACTGTCGAATGAATCCTCTGCATCTCTCCGGTTATGGTGTTAAAATCCGAGTTCGAAAACTGAAGTCACGTTCCGAGCTTGAGATCAGAGACGGTCGCGATGGCTTTACGAAACCGTATATTACCTCATGCTATCGGCCTCGCAAATTTCCATATAGCAGTCTAGTGATCGATGGTCACAGCGGATACATATCGTTACAAGCCTTTCACTGGCTCTCACGGAACAAACTTCCAGTTTTCATCATGAATTTCGATGGCACCATGATTTCAAGCGTTTTGCCGCCGATGCCGATCAAAGCTGATTTGCGTGCTGCCCAGTTTGAAGCATGCGCTAATCCACGAATGAAGCTCACAATTGCGAAAGCACTCGTTGAAGCGAAGATCACTAGGAGCATCCAAGTTCTCGAGTGGTTGGCTGAGCGTTATGACCTCTCGAGAGAAGTTCTGTTGATGAAACGTGAAGCGATGAGTCTCAGTCGAGCGCGTACAATTATAGCCGTTCGATCTGCAGAAGGTCGGATTGCGGTCAAGTATTGGTCGGCTTACGGCAAGGTTCTCCCTGAACAATTGGATTTCCAAGGGCGTGGAACTACAAGTCGTGCTTCTAACGCAAGTGACCCAGTTAATGCTGCGTTGAATTATGGCTATGGATTTCTCGAAGGAGAATGCCGCCGAGCCATTAATGCAGTTGGCTTGGAACCGTCTGTTGGATTCTTGCATGACTTCAGCGACTATCAAACAAAACAATCGTTAGTGTATGATTTGCAGGAACCATTTCGTTGGCTGATCGATCTCACTGTAATGCAAGCATTCGAGTCGGGGAGTTTGGATGTCCCTAACTTCTTCTTTACTGGTGATGATTACCGCTACCGGTTCGATGCTGAAGCTAAGACACGATTCCTAGATCTTCTGCGCGAACAATTCAATTCAGGTGTGAAATACAATGGACGTGTTTTGAAGTGGGATACAGTAATCGAACAAAAAGCAACAGAGCTGAGCCGATTTCTTAGCGGCAAATCTCGAGACTTGAATTTCATTGAACCTTCCCCTATTCTTGAGAGGTCGGATAATCTCGAGGTTCGGAAGACGATTCTTTCCTTAACGCAGAAAGAGGCAGGCGACTTGGGTATTGGGAAGAGTACGCTTCATTATTTGCGTCGAAACGCGAAAGCAAGTGAACCGTTTGCTGTGTACGGAAAGGTGAGGAACAAGTTGCGGGTTCCTGCTTAGAGGCGCATGCGAATGAGATTTTCGTATTGTCTACTTTTTCTGCTGATGGGTATTCTCTTGACGACAACAGTTACGGCCACAGTGAAAGGGCAGACTCAGACCACGTATTCATTGCACGTGGGTGCTTGGGGGGATAATGATTCAGTTGGAAACAATGGAGTTCAAGTGGATATTCGGACGCATATCGAAGACGTGGTGCAACCCACTGTTACGTACTCGTTTTGGGTTGGCAGTATTCTGATTAATGGTGCATTCATTCAGTTTGGTTACGAACTGGTTCTTCCGGACAATCGTTACTGTCTCTATGGAGAGCGAACAGTCTCTGAATCTGGAGGGGGATCGTTCAATTCAAGTTGTTTTGCTTCATTAGATTATGTTGGATCTGGCGATGCTCGATGGTTTTGGCAATACTGGCCGAGCGGTGCTGGGCAGGCGTTCTATTTTGCGCTAGGTCCGGCATACTCAGCTGGACCAGATGGTTCGTGGCACACTTACCAAATAGTTCCCAATGAGGCTAATGGTTGGAATTTCGTGCTCGACGGTAAGATGGTCCAGAACTTTAACGATTATCCGCCTACGACATCAAAGGATGCAGTCTTTATGGTGGCTGAAGAAGTGACCGACGCGACCTCTAGCGGAAATTTAGGTCCAGTAGAATTCCGCAACCTCGAATACTCGAAAAACGGCAGTTGGCAACCGGTCAGGTCGCTCAAAGCTGTCTCGGATTGTGTGCCATCGAATCGTGGAGTGTATGAACTTGGAGCATATTGCGGCATAAGCAATCCTTACGGGGTTAGATTGAATGGACCTAACGACATTATTGCTGGTGCAGATCAAACTCAGGTGTTAGGCGGGACTATGCTCTGGGGTAATCCGTCATTTACATTGCAGGTTCCAAACCAAGTGGAAGTTACGCTTGATGGGGTCCTTCAGGAACCCGGCACAGTTCAGTTGGCCTTACCTATTGGGGTTCATTATGTTACTGTTCCAAACCTTGTGCAGGTTAATAATGGAACGAGACTCATATTTGTCGACTGGACTATCGGCGTTCAAACCATTTTTGGTCCTAACATTACGATTAACTTGCATTCAGACTACAAGGCTGAGGCCATTTATGTTACGCAATACGAGCTGACTCTCGCAGCTTCCCCGTATTCACCAGAATCAGAAGGTTGGTACGATAGTGGCTCAATAGGGAATTATTCTATCAGGAATCAGTTTCTACCAATAATATTCGTAGGATGGTTTGATGAGTCAGGAAATCTGATTACCACTGCCACTTCCGGAACGATCTCGATGGATGCCCCTCATACTGTTGTGCCAGAGTGGCGAGTCAATTACGCCCTAATTGCGGCTTATGCAGTGTTAGTGATCGCAATCGCTTCTGTTGGAGTCTTTTGGCGACGTTCTCGGAGGAAGTCAAGTAAGCGACATCACGGGTGGCTGTTGTCGCCGTTAGAGCATGATCGGTGAGCTTGATGGTACAATTATTCCTTAGTTCTCTCGGGAGGTATGGAGGTGAAGTGAGATGCTTCATGCATTCAGAACGTTAGCCCTGCTGTATGGAGTGTTCATGCTGTATTTGGTTCTGAACGTTATCCAGATGATTCTAAGATGACCACTTTGAGGATGGTTCTGCTACTCACACCCTTAATCGTGCTATCTGTTCTAACAAATGTCTCTTCGCTTCCAATTGTAACCTTGAATTATTATCAGGCTAACAGCATAACAATTGCAAGCATCGCATACGGTGGCGCGAACTACATGCCAGGACGGGAATACCTGTATGACGGATTCCTGTTCACACCAATACCGGACCACACTAGACTTGTGAAAGTTACGAATGAAGCCACTCAACAATCAATCTGGTTATCTCCCTTCGTGGAAGGTTGGCCTAGCTGGTACGTTAATGGCGTCTACAACGTAGACGGCTGGATGACCCTCGCCGACATCATCACGATTGCAGCAGCATACACGACATGACGGGATAGAGATCAGCAGATCCCCTCTGTCGGTGTCAAAAAGGCGGTGACCGCCGAGTTGAACAACAATTCTGTGGTTCGAACGTCGTTTCAGTATTTTTTTTGGGGGGGGGGCGCACCAGCATACCCACACACACAAATCGACGGACGACGGACGGCGGCTCACGAAATATTATCTTTCATTGAAACAAAAAACTCCAACTACACGAAAAACTTCTCCTAACTCGAGGCTGTCTGAGAATTCCGTTTATGTTCATAATTTCTTGAAATTATGTTCATAACTTCATCAGATTCAAGCACAACCGGAGGTTAAGCGCTATGGGCTGTCTCTGCCGAATTTCCTGACAGGGCACTTACCAGTAAATTGGCGCCAGGGGTGGGATTTCAGCACCAGTTTACCGGTACACGGTTTCCATCTAGATTGATCAGACCAGAAAGCTTGCGCTCGAGTGGTCTGACCGAAATGAGAGATGTGCCGTGCCTGGGTTTGCTTAGACTGTGATCGTAGATATGCAGAGAACGAAGTGACGTGACAATCAACAGCCGACCTCAAAATTATTACATATTACCAGACAACATCTATCGCGGGGCATCAGGGATTATGAAGACGTGGTTCATTACCGGAACTTCGCGCGGTTTTGGTCGCGAGTGGACGAAAGCAGCGCTTGGACGCGGCGATAAGGTTGCGGCAACGGCGCGTAATACTGACTCTATTAGAGATTTAGTGAATGAATACGGCGACAGCATCTTGCCACTGAGGCTTGATGTAACTGATCGTGATGCAGACTTCGCTGCCGTCAAGCAGGCGCACGAACATTTCGGTCGACTTGACGTGATTGTCAATAATGCCGGCTATGGTCTCTTCGGAGCAATTGAAGAAGTTAGCGAAGCGGAGGCGCGCGCTCAGATTGAGACCAATTTCTTCGGTGCCTTGTGGGTGACGCAGGCAGCACTACCGTACCTACGCGAACAAGGTAGCGGGCATATCCTTCAAGTCTCAAGCATTGGCGGCATCGCTGCCTTTGCGTCCGGGGTAGGCCTATACCACGCTTCGAAATGGGCACTGGAAGGCTTTAGCGACGCGCTCAGCCAAGAAGTCAGCCAGTTCGGCATCAAAGTTACAATTATCGAACCGGGAGGCTTCAACACTGACTGGGCCGGCAGCTCCTCGGTCCACTCTAAAGAAAATCCATTGTACACTAGCATCCACGGGTTTCGACCAACCCCAGCCAACAAGCGCGGCGACCCCAAAGCTAGCGCGAAGGCTATTTTGCAAGTTGTTGACGCTGAAAATCCGCCACTGCGCCTGTTGCTCGGCAACTTCGCATGCGACTGCGTGAAAGAACTCTATCCGAAACGATTAGCAACGTGGGCAGAATGGGAAACCGTATCCCGCGCAGCCGACGGCAACTAATCACGCATCGGCAGAAGGAGACCACGGAAAACAAAAAAAGAGGAGGCTGGAAGGGATCATAAGTCCAGCTTCCAGAAACCTTCATCGTTCACTACAACATCCACTTGCATGCCGATCTTTGGGAATTGCTGGTATCGTTTCTTGAACATGGCAAGGTTACTTTTTTCTGAGATCTCCTTGGAGGTAGGTTTGTTCATTGTGCCGATCCGTCCTTCCCAATCATCAATTTCTCCTTCAATAACGATTAGCGCTTTCTGAGGATCCTTCAGACAGTTCATAAGCAATCGATATGGTCGTCGGTCTTTTCATTTTTCTTTGGGGGGGGGGTGAGTCTACTGGTGCGCACACCCCCAGTTGAAGAAGTAGTGCTTAGGAGAAGAGCGGAGTTAATCCATACTCTTTTGCTTGACAAGATCATTTACGAGAAGTTTCAATAAAATGTGGAGAGGATAGACGGTTCGTGGGTTTTGTGGGCTAGAGTGTTGTTCTACCCGTGGCGGTGGTGCCAGCGGTTGTAGCTGTTGCCATAGTAGCCATTGCCATAGCCGTACCCATAGTAATTGTTGTTGTAGTAGTTGTTGCTGTAGCTTGGAGAATAGCAACTGTTGCCACTGTAGTAGTATCCGTTCTGGTAGTATCCATTCTGGCAGTTGCTGTAAGGATTGTACGGACTGTTGTAGGGGTTGTTGTTGCTTGGATAATAGCAACTGGTGCCTGTGTCGTAATCATTCTGACAGTAAGGATTGCTGTAGCTCGAGTAGCAACTTCCACCGATGTACGAATAGCCTGGTGGGCAAGGAGTGTATTGCGCAAAGACTGGACTGCTGCTTGCTGCGGCTATCGCTACGGCAAGAAAGACAGCCAATCCGAGTATTGTTGCATCACGTGTCTTCAAACCTTCACATATCCCTCCTTCGGCACTACACACTGTAGTTGCCGTACTAGAAACTACGCCATGTAGTTACCTATAATTGCATCGGACGAGATTTTCATTTTCGATGTTTCAAACTACGCGTAGCTCGAGTCCGTAACCCTATGGGGCGGCTTCGGTAACGGCTGTTGCCGCGTTGATAGTTCCCTCATATCTCATCCATGCGTATCAAGCACGGTTACTGCTTCGTCGGAAATCGTAATTTGAACTGTTGTTCGGTTTCTTTTTTGGAGGGGTCTGGTGGTGCGCGCGCACACACACTAAGGCATAACCCTAGCACTCAACGGAACAATCTGCGTCACTTCATTTCCTACTCTATTATGTGATAAGTCAGGTTTCTTGTAAAATTGACTTTCTAGGTCATTCCGAGAGAGATGATTGCGTGTGGCATTCATCAGTACATGGGGTTCTCTCTGTGGAATAGTTAACAGAAACCTGAAACAAAACCGCCAATATTATTCGGTTATCGACTACGTTACGTTAAGACTCGATAATTCATCCCCTGACTAGCGTTTTACGAGTTCCATGCGTAGGTTACAGCGTCTGCTCGTGCTCACGTTACTGTTAGCTGGGGTTTTTCCACTCGCCGTCACGCAGGGGGGTGATCAAGCGGCAGCTCTAGCGGTTGAGGCATCATTCAGCACATCAACTACGACCTCAACGAATGTAAGAACAATTACGCGAGGAACAACCTCTTACCTTACCCAAACAAGGACCCTGACGCGTACGACTACGGCTGCAACCACAACCAGCTACATTGATCGTACCAAGACGACGACAGCATTCTCAACCAACGATATTTCTCGCACCGGGACGACCACCGCGACAACCACTGCAACAACCACAACAAGCTACGTCCACCTCACCGGAACGACAACAACGACCTCCCAAGCAACTGCAACCAACTACGTCACCAACACGCAGACAATAACAGCATCAACCACCGCGGCAACCACAACAACGGCTCAAGCAACCTCAACCGCGCACCTCACCAACACTCAGACAACGACAGCAACAGCTACAACAGCAACCACAACTACAGCCCAAGCAACCTCAACGACCCATCTCACTCAAACCCAGACAACAACAGCTTCGACAACGACGGCGACCACAACAACGCAGCCTATCACATCTACCCAGACAGCAACAACCACTACGACACAGCCTATCACGTCTTCAACGACTACAACAACGACTGTGAACTCAACTCAGACGTTAACTTCAACATCAGTAATTGCAACCTCGACAACTACAACAGCATCAACTATACCCACGACTGCAACCGGGTTAATTATTCCACTTTTCATCTATCCTACTACGGTCTCAACTTGGAGCAGTATCGCAGCCCTACCCGCATTATACCCGAACGTCCCTGTAATCGCGATAATCAACCCGGCCAATGGTGTCGGGGCATCTCAAGACCTTAACTATGTGGCCGGCATCAACTCGCTGAAATCTGCGGGCGTCATCACTGTCGGGTACATTTACACGGATTACGGAGCCATACCACTACAATCAGTGAAAACCTCGATCGACTTATGGAAGAGTTTCTATGGAGTTAACGGAATTTTCCTTGACGCAATGGCTTACACTCCAGGCTTCGAATCATACTACCAAAGCATCGAATCATACGCGAAGGGCACGGACGGCATGAGTATTGTAGTAGGGAATCCGGGCACTGACACGATCGCCTCGTACATTGGGAGTGGTGGAGTTGACAATATTGGATTGTACGAGAACTCTGGAACCCCAACTATCGCATACCTGTCCTCAACTTTCCACACAAGTTACCCCAAGACTCAATGGTCATTCATCTGTTACGGCGTACCAACACTGAACGACACATACATTACATTAGCAAGCCGATACGTCAGTTACTTGTACGTAGCCAGCGGTGCCTTCCCCAACCCATGGAGCACCCTTCCATCCTACCTAGATCACATGGCATCAGACCTAGCAGCAGTCAACCCACCAAGCCCAAGTCCTCCAAACCCAGCCAGCCCCACAGACACCTCGCCTAACACGAATCAACCTAATTTCAGCCTCTCCATAACTCTCATGAATAAACCGCGAACGGTACAGGCAGACGCCATGAAATTTTTGAAAGATTATTTCGAAACCGCCACAGTATTTACGACGGTCTCGACTCATTACGTGACGCAGCATCGTTAATCACAGAGTGACCGTAACTCGTGAAAGTCAAAATGTAACTATACCGGCACAAGGGATAAGCTACTAGCCACCAGCAACGGCCGCTATGACGAGGAATGGCTCTTCGCCATTTTGCACGGCGTTCGGTAGCGGTGCATCGGGCGCTTCGTTAGACAGATCCTCTTGGCAGGCGTAGAAGCGCAAGAAAGCGCGGCGTTTTTGGGTGACGTGGTCGCGGATCGTCCCGCGCAGCATGGGATAGTTAGCCTCGAGCGCATCTAGTACCGAGCATTGCGTAGCTTGACCCTTGACTTCGACTTCTACCTCGCCTTCAATGTGTGCCAGATTCCGGAGGTGTGAGGGGAGGATAACTCTGATCATGGGAGTGTTTGTGCCTCGACGGAGACCACTGGGGGGAGGTCTCGCACTATGGGGTTCCAGCTATCTCCGTCATCTACTGAGGCGTACACCTGGCCACCGGTAGTGCCAAAATATATCCCGCATGGATCTAGAGAGTCAACGGCCATTGCATCCCGTAACACGTCTACGTAGCAGTCGCGTTGTGGCAGGCCCTTGGTGAGCGCTTCCCAATCGTTTCCGCCTGTCCGGCTGCGATAGACTCGGAGTTTCCCGTCGAGTGGGTAGTGTTCCGCGTCGCTCTTGATTGGGACAACGTAGACGGTTTCGGGTTCGTGAGCATTGACCGCGATGGGAAATCCGAAGTCAGTGGGCAAGTTGCCGCTCACTTCCTGCCAAGATTCGCCAGCATCATTACTCCGCATGACATCCCAATGTTTCTGCATGAATAGTATGTTCGGTCGCGATGGGTGCATGACGATTTTATGAACGCAGTGGCCCACCTCAGCGTCCGGCTTCGGAATATACTTCGAGTATAAGCCGCGGTTGATGGGTTTCCATTGAGCCCCCATGTCATCGGTTCGAAATGCTCCCGCGGCGGAAATGGCGGTGTAGATCCTTTTCGGATTTGTAGGGTCGAGGAGGATTGTGTGAAGACACATGCCGCCCGCACCCGGCGCCCATTGTGCACCCGAGGGGTGGCCGCGCAGGGAGGCGATCTCATTCCAAGACTTTCCGCCGTCAGTCGTGCGGAAAAGCGCAGCATCCTCAACTCCCGCGAAGACTGTATCCGGATCAGTTAGAGACGGCTCGAGATGCCAGACGCGTTTGAACTCCCAGGGATGCTGCGTGCCATCGTACCACTGGTGAGTCGTGAGCGGTCTGCCGGTTGCGGCGGATGTGTCATAAATGAATTTGTTGCTTTCTCCGAGAGGTATTCCAGCCGGGTTCGTGGTCGTGGTCGATTCGCCCGGTTTTAGTCCGGGCTGGTACCAGGTTTTGCCGCCATCATCAGATCGCTGAATGATCTGGCCGAAGAAACCGCTGCTCTGGGATACATAGATGCGGTTCGGATCTGCGGGCGAGCCGTTCAAGTGGTAGATCTCCCAACCGCCAAATTGGGGGCCTTTGACTTCCCACCGTTCACGTTTGCCTTCCGAGGTCAGGATGAACGCACCTTTTCGTGTACCGACCAGAACTCTTACGCCACTCAACCCATTAACGCCTCTGAGTTTCGACAATTATCCTGAGTCTTTCTGTAAGGCAGGTAATAAAGTCGAAGCCTCAGCCGTAGGAAATTGCCATGCTCCTCGATCTGACTTGGACATCGCTGCCTCCCACAGTCACGGTCATCCCCGGTCCATCATTCGAGAATCTAGTGTGCTAGACTTCGTACGAGCGCCGTGATTTGAACTTGCGTTGGTCGTTGTTGGAAAGTGTGTTGTTTGTGCGCAATCAGTACCACACACAAATCCACCAACTCACTCCGAGTCTTTGGAGAATTGAATACGGACTTAAGCAAGTTGAGGCGAACATTACAAGGCATGCGTTGTCATATCCCGCAGGCGCAAGTTCTCTAATTCGGGAATTAACGGATGCATCATCACGATTCGGTGGAGCGCAAACGGATCGAATCGTGAAACCGAGCTATGGGGCTACCATTGATCGCAAACCGCTCTTGAGCGGATTTGACGTACTTCTAGAGTATAAATTCGCCACGACGAAACACGCGACCAAATTCACGATCGAGGCCAATAAGGTACTTGACGAACACAAAAAGAAAATCAGTGAAGCACATACTCGGTCCGAAGAGAAATCTCCTGAAACGGTGACGGTCGTATTCTTCTGGCCCGTTTTGGGTTAATTGATTCAAGGAGGTTGTGCAGTGTGTGCGCATCAAACGAAAAATTTGCGATATGAAAAGAAAGATATAGACTTGAAGGCAAACAATGAGACCCACGTCAACTCAATTGTTAGGAGCGGTCAATGTCATGGGGAAGAAATCGTTAATGCTTTTTCTTATCGGACTCGTCACTGGAGTAGCAATAGGAATTGCGCTTTCGAAGAAAGAACGCAGAGATTTATTCAAAGGGTATGTGAAGCGACTTGTGAAG
>Ga0326728_10011987_pt1 | contig 19525 bp, 18 predicted proteins | sample MB3enrmetagenome_FD_207602 | JGI IMG/M metagenome (GOLD analysis project Ga0326728, IMG submission 207602) | Lab enriched peat soil microbial communities from McLean, Ithaca, NY, United States - MB31MN | ecosystem: Environmental > Terrestrial > Soil > Wetlands > Peat | place: USA: New York... | reverse complement strand
AACTCGCGAATTGGAATGGCCCCCAATTCCATATGTAGTTTTCAGTGAATATTCCTGGAATCCGCTTCCAGAATGCTCTTTTGAAATTTTTGACTTTTGGTGGCCATAAAGCTGTGGTCCGACCCGTTCCCATCCCGAACACGGCCGTCAAACGCAGCCTTGCCGATGGTAGTGGTTGTATAGCTTCCGCGAGAGTAGGTTGCTGCCAGATCTTTCAATCAAGCCGAAACGAAAGTTTCGGCTTTTTTTATCCCCCGGATGTTTTTGCTGGAACTGTCCGGTCCATTTGGTTACAGTCCCCCCAATTCTGAAAAGCGCAAGTTCATCAAAGCGATGACCACGACCAGCCCATCCCCCCCGCGACAATGGCGCGGGCCATCGGTTTGGATTTCGCTCTTCCTGGCCGCGGGCACGCTTCTGGTTTACTGGCCCGTAACCAAATACGAATTTGTCAATTTCGACGACACCGATTTCGTCACCGCCAACCCGCGCGTCCAGGCGGGCCTGACAGTCGAAAGCTTCAAATGGGCCTGGCATAGCGAGGTCGCCCGGAACTGGCATCCCATTACGATGTTGACCCACATGCTGGACTGCCAATTATTCGGACTCAATCCGGGCCGGCATCATTTGGTCAATCTTCTTTTCCACGTTGCCAACACGCTCCTGCTCTTTCACCTCCTCAAACTCATGACGGGCGCCGTCTGGCGAAGCGCTTTCGTGGCCGCGCTTTTTGCCTGGCACCCGCTGCATGTGGAATCGGTCGCCTGGATCGCCGAACGCAAAGACGTGCTCAGCACCTTTTTCTGGTTCCTCACCATCTGGGCCTACGTTCGCTATGCCCGCGAGTTGGGGATGCACAGTTCGAAGTTCAAAGTTTTCTATGCGCTGACCCTCCTCTTTTTCGCGCTTGGCCTGATGTCCAAACCGATGCTGGTCACCGTGCCTTTTGTCCTTCTGCTCCTGGATTTTTGGCCGTTGGGCCGGCTGAATCCCGTCCAAACCACGCCAACGACCAACGGCCTGCCTCAGACTGGAAGGCAGAAGGCAAAAGTGAAACTGCCGGCGCGAGTTCGAAGTCTCCCGGCATTTGCCGCGGGTAAATCAATCTTTCCGGGCCGACTGCTTTGGGAAAAAATTCCGTTCTTGGGCATGAGCGCCGCCCTTTGCGTCGTCACCTTTTCCATTCAGAAACACGGCGGCGCGATGTTGACCGGGCGCAATCTGCCCCTGGCCTCGCGCATCGAAAACGCCCTCATTTCCTACCCGCGCTACATCGGAAAAATGTTCTGGCCGGATCGTTTGGCCGGCCTTTATTTGCGGTCGGGCGAATGGCCTTTGTGGCTGGCGGCTTTGGCCGCTCTTTCGTTGCTCATCGTGTCAATCCTTGTGGTGGCGCAGAGGCGCCGCCGGCCCTGGCTGGCCGTGGGTTGGTTTTGGTACCTGGGAACCCTGATCCCGGTCATTGGGCTTGTGCAAGTCGGCATGCAATCCATGGCCGATCGTTTTACTTATGTTCCGCTCGTCGGGCTTTTCATCATTCTCAGTTGGGGCGCCTGCGAATTGGCGCGTTTTTGGCGCCTGCCGGATTTTGCGCTTGGTGTGGCGGCAACCCTGGTATTGACTGGGTGCCTGGTTCTAAGCGCGCGCCAGGTTTCCTACTGGAAGGACAGCGAAACTCTTTTCAAACGCATGATTGCCGCGACGAAGAACAATTACATGGCCCATTACAACCTCGCCAATCTGTATGCCCGTGAAAAAAGAACGAGCGAAGCCGCGACCCAGTACGAGACGGCCCTGGAGGAGGAGCCTAATTACGCGGACGCCCACAATAATCTCGCCGGCCTCTTTCTGGATCAAAAGCGTTACGATGACGCCATCCACCATTATGCCGACGCCATCCGCATCAATCCCCAATACCTCTATTATTTCAATTATGCCAACGCCCTGGCCGATGCCGCCAGCGCGCGCCACGACACCAACGAGTTTGCCGGGGCCGTGCGCGCCTACGGGCAGGCGCTGCTGCTCAATCCCGCCGCGAGCGAGGCCCACAATAATCTCGGCATGACTTGGGACGCGCAGGGCAGGGAGAACGAGGCCGCCGCCGAATTTGGCGAGGCGGTCCGGTTGAAGCCGGACTTCGAGCCGGCCCATTTCAATCTGGCCAATGCCCTTGCCCGCCTCGGAAAGCTCGACGAGTCCATTGCGGAATATCGCGCCGCCGCCCGGTTGAATCCGGACCGGGCCGGGAGCTACAACGGACTCGGCCTCTGTTATGCCATGCAAAACGAAATGGCCGATGCCGCGCAGGAGTTCAAGGAGGTGATCCGATTGCAACCGGACAATGCCGCCGCCAACGGCAACCTGGGCAACGCCCTGGCCGCCCAAAATAGGATTGACGAAGCCATCCCGTGTTACCTCGCCGCCCTCCGGCTCAACCCGAAGGATTATCAAACGGAATTCAACCTGGCCCTTTCCCTGTCCCGCCAAGGCAAACGCGCCGAAGCGCAAGGCCATTATCGGCAGGCCCTGCGCTTGAACCCTAATTATGCGGAGGCGAAGCGGGCTTTGCAGGAGCTGGAGAGAAGTGTCAACAATAAATAATTGACGCCCCGCACGCCGCCGGCCGCGCTGCGCCTGTCATGGGCGCAATTCTTCGCGGTTGTAGATGCCGGAGCCGATAAGGGACCGCGGCACAATGGCCGCGTTGGTCATTGGGGTTGGCAGAAAATGATGCGAGATCGTGCGATTGAGATACGCGGCCAGGGAGGTGATTTGCTCGTCGCTCAACGGGCCGCCCTGGGCGAGGGCAAAGGCCGGCATCATGGTATGCGGCTTGCCGGAGGTGATTATGGCTTTCCAATACTCCAAACTGGTCGGCTGTTTCAGGGCGTGCAGGTCCGGCACCGCGCTGTCCCGGCGGGAGGATTCGTGGCAAATGCCGCAATCCGCCGCGAAAAGGTCCTGGCCAAAAGTGTTCGCCCCTTTGTCAACATGACATTTCGCGCAGTCCCCCTTGAAAATGGCCTGCGGATCGGCCGCGGCCCTGGCCATCGCCGCTTTGCGGTCCGCGGCCGACATGCCCGCCAAACCCGTTCCCGCCGGCGGTATGTTGACTTTGAGCGTGACGATGCGATTGCCCACAGAGGTAAAAAACGTGAGGGTTTTGATGACCAATCCCATCTTGCCGGCGAGGTTGACCTGCGCCCCGACTGCGCCGGAGCCGCCGGGCGGAATGTGCCACGGCGTCGCCGGAAGCTTTACCGTCGTGCAACCGCAGGATGCATGGACTTGAATGATCGTGATTTCGTTCGTCCATGCGTTGGTCAGATTAAAAGTGAACGGCGCGATGGTTTCACCGGGCTTTGCGTCATATTGTTTGGTTTCGGCATCGAAAACCAGCGTGGGAAAATTTGGCGTCACGGGATTGTTGATCGGCGCGGTGAATACGCGGCCCGCCTGGTTAGTGAACGCTGGAATCGCGCGGGGCGCGGGAACCGGGGTCCGGGCTTGACCCGGCAAGGCCGGCGGCCCGCTTTGCGCCGCAACAGGACGCGCGGCCAGATACAGGCCGAGGCATCCGCACAGAAGGGCGGTATGATTCGCAATACGCATATCAATTCAAAATAGCACGGGCGGCAGGCGATTCCAGAATTTCTTTCACGTTTTCAGGCCAGATACGGAATAGTTAAAGGCCCTTGCTTTTTCCAAAATCTGTCTCTGTTTTCCGCATTTGTTGGTGGACAGAGCGGGCGGGGCGCGGCAGACAAAATGTTGACATGCTTGGAGCCAGGAGAAAACACGAGAGTTTAAAAAGTGAGGATAGATGCTTGCACGCTTGCAGGCTTCAGCTTCGAAGGTTTGAAAATCAGCAATTCGTTTCGGATACGATGATGGGTTGTTTTCATCCGCACATTTCGACATGAGAAACCATGGGACTCAGCCAGTACCCGGATCGTCCGGGAATTGTGATATGTAATAAGACAAGGTCCACGTGATTTCGCAAGAGCAGAAAATAAATTTGAGTGGTCAACGTCGTTGTGGCGGTAAAGCCGCTGACCGGGGCCGCGTCCATTGGCAAAGTACGGTGGATCAATGAAGAAAGCGGCTCGCTCTTCGGCGGCAAATAAGGCGATTGTATTTAGGGCATCTCCTTCCGAGAAGGAGATGCGGCCGCGAAAAAACTGAATCTTTTCAATTCTGGCTGCTAATGTTTCTGGATACCAGCGAGAGGAAAGGCCCTTACCGTTTTCACCCTCTTTCAAAAGTCCCGCACCTGGGGCGAGGATGCCGCCTCGGTGGACTCGATTTTTGAGCAAGCACCGGAACGCGGTCGCAACCTCGTCGTTGTTATCATCGGCAAGAGTTTGAATCACTGCGTTTCTGCGAAGGCGGAATGAACGAATTCGGGCGACAAGTTCGGCCGCCCGCCCTCCCAGGATGACTCGCCAAAGGGCGGCGACCTCCGGGTCGAGTTCAACCATTACAATGTGGTCGGCGAGATTTAGTTCGGCAACAGCAAGGGCCACACTGCCACCTCCAGCAAAGGGCTCTACAAAGTAATCTAACGGTGTTCCGAGTTCTTTCAACCATTTGATTACACGCGAGCGAAGCCAGGTCTTCCCACCGGGATAACGAAAGGGACTAAGAATTGACGGTCTGGCAATCGGCTGATGGTTGCTTATTCGATGAATTCCCATGACCTAATAAACAAGTTTGGATTTGCGAAGAACAGCTTTTGTCCATCGCGCGCAATCCGCCAACAGTTTCGATGGAATTGAATCGGCGTAATCTAAAATGCGGCAGCGATCAAAAATCACGCCACCTTCATAACCAAAGTGGTAAGGTGTATTTGCCAGTCGGTCGGTTAAAAAAAAGATTTTTATTGGGGTTACAGCAGGGGTTGTGTCGAGCCAGCGTTGACAAAATGACAGGGGATTAAGTCGAGGGAGCTCACTGCCCCAGTTCGTCCCGGTCTTGCATTGGCCAAAGCCAATTAATTTTCCCGGTTTTTGATCAGAAAACTCACGCCATACTACGACGTCAAGTTTGTCATCTTGCGCGCGGGTTGGCGCTTCATCCTTTCGACGAAAAGCGCGACCTTCTCTTAATACAAGGCACAGCCCATTCACGGCGGCCTCAAAAGAATTTTCATCTAACGCTTCATGATTCTCCTGCCAATTAAATCGGGCCGTGCCAAACACTAACCCCTTCACTCGAACGTCCCCCTTGTGCGCAGACTTGGTCGCCCCCCAATACCGTTTAGCTGCTTCGCATGAGAGAAACTCGAAAAGCACCGCACCATCAAGTCTGGCGTGTTTGCGGTCGTCGCGCATGTTCAATTTCGTTGCAAGCAAAAGGAACAGGTAGAGGAAGTGTTCATCTTTACGCAAAAAATCTTTTCGAAGCGCAATGGACTCTTGATCAATATCAAACGGATAAAAATGCGCAGCTTCGCCTAGGTGAATTTTCCGGTCGGCCAGTTCCTCGAAAGCTTCGGATACAGGACGCTCAAATCTATCCTCATCTTCGTCTTCGCTGCGAGCAAGGCTTGCAATCAAATCTCCGGACGAGGTTCTAAGGTGAGGCGGACGCAAGGCGAGCACTTCTGCGTGGTCTGCAAGGCGGACACGCCCCGCTTGCCAGGAAGGGGTATCAAACAAGTTTTTCATTCCGCCTCTGATTCTGTGCCCACACGGCGGCGCTTACGCAACTTGTTTGCCTTGGCGTGCATTACGCTTGCCAGGTCATCAGCCATACTTAAAATCGTATTCGCCAACTCCAGCAAATGTGGTTCGCCTTTGTAACCGGAGGAAACGCGTCCTTGTGCTTTCACAAGAGCGTTCTTCGCATCTTGAAGCGATTCCTCGAAAACCACATCGTCTCCTTTGCTGACTTCAAAAGCCGCGTCTAGGCCGTGGCCGAGACGAAGCGTTGCCAGTGCTTGCGGATGAGCAAGAATCTGATCCAACTGACGCAGATTCGGGTTCTGACTGACGATGAGAGGCTTGGTATCGTCGCGGTTGTCACCCCACAACCACCGACAGACTTCACCTAATTCCTTCAACCTATCTTTCGACACGGGTTCCGTTGATTCCTGCGACTTGTCAGCTAGCTTTAAAAAACGAGCGAACCCTTCATAGTCCAAAGCAGTCATTAAATGTGAGAAGGCCAACTGCCGTCGATAGGCACAATCACGTTTGTAAACTCCCGCTCGTTCGGCTTGTTCGATAACCATCAGAGAGCGGTAAAGGCGTTGAACAGTTCGATGCCGATCGCCAATCTGTGCGGCGATGGCTTCCAACGGTTCGTCGGTGGTCTTGTGAACGAATGCGATATACTGCGCCTTGGCGTAGCTTCTCCATTTCGCCGGCCCGTTGACATGTTTGAAACCTAGATAACGCCAAACTTCTTCGCGTTTCGGCACCCGAAGGACCGGCAATGATGCAAGGCTCTCTAAATCTTTCGCAGAAGCCTCGGGCAAGTCCGTTGCCTTAAGCCGATTCTGGAGTTCGCGGGATCGAAGCACTTTTACAGCGGCCAAGCGCCGATTGCCCTCAATCACAACATCAACGCCACGCTCTTTAACGACGAAGAGCGGCTCGTAATCCCAAAAACCACTTGCGGCGATGGACATGGCGATCTCGTCCACAGCCATCTTCTCCCAGAGAATTTCCAGGATATCATCTGGCGAGGTTTTTGCCGTCACTCCGTATTCCACAAGGCGAGGATTTCTTGTGTCGAAATGGAGGTCTTTCACCGGCACATTATCGCGTGTGCCTTGTGGCGCTTTTGCAAGACTGGCTTTAGTTGTTTTCATATAGCCTTTTGGATTTGTATGTGACGATTCACGGTGTTAAATCAACAATGCATAATCCAGCAAATATCTATCATGCAGATTCATTTTCGGCAATCACATTGAATTCCCGTCGCTTAATCCTGAATGAAAATGGAAACTTTCTCCAAGCATTTTTTCGTGACCGTTTGACCGGCATCGCTTTGCCTGCGAATTTATATTTATATTTTTCGGCACAGCAACCTTCGCTTCATATTCCTGGAGTGCGAAGTGGAGGCGCAGCAGCAACGCCATGTCCGCAGCGGGCAGCGGTCTGATCTCGCCGGACTTCACTAGTTTCCAGGGTGTTTTCCATTCCACGGTTAAAAATTGTGATTGGCCCACCTCGGTCACACGGGCTTGCGCAAGACGGTGTCGCGTTGCGACCAGGACGGGTCGGGAGCGGGATAGTCCAGGTTGTAGTGCAGGCCGCGGCTCTCGGGACGGAGCAGGGCGGAGTGGATGATCAGTTCGGCCACGGTGGCGATGTTGCGCAGTTCCAGAAGATCGCTGATGACGATGAAGTCCCAGTAGTATTCCTGGATCTCATCCTGCAAATTGGCGATGCGGCTCCGGGCGCGTTGCAGCCGCTTGTTGGTGCGCACGATGCCGACATAATCCCACATCATCCGCCGGATTTCGTCCCAATTATGGTTGATCACCACCAGTTCATCCACGTTGTGCGCGCTGCCCGATTGCCAAGGCGGAATGGACCCGGTTGATTCGGGATCGGGAGTTTGGCGGAGATGTTCGGCGGCGCGATGCGCGCAGACCAGGGCTTCGAGGAGGGAATTGCTGGCCAGACGGTTCGCTCCGTGCAAGCCGGTGCAGGCCGCTTCGCCCACTGCGTATAGTCTCGCGATGTCCGTCTGCCCATCCACGTTGGTCATCACTCCGCCGCATTGATAATGCGCCGCCGGGACAACCGGAATCGGCTCGCGGGTGATGTCCACGCCAAATCCCAGGCAGGTGGAATAAATATTTGGGAATCGTTCCTTGATGAAGGCGGCCGGCTTGTGCGTGATGTCAAGAAGAACATGGTCCGCCCCGCTTTTTTTCATCTCGGTATCAATGGCCCGGGCCACGATGTCGCGCGGAGCCAGCGATTTGAGCGGATGAAATTTGTCCATGAAAGGCACCCCCTGGCTGTTTTTCAACACGCCGCCTTCGCCCCGCACGGCTTCGCTGATGAGAAACGATTTGGCCTTGGGATGGAAAAGGCAGGTGGGATGAAACTGGACAAATTCCATATTGGCGATGGCCGCCCCCGCGCGGTAGGCCATGGCCACGCCGTCGCCCGTCGCGATGTCCGGATTGGTCGTGTAAAGATAAACCTTGCCGCTGCCCCCCGTGGCCAGCAGCACCGAGCGCGCGGCAAAGGTTTCGACCGCGTTCCTGCTTTTGTCCAGGACATAGGCGCCGAGGCAGCGATTGGCCGGAGGAGCGGCCCCCGTCCGGCCTTGAATCTTGCGGCTGGTGATCAGATCGATGGCGAAATGGTTTTCGAACATTTCGATGTTGGGCTGGGCGGCAATGGCGTTGAGCAAGGCCCGTTCAATCTCGCGCCCTGTCACATCCCTGGCGTGCAGGATGCGCCGCTTGGAATGACCGCCTTCGCGGCCGAGGTCCAATTCGCGCTCGCCGTTGATTTCCCGCTCGGAAAACTTCATGCCCAGCTCGATCAATTCGGCAATGCGGGCGGGGCCTTCCTGCACAATGGCGCGCACGGCATCCTCGTGGCAAAGTCCCGCCCCGGCCGCCAGCGTGTCGCGCACATGCATTTCGACCGAGTCCTCCTTGCTGGTGACGGCGGCGATGCCGCCCTGCGCATAGTTGGTGTTGGACTCCGCGCTGGATTTCTTGGTGACAATGGCGACGCGCCCGAGCGGCGCGACTTTCAAGGCGAAGGAAAGACCCGCGATGCCGCTGCCCAGGACCAAAAAGTCAAAGTGTTTCATAGCTTGGCGTTGTCAATCAACCGTGTGTTGCCAATGAAGACAGCCAGGGCGATTTGGGTTCCTTTTCTGATTTCACGCGCCGGTTGCAGGGTGTTCGGATCATAAAACGCAATGTAATCCAGGCGCGCTTCCGGTTCCAGGGCGATGAGCCGGCGCAGTTGCAGTTTCATTGCGGCCGCGGAAACCCGCCCTTTGGCCGCCCGGTTCCGGGCCTTTTGAATGGCCCGCCAGAGCACGGTCGCCTGCCGTCGTTGCGCGGGCGGGAGATAATTATTGCGCGAACTCATCGCCAACCCGTCCGCTTCCCGCACGGTCGGGGCCACGATGATTTTGACCGGGAAATTCAAATCGCGCGCCATGCGCCGGATGATCGCGCTTTGTTGAAAATCTTTCGCCCCAAAAACGGCGACGCCGGGCAGGACTATCTGGAACAACTTCGCCACCACCGTTGTCACCCCGCGAAAGTGGGCCGGCCGCGAAGCTCCCTCCATGCCCCGGGCCAGCGTTTCCTCCGCCACCCAGGTGCTGAATCCGGCGGGATACATCTCCCGGGTGGCGGGAACGAAAACGACATCCGCTCCCGCCTCGCCGCAGAGTTTTTTGTCCCGCTTCAGGTCCCGCGGGTATTTTGCCAAATCTTCACCGGGGCCGAATTGGGTGGGATTGACATAGATGCTGACCACGACCCGCCCCTTGCGGCCGGCGCATTTCCTGGCTTTCTGCACCAGGCTCAGATGGCCGCGATGCAAAGCGCCCATCGTCGGCACGAAGACGACGGGCGTGCCTGTCCGCTGCCAATGCCGGGCGAGCCGCTGCATGGCGGCGATGGTCTTGACGATCCGCACCGCGAAACCCTTGGGGAAAACCCGCGCGCTGTCAATCCACTTTTTCGTTAAGTTGGAAATGGAGCGGTTTGGGGTTAAACTCCTGCAATGAAAATTTCGGTCATTGTTCCGGCCTTCAACGAGGAAAAACTGATCGCCGCCACTTTGCGCGGCATCCGGGCGGCGATGGAAAGTTTCTCCCAACGCCGCTGGACGGCTGAAATGATCGTCTGCGACAATAATTCGACCGATGCGACCGCCGCATTGGCCCGCGCCGCCGGGGCGCAAGTGGTCTTTGAACCCGCCAATCAAATCGCCCGCGCCCGCAACGCCGGGGCAAGCGCCGCCACGGGCGACTGGTTTATCTTTGTGGATGCGGACTCGCACCCAACGCCCGAACTGTTTGCCGAAGTCGCCGGTCAAATCGAGGCGGGCCGATGTCTGGCGGGAGGTTGCACCGTGCGTTATGATGAACGCCATTTCCTGACCGATTGCGCCGCGGTGGGATGGAACATGCTCAGCCGGACTCTCAGATGGATGGCCGGCTCGTTTATTTTTTGCGAAAGGGCGGCCTTCGCCACGGTGGGCGGGTTCAACCTGGAACTGTTTGCCTCGGAGGAAATCGATATAAGCAGGAAACTGAAAAAACTTGCCAAAGAGCAGGGCAGGGAAGTGGTCATACTTCATCGGCATCCCCTGGCCACCTCCTTCCGCAAAATGCGGCTTTATTCGCACGGTGAAATGCTGGGTCTTACGCTCAGGGCGGTGTTCCATCCGAAAAAAACTCTCACCAGCCGCGCAGAGTGCACCTATTGGTACGATGGCCGGCGCTGAAAAATCGGGTTCAAGCCGGAATTGCACGGATTTTGGCATTTTTGGCATTTTTTAATTTTTTCCTCTATTCGGTTGACAGAAGCTGTTAATGCCACAGATGCACACAGATGGAGACAGATTTTTATGAAAAAAGTCTTTCACCCGTTGGGTGACTGCTGGTTTTTTCGCAGCTCCTTCTGTTCTGTGTCGATCTGTGTTCATCTGTGGCTTCCGTTTTTTTCTTGAACTCCAATTGCCGGATTTAGGCTCATCTTCTTTTGGGGGCCATGATTTTATCGAGGGCCGCGTCGATTTCTCCAATTTCTTTGCCTGGGTTGAGGGCCATTTGTTCCTTGACTCTCTCCGCTTCGAATTCTTCATGGAATTGTTCGCCGTGTTCTTTCTCCCATTTTCGGCATTCGGCGTCTGCTTCCGCCCGGGTCGGCAGTGGAGCATTTTCCGGTATGCCGAGGGCCTCTCTGGCATTGATGACGTCATAGATGGCTCTTCGCAGTTGCTCGGCCGGGGTTTCCGGCGACTGTCCGAAGATGGCCCGCATTCTTGCTTCTTTTTCTTTCTCGCCCATGCGGACCCGCGGGAAGAGTTTTTCCTCCAACTCCGGGTGTTTCCTGGCCCACTGGATTAATTGTTCCTCTTTGCCCTTTGTCTTGGAGGCGATGTCCACCTTGAGGCGTTGTTTCCACAGTTCGAGCCTTTCGTTTTGGTGACCGGTTTGGCGGAACTGCGTCAGGTCCGCGCATATTGCGCGAAGGACCCTCCATTTGGCGGCGCTGGTCTGCGCATTGGCGACTCTGTCTTTGGCCGCTTCGACGTATTGGCCGATGAAAAGTTTGACGACTTCATCCGGCAGAATCCTGTTGATTATTTCCGGCGTGACAATTTCCCTTGCCTGCTCTTTGGTTCTTCTTTTTTTCATGGTGATGAGAATGGTTTGTTTCCCGAAGGCGGTAATACATTGGTTGCCGCTCTTTCCGCCGTTGCGCAAGCGGTGTGCCACAGTTCCCTGTAGAATCCGGTTTTGGCCTTTTGGCGCGCGACAGCGGCCCTGAGGTTGCGGTGGCCTTGTGTTCGCCTGCCCACCATCAGGGCATAAGCTTGCTTTAAGAGCTGCAACCCTTGCAACACGTTGCGTTCTTCCTTGAAACTTTGTTTGGCTTGTTTTGCCACGGCCCTCAGCTCCCGGAAGGTTTTTTCCGTGTATCCGATGAACTTGCCATCGAAGCAAGCCGGTCTTGCGCCTCTGAGCCGTGCCTTTGCGGTTTTGTTGTTCTTCATGGGTAATTTTGTGTTTTTGATTTTCATCATGGCACAGCCAGATGGACAAATGCTGTCCATGTGAAAAAATATTGGTGATGGATAAAAGATGGCTCTCCCTCACCCAAACCCTCTCCCCAAGGAGAGGGCTTTAAATGCAGAAAGTTTTACCGTCGAAGGGGTCGTACCACGCCTGGAAGCTTTCCGGGCTTGACCAGTGCCCTAATGGGTGACTCCTGCATTGTCAATTGTTAGAACCCCTTGATTGGTATTATCCGCTTGACATATGACAAAAAGGTAACTATTCTCAGCTTATGAAAGGTCGCGTCAGCTTCGACTTTGGAGGCACGATCCTACTATGAAAGCCAGGCGCTTATGCGGCGGGATTCTCCTGCTGGCCAACTGCGTTTGTGCTCAGGGCACGTTCTCGGCAATCACGGGATACGGCACAACGCCGATCAACGGCTACGCTGCTTTTGCGGTCGCTTACGCCAATGACACGATGGGTTGGTCTTTCACGACATCGCAAGATATTGAAGTGACTGCTCTTGGACTGGCTCCGGGCGCGGACCCTAGCACGGGGCCGGGATCCAGCACGCTTAATATGGAGTTCGGGCTTTGGAGCGGAGATGGAACGTTACTGGCGAGCGCGACTGCGAACGTTGGCGCGGAAACGTCTTTCACATCCGTAGGTCCTGTCTTTTTGCAGCCAGGCGAGTCCTACGTAGTTGGTGCTTGGGGGGGGAAATGAACCAATCATTTTCACGATCCCGGTCGAGTCGATAACGTCGCCACAAATTCAGCCGATCGACTATGCTACGTCGGCGCAAAACACATTCGGTTTCCCAACGCCATCTGGGCCCGCTTCCGGGTCGCAGCCGCAGGAATTGTTGCTGCCGTTGGCAAACCTCCAGTTCGTGGATGTTCCGGAACCTCCCGCATTTTGGCTCACTGGCGCAGGCTTAATTGCCTTCAGATGTGTCCACGCGCGATGCCGTCGAATACGATAGTACGTATAGTAGTAGTGCGAGCAGGCGTATTCAAGTAATCAAAGGGGTCGTACCAGAGCTTTGCCCATGGGTCTTGATTCATTTGATTTTCTCCATGCAACCGTTCCAGCAAAGCCTGCTTGAAGTCCGGGCTTCGGCATCGCGAAAAAACAAGTTGAGCATTCCGGCTGGTTCTTTTGACCGCTGGCGTCGTTGCTCGCTCGTTACAGATCCGTGCGGATGTGCGCCTCGCGAGCGCCTTGCCAGCGGCCAAAATTCCTGCGTCATAATTGCTCGAGTTTTTTTTCGCGAAGCCTTCCCACACACTACCCGCTCCTCTTCGCAAGCTCGAAAATGGGCAAAGCGATGGGCGAGCACTTTGACAAAGAACCCTCACCCCGGCCCTCTCCCGGAGGGAGAGGGTGAAACATCGGCAGACTGCCGGCGTATCGAGCGAACAAACACTCCAGGCCGAACAGGGGGCCAGAATGGCGGTGCTCATACCGTGGATGATTTTTTGTCAGCCGGGCAGGTTTGGAGTTTCCATGGAAAGGAGATATTGCTTGCGTAAGGCGGAAATGATTGCAGTAGGATGAGTCAATATGAGTAATGCAATATCGACAATCACCTCCAAATGGCAAGTGACCATACCGGAAGGCGTGCGGAAGAAAATACCGCTCAAAGTTGGCCAACGCATCGCTTGGGAAGTGGAGGGCGGCAAGCTTGTGGGGCGGCGCGTTCGTTCGGTCCGCGAATTGGCCGGATGTTTTAAGTCAAATGCCGCTCCGGCGCGGGGAAGAGATTCAATTGGGGATTTCGCCAAGGCGACCATTGCCCGCCATGAACGCATCTTTAGGCAGAAGCCATGACAGAGTTTGTGCTGGATGCGAATCTTTTAAACTGAACACGGGGCCAGGATGGCCGTGCTCATGCCGTGGATGATTTTCTTGTCAGCCGGACAGATCGTGGCCAAAACTCCGGCCAGATTGGCCCGCGCGGCGTCGCCTTCGCCGGCGACAAAATAGTACGGACAGAGCCGGACCCGGCCGGGCATCGGCGTGGCTTGATTCTTCGCAAAGTCGTACCATTCGGCCCCGAGCAGCGCCGGCCTGTGGTAACGCTGCAAGACATAAGGCGAGGTGGCAAACGCGCCCAGGGCTTCATCCACGGCCGCGGCCCAGTCGGCGGTGGAAAGATCGCTGCCCAAATAGACGCCGCGCGCGCCCCAGGCCTTGTCGGAAAAGCCGGACACCTTCAGGATCAATTCGCGTTCGCGTTGCGAGAGGGTCTTGAGTTGTTGCCAGTCTGTCAAGTTCAATTCCGGCAGGGCGCCCTGCGGCGGCAGGGGGGCGGGATCCACCATCCAACTGTAGGGCGACAGCCCCTGCAGCCGCTCGAAAAAACGTTCGCCCAGTTCCTGCCGCCAAAAGCCGCGCAGATTCCGGTTCCAGAGCAGGGCGAAAAGCATTTTTTCCTCGAAAATCGGCTTGGGCGGCGCGGTCAGGCGGATGTCCCCGGCCAGCGCCATGTCAAATATTTTTTTGGCGTTGGGCGCCTGGGGCAAATCGAACAACTCGAAGAAGCGATAGACCGCGTCGCCCTTCTTGAACTGGTCGAACTGCGTGTCGCGCACCTGGAATCTTTCCCCGAGTTGGCCGGCCAGCCAGGCCATTTCCGGCCGGTAGGTCCGCGACTCTTCGGAAATGACGATGTGAACCGACGGCGCGTCTCCGAAAATGGAGGCAAAGCCCCGCGCCATCCCGTCGGCCCCGCCGATGACGGGAGAGGACCCGTTGGGAGTCAGCGGCGAGACGCCGCTGCCACTTTCGTCCGCCCCGCCGATGACGGGAGGGGAACCGTTGGGCAGGGCCGAATAGGTTTGGTTGAGCCATGCTGTCAAACCTATTCCTCCGGGAACGCCGTCCAACTCGGCGATGACGGGGCCGGATTCGGTCAGGATGATGTCGGGGCGGATGACGCGGGGCAGTTCATTTTTGAAGGCGGCGGAGCGTTGCAGTTCGAGCAAATCCCGGGGCTTGCCCTGGTCCAGCCAGCCCGCGACCCAGGCCGGTTGTTTTCCGGCCAGGCTTTGGCGATAAAGCAAATTAACGCTGCGATGGAACTGAAGCAGGAGCCGGCCCAAGCCCTCCAACTCCGCCGCCAGTTCCTGGCCGAGGGGGAATGGGGAAGGGGAGACGCGCCAATCCTGCCCCGCAAACAGGCCGTCTTTGGGAAGCCGCGCCCGGATGAAGCGCGCCTTTTCTTCCGGTGACTGCAAGCCCTCCTTATCGCTCATTTTATTTTACAGGCGCACCTGTCCGTTGCCGGTTCCGACCCATTTATAGGTGGTTAATTCCTCCAGGCCCATCGGGCCGCGCGCTCCGATCCGGTCGGTGCTGATGCCGATCTCGGCGCCCATGCCAAATTCTGCGCCGTCGGTGAAGCGCGTCGAGGCGTTCCAGTAAACCGCCGCCGAATCCACCTGGGCCAGAAAGTCCCGCGCCCGGCCCGCGTCCCGGGTGACAATGCTGTCGGAGTGGGCCGATCCATATTGGTTAATATGATCGATGGCCTGCTGGACGCCATCGACCACGCGTATGTTTAAAATGTAGTCGTTGTATTCGGTGTAAAAGTCCTGCTCGGCGGCGGACTTAATGACAGAAGCCGGCTGGGGCAGGCTGGATTCCAGGATGTTTCGCGCGGTTTCATCCACACGCAATTCCACTTTTTTTTCATTCAACCGCCGGGCCATCGAGGGCAGGAACTGCCGCGCAATGGCCTGATCGACCAGCAACGTCTCCATGGCGTTGCAGACGGCGGGGCGCTGGCATTTGGCGTTGAAGGCGATTTCCTCGGCCATTTTCAGGTCCGCTTCGCCATCGACATAGACATGACAGACGCCCTTGAAATGTTTGATGACCGGCACCTTGGAACAATCGGCCACCGCGCGGATCAGTCGCTCGCCGCCGCGCGGCATGCACAAGTCCACGTATTGCGTCAAGGCGAGCAATTCCCTGATCGCATCACGATTGGCCGTGGCCACGACTTGGAAGGCGTGCCGGGGGAATTCGGGCAGGTGCATGGCGGCGGCGTTGGTCATGGTTTCCGCAATGATTTGATTGGAAAGGATCGCTTCCCTGCCGCCGCGCAGGATGGCGGCGTTGCCGGATTTGAAGCAGAGACTGGCCGCGTCCGCCGTGACGTTGGGGCGCGATTCGTAAATGATGACGACCACGCCGATGGGTGTGGCAATTTTTTGCAAACGCAATCCATTGGGGCGCGTCCTGTCGTCCAGCACCCGGCCCACGGGGTCCGGCAGGGCGGCCACTTCGCGGAGTCCCCTGGCCATGGAGGCAATGCGTTTGTCGTCCAGCTTGAGCCGGTCCAGCATGGCGTTGGACAGGCCGCTCCGGGCGGCGGCTTCCATGTCGCAGGTGTTGGCCTCCTGGATGGCCTCGCGGCTTTGTTCGAGCGCGCCAGCCATGGCCAGGAGGCAGCCGTTCTTTTGGTCGGTGGACAACCGGGCCAATTGGCGGGAAGCCGCCTTGGCCTGGCGGGCCAACTGCGTCATCTGTTCTTTCAAATCCATACCGGCTAACCTAAGCCAAATTGCCTGCGCCGTCATTTAGTTTGATTTTCGGCGATCTGCGCAACCCGCATTGAAACCAAAGCCGCCAGACCATGATCAGCGCTTCCTGGACAATTCTGCCCGACATTTTCGAGCAGCCTTGAACACGTTCGGTGAAGATAATTGGCACCTCGACGATCCTCATGCCCTGCTGCCAGATTTTGTGCGTCAACTCGATTTGGAAGCTGTAGCCATCGGAGCGAACGGCATCCAGGTTGATCGATTGGAGGGCGCGCCGCCGGAAACATTTGAAGCCGCCGGTCGGATCGGTGAAAGGCATGCCCGTGATGGTGCGCACGTAGAGCGCCGCGCAGGTGCTGAGCAAAAGCCGTTTCATCGGCCAGTTGATGACGCGAATGCCATTGCAATAACGCGAACCCAATACCAGGTCGGCTTCCCGGGCCGCCTCAATGAAACGCGGAATGTCATCCGGGTTATGTGAAAAATCGCCGTCCATTTCCATGATAAACTCGTAAGGGCGTTGCAAAGCCCAGGCAAAGCCGGCGCAATAAGCCCGGCCCAGGCCATTTTTCCCAATCTCATGCAGCACATGAATGGACGGATTCTTCGCGGCCAGCTCATCCGCGATCTGGCTCGTGCCGTCGGAGGAATTACCATCCACCACCAGCAAATCCACTGGTGTGGGCAATTTGGCCAGGCGCCCGGCGATGGTGGGAAGATTCTCCCGTTCATTAAATGTCGGAACAATGACCAGTGTATTATTCATCGCTAAAAGATGCGTGCCGCAACATGTTTTGCTCTGCTCGGCGGATTGGACCTCCCCGCCCGCCCGTCAGCAGAGCCAATTTGCCGCCAAAGTTCAAGGCGCAATTCTGAAATTCCCCCTTGAGCCTTGTCCCAAGGCAGGACAGTGCTTTGTCTGTCGTGTCCCATCCCCGACCTGGTTTTCGAGGATAACCCCCATTGCGGAAGGGTCCGCGCCCGGCAAAACATCTGGATCAAACTTTGGCATCCCTGATGCTGATGGCATCTTTAAGGCTAATGGCATTGGCATGGATAGCACTATAAATGACTAAAACGGCAAAAGTATCTTTATGAAAAATACAAAAAAAGTCGTCGCAGCAGTCGTAACGATCTCCCTCCTGGGTGGTTTATCCCATCAGGCCCAGGGGCAATTTTACGTGTACGACAATTCGCCTTCCATCACGTCGTTTACGGCAACCTCGCTCGGTACAGACCTGGGTGGATCTCTTGCGTTCAATACCACGGCTGCCAGCCCGAGCGGTGCGACAATTGCGGGCGGCGCTTCGCAAGGCTTCACCGGCGGTACAGCCACGGGCGAAACGTTTTATTGGAGCGGCGCAACCGCCACTCTCGGTGCTTTTGCCTTAGTGCCCACCGGTTCAGCTTCCAGCCAAACTTATCAGCCGTTTCTGTTTGACTTGGGGAGCAGCCTCTATAATCTCGGCAGCACTGTCTTCCAACCTGGCAATGAAGTGAACTTGCTCGCCACGGAGAACATTACGGTTCCGGGTTTGTCCGGCGGTGACCGCCAGTTGGAAATTGACATTGCGGGCGGCGTGACGCTGACTTCAGGAGAGAGCTATGCGATTGGATTGCAGAATACCAGCGGCACTTTCGGTGTCACATTGGACAGGTCCAGCGGCGCACAATCGGACCCCGACGGTGTAGGGTTTACCTTTAGTGGCGGCCTCAGTTCCATGGCTAATGACAATTCGTCGCCCTTTTCCGGCAGCCCCCGCGATCTGTTCCTGGGTCTTTACACCGAGACGGTTCCCGAGCCGAGCACGATCGCTCTGGGCGTCATTGGCACCTCTGCGTTGCTGCTTCGCCGCCGCAAATAACTTCAACATTGGTTAGTTGCAAGGGGGGTCGGTTAAAACTGCCCCCTTTATGCTTGGACATTGGTGATCCTTTTTGGCCTGGCTGCGGTGAGCCATTATCTCTCATTGGCAGTGGGGCCGACAAAAACCGGGAGGCAGCCTCTGAGCGGTTTCATTGCATTCTGGCATTGATCTGTTACATTGCCGCGCCTTCACTAGAGGCATTTATGATGGAACAAACGACGGCTAACCGCCCCTCTTCTGCCGCTGCCCCGGCCGCTTCCGCGCTGTCGCATGGCGATGTCGCGGCCATTGATGAATTGCGGGAGGATTACGACAAACTGCGCCGGGAGCTGGCCCGGGTGATCATCGGCCAGGACAACGTCATCGAACAGTTGCTGATCTGTGTTTTGGCGCGCGGCCATGGGCTGCTCATGGGGGTGCCGGGCCTGGCCAAAACCACCATCGTCAATGCGCTGGCCCAGGCGATGTCGCTTCAATTCAACCGCATCCAATTCACCCCGGACCTGATGCCCTCGGACATCACCGGCACGGACATTCTCCAGGAAACCGACCAGCCGGGCCGCCGGGCGTTTGTGTTTGTCAAAGGGCCGATTTTTGCCAACATCATTTTGGCGGATGAAATCAACCGCACGCCGCCGAAGACGCAATCGGCGCTTTTGGAAGCCATGCAGGAGCATCGGGTGACGGTGGCCGGGCGGTTTTTCCAATTGCCTGAGCCCTTTTTTGTCCTGGCCACGCAAAATCCCATCGAGCAGGAGGGCACCTATCCGTTGCCCGAGGCGCAATTGGATCGTTTCATGTTTTTCATTCATGTGGATTATCCGAATCGGGATGAGGAACGGCGCATTGCGCGCGAGACGACGGGCGCGCCGCCGCCCGCCTTGACCAAATTGATTGATGGCGATCAGATCAGCGCCTTCCAGGAAATCGTGCAACGGGTGCCGGTGCCCGATCATATTTATGATTTGGCCGTCGATCTGGTGCGCCGTTCGCGTCCGCACGCGGGACAAGCGCCCGAGTGGATCGAGAAATGGGTGACGTGGGGGGCGGGTCCGCGCGCGGTGCAATACCTGGTTCGGGGGGCCAAGGCCCGGGCGGTGTTGCGCGGGAGTTATTTGGTGCGCATGGAAGATTTGGAAGCGGTGGCCGCGCCTGTGCTGACGCACCGGATTCTGACCAACTTCCAGGCGCAGTCCGAAGGGGTGGCCAGCCCGGAGATCATCACCCGGTTGCTGGAGGGGATACGCGGAGAAGAACGCCGTGGGTGAGGAATCCCAGTTGCTCGATGCGGCGGTGCTCAACCGTTTGATGCACCTCACGCTCCTGGCCCGCTCGCCCATGGAGGGGACCGTCTCCGGCCACCATAAAAGCCCGCAT
>Ga0326728_10011983_pt1 | contig 19528 bp, 16 predicted proteins | sample MB3enrmetagenome_FD_207602 | JGI IMG/M metagenome (GOLD analysis project Ga0326728, IMG submission 207602) | Lab enriched peat soil microbial communities from McLean, Ithaca, NY, United States - MB31MN | ecosystem: Environmental > Terrestrial > Soil > Wetlands > Peat | place: USA: New York... | reverse complement strand
GTGCGCACGCCCTCAAAATTCAGTCGGACCATAAGCCCTGGCTCAGGAGATGACCTCGACGGTGGGTATGGGCACCACGAATTTGCCGCCCCAGTCCCGAATGCGGGCCATCTGCTTGACGATCTCCTCCTTGAAATTCCACGGCAGGATGAGCACGTAGTCCGGCTTGGTCTCGAACAGCTTGTCCACCGGGCAAATGGGGACGTGGGTCCCTGGCAGGAACTTGCCCTGCTTGTACGGGTTCCGGTCCACGGTGTAATCGAGGAAATCGGTGCGGATGCCGCAATAGTTCAGAAGGGTGTTGCCCTTGCCCGGCGCGCCGTAGCCGGCGACGCGTTTACCGGCCCGCTTGGCGGCGATCAAGAACTCGAGCAGGGCGCGCTTGGACTCGTTGACCTTTTCGCCGAAGGTCGAGTAGGTATCCAGGCGGTCCAGGCCGGCGGCCAGCTCCCGCTGCCGCAATTCGACGACCCGCGCGGTGACGGGCCGGGACCGGCAGGCCTCCTCGCAGGCATAGATGCGGATGGACCCCCCGTGCGTCGGGAGTTCCTCCACGTCAAAGAGCGTCATGCCGTGGGCGCTGAAGATTTTCTCGGCCGTGAGGAAGGAGAAGTAGGAAAAGTGCTCGTGATAGATGGTGTCGTATTGGTTGGCCGCCATCAGCCGGATGAGGTGGGGGAACTCCAACGTGGCCACGCCTTCCGGCTTCAAGAGGAGGCGGATGCCGCCCACGAAGTCGTTGAGGTCGGGCACTTGCGCCAGGACATTGTTGCCGATGACCAGGTCGGCGCGCTTGCCCTCGCGCGCCATTTCCCGGGCGAGGTGGCGGCCGAAGAACTTCACCAGGGTGGGCACGCCCTTCTCGATGGCGGCCTTGGCGACGTTGGCCGCGGGTTCGACGCCCAGCACGGGAATGCCCTGCTTGACGAAGTTGCGGAGCAAGTAGCCGTCGTTGCTGGCCAACTCGACCGCCAGGCTCTCCTGGCCCAGCCCCAGCCGCTGGACGATCATCTCCACGTATTCGGCGGCGTGCTGCAGCCAGGAGTCCGAGTAAGAGGAAAAGTAGGCATACTCGCCGAAGATTTCCTCGGGGCTGACATATTGGGGGAGCTGCACCAGGAAGCACTGCTCGCACACCCGGACGTGGAGCGGATAAAACGCCTCGACCTGGTTGAGTTGCGCCGCGCTGACGTAACTCTCGCACAGGGGCGACATGCCCAGGTCCACGAAGGTGTGTTTCAAGGGCGTGGCACAGAAGCGGCAGAGGTTGGCGCTGGGGTCCCGCCCGCCCGTTTCTCGGCGGGTTTCGACGGTGGTGGTTTGATCACTTTGCTTCGGATTCATAGTTCTTTTTTGGTGTCAGACAAGCCGGCTCAGCAGCTTGATCGCGCCGAGCGCCTCCGCGGCCTCGGCCAGTTTGCCGAACTCCATCCGGGAGCGTTCGGCGATATCCAGCAGCGAATGTTCGCCGTCGGAAAAGTTCAGCACCCACATCACCGCCTCTTGGAAGGGCCTGCCCCCCTTGCCGCCCATCTGCCCGTAAAGGCCCCGGCTCCCCAACTGCGGCTCGCACTTGGGGCTGAGATTGAGGTAGCGGTGGTTCCGCTCGAGCACCTCGACGATGCCCAGCAACTGCTGGACGGATTCGCCCAGGGCCGCGGGGCGGACGAAGTCCAGATTGTCGGCGGAGGTGTGGTTTTCCGAGTATTCCTCGTTGGGTGTCCGCATGAAACAACCCACCGGCAGGTTGAAGCCCGGGGAGCAATACTGCCGCTCGTCGCAGCCGTAGGGGGTGAAATCCCGCGCCTCGAAGGCGGCGCCGGAGTGCCGGAGGACGTGTTCCACGGCGCGGTCGATTTCCGCGCGGCCCCGGCGGCTCCGCTTGTAGGTGAACCGGCCCGGGTCGCCCACGCTGGACAAAACCAACCCGTGCTTGATCTTCGGGATGACCGCCTCGTTCAAGGCGAGCCAGGTCACCGTGCCGATGGTCGCGGGGACCCATAAGAAGCGGTAGGAGTAGCGCGTGGGCGTCGCGGCGAGGTGTTGCGCCAGCCGGGCGGCCACCGCCATCGCCGAGAGATTGTCGTTGCAGAGCGAAGGATGGCACGAATGGGCCGAGATGACCACCTCGTCATCGGTGGCCCCCTGGCGCCTGAACTCGCCGAACGTCAGGTGGCCCGGCGCCAGGGTCGAGTCGATGCACACCTCGTACTCCTCGTCCGGCAGCCCCAGCCACTGGGCGTGGCTCAGGCAGAACCCCCAGGTCTCCTGATAGTAGGAAGTGCGATAGGGGATCAGGGCGGGGGACTCGGGCAGGGTGAAAACGTGCGGGCGCAGTTCCGCTAGGCGCATCCGCCGCCTCACCGGGACGCTGTAATTGACGACGTGCAGATTGCACTTTTGGAAATCGATGACCCTTTCCCCCCGGGAGTTCTTGACGTAGGCGTCGCGGATGTTCCACTCCTTCGGCACCGACCAATCAAATACCCGCGTCCCGGTAGGGACCTCGCGCATTTCCAGGGGCACATATTGATGGAGCGTGCGCAGGCTCTGCCGCAGGCCATCGCCGGTAATGCTGCGACAGAACGGGTAGAGCGCCCGCACGCATTCATAAACGCGCGCCCCTTCCTGTTCCCCGTCCCAGTCCTTCAAGACGCCGATGACAGTTTTGTCCATTCTCCCTTGCAATTCAGTCGAGCAGCGGCCAGTTGGCATCCCTCTCGGACAGGGCGGCCACGGGCAGCGGCCAGGGGACGCCCAGCTTCGGGTCGTTGTAGCGGGCGCCGAAGGCGGCCTCGGGGCTGTGGTACTGGCTGATCTGGTAAAAGACCTCGGTGTCCTCTTCCAACGTCTGGCAGCCATGGGCGAACATCTCCGGGATGTAAAGGGCGCGGCGGTTGCGCCCGGTCAACTCGACGGCGACGTGCTGGAGGTAGGTGGGCGAGCCCGGGCGGAGGTCGATGATGACATCCCAAAGGGCGCCCGCGGTGCAGCGCACGAGCTTGACTTCGCAGGCGGGCGGCCGCTGGTAGTGGAGCCCGCGGACGGTCCCCCGTTTATGGCTCAGCGAGACGCTGCACTGGACGAAGTTCGACGCGAGCCCGCGCTCCGCGAACTCGCGGGCGCAAAACGTCCGGGCGAAGAAACCGCGCGCGTCCCGGTGCGCTTCCGGCTCGATGATCAAGGCGCCGGCCAGCTTGGTGGCGATGAATCTCAATCCTCCCTCCAAAAGAAGTGGTCGTCGATCTGCCCGGTGCGCACCAAGTACTCGAGCGCCTTGAGCCGGGTGAAGGCGCGGTGGCGGAAGCCTTCGGCCTGCATATCGACCCGCTTGAACACCTCGTGCAACTGCTGGGCGCCGCGCCGGGCATCCCACTTGCACGTGAAGCCGGGCAGATGCCTGCGGATTTTCTCGAAGGAGACGCGGTAGCTGCGGTTGTCGGGGTCCGGCGCTCCGAAAGTCACGCGGCAATCCGGGAACACCTCGCCGACGATCTCGGCGACTTCGCGCACGCGATAATTGTGGTCGGTGTCCCCGACGTTGAACACCTGGTTGTGGACGGCGTCGGTGGGGGCCTCGAGCACGGCGATGACGGCCCGCACGATGTCCAGCGCGTGGACCAACGGCCGCCAGGGGGTGCCATCGCTGGTCAGCTTGACCTCGTGGGTCGTCCAGGCCAGGCCGGCGAGGTTGTTGAGCACGATGTCGAACCGCATCCGCGGCGAGGCGCCGTAGGCGGTGGCGTTTCGGAGAAAGACCGGGCAAAACCGCGCGTCGGCTAGGTTCTTGACATCGCGCTCGACCAGCGTCTTGCACTTGGCGTAAGCCGTCTGCGGGTTGAGGGGCGACTGCTCGTCGACGAAATCCTGGCCCGCGATGCCGTACACGCTGCACGAGGAGGTGTAAACGAACCGCTTGACCCCCGCCTCCTTGGCCAGCGTCGCCAGCCGCAGCGCGCCCTGGTGGTTGATTTCGTAAGTGATGTTCGGCGCCAGTTGCCCCACCGGGTCGTTGGACAACTCGGCCATGTGGACCACCGCCTCCACGCCGCGGAGGTCCTCGAGGTCGATGCGCCGAACGTCCTTGGTTAGGGTCCGGGGTATGTTGCCCTTGGCCCGGTAGAGCGTGCCCTCCCGGTAGAATCCAGTATCGACGCCGGTCGCGTCGAATCCCCGCCGCAGCAATTCCGGCCCGAGTAACGAGCCCAGATACCCGTCGCAGCCTGTGAAAAGAATCTTCATAGTATTTTCATAACCCGCCAATTTGTTTGTCTCCTGCAATGGATGGCACTCCTCAGGCCCGCACCTTCGCGCCAGGGAGGTCCAGGGCCGTTTGCGCCTGGGCGCCCCCGTTCGAGGGCCTTTTCCATACCTCCCACGCGGCCTGGCCCGTGGAGTAGAGCCTTTCCAACTGTTCGACTTCCTTCACCGTATCCATGCAAGCCCAAAAGCCGCGGTGCGGATAGGCCATGAGCCGGCGGTCGGCGATGAGGCGTTTGAAGGGCTGGTCCACCAAGTCCTCCCCGTCCTGCATATACTCGAAAATCTCCTGTCGCAGGACAAAGAAGCCGCCATTGATGAGCTGGTGGCTCTCGGCGACATGACGGATGCCTTTGACCACGCCGCCGCCGTCCAGTTCCACGAGATGGAACGTGGCGTTGGGCTTGACGCCGAGAAAGGCGGCGACCATGTCGCGCTTCTTGAAATCCTCGACCACTTCCGGCAGGCACAAATCGGAAAGGCCGTCGGCGTAGTTGGCGAGAAACATCTCCTCCCCGGCGACATGTTTCCGGATCGCCCGCAGCCGCTGGCCGACATTGGCCTGGAGCCCGGTGTCCACAAAGGTGATGCTCCAATCCTGAATGTCATTGCCCAGCATTTGCAGCTTCTTGCCGCCCATGGAGTAAACGAAGTCGTTGGAAACGCACTCGTCATAATTGAGGAAATACTGCTTGATCGCGTTGGCCTTGTACCCCAGGCAGAGGATGAAGTCCTTATGGCCGTAATGGGCGTAGTACTTCATCAGGTGCCACAAAATCGGGCGATAGCCGATCGGCACCATCGGCTTGGGCACCGCCTCGGAGTATTCTCTCATGCGCATTCCCAGACCGCCACAAAACAGAACCACTTTCATAATCACTTCATTGCTGCTGTCCTACCGACTCGGGCCGGCGCGAGGAACCTGGCGCGCGCGCGCCGCCGCAATTCATTGGCTTGCCTCCAGCCGCCTCCGCGGCAGGGCTGCTGGCCGTCCCACGAATCCCATGGGGCCTTGGCATGGCGGAGGCGCCGGACCACCTTGGACCAGAGGCCGCGAAACGGCACGGTCAGATACCAACTCGAGGGCTGGCGTCCGTGGGCGATTTCCCGCGCATGGGAGGCGAACATGGTATCGACCACGCACGATTTGAAATCGTCCATCATCTCAGGGTGGATGACGCGCGCGATGCGGGGCTCCTGGCCCGCGTGGGCCGGGTCGCGCCGGGCGACGAGCAGGTTCTGCCGATACCAGGGTTCGATGGCGCGCAGGCCCCAGATGCGCCACCGCACTTCGTCGCTGCAGGCGTAGCCCCGTTCGTTGAACAAGGCCTGCCAGTACTCCGGCCACTGCAAATTGACATGGTGCTGGCCGGGTTGGCCGGGGCAGGCGGCGGAGAAGACCACCGTGTCCGAGTGCCGGACCAGCGTGTCCAGCAGCGTCTCGGCGTGCGCCTCGGCGAGGTGTTCGGCCACTTCCAGGCAGAGCACGGCGTCGAAACGGCGGCCCAGATCGCACGGCAGCCGCAGATCCCCCCGCCGAACGGTCTCCCAGGGAACGAGCAATTGTTCCGGCCGCATCCGCATCCCGTCGACGCCCACGACCTCGGAGACCCCCAACTCCAGGGCGGCCTTGAGCCACGTTCCCGTGCCGCAGCCTACATCCAGGAGGCTGCGCGGCATTTGGCCGCGGAAAACCTCGGGCAAGGCCGCGCGCGGCCCCTCGAGGGTGTGCCGGTTCCTTGACTGGTTGTAGTCAATCTTCATTAATGGGCGATCATCAGGGGCTCCGCGCCGGCATGGTCGCCCGAGACACCTAAGGACCCTCGCGCGACGGTCCGCCCCAGTTGAAAGACGGAAGCATACCGAACAGGCCAATCCTTCCGCCCGCGGTCGAACGGTTCCAGGCCCCAATATTGGAACGGCCAATCGCGCCGCATGCAGGGATCGCCCTCGTGGATTTCCTCGAGCAGGTCGGGGACGGGAGTCCAGCCTGAATCCAGGGCCACCTTGGCGCGCACGTCGAGATCGACTCCCGACACCACCAGGTATCCCCCCGGCCTGACGAGCCGCGCCGCATTCCTGAGGCATTTCTCGGCCTCAGGGGGGTCCATGTGGCACAGGAAATTATTGGCCACGACGATGTCCTGAGGGCCCAGGACTTTGGCCAGCTCGGGGCTCGAGGCATCTCCGATCTGCCAGGTAATGCCTTCTTTGAGAAAGGGTTTCACTCTGACCTGGGCCGCGTCGGCGTCAAACATCGCCCGGGTCTCCTCCGGGGTGGTGCGCTCCAGGATGGCGGTGTGCGTCAATTCGGAGACCTGGCGGGAGTAAACGCCATTGCGGGCGACTTCCAGGACTTGGCTCGACATGTCAACCGCGCGCAGCCGCACCCTCAGGTCGGGGCGGGCCGAGCGGATGGTCCAGACAATGGAATACACCTCGGCGCCGCTGCTGCTGGCCAGGACGGCGATGGCCAGCTCGGCGTCTTTGGGCTTCTGGCCGGCCAGGCGGCGGAGCACTTCCAGTTGGGGACGGTTGCGAAAGAAGAACGTGCCGTGGTTCTGCCGGCGTTCCAGGCGCAACTGGGCCAAGGTATGGAGAAACCGGCCATACCATTTCAGCGGGGCCAGGGCGGTCAGGCTGGCGGGGAGGCGTTTCCAAATCCTCTCGTTCACATCCAGGAATGGCCTCCCCAGGAAGCGCCGGAGCATTTTTACCCTCAGGAGCCGGGCCAGCATGGTTGACTGCATAAAGAAAACGGATTGGTGACAATTCATTGCGGCAGAGCGCGACGGCGGAGCTGACTCAACAAATCCAGGTACAGCCCTTTTTGTCCCAGCGCGATCAGGAGCACCCAGGCGTACACCCCCAGGACCAGACCCAGCCCGGCCGCCAGACACGGGACGGGGGCCAACCTCCCGGCGAGGGCGACCTTGACGAGGAGGCCAACCGCGCCGGCGGCCAGGCCCGAAACAAGCGGCTGCCGGCTGGCTTGCCAAAGGCCCGACCAGGTAATCGCGGTGCCCAGCTTGGACCAGGCGGCAATGGGCAGGACCACCAGCGTCATGGCCAGCGAGTAGCCGAGCGCGACTCCTTTGGGTCCGTGGCCCAGGCCCAGCACGATGCCCAGGAGGACCACCGGCCCCGTCGTCAAGGAAATGCCCAGCGCTCGTCCGGCGCGGCCCGTCGAGATGACCAGCCAGGAGAGCGGGTTGGAAACGGCGAACACCATGGCCGTGGGCGCCAGCAATCTCAGGAGCGGCGCCGCGGCCCCCCATTTGGGGCCGAGCACAATGCGGACGATTTCCTCGGCGAAGAGGGCGCAACTGATGGTGATGGGAATGGTCAAGGACAGCAGCAACGAGTAGCCCCGAAGAAAGGACCGGGCCAGCCGGCCGGCATCATTCTGGATGCGGGCCAGGGCGGGGAAGGCCACGCCGCTGAGCGAGTTGTTCATTTGCGTGACCGGCAGGGTAACGAGCTGGTAGGCCCGGCCATAGAGGCCCAGGGCATCGGCGCCCCAAAACCGGCCCAGCAGTATCTTCTCCGAATTCAGCGCCAGGAAGACAATCAGGCTGTTGCAAGTGGCCTTCCCGCCAAAATGGAGCATCGAGCGGATGCCCGCGCCGCGCCGCGGCGGGCCGGGCCGCCAAGGCACGCACAGCCATACGCCCGCCGCGGTGATCGCGGACCCCGCCAAGGACATGCCCACCAGGGACCAGTAACGGCAACCCAGCAGCGCCATGACGACGCCGACCGCCGAACCCCCGGCCAGCGACAGGACGTTGACCTTCGCCATCGCCACAAATCTCATCCCCCGCGCCAGCAGCGCCCCGTGCTGAACCGAAAGCCCGCTCAGCAGAAACCCGGCGCCCGAGGCCACGACGATCCAATACAGCCGCGGCTCGTGATAAAACGCCACCATCACCGGCGCCAGGCCCACGCACAAGGCCGCCAAAGCCGTCCCCACCCCCACATTGATCCAAAAAAGCGTCGAGGTCTGCTCTTGCGTCACCTCGAGCCGCTGCACGGTGGCCGTTCCCAAGCCCCCCTCCCGGAACAACGCGAGCAATCCCGTCAGCGCCACGACCATGCCTTGGAGCCCAAAGTCCTCGGCCGAAAGGAGCCGCGCCAGCGCCATGGTGGTGGCGGTCTGCACCGCGAAGTTCAGCCCTTGCGAAGAGACGCCCACGAACCCGCCCACCACCGATTTGCGCTTCAAATCAGCGAGGGAAGGCCGCGCCAGGGCGTGGTAGCCGCACGAACGTTCGCTCATGGACCGGTCAGTTGGGCAACCCGCCCTGGAGGATGAGCCCGTATTGCTCCTCCAAGGCCCGGCGTGATTCCTCGACCTTGTGCCGAATCATCGGCCGGAGCCTCGCCGCGTTCCGCTGCGCGTCCTGGAACTGGCCAATCAATCTCCCGGCATCCATCCGGTTAATGTCATGGCAGTATTCGGACAACCCCATCTGGCTCATCAAAGCGCCGCACTTATGGTGGAACGAAATGGCCAGCACCGGTTTGTCGAGCAGCAACGCCAGCAGAATGTTATGGAAGCGGGTCGCCACCACGATGTCGCTCGCGGCGAGCTGGCGCAGGCATTCCTCCGGCGAACGGGCCGCTTCGTCGATGATGCGCCCCGCTTCATAACCCCGCAGGCGTTTTTGCAGCAAGGCCTTGAGCTCCTCCGAAACCTCCTGGTCGCCCACCTCGCCGATCAGCAGCCGGAGGTCGTATTCGTGTACCAGCAGCCATTCCACGAATTCGGCCAGGTTTTCGAGGTATCGGGCATAGGTGGCGGCGGCGGGATGGGCGACGCTGTATTTTCCGGCGTACACCATCAAGCCGAGGCCCACGACGGGCCTTCGGCCGCCGCCGTGCCCATTGCGCGGCATCCCGCTCTCCGGGAAACTAAACACCAGGTCCGGATAGACGCGGTCCTTCTGTCTCCGGAAGCCAATGCGGTTCAGGTAATCCCGGCTTTCGCTGTCCCGGTAAGACCTGAAGTCGGCCAGCGAGAGGGCGGTGCGAATGAGGCACCTGCCCAGGGCGCCGTACACCGGACCCGCCCCGACGCTCACGAACCGGAGCCTGCAACCGCGCAGCCTCGCCGCCACCGACCATTTGAACAGATTATAGGGTCCCCATTCCATCAGGCCGTAGGCGTCCGTGAGCAATCCCGTCCCCGGAATGATGAACAAGTCCGTTCCCCGGAGCGTTCGAAAGGCCTCAAACCAACGGCCGACCTCCCTGGGGATGCCAAGGAACAGCTTTCCGAAAAACCTGGCCAACGGAGCGCGAAACTTGCGGCCTTGGGGCCTCCTGGGGCTGATGGGCAGGGCCTCGATGCGCTGCGTAGCGGCCAGGGTCTCAGGGCCGGTGCAGACGCACGCCACTTCCGCGTCCGGCAGCAGCTCGCGAACGTGGTGGAGCACCGCCTGAAGGGTGAGCTCATTGCCGAAGTTGGGCGAGCCAAAGTGCCCAAAAAAGCAAATCCGTTTTCGTTTCATCTCACCGCTGCTGGCCATCAAGCTGGTATGACCGCTGAAAGGGCGCGGGCAATGACAAGGGTTTTCAAGCCAGGGCTAACGGCTGTGCTGCCCATTTCTGCCAAAGAGCCACCGCGCCGCGGCGCGCAACCTCTCCTCGGCGCGCTGCTGCCAGGTGGCGGTCCGCAGCCACAGACGCCAGTTGGTTCGGGCCGAAACCGGGTCGTTGGCGGCCTGGAACGTCCTGGCTTGCCTCAAGGCGATTTCGGCCGTAGCGCGGCGCGCGCGGGCGCCGGAAAAACCGGGGTGCCGTTCCCGGAACAAGCCCTCCAGTTGCAGGAGACTGTGGATGTTCTCGCCGGAGCGCATCAATTCCGCGGTGTAGTTGGAGCCGGACCTCCGGTAGCAGGCCAAAACCTCGGGCGAGACCACACCGCCGCCCAACGAGACGGCCCTCGCCCACATCTCGCGGTCGGGGACGTGCGCCAGCGAAGGGATATAACCGCCATGGGCCTCATAGAATCCGCGCCTGATTACCACCCCGGGGAACTGCAGCGGGGTCTCGTAAAACACCGCTTCCGCCGCGCGGCCCCCGCGCTCCAATTCCGGCAGCCGCACCGTCACGTCGGTGATGACGCCCTCTTCGTCCACGAAAAAGCAGCGGGTCGCCAGCAGCGCGGCCTCGGCGTGCAACCGCGCCAGACGCTCGATCTCCGCGTAAAACCCGGGCAGGACGTAGTCGTCACTGTGGAGAATGTGCACCAAATGCCCCTGGCTTCTTTGCACGCACTCATTGAAGTTGGCGACGGCGCCCTCGTTCTTCGGCCGGCGGTAAAACGCCGCGCGCGCGCCGCAGACCTCCCGGAGCAGGGGCTCCGGGCCATCGCCGCTCGAGCCGTTGTCAACCACCTCGAGCTGCATGCGCTCCGGTCCGGGGTCCTGGGCCATGACGCTCTCCAAGGTCTTGCGCAACCAGGCGCCGGGGTTGTAGGTGGGGATCATCACCGACCACAGGGGCCGGCGAACGCCTTGGCCCACCGGCTCTATGGGCGGGATCGGATGTGTGGCTGCGGCTCTCATCTTCGCTTCGGGCGCAAACGGACGCCGTTCCTCACCGGGCTTTGATTAAGCCCAGGCGCGGGTAATTTCGTGGCCGCCGGCGCTCGATCCGGAATTGCCCGCACATCGCCAGGCGGACCACGTAACTCATTTCCCAGGGCGCGCAGCCCTCCCCGCGGAGCGCCGCCCGGGCCTGAAGCCGGCGGCGGAAGTGGAGTTTGGCGGCGAAATAGCACGACTGCGCCAGCGGGTGCTTGAGGACGCGGTGCTCCCAATGATGGAGGACGTAAGCCCGGCTCCGGCCCCGGTGGCTCGCCGCCCGCAACCACTGCGAGCGCGTCAGCCGGGACGTATCGGGTTCGTGCACGACTAGCGCGGCCGGCAGCGAGCGCAGCCGCAGACCCGCCTGCCGCAACTGCCAGGAGAATAGCGTGTCGTCCATGTAGCCCAGGGCGCCGGGGCCGAGCTCCGGGTCAAACGCGGGCACGTGCCGGAGCACGGCGCGGGCAAAGCCCATGCTCGCCCCAATCATCTCCGGCTCGCTCATGGCCTCGTCGTCCCGGGCCGCGAGCCAGGCCCGGTGCATCCCGCTCATCCATGGCCGCGCGGAATCCCCGCCCAAATCGACCCTGCCGGAAACGGCGTCGCACTCGTTTCCCAAAAGCGGCGCCGCCATTCGCTCCAGCCAGTCCTCCGACGGTCTCACGTCGTCGTCGGTGAACAGAATCACCTCCCCGCTCGAGGCGGCGAGGCCGGTGTTTCGCGCCAGGCTCTGCCCGCCCCGCTCTTCCCGCACATATCGCACGGCCAGGTGCTTGAGGCGCGCGGTGCGGACCACCTCCGGGGTTCCATCTCGCGAGCCGTTGTCCACCACAATCAGCTCCGCGCGCCAATCGGCCGGGATGCTCACCGTCGCGAGGCCCGCCAGCGTCCGCCGCAGGGCGTCGCACCGGTCGCGCGTGCAGATGATCACTGAAACCAAAGGCTGGCGGCCAGGCCGGTCCATATTCGCAAAGGTCCTCCGTCCACGTTGGCGCGCGGGCGCCGCACGGCCCGCGCCGCCGCTCATCCAGGGCGTCCGGCAAACACGCCCCACAGCACGCGCGCCGCCGCGCGCGCGCATTGCCTGGGGCCGCAGCGGCTGCCGATGCTGGCCCAAAGACTCCGCAGCAAGAACCTTCTCGCCAGCCTGGGCCGGCCCGAATAATGCAGCTCGACCCCCATGTGGTACCAGATCTCGGCGCGGGCGCGGGGCGGCAGCTCCGGACATCGCTTCATCACGCGCCGGAGGACCTTGTAGCGGTTGCCATTGTATCCGGCGCGCTCGGTGGCCGCGGTGCTCCGGCTGTGTACCCGGTACATCCCCAGGGGCTGGCTCAAGTAGGAAAACCGGTGCCGCCGCGACAGGCAGATCCAGCACCACCAATCCTCCGACAACTGAATCCTCTCGTCGAAGAGATCCCCCGCGCCGACACAGCTCCGGCGCAGCAGCACCGTTTGCGTGTTGATGAAGTTCCGCAAGCAAAGCTCACCGAACAGCGAGCCCGAGGCCGCGGCCGGCGGAGGAAACAGGTCGCTGAAGCGGCGGGAAGAAGCCACCCCGTGCTCATCCACAATGAGGGCGTCGCAGTAAGCCACATCATAGCCGGGCTGCCGCCGAAGCTGGTCCAATTGCAAGGCCAGTTTCTCCGGGAACCAGAGGTCGTCCGCGTCGCAAAAGGCGATAAAATCACCCTTGGCCAAACGCAGCCCGTGGTTGCGGGAGCCGGACCTGCCCCGATTGCGGTCGTGAAAAGCCGCGACTACCCTGGGGTCCCGCCTGGCAAAATCGAGGATGACCTCGCGCGACTGGTCCGACGAGCAGTCGTCCACGACGATCAACTCGAGCTGGGAATGGGTTTGTTTGAGGATGCTCCGCACGCTCGCGGCGACAAAGCGGCCATGATTGAAACAGGGCATGACAACGCTGACCAGCGGACCAGTCATAGGAAGGGGATCGGGTTTCAACAAGCCTCGGATGGCGCGCAGGCTTCGGCCGAGGGCCAAATGCCGCCCGTCGCGCCTGCGTCCGAAGCCAGGCCGCCGCCCTCCGCCGCGTCGCTGGCGGCGTCGGTCTCTGGCGCGAGGGTTTCCGGGCAGGGCTCCGAAAGCCTCGAGATGCTGGCCAACTGCATGAGGCAATAAACGTTGGTTTGGTCGAAATACGTGACGCCCAGCCAATTGAATACGTGCACCGAGAGCATCACGCCCAGGCCCCAAAGCAGGGCTTCGCGGCCATCGTCGAGCGCTTCCCCAGCCCGGGCGACCGCGACGCCGATGGACTTAAAGGCCTTGGTCAAAAGCACCAGGAACAGGATGACCCCGCCCAAACCGGCGGAAACGCCATAGCTCACAATCACGCAGCAAAGGTCGGTGGCGCCGCCCGGGAGCCAATAGGGAAACCAGTCGCGCGTTTCGGCCACCGGCATGCCGGCCAGCCACCACTTGCCGATGTTTTGAAAGAACAGGTCCAGGAGCCGGGACCGGTGGTAGCCGGCCCCGCCGGTAAAGGAGCTGATTCGGTCCAAGACATACCAGATCGGCGCGTTCATGACGACGCCCATGGCCAGAATGGTGGTCGAGGCGGTCCGGCGCACCAATCGCATCCTGGCGCGCGCCTTCCACAGCATCCAACCGATGATGCCGACGCCCAGGCACGACAAGGAGCCCCCGGAATTCGACGCCCAGACAATGAACACGCACAGCCCGCCGCCAATCGCGGTCAGCAAGCGCCGCTGCCGGTCAAGCCAGAGGGCGGCATAGAGCGGGAGGAAGCTCGAACCCAGCGTGCCCAGCAAGGTGGGGTTGCGGAAGCTCCCAAAGCACCGGGGCCGGCCGCGCCTGGTCCAGCCCAGCTCCTGGGCGCCCAAGAGGGTGAAAAGGTTCTTGCCGGTCTCCGTCTCGTACACCAAAAACGCGGCATAGGGCACCAAGAGCAACGCGAAGTCGCCCAGAAACTGCTTGAAATCCTCGAAGTCGCCCACCAGGCCGCTGAAGGCGAAATAGCCCAGGAAGGCATCCACCGCCGTGCCGATCTGGTAGGCCTGGTCAATCTTCGAGCGGGCCAGGAACACCAAGGTCGTATAGGCATAGAACAGGAAAAAGACCCGATCCAAACCGTTGAGGCGGGCAAGGGAGAACTCCCGGCGGGCCAGCACCCGGGCGAAGCCCGCCAGGGTCAGCAGCCGGATGGCGGTCAGATGGAAGCCGGCGAGGACCACCTGCTGCTCCTGGGGCAGATAGAGCACCCCGGCGAGCATCCCCAGCAGCGCCCAGCGGCGCGGGCAACAGAGGATGACCGCGCCAAAGAGAGCCGTGAGAGCAGCGCCGCCGCCGTTCATAAGGACTGGCTCGACGATGAATTACGGACGGGGGATGCCAGGCGCTGGGCCTGGCGCGTGGAGCGTGGCCGGCGCCCTGACAGCCCTGCCCGCCACGCGCCCACGCATCGCCGCTATGCGCTCGCAGCTATGGCTTCCGCGGGCTGCAAAGCGCCCCCGAGAGGCACCCGCCCGGGCTCGAGCCCCAGGCACTCAAAACAGGTGAACGCCAGCGATATGTCGGTATAGGCCGGGCGAAACACCAGGCCGGTCTCGCTCATGAATTCGTCGAGCGCGCGCGGCTCGTGCTCCAGGTGGTTGAGTTCATCGAAGTAGATCAGGGTGCCCGGCCTGATCCACGGCTGGAGGTGCCGCAGCACGCACATGGTGGACGAGTAGAGGTCGGCGTCCAGAATGACTACCAGCGACTCATGGGGGGGCGGCACATAGGTGGGCAGCACCTGGTCAAACCACCCTTTGAAGAAGCGCACGCGGCGGTCCTCGATGACCGGGATGCGGCCGCCCACATCGAACTGGCCTTTGCTCCAGCAGCCGCCCCGCTCAGGCAGCCCTTCAAAGCTGTCGAACCCGTGCAACCGGCTGTCCGGGTGCCGGAGCAGCTTGGACCAAAAGCGCGTGGCCCCGCCTTGGTAAACGCCGAATTCGAGGTAAAGCACGGGGCGGTCGCGCAGCGGCTCGGCCATCGCCGACCAGACTTCCTCGCGGCTGCGCAGGCGTTTGGGCACCTGGTATCCGTGTTGGCGCATCCACCGGCCGACGCCCAGGTAATTCACCACGGCCTGGAGCTCGATGAGCGCCGGGCCCGGGGTCCGTTCGCCGACCCGAGTGAGCAACTGCTTGAATCGTTGTAATATCATGGACATAAATCATCAATTGGGGAAAGAGAGCCGGCGCGGGGGCGCGGCGGAGCGGGGCCACCCGCTCACGGCCCGGCGCGCGCGCGACTCACGGGTTCATCACGTGCAGGCTGCCGGGCGGCGTGGGCGCGGCGCCGTACTGGTAAGCCCCGATGGTCCAACCCGAGCCGCTCGGGCGGGCATTGCCCAGGAGGTCGGTGCTGAAGGCGGCGGTCTGGCTCGCGCCGGCATTGATGCAGGGACTGCCGGCCTGGAGGTTAAAATTCAAGGCCGGCGCGTTCACATACAGGGGGTTCCCGGTGAGGGAGTGCGCGTCGTAGCCCAAGCCCTTCCACGAGGCGTACGAAATCTGTCCCCCGCTGTAGTAGAAGTTGCCGCTGTCATTATAGTAATCGTTGTAGTCGCATTGGGCGGTCCCGTTGGTGGTGGTCCCGTCGTTGTAAATCGCCAGGCCGTTGTTGGAGAAGATGTTGTTCATCACCGAGACGCCGCGGCCGAAGAAGACCCGCGCCCCGATGGTTTGCGTGCTGCCGCCGCCGCCATCGGTCGTGTTGTTGAAGATGGCGCCGCCGGTGACCAGCGCCAGGGAGATAAAGCCGTTGGAAGGCACGCCGTAAGTGGCCGACACCGTGTAAAGCACATTGTTGTAAACCAGCGGATTGGCAATCACGGAGTTCTGAGCGGAGATATAAATGCCGGCGGTGGCGTGGCTCGGCGTGCCGAAGTCCGGCCCGATGAGGTTGTTGTACACTTGGAGGTTCGTCAGTGTGGAGCCGCCCTGAACCGCCCACGTGAAGATGCCGTTATGGTGGTTGAGGTCGCTCGGGTCATCCCACGGCGTCATGCCGTTGATGACATTGTTGTGAAGGTAGAGCCCATTCAGAACGGAATGGGGTTGTTGGTCGCCCGCGCCGATGCCCCAGTTGAACCCGTAGAGGGTGTTCGAGTAAATCTGGATGTTCCCGTTGCCGGTCCCGGACCATCCGACCCAAATGGGGACGAAGCACCAACTGATGGTGCAGTTGCGGACGATGAGGTTGGTGAGGCCGCTGTTCTGGAAGCCAACCCCGGCGGTCCTCATGTCGTCGGGGGCGCCGGCCGTCCGGACGTAGATGTTGGTGATGATCAGGTTCTGCACGGTGATATTGTTCCCCTGGGCGCCCACGCCGGCGGCGGGGGCCTGGTTGGCCAGGGCGGTCCCGTTGGCGGTACATTGGATGAGTCCGTTTACGCCGCCGTCCACCACCAGATAGCTGAAGCTCTGCAAGCTGATCGCCTGCGGCGACCAGTACGGCGCGGTCAGGTTCGCGCCAGGCTCGAACAGGATGGTGATCGGGCTGCCCGGCGCGCCCCCGCTCTGCGCCGTCAGCGCCGTGGTGAGGGTCCCCACCAAATGAACCGTGTCGCCCGGGCTGATCTGGCCGCTGCCGCTCCCCCAGTTGGCGCTGGTGTTGAACCACGACACGGACTGGGCGGAAGCCGCGTTCGTCGCGGCGCCGTTGCCCTGCGTGTTCTGCGCGATGTAAACGTCCTTGGCGGCAGCCGCCTGGGCGAGCAGGAGCCAGAGCCAGAGGCCGCCGGCGAGCACTCCCGCCGCGCCGCCTCGCGGCGCGCCCGCGGATGGGGACACATTCTCATACGGCCTGGCGGCCATCCGCCCAGGTGGCGGCCCGCCGGGAATTTGGTTGTTCCTCATGATTTAAGTTGTTGCAAATCAGTGGCGCTGAAGGAGACGGAAAAGTATTGGCCGCAGGCGCCGCGGGTCGGGGGCGCCCCGGCGGCCGCAGGCCGAGTCACGGGAGCACGACGTGCACCCCCGTAGGCGGCACCGGCGGGGCAGGGTACTGGTAAGCGCCGATGCTCCAGCCCGAGCCCGAAGGGCGCGAGCCGCCCGCGATGTCGGTGGTGAAGTAGGCGCTCTCGTTCGTGCCGGCGGTTGCGCACGGACTGCCCGACTGGGTGTCGAAGTTGAAGGCCGGCGCGTTCACATAGAGCGGGTTGGCGGTGAGGGAATGCGAGTCGAAGCCCAGGGCCTGCCAGGAGGCGTACGAAATCTCGCCGCCATTGTAATAGAAGTCCCCGCTGTCGTTGTAGTAATCGTTGTAGTCGCAGGCCGAGACCCCCGAGCTGGTGGTGTCGTCGTTGTAGATGGGCAGGCCGTTATTGGAAAAGATATTGTTGCGGACGACCACCCCGCTGCCGGCATAGACGCGCAGCCCGATGGTGGTGGGCGTCGAGGCCCCCGTCGCGTCGGTGGTATTGTTCAACACATATCCGCCCGTGACTTCGGACAGGCAGATAAAGCCGTTGGAGGGCACGCCCAGATCGGCTGCGGAGGTGTAGAGCACGTTGTTGTAAACCAGCGGCGAGTTGATCGGGTCCGGATTGAGGCTGGAAATATAGATGCCAGCCGTGCAGTTGGCCCCCGTGCCCAGGTCCGGCCCAATGACATTGTCATAGACTTGAAGGTTGTTCAGCGTCGAGTTGCCCTGGACGCACCAGCAAAAAATCCCGTCATGGTGATTGTTGTCGCTCGGGTCATCCCAGTAGCTCAGCCCGCTAATCCGGTTGTGGTGAATGTAGAGGCCGTTGAGCGAAGAGCTTGCTTCCTGGTCCCCCGTGGCGATGCCCCAGTTGGCGTAGTAACAGGTGTTCGAGTAAATCTGGATGTTGGCGTTGCCGCTCCCGTACCACCCGATCCAGATCGGGCAGTAGCACCAACTGATCGTGTTGTTCCGGATGATGATGTTCGCGAGACCGCTGTTTTGAAACCCGATGCCACCGCTGGTGATCGAGTCGGTGGCCCCCGCCTGCCGCACGTAGAGATTGGTGATGATGAGGTTTTGGACGGTGATGTTGTTGCCGGCGGCGTTCACGGCGCCGGCGGCGACCTGGTTGGCCAAGGCTGTCCCGTTGGCCGTGCATTGAATTGTGCCGTTGGGCCCGCCGTCCACCACCAGGTAGCTGTAACCCTGGAGGTTTATGGCGGCCGTCGAGGGCCAGTAAGGGGCTGTCATGATCGCGCCCGAGGAAAACAGGATGGTGATCGGGTTGCCGGAGGTGCCGCTGCTCTGGACGGTCAGCGCCGTGGTGATGGTTCCCACCAAATGGACCGTGTCGCCCGGGCTGATCAGGCCGGCGCCGCTCCCCCAGTTGGCGCCCGTGTTGAACCACGCCGCCGAGCAGCAGTCCGAGGCGTCGGCCCCCGAACCGCTGCCGGTCGTGTTCTGGGCGACATAAATGTCCTTCGCCACGGCGGCTCGAAGGAACATGAACCACACCAGGACGCGGCCGCCGAGCACTCGTGCAAGGCGGCCTCGACGCCCAGTCAGGGACTGGGATACGTCTTCACGTGCATCGGCGGTCGTCCTCCCAGTTGTCGCTCCACCGGGAATCTGGTTGTTTCTCATGATTTCAGTGGTTCCAAGATGGTGGAGATAAGGGAAACAGGCAATCGCCTCCTCCTCATCAGATGAGTGCCCGTTGGACAGGACAGTCCAGCATTGTGTGTTCTGGCGCCCCTGCCGGGGTGCGGCCAGGATTGGCGGGGCCTTTCCCGGTGGTCGTTCCCCCTTTGGCCCTGAACGACCACCGGCTACCGTCGGGCAACCCTTCGGGTTGCGCAGCTTCGAGAAAGCCTCGTCACGGGGAAACCTTGGTGATGGTCAGGTCGGTTGGCGGTGCGGGCGCTGCGCCGTTGTACTGGTAAGCGCCGATCGTCCAGCCCGAGCCGGACGGCCGGGAGTTGCCCAGGATGTCGGTGGTGAAGTAGGAACTCTCGCTCGTGCCGGCGTTTACACAGGGACTCGACGACTGGATGTTGAAGTTGGCGGCCGACACGTTCACATACAGCGGGTTGCTGGTGATGGAGTGCGAGTCGAAGCCCAGGGCCTTCCAGGAGGCGTATGAAATCTCGCCGCCGCTGTAGTAAAAGCTCCCGCTGTCGTTGTAGTAGCAATTGTAATCGCAGGAGGAGACGCCCGAACTGGTGGTGTCGTCGTTGTAGATGGGCAGGCCGTTATTGGAAAAGAGGTTGTTCTGGACCACGACCCCGCTGCCGGCATAGACCCGGAGCCCGATGGTTTCAGCAGATGACGCCCCCGTCGCGTCGGTGGTGTTGTTGAACACGTAACCGCCCGTGACTTCGGACAGGCACATAAAGCCGTTGGAGGGCACGCCCAGGTTGGCCGAGGTGGTGTAGAGCACGTTGTTGTAAACCAGCGGCGAATTGATCGGGTCCGGAGTGAGGCCGGAAATATAGATGCCAGCCGTGCAGTTGGCCCCCGAGCCCAGGTCCGGCCCAATGATATTGTCATAGACTTGAAGGTTGTTCAGCGTCGAGTTGCCCTGGACGACCCAGCAAAAAATCCCGTTATGGTGATTGTTGTCGCTCGGGTCATCCCAGTAGCTCAGCCCGCTAATCCGGTTGTGATGAATGTAGAGGCCGTTGAGCGAAGAGCCGGATTCCTGGTCCCCCGTGGCG
>Ga0326728_10011982_pt1 | contig 19529 bp, 14 predicted proteins | sample MB3enrmetagenome_FD_207602 | JGI IMG/M metagenome (GOLD analysis project Ga0326728, IMG submission 207602) | Lab enriched peat soil microbial communities from McLean, Ithaca, NY, United States - MB31MN | ecosystem: Environmental > Terrestrial > Soil > Wetlands > Peat | place: USA: New York... | reverse complement strand
TGTCGATCACGACGCGCATGTGCTGCTTTTCGCGCTGCATCTCGCGTAGAAGCTCGTAGCCGCGCTTGGTCTCAGGCACAAATGCTGCGGCATGCAGGATTGTCGCCACCGTCCGGGTGCGCGCTTCGTCGTCGGTGATCTGCAGCAGGTCGTGGGCGAACGCGAGTCCCTTGATGTTGTCGAGCGAGCCGGAGTAAACAGGCACCCGCGAGTAATTCTGAATCCGCAGCATCTCCAGGAAATGCTCGATCGTCGTCGTTTCCGGGACGGCGAAGATTTCCGGCCGTGGTGTCATCACCTCGCGCACCAGCATGTCGCCGAACTCAACCGCGGAGCGCACCAGCTCGCGGTCGCTCTGCTCCAGAATTCCTTCTTCCTCGCCGGCCTCGATCAGCGCCTCCACGTCGGGCGCAGGAGCATCTTCTTCGGGACCAGTGGGCGCCTCGGCCAGCGCGGCAATGGAAAAGAAGAATCGGATAAAAACGGTGACCGGCGTAACGACCCACAGCAACAAGCGGATGAGCCAAAGCAGGCGCGCCACCCAGAGCCCGCGCGTGCGGTTAAAGAGCAAATCGGGAATCAGCTGGTAGGCAAAGACGACCACCAGCACTACGGCCAGGACGGCCTGAGCAATCTCAAGTGTGTCGGGTGGACCAGGATGCGTGGGGCGGATGAAGAGCAGAGCGCCGAATCCGAGCGCGATGACGCCGAGCGTAAGTTGCTTGAGCACCGATGAACAAAGGGCCGCATGTTCACGGCTCAGGCCGAGGTGCGGCTCTACGCGGACCTCCCACGCGTCAAGATTCTCCTGCACCTCGCGGCTCAGAATCTTGCCGAACTCGGAGTAGACGCGCTGGATGTAGGAAGCCAGCGTGGCCACCACGATGAGTGCGATGAGAGCGACGATCTCAAGCGGAGTCATGGCTTGCGCCTCCGCGTCTTCGTTCGCACGGCTCCTGCCCGCTCAATCAGTCCTTCCGGCAATCCGAGCTTTGCGCGCAGTTGTTGTTCGCGCCGCTGCATTCTGCCCGCGTCGGTTTCATGGTCATAGCCGGCCAAGTGGAGCAGTCCGTGAAGAATCAGGACCCGCAGCTCAACCCCGAGCGCGTGCCCCTGCTCGGCCGCCTGTTTCCGTGCCATCTCCACGCTGATCGCCACATCGCCCGCAACCCGCTCCGCGGGCTTCGTGTGTTGGAGCGGTTTTGCGGGAAATGAAAGGACGTCGGTCGCCTCGTCTTTGCCGCGGAAGCGCCGGTTTAGATCGCGGATCGTTGCGTCGGTTGTGAGCAGGACCGTCACCTGGCCGAGCAGACCCACAGCTGTTTGCGTATCACCGAGGTGCCGGCCCATTGTGCGCCTCGAGGGGATTCGGAGATTCTTCCCGAGTCCGGACGCAGCAGATTGCTTCGCATTGGCAGTTGCCGATGCTGAGTCAGGCTCCAGTTCTGGATCAAGGAGAATCATCGTGCGGCGGGGCGGCGGCTGAAGCAGATACGCGGCTCCGGTCTAATGGGATGATACGCGAAATTGGAAGAAAGCCTTCCTTGGACCGTATCCCACTACGCTGGGTAGAGTTCGTGCTTCCAGAGGTCTCAGAATCGAGGCCCGCGGCCTATTCGCATTCCCGCGGGATTGAGGACGGCTTCCAATCGGCGATGATGTGTGCCGCTGGCCACATCAAGGGGGTATACCCGTCGAAGTCCTGCCTCGTCACCGGGAATGTCCACTCCTTGCCGCTTGTCTCGATTGTTTTGCCCGTATCGGATAGGAGAATGAACGCGGAATCCGACGCTTCTTGAAGGCCGGTAGCAGTCCAATTGGGAAATGGCATCTTTGATGTAGGCTTCGACGAAATTGAGGTACGCAGGCTAAACAACAGGACTTCGTCCTTGCTCGGGTCCAGCGAGCCGTTCGTGGTATGCGATTGCAAGTACAACACGCAACTATTCCCCGCCCACGACACCGCGGACGTCTGGGCGTCCCCGTCAGTCCCGAGCTTCAAATCTCGAAGACTCGCTCCCCGAGCGTCGGTAACGAACGCACCATCCTCGCAATTGAAGAGAATCCACTTTCCATCCGGCGACCACCGAGGCGAGCTGGCGAAGCACGATCCTTGCCCCTCTATGTTCTCTGTGGACTTCAGCACTCGAACTTTGCGGGACTGCAAATCCATCACCGCAATCGGCCCGCTGTCATCGATTGCGTCATTGCCGTCGCCCGGGTTGTCAGTATGAATAGCAAACGCCAAGCTTCGACGATCGGGCGAGAATTGCGGATCATCGTAGACTTCTCTCTCATCTTTATTTAACTCACTGGTCTTGAAGTACAAATTTCCAACCGTCAATTTAGTCTGCATATGAGTTTGCAGGTCTAGCAAGCTCAGATTTCCGCCGGTTGCGGTATCCAGCGCGACAGTAACAAGCAGTCTCCGATCTCTTGACAGAGCGAAGTTATAGATAGGATGTCCCAGATCGATTCTCTGTGTAACTCGTCCCGTGGCTGAAGCGAGGGTTAATGCTGTTCCGGTTGCGAAAGCGACGAGGGGCTCGTCAGAGGATTGGGCATTTGCCGCAATGTTCAAGGAGGCAGCGAGGCAGAATGCCTGCAGGATCAGAGTGCGCACAACAGATCCTTTTGATTTCGCCACCAATTCTACGCGCGTTTGGGGCGCTGCGGCGCCTACTGGGGTTTCGCCGTTTGCTTCGCTTGCGCCTCCGGCCGCTCTTCGCTCTCCTGGGCGCCGACCTGAATCGAGTCGCCCATCGTGAGCGGAAGCTCCTGCTGCCGGGGTTTTGCGCTCTCATACGCGCGCACCACGCGCTGCACCAGAGGATGGCGCACCACGTCGCCGTCGTCGAAGTGACAGAATGCAATGCCTTCCACGCCGTTCAGCACGTTGATCGCGTCCAGCAGCCCCGACTTGCGCGGATTAGGCAGGTCAATCTGCGTAATGTCGCCCGTGATCACGGCCTTCGAGTTGTTGCCCATGCGCGTCAGGAACATCTTCATCTGCTCGACGGTCGTGTTCTGCGCCTCGTCCATGATGATGAAGGCGTCATTGAGGGTGCGCCCACGCATAAAGGCCAGCGGCGCAACTTCGATGATGTTCTTTTCGAGCATCTTGTCCACGCGGTCGGGATCGAGCAGGTCATAGAGCGCGTCGTAGAGCGGGCGCAGATAGGGGTCCACCTTTTCCTGCAAAGTGCCGGGCAAAAACCCCAGCCGCTCGCCGGCTTCGACTGCTGGCCTCACCAGCACGATACGGCCCATACGCTTGGCGTTGAAAGCGGCCACGGCCATCGCCACCGCGAGATACGTTTTGCCCGTGCCGGCCGGGCCCACACTGAACACCATGTCGTTCTGCTCGATGGCCTCGACGTAACGGCGCTGGTTCAACGAGCGCGGCTGCACCGTGCGCTTGATTCCCACCGACCGCTGCTTTCCGGCCTCGGCTACGGAGCGCAGCGTCGCTGCCTGGTCGGCCACAACCAGGCGCAGCATTCCGTTCAGCTCGCCATTGTGCGGATGAATCCCCTGGCGGCGGAGAGTTTCAAAATCCTCAAAAATGCGCTGCACGCGCGCCACGCTCTCTTCGGCTCCTTCTACATGCACGGCGTCGGAGCGCAAATCGATGCGCACGCTAAGCGAGTCTTCCATCAGTCTGAGGTTTTCATCGCGGGTCCCGAACAGGGGCTCAAGATTCGGCGTAATCTCCAGGGCGATCTTCAATGGTTTCTACGTCCTCCCGGACAACGGGTAAATTTTTTCCGGCAGCGGTGCCATGGGGCTGCTGTCGAAGGGTTGGCAGATAAGTTATCGTTGATCGGCGCGACGTGCGTGAGCATCGGCCGTTTGGGCCGCCAAATGCGCAAGCGCGCGCCCCGGCAGGGCGCTACAAGGTAAATGACAAGTTTTTGGGGGAGCCAGACGGCGCGACGCAAACCGAAGCTCAGAGTCCTGCCCAGCTTCCTGGCTGCCTTAGGCATCCGCGGGTTGGAGTTAAGTACCAAATCCGGTATTGCGAGAGTAGCGCCAGTCTTGCGGCGCGTCAACCGTCGCAGCATTACTTTTGATGCTTTGGTTGTCACGGAAGATACCTGCCGCGCCATCCGGTACACTGCATTCAATCTCAAACCGCGCTGAGGAAGCATCTTGTTGTCTGCGCTCTATATCGTTGTGCTCGTTGCCATAGCCGCCGCGCTTCTGGCCGTGGCCGTCTACCGCGCTATCGGGGTCAAAACCAAGGCCGACTACCTGGTGGCCGGCCGCTCGCTCCCGGCACTGGTTCTCGTGCTTACGCTGCTCACCTCGTGGATCGGCGCGGGCTCGCTCTTTGCCGGCGCTGAAAACGCCTATAAAAACGGCTTCGCGGCTCTTTGGCTGCCGGCCGGCGGCTGGCTCGGCCTGGTGCTCATCTACTTTATTGCGCCGCGCGCGCGGAAGTTCGCCCAGTTCACCCTGCCCGACCTGCTTGAGGCGCGCTACAACCAGGCAGCGCGCGTGCTCGGCACCATCGCCATCCTCTTCGCCTACGTGGCTATCACCAGCTACCAGTTTAAGGGCGGCGGCAATGTGCTTCACCTCATCTTTCCCGGCACCGTAACTCCAGAACTGGGCACCTACATCATTGCCGCCTTCGTCATCGTCACCACGGCCCTGGCCGGAATGTCGTCGGTCGCATATATGGATGTGGCCATCGGCTCGCTCGTCACTGTCATTTGCATCATCGCCACACCCATGCTGTTCTTGAAAGCCGGCGGCTGGGCCGGCCTGCACGCCGCGCTTCCGCCCACTCACTTTGAGGTGCTCGGCAATCTCACATTCACGCAGGCAATGGAGTTCATGCTGCCCACCATGCTGCTGATGCTGGGCAACCAGGTGATGTACCAGAAATTCTTCTCGGCCAAATCGGAAAAAGACGCCCGCATCTCCGTGATCGGTTGGATCGTGGGGACGGTCGTGCTTGAAACGCTCATCGTCGCCATCGCCGTCTTCGGCTCGGCGCTCTACAAAACGGGAGAAGTCGCCGCGCAGCCCTACGAGATCATCCCCTACACGGCGCGCCATGGATTGCCGGCTTTGATGGGCGCGCTCCTGCTCGGCTCGGTCTTCGCCAAGGTCATTTCCACGGCCTCCAATTACCTTTTTTCCCCGGCCTCGAACCTTGTCGAAGATGTCTTCGTACGCTACATGGCGCCGGGCGCGTCGAACAAGCGTGTGCTCATCGTCTCGCGCCTCGCTGTCGTGCTGCTCGGCGTCTGGGCGCTCTATCAGGCCATTTACGCGCCCAGCATTCTTGCAAAGATGCTCTACGCCTACACCATCTACTCCGCCGCGGTCACGCCCGTGGTCCTCGCGGCCTTCTATTCCAAACGCGCCACCGCCTGGGGCGCCGTCGCCGCCATCGCCTTCGGAACCGTCGTCACTCTCGTCTGGGACGCGCCCGGCTTCAAGCCGCTTCTTCACCTTCCCGCTCTCCTCGCCGATCGCGATGCCATCTTTCCCGCGCTTTTTGCCGCGGTTGTCTCCCTGATCGTTGTCAGCGCGTTCACGCCAAAGCCGACAGCCGAGCAGTTGGCGAAGTTTGCGGAGTAGGGGAGCACGCGATTTTCGGATGAACGATGACTCAACCGGAACGCTGGCTCGGCTTGGCTATAATTCTCCCCGAACTTCGTTGGCCCCAATCGCGTATTCTCTCCCAACCGTGGAGGTTCGTATGACGTCGCTCAAAAGGACGGCCCGTATCGCTGGCCTGTGGTATCTGGGCTTCACCCTTGGGCCGTTCTACCTGCTCTATGTTCCATCGCAGACGGTCGTGCAAAACGACGCTGCCGCAACCGCAGCCCGTGTCCTCGGCCACGAGACGTTTTACCGTTGGGGCATGCTTGCCGAGACGCTTGGCGCCGTCATCTTCATCGGCCTGGGCTTGGCGCTCTATCGCCTCTTTGAAGACGTAGACCGCCGCCGTGCGCGACAACTGGTGGCTCTGGTGCTGGTTTCATCTGCCCTCGGCTTGGTGACCGTGATCTTCAGCGCGGCCGCGCTCGTCGTCTTTCGCGGCGGCGCTGAATTCGCCGCCTTCGACGGTCACACGCGCGAGGCTATCGGCATGCTGCTAATCCGGATGCATGGGCAGGCGAACGGCGTCAACCAGACGTTTTGGGGACTGTGGCTGTTGCCATTTGGATGGCTGGTCGTGCGCTCGCGCTTCTTGCCACGCTGGCTGGGCTACTGGCTCCTGCTTGACGGCATCGCCTGGGTTGTCGCCGGCTTCACTTGGTTCCTCGCTCCGGATTACTCTGACGCTCTCTTCCGCTACTTCCAACCAGCGTTTCTGGCCGAGCTCGCTGCCATGCTCTGGCTGCTGATCATGGGGGCGAAGGAGCAACCGCTCATTGCGTCTGGGACTACGTAGTCCGCTGCGCCATGCCGTGGCGTGGATCTGTATCGGTGGCTGGACCGTGAAAGTTTCTGTTCAGCACGAAAAGAAACAGCGAGCGATAGCAGGCCCAGCCAAGAAAATACTTGTTCCGCCAGTCGCCAACCGCCTTACACTGTCCCTGTTAATTCCTTACCCCTATGCCGGTGGCGCAGTTAACTCTCGAGATTCGCATCGAGCACGCCCAGTCGCTCAAGGACAGGCGTCAGGTGGTTCGCTCGCTCAAGGACCAATTGCGGCAGGGCTTCAACGTTTCGGTAGCGGAGCTCGACGAAGCCGTCGTATGGCAGTCTGCCACGCTGGCCGTCGCCGCAATCTCCCGCTCGCGCGATTACCTGCAGGGCCTCATGGAAGAAGTGGAGCGCGCTGCCCGCCGCATGACCACCGAGCTCGGCGCCGATTTGGCAGATTCGTTTTGGGAGTACATCGAGAGCTGAGAGCTCACAGATTGGCCTACGAGGAACTTGGCGCCACCGTGCTACGCTGGGTCTTGCCCCCGGGAGAGATTGTTTGTCCACCGCCTTCGTCATCGGAATCTTCGAGTTTGTTCTGCTGCTTTTCTCTCTCAGTTTTCATGAGTGCGCGCATGCCTGGATGGCCTCGCGCCTCGGTGACCAGACGGCGCGTTTGCAGGGTCGCATCACGCTCAACCCGATGTACCACGTAGACCCTATCGGCACGCTGCTGATTCCCGCGCTGGCCATCTTTGGCCCATTCGTCGGATTCTCCTTCTTCAGCGGGTTTCTCATCGGCTGGGCCAAGCCCACTCCGGTCATCACGCGCAATTTCAAGAAAATCGTCCGCGACGATAACCTCGTCACCCTCGCCGGGCCCCTCTCCAATCTTCTGCTGGTCGGCATAGCGTTTACTTCTTTGGCGGTAATTTGCCTCGCCGTTCCAGGCGGGCGCGAGCTGGTGCACGATAACCTGCACGGTGCCCTGGCCTTCGGCAGCGGATTGCAACCGTTGATCCTGCTGGCGCTCTTGGGCATTGAAGTCAACTTATCGCTGTTCTTCTTTAATCTCCTGCCCATTCCACCTCTCGACGGCAGCCGCATCGTGCGCAATATGCTGCCCTATAACGCGGTGCAGCAATATGACCGCATCGGCGGCTGGATCAGCTGGATACTCATGATCGTCGTGGGCAGCTTCATCCTCAGGCTGGTGGTCGGTCCTTCGATTGGCCTGATTTTTTCTATCCTGATGGCTATTTAGGCCCGCCCCATTTTTCAACCGCTCCCACTTCAGCCGCACCCCTCCCGCTACAATGGAATGAGGCCTTTTAACGCTGTTTGAAGAGAAGGCGGCCGGCATTTTTGACCGCCGAGGAATCCATTCGCCCATGCCCGAACCCGCAATTCCATCGTCCCGGCCGCGCGTTCTCAGCGGCATGCGACCTACGGGAAAACTTCATTTGGGCAACTACATGGGCGCTTTGGCCAATTGGGTCAAGCTTCAGGACAAGTACGATTGCTACTTCTTCATCGCCGACTGGCACGCCCTTACCACCGACTACGCCGACCCCAGCCAGATTGCGCCGAACACCGTTGAGGTCATGCTCGACTACCTCGCCGCCGGCCTCGACCCCGAGCGCAGCGTGCTCTTTTTGCAGAGCCGGGTTCTGCAACATGCCGAGCTCGCGCTGCTGCTTGGCATGAGCACTCCCCTCGGCTGGCTTGAGCGCGTGCCCAGCTACAAGGAGATGCAGGAGAATCTTGCCAGCAAGGACCTCACCACCTACGGGTTCCTCGGCTACCCGGTGCTGATGGCCGCGGATATTTTGCTCTACCAGCCGGACTTTGTACCGGTAGGCCAGGATCAACAGGCGCACGTCGAACTTACGCGCGAGCTCGCGCGCCGCTTCAACCAGTTTTATCCAAAGCGGATAGCTCTAACGAAGGCGACGTCAGGCTCGCCAGGTCTTGAAGGCCTATATGGTTTAACAGAGCCAAAAAAGGAAGGGCTAGAAGCACTATATGGTCTTGCCGAATCAGATGCGCCGCAGAAGCATCTAGGGCCTTTGCGTGGGGCCGCGCAACTTGAATACGTTCTTCCCGAACCCAAAGTCCTGCTCACGCCCTCGCCCAAGCTTCCCGGGACCGACGGACGGAAAATGTCGAAGAGCTACGGCAACACCATTCTCTTGAGCGATCCCGAGCCCGTTGTCCGCCAGAAGCTCAAGACCATGGTCACCGATCCCGCCCGAGTCCGCCGCACCGATCCGGGCGATCCGGATAAGTGTCCCGTGGGCGACCTGCACAAAGTCTTTTCGTCACCCGAGACAATGGCCAAAGTCTACGAGGGGTGCCGATCGGCGGGGATCGGCTGCATCGAATGTAAAGGCTGGGCCGCAGACTCGCTGGTAAAGATCCTTGAGCCCATCCAGCAGCGCCGCGCCGCCACCACCGAAGCGCAGGCTATCGAGATTCTGAACGCTGGTTCGCGCCGCGCCGCCGCCCGAGCCGAGCAAACCATGATCGAAGTGCGCGAAGCCATGCAAATGACGTTGACGACGGTTGTGCCCTCGTGAGACAAACGCGGAAACGCGCCATGATGAAGCAAGGAAATTGAACCACGGGAAACGAAGGGGCTTGACGGGTCAAGAAAGTGCAAGTTGAGAAAGAAAGACTCCCGTGGTGGCGTTGGGCGCTCGACTTTGCGTTAGGCGGGATCCGCTCCGGATTCGGGCTCTTCCGCCGCAACGGAAAAGTCGAGATCGGCACGCAGACAGCCTCAGAGGCCGTAGTCGCCGAGCCGGAGCGCAAAGAAGCCGAGCTCAGCACAGGAAGCGGCCTTGAGCCTGACAGCAGCTTTGAGCAGGAAAGCAGCCCCGAGCCCGAGGTCATAGGGGTCGAATGGAACGCCGAGAAATCCACGGTTCCAGAAAACATTCCGGAGCCCGAAAGCGGCCTTGAGCGAGAAAATAGACAGAGCGAGGTCGAGGCCAGCGCCGAGAAACCCTTAGAGGTCGTAAGCAGCCCCGAGCCGGAGAACAGCCTTGAGCCGGACATTGGCCCCGAGCCGGGGAATATTGGGAGTGAGGTCGAATCGTTTGGGATAACAACAGGCGCCGACGAGGTCACCAAACTTGAAGTTGCGCCGATTCTGCCCGTGGAACCACCAGAGGACGATTCGCCGGATTTTGCGCCGGAAAAATCAACAGAAGAAGACATTGCGTTGACGAATACTTCCCCACAATCCGAAGAGAGCGAAATCCGGCCCGCCCGCGAACAAGCATTTGCGCCCGAGCCTGCTCCGCAAGCCAAGGTAGCCTCCGCCCTCGAATCCGCCCACGCGCAGGAAGCTTCCTCTGCTTTGCCCTTTGACCCGCCGATGGCTGCCGAGCCGCCTGCCGCCGAGCAGACCACTGCCGAAAAAGTCGCCGCCGCGCTCAAGGCCCGCGGCGTAGACGCCGAGCAGTCGCCCTTCTCGGTCTTCGTCGGCCAGGTTTACGACGGCCCGCTCGACCTGCTGCTCGACCTGATTCGCAAGCAGGACATCGACATCTACGACATTCCCATCGCCCAAATCACCGCGCAGTTCCTGGCCTACGTTGACCGCCTGCGCGCCAGCGATATGGACGTGGCCGGCGACTTCATCTACACCGCTGCGCTGCTCATTCACATCAAGAGCAAAATGCTGTTGCCGCGTGCGCCGGTCGGACCGGAGGAGTCCGCCGAGGATCCGCGCCGCGAGCTCGTCGACCGCCTGCTTGAGCACGAGCGCTTCAAGAACGCCGCGCAAATGCTGCACGAAAAGCAGATGCTCGAAGCGGCCACTTGGACCAACCCCGGCGTGCGCGAGTTCCGCGAGGATGCCGGAGCGGAGCCCGAGATTGCCGCAGACACAACCGACCTCGTCCGCATCTTTCGCGACATTCTGGAGCGCGCGCGCAATCGCCCCATCCTCAATGTGGAGGAGGACTCGGTTACCGTCGGTCAGATGATTCAGTTCCTCACCCGGCGCCTCACCATGGAAGACAAGCCCGTGGCGCTGCGCCGCCTGCTCAGCCACACGCACTCCGAGCGCGCGCTCATCGCCATGTTCCTGGGCCTGCTTGAGCTGGTGCGCCTGCAGGCCATCCTTCTCCGTCAGGACCGCCAGTTCAGCGAGATCTTCGTCAAGAAAAACACCGGCTTCGACGCCGTCGTAAACGAAGGACTGGCCAGCGCCCACGACGACTGGCGCTGATCCGCGTGCAGCCTTGTAAACTGACCCTGATGAATCTCGTTCCCCGCAAACTGCACTGCAGCACTCTCGTCGCCGCGTTCCTATTGTCTGGCGCGCTCGCATCTCTGTGCGCACAACAAGCGCCCCAGCTCTCGCCGGATGCCGAACTCGCGCTGGTTCCTTTGCCCGAGCCCCCCGCGAACGCACTGCCGCTGCCTGAGGATCGCGGCGCTGCCGATCTCGAGCAGACACTCAAGCGCCTTGGCACCACGGCCAGCGTGCTTTTCATCGTGCCCCACCCTGACGACGAAGATGGCGCGCTGATGACCTACCTGTCACGCGGGCTGGGAGTAAGGGTCACTCTGCTTACCTTCACTCGCGGCGAGGGCGGCCAGAATGCCATGTCCGCCGAGAGCTACGATGCTTTGGGGCTTATTCGCACCAACGAGCTGCTCAAGGCCGATCGATATTATGGCGCGCGCCAACTATGGGGCACTGAGGTCGACTTTGGCTTCTCCAAAACACAGCAGGAATCCTTTGAAAAGTGGGGCCACGATCGCGTTCTCTACGACGCGGTTCTCGCCATCCGCATGGTACGCCCGCAGGTCATCATGTCTACGTTTGTGGGCGGCGTCACCGATGGCCACGGTCAGCATCAGGTGGCCGGTGAGATTGCGCAGGAAGCCTTCAAAGCCGCAGCCGATCCCAGCGTCTTTCCCGAGCAATTGCGACCGGTGAAAGACGGAGGCGCAGGCCTCGAGCCCTGGCAGGCGCTCGCCGATTACTCGCGTACACCTTTCGCGCCCATCACCAACGGCCAGATGCTCGACTACGCCACCGGCAAGTGGGCGCCGGCGCGGTTCCACAATTACCTTACCGGCCAATGGATCGAAGGCACTCTGCCTTCCGATGTCACGATTCCCGTCGGCAAATGGGACGCGGAACTCGGCCGGACCTATGTGCAAATTGCACGCGAAGGCTGGGGTGAGCAGAAGTCGCAGTATGGCGGCGCCGATCCTGCCCTCGCCGCTCCCGACTCATCGAGCTATCATCTGTGGGCTGTTGCGCCATCAGCCGCCGCTGCTGGCGCGGAAAAAAATGATTCCAGCCTGTTTTGGAATGCGAAGGTTCAAATTGCTACTGGTATTACGGGTCTCGCTCGGTTGGCCGGCAACGCACCGCCCCAATGGCTCACGGACGAACTCGGCAGAATCGACAGCGGGTTGAAAGCCTTCGCAAGCGATTGCAAGAACCAGAGCGGCGTTGCTGCCGCGCACAATCTTGTTCCCATCTATCGCCAGACGCTGGATCTCTTTGCGCGCGTACGATCCAGCGACCTGAATGCGGAGGCAAAAGCGGGACTCGAATTCGAACTGGGCGAAAAAATCGAGCAGTTTCAAATGGCACTCAAGGACTTGCTCGGCCTCGACCTGGTTGCGTTCGCGACAAACGGCGCTGGCGGGCAAGTTTTCGGAGGGCGCGGTGCTTCTGCCGATGAGACCGCGCGCAGCGTTTGGCCGGGCGAGGAGCTCCGCGTTCGCATGCACCTTGCGCAGGGACTCGATGCGGCAGAACTGACTCGGGCATGGCTCGTGAGCAGTAACGGCGAGCCCTGGAAGATCGACGACGTCGGCGGTCCCATCGACGAGCAACAGGCCGTCGCGCCGGCGAGCGACAGAGTCTTTCATGTGCGCGTTCCCGCCGATGCCGCACCGACGGAACCCTACTTTACGCGACCCAGCACCGAACAGCCCGTTTACGACATCTCGAATGAAGCCTGGCGCGAGCGCTCCTTTGCGCCATACCCGTTATCGGCATGGGCAGAGTTCACCTTTGAAGGCGTTCCCATTCGCCTCGGTATGGTCGTTCAAACGCTTGGGCACGTTACCGGTGTCGGCGGCGTCTATCAGCCGCTCCTGGTCACGCCCGCCGTCGGCGTCCGCGTTGAGCCTGAGGCGCGCATTCTCCCGCTCGATGGCTCGCCCCTGCCGGTCAACGTTACGGTTCACACCGAGCAGGCAGCCGACGGATTCGTCAATCTCGATCTTCCCGAAGGCTGGCGCGCCGATCCCATCCGACGTGAGTTCCACCTGAAAGCTGCGGGAGACTCAGAGCCGCTCGTGTTTTCGGTGACCCCTGCTGGCGACGTCGCCGCGCGCGCCTACGCCATCAAAGCAATTGCGCATGTCGGCGATCAAAGCTACTCGATCGGTTGGCAGAGCATCGGCTATACTGGCCTGCTTCCTTACAACCGGTACGAGCCCGCGGAGCTCCGCACGCGCAAAATCGATGTGAAGGTTCAGCCGGGGCTGCGCGTGGGCTACGTCATGGGAACCGGCGATCATGTTCCCGAGGCCATCGAGGCGTTGGGTATCACGCCGCATCTCCTCACCGACGAAGAGCTCGCCACCGCAGACTTGTCGCAGTGGAACGTGCTGGTCATCGGCATTCGCGCCTACTCGGCGCGTCCCGCGCTCGCCGCCGCCGAAATCCGCCTCGAACATTTCATTGAGCAAGGCGGGACGGTCGTCGTGCAGTATCAGGGCAACACCTTTCCTGCGCCGCTGCCTGTCACCATGGTCCGCTTCCCCGAGCGCGTCGTCGATGAGCAGGCGCCCGTCAAGATCCTCGATCCCGCGAATCCGCTACTCTCTTGGCCCAATCAAATCGCGTCCGCCGATTTTACCGGATGGTTCGAAGAGCGCGGCCATGGGTTCCTCGATCACTGGGACTCCGGCTACACGGCGCTCACCGAAACCGCCGACCCGGGTCAGGATCCGCAGCGCGGCGGTCTGCTCGTCGTACATCGCGGCAAAGGCACCTACATCTATGTTGCGTTTGCGCTCTATAGGCAGTTCCCAGAGTTAGTCCCGGGAGCTTACCGGATTCTGGCTAACTTGCTCAGCGCCTCCGCCCACAACAACGAAACCCCTTAGCGGCGTCATTCTCGCGACCCGCAACCGCCATTCGGCTCGGCTTCGTTTTGTTTTGTCGATAGCGAGCCGTCGAGGATTAGGCATCTTTCGCGGCAGCAGCCGACTCAAAGTAAAGTGAGGGCGCTGGGCAAGCGTCCTGAGATGCCGTCGTACGCCGATGCGCGATAGGGTCGGAAGCGTGGCCGAATCATCCTCTTTCCCCGTTCCTGCTGCCTGCATGCGGTACCGTGTGGCAAGTTGGCCTGAAGCCAAAGAGCTGGCTCTACGACGGCGAGAGAGGAGTCTCCTACGAAAAGTGTCTGCCTATTGGCGGCAATTCTGGCGCTACCGGCCGCGGCAAAAGCGCAGGACGCGATTCCGGCGGGAACCATTCTTCCTATCAGTCTCGACAAAAGTATCGACGCAGGCAAGGTCCATCCCGGACAGCAGATTCAGGGTGCGGTCATGCAAGACATTCCAGGCACCTTTATTCGTCGGGGCGCCAAGGTGTTGGGGCACGTTGTCGGTGCGAAATCACTGGTAAATGGCCCGGCGAAGTTGGAGATTTGCTTCGATAACGTGAAATCGCACGGCCACATAATCCCCATCAAGACCAATCTCAGGGCGTTAGCATCGTATCTCGAGGTTGAGGAAGCACAGATTCCTGAAGACATGTCTTCGCGCGGCCTGACCCCTGAGACTTGGACAACTCAGCAGATTGGCGGCGACCAAGTGTACCGCGGGGGAGGCCCTGTCGCTGTCGGCACAACGACGGTTGGCGAGCCAACCCCGTACGGCGTGCTCGGCGATCCGCGCCTCCAACCCGGCATGGACTGCCGCGGCGTAGTGGCGGAAGCTAAACGGCCGCAGGCATTCTGGTTGTTCTCTACAGACGCTTGCGGTTTGTACGGCTATCCAAATCTTCGCATCGAGCATGCGGGGCGGACGGATCCCGCCGGCACAATCGTCTTCGCCTCCGATCATGGAAAGCTGCTGCTGCGCGTCGGCAGCGGTATGTTGCTGCGCGTTCAGAACAGCTCCGAAAACTCTCCATCGCGAAGTGAAAAACGCAAAAGACCGGCACGGCGATAACGCGTCAAAGTAACCCGCTTCACTGATCCCAGCCCGCGCTACACTTCGCACATTCTGGCCAAGCCGTGCAGCTCTATCGCCCACGTCGCGCGCAGGCCAGCCTTGGTATCTTCCGCGTCTCCTACCACACTCCCGCATCCCTCCAGCCTGAATCACCCGTCGAATCGCGCAAGAAAAGCGAAGCATTTATGAATAGAGATTTAATTTCTCGTCATCATACTTTTCTCGTGGCCTGCATCTTCGTACCACTGTGAATTCTGTGTGAATTCGTCAAATCTTAATCTTGCTCTGCGAGGCTTGGATGCGTAACCACAGAAGGAGTTTTGCCGGCGCGAGACTTCCTTCTCAGCAACTCCCCTAATTCTTCGTGCCGATGGGAATACCGCAGATTTTCCAATTCATCAATGCGTCCGGGATGCAGAAGTCGTCTGCAGCCGTTTTGCACGTGGGCGCTGACACCTTCCAACACAATTCCATGAGGAAAAGAGAGGCCCAAATGAAATTGACAGTGAGAGCGGCTGCCATTGCATTTCTTGCAGCCGGTGTTGTTGTTTCTTACGCGCAAACCAGCGGATCAACGCCGCCGGCAAAGAAGCACGCCGCAGCGAAACCCGCTGCGCCTGCCGGTCCCACCGTCCAGGAGCAGATCGACCAGATGAAGCAGCAGTTTCAGGGCGAGATCGACGGCCTGAAGGCTGACCTTGCCACAAAGGACGAGCAGTTAAAGCAGGCGCAGCAGACAGCGGCCGATGCGCAGGCCGCAGCCGCCAAGGCAGAAGCCGATGCCACGGCGCAACAGCAGTCGGCCACCGACAATGCGGCGGCCGTTTCAACCCTGCAGAGCACCGTGAGCGACCTCAAGGCTAATGCAGTTTCGCTCGCCACCACAGTCTCCGATGAGACCACCGCGATCAAGAAACAGATCAAGAATCCCGATGCGATCTACTTCAAGGGAGTGGCCCTGTCATTCACGGGCAGCTTCATCGCGGCTGAAACTGCGGACCGCACGGCGGCTACTGCCAGCGACATCAACACGGCGTTTACTGGCATACCGTTGCAGAACTCCGATGCCTACAACGTGAGCGAGTTCTTCGGCACGGGGCGTCAGTCGCGCCTGGCATTCAAGGCGAGCGGCAAGCTCCCCAGCGTCGCCCTCACCGGCTACTACGAGATGGACTGGTTGGGAACAGGCGTCACGTCGAACAACAACCAGTCGAACAGCTACGTTCTGCGCCAGCGCCAGTTGTGGGCTGACGCCAAGACCACAAGTGGTTGGGATTTCTCCGGCGGCCAGGGATGGTCGCTGGTTGCGGAAACCACGCAGGGCCTGACGCGTGGCACGGAGATTTTGCCGGCCACCATCGATGCACAGTACGAAGCCGGCTTCGTCTGGTCACGGCAATACAGCTTCCGCGTCTCGAAGGACTTCGGCAAAGTGGCATACTTTGGCTTCTCGGTTGAAAACGCCGAGACTCTGAACCCCGGCGGCAACAACCTGCCCTCAAATGTCCTCCTCGGCTCGGCCGGAACCGGCGGCGGCCTCTTCAACTCCGGCGGAACCGCGGCTGCGGGAACGCTGGCGAACTACTCATTCAACTACACTCCTGACTTCATTGTGAAGATGGCCTTCGAGCCCGGTTGGGGCCATTGGGAAGTCTTCGGCATCGAGCGCAACTTCCGCGACCGCATCTATCCCTGCCTCACCGCAACGTCTACATCGTCTGGCTGCGAAGTCGCATCCGCCTCGACCACGCCCTACAATGCCACCGCAACCGGCGCCGGCCTCGGTGGTGGCTTCCGCGCACCGCTCGGAACCAAGGCAATCACTGTTGGCCTGAAAGGCCTCTGGGGCCAGGGCGTTGGCCGCTACGGTTCTTCGACCATCACCGATGTAACGCTGCGGCCGAACGGAATGATTTCACCCATTCACGGGTTTTCCGCTCTGAGCACGATCGAACTCAACCCGACGAAGAACTTCATGATGTACTTCAACTACGGTGGCGACTATGAAGCCCGCGACTGGGTGCTCAACGGCACATCCCAAGTTGGCTACGGCAACTACTCTGCCGATATGTCAGGATGCGGAATCGAGCCGGCTTCCACCGCCTCTAACCCCACCACCGACCCCATCACCCCGGGCAACTCCACCAACGGTTGCAAGGGCAACAACAAGGACGTGCAGGAGTTCACGGCCGGTTACTGGTGGAATATCATTGCCGGTGCCAAGGGACGCCTGCGCCAGGGCATCCAATACAGCTTGATCCGCCGCGATCTGTGGTCGGGTGCGGCGGGCACGGGCACCGTTACCAACCCCGGTGGCGGCGCGCATGGCGACGACAACATGATCTTCACATCGTTCCGCTACTACCTGCCGTAAATCGACACGCAGTTCACACCAAAAAGGGCAGCCCCACACGGGCTGCCCCTTTTCGCTTTAGCCAGCGCCCGCCCGCCCCTCCGCGGAAACGATCAGAAGGCGAAACGGCTACCGACTGTCGGTGCACAGTTGTTGTCGGAGTTATAGGGGACGCCGGGGCCATGAGGAATAGCGATGGCCAGACCGCCGGTCACCCAGGAATACGCAAGTCCGGCGAAAGTGTCGAATCGCTTGGTGAAGTGATGATCGATATAGAACGACCCCTCGTTGAGGGTGCCCGCGCAGGAACTGCGGAAACCGGCTGCCACTGAGCAGGTCTGCGGAACACGGAAGTCGTTCTGCTGCTGTTGATACCAGGTGAGAGTGAAGTCGGTTTTGCTGCGGTAGGTGTACCTTGCTCCTGTCCACCAGATCTGCACTAACTTTTCAGTATCAAGGTTGTTGTCTTCAACTCCGCTCATGAAATAACCACCCTGGTCTGAGGCGCCAACGCCCAACGGGTTTTTCGGGTTATTCTGCCAGATGTATTCGTAGCCGGCAAACGCCTTGAAGAGCTCAGATGAATACTTGGCAGCGGCCATAACTGCGTTGTTGTCGGTCACGATGCCATATACGGTGTTGGTCGTGCTGATCAGATTGACCCCGTTTATGGGGTTCGTATTGATGCTGTCCGTGGTCGACTGAAATGACTGCGACGGACTCTGACTCTGTGCCCCCAGCAAGGGGTTCAATACACTGATCGCCTGGTTGTAATGTTGGTAGACGAGGTCGGCGGAGAATTTGCTCAAATTTCCGCCGAGGTCGAATCCATAGGCGTTGTTATGCGCCTCTTCCGGCGTGCAGGTGGCCGCAGTCCAGGTTGCGGAGGCCGAGTAGCAGCCGGCAGATCCATCGGCGAACTTATACATCGTGCCGAAGTGGACCGGGCCGTAGGCGACGCGATACTTCAGGGCGGCGTCCCAACGGCTGTCTTCAGTGTCGCCGCCGCCGGCCATTGTGCCGTTATAGCCGATGTACGAAAAGGCATAGCTGCCGCCGGCCGGATCGTAAAGGAGCATTGCATCCGTGCCGAGAGCGCGCTGGCGACCAAAGGTCAGCGTGCCGAAATGCGTGGACGATATACCGGCATCGTATTCGTCATTGAAGGGTTGGCCTGCGCGCGCGCCGTCGATGGCCTCCGAATAGCTGCCTCTGGGGAGCCCATTGTTGATAATGTCGGTCTCTGACGCGTTGGCGAGCAGGCCGGACTGCGGATTGATCCCCGTTGAAGCGTTGAACACAACGGACCAGCCATGGAAAAACTCTTCCCTGCCCCTGATGCCCAGACCCGTCTGCTGCAGGTTGTTCGGTGCGATGAGGAATCGATGTTGATAGCCATTTCGGTTCACCAGAGATTCGCCTTCATAGTTGTAGCCGTTTTCCGGTAAGCCGTGGCTGACCCAGCCGACGCCGGCGTCATATGCGCCGTACAGCGTGATCCCGTGCCAGGTCAGCGCGCAATCGGTGGTGGCGAATTCGCGGCCGCTCGCGCAGGGATCGGGGGTCTTCGGTTGCGTCTTCGTGTCGCCTTTGGCATCCTGCCCGAAGGCCAGCGACGATGAGAACAAGAGAACCACTGCCGAAAGAACCCACTTCGCTTGGTCCACATTTCCTCCAAAACAAATGGAATGAATCCACGCGATCGCCTTTCTCGATTCTAAACGAATGACAATATCGAATGTATACGATATCTCCGTTCGCCTCACAATGCACTCCGGTCGGCCAGCCTTCCGGGTGTACCCTTGCATCAGCCCAGCGTGTTGGATCCGGCTTGGAGCGGCCAACATCGAAGGTGACTGCATGGCCCAGGCAGAAGCTCTTTTGACCCCTCGTGAAGCGGCAGCAGAGATCGGCGTCAGCTACGCCAGCGTCAAGCAATGGATTCTTGCCGGTAAGCTGAAGAGCGTGAAGACCCCGGGCGGCCACCACCGCATCCCGCAAAGCGCATTGACACCGCTGATGAAATCCGCGCCCACCAAGCCGAGGATCGAGTCCCGCGAACGCTTCCGCAACGTCAGCGGCCGCAACCAGCTGGTGGGCAAGATTGTCGAAGTGAAGATCAGCGGACTGCTTGCCAAGGTGGTTCTCGCCGTCGGCGACCAGAAGATTACCTCCATCATCACCGCCGATGCTGCACGGGAAATGCAGCTGCGCGAAGGCCAGACTGCGGCGGCTCTCATGAAATCGACGGAAGTGATGATTGTCCGTGTATAACAGGCGCTAGTTTCGAGCGAATCCAGGGTCGGCGTAACCTGTTAAGCAATACAAAGAGGACAAGGCTGGACGCAGACCGTTCGATGGTCCATGACACCAGCCTCGTCGCGCAGTTCAACTAACGAGCCGGCTACTTCTTTCCGTGATCCTTGAAGTTCAACGCAAAGTAGTAGTACGTGTACGAGTGGCTGGTTGTTACATTCGTCAGGAACTGGCCGCCGCCGAAGTAGCCGATGCCGCCGCCCAGGTTGAAGTGCTGATTGAGTTCATACCAGGAGTAGCC
>Ga0326728_10011981_pt1 | contig 19531 bp, 17 predicted proteins | sample MB3enrmetagenome_FD_207602 | JGI IMG/M metagenome (GOLD analysis project Ga0326728, IMG submission 207602) | Lab enriched peat soil microbial communities from McLean, Ithaca, NY, United States - MB31MN | ecosystem: Environmental > Terrestrial > Soil > Wetlands > Peat | place: USA: New York... | reverse complement strand
GGCATGTTCGTCCAGATGCGGCCACATGCCAGCAAAGTACTGGGCGAGTTGGGCATCAGTGTCCATGCCCACCGTGATAACACATCAGGGCGGCACTTGTAAATGTTATTTATTTACGCTGCCTTAGCATTCCCCATTGAGGCACCTCGCTCCGGGCCTTTGTCAGATAGTCTCGAAATGCTGCGATCTGCTGCGGCGAGAACGGGTCGGTGTTGTCCACGAGAATGACCGTCCGACTCCGGGGCTGGCTTCCGCAGCGACATCCCGCCTCGTCGAAACGCTGCGCCGCCGTAGGGCGCAGCGCGTAGACGAAGAATGCGCCTGCCAGCGCGATGCCGGCGGTTGCAAGCCCGAAGTGGGTGCGGTCCTGCTTCGTCCAGCGCGGCGAGTTGTGAGCGATCAGGTAAGAGTGCATTGAGTTTCATCCTTCCTGCGCCGAAGGCAGCGGCATTCGAACGCCGTGAAGCTCGGCGCGCGCGGCGGCCTCGTCGCGTTGGGCATCGTTGTCGATTGCCTCCATATAGGTCTTCACGCGCTCGATCAACTGCGTCTGCGCCACCGTGATTCTGACCTTCAACTCCTCGGCGCGTTGCCGCAAACCGGCGTATTCCGCCTGCTCCCTCTCCTCGATCTGCTCCAGATTGTCGATTCCTGACGGCAGTTCGCGATTGAGCCGCGGCTCCGAATCCTCCCATTGCGGAGGCCCCCCGGCGTTGCGCGTCCGCCGGTAAGAGCTTCGGTACTCATCGACAAGCTGGAGCATCGCGCATTCGATTGCGTTCGCGCTTTCCTCGTGGCGACGCGTCACATCGACAGCGGCATCGAGAACGGACTTCACGCGGTTGAGCCTTTGCCGGGCGGTCTGGACCACCGCGTCGAGGGAGCTCTTTGCTTTCTCGGCGATTGAGGCGATAGATTGCTCGAAGTCCTGCCGTTCCAGCTCGGACGCTGCGGCGGCGCGGTGACAGGCCTGCTCCACCTCTGCGTAGCCCGGATAGTCCGCCAAAAGCCGGGCGCCGTCGTACGCCGAAACCGCCGCGAATCCGAGGCCCATCAGGAAGACCAGAATGGCGTGGAGATCGCGCAGGAAGGCGAACGGGTGGGAGGCCAGCGTTCCACCGATGGAAACCGGAATCTCCACGATCCGCTGCTGCATTGCCGTGGCGTCGGCTATGGCTGCGGGGTCGGCCCTTACCTGGTCGAGGGCCAGTCGATAATGAGCCAGCGCAAGGTGCAGGAGGAGAAGAGCGCTAACGGACGCGAGGAGCACTGCGCCGCCAAACAGCTTGCGCTCGGGCTTGGCGTGCCAAAGATTTCGAACGCCGATGAACCCGAGACCGACGAGCGCCAATGAAACATTGAGCGAAGCGCTGATGAACACCAGCAGCAGCGTCTCTGCGGCGGTCTGGCCACCCGAACCGGCCAGCAGCATGAAATTGAACGCACCCTCCCCCAACAAGGCGGCGAGAATAACGGCGGCGGCAACCGCGCGGTTGGGTCGCCGTGCTGGCCGGAGCTGGACGGGTTCGTTTTCTTCCCTGAAGGCACTCAAGCCTCTTTTGGAGCGAACGGCGGCTCGCCTTGCTTCGCCCAGCGGTTCGCGCCAGGCGCGCAGCGCGGAGTCATGATCCGCGTCGAGCCGGGCCATCACCAAGTCGGCCTCGATTTCCGGCAACGGCGGCAGACGCTTGAGAGCGATGTCCAGCATTCTAAGCCGCCGTTCGGCCTGGCCCCGGTAACGGTCGATTTCGGCTTGAGACGCTATGGCAATGGAATACTCCTGGCTGCTCTGCCTGCCGCTGTTGAGGTTGGGCTCCTCCCGCAAAGCGTCCCGCCGGCCAGCGCGGGCCGGCTCAAATCGTTCGCGCAATCGCCGGATGGCTTCCTGCGGACCGCTGATTCCGCTCTCATTGGCAACGAATAGGTCCAAAGCACTTTCCGGCATCTGCGGTTCGAAGACGGCTCGTTTCACTGCGAATCTCCTTCATCGTGGTGTGCCGACGGAACTCGCTGCCGATTAGCGTTGTGCGACGGCACGTTCATGGTGCTGTGCCAAATTTCCACATTTAAGGCTCGCTCCCATGGTTCGGCGAACAATCCACAAATGTCAGCAGTCTGAAAGCGGGTGGATGACGTGACAGTGACCCGCGTTGGGTGTGAGCGATTCTCCGACTTTCCTTCGTTCGACATCTTACTTGCCTCCTAACGGGGCCTCATCCTGACCCCGAGGATGCTCAACGAGCTTCGGGAAATCAGTCTGCTCAGCGGGAAACGTGGCCGCCGTACGGCTCGCGTAGTCAGGCTGCATGAGGACTGGTTCATGCCCCTCTTGCGTGCAATCATGGCAATCGAGTTGAGCGCTTGGCTTCGCCCATGCATTCAAGCCGCAGTTCGGGCAAGTGAATTTGGCCCGTGTCTGTATTTGCGGCATCTCGTCGTTCCCATCGTTGTCTGGCTGCTCGGCTACGGCGATCGCCGCTTCCCAAGTCAATTTGTACCGTTGCAGAAACTCGCGACACGCCAACTGGAATCTGCCGTTTTCGAGTATGTAGTGGGATACCCGATCTCCGGTGACCGCGCCGCCGGGCTTGCCGGTGGCACTTGGAACGAGTCCGACGCTGTACATCTTTGCGGCCCATTGGCGGTTGTGATAGCGACCCCGGCCGCTGCGCCCGTATTCCTTCTGCCAAGCGTGCACCATCTCGTGCACCAGGGTGCTCAGGATCTCTTCGTCTGTGTTGCCGGTGAAGCCATTTGGATTCAACGCGATCTCGTGGATTCTTTGGCTGCGGTCGCCGCGACCCTGGAATCTCTTGGCGGAGAAATAGCCCAGTGCGCGAGGATGTCGTTGCAACGTGATCAACACCTGGGGAAGGCACCCATCGAATAGCGCGCCGTCAAAGTAGTCGTAGGCGTCCTGCAGCGTCCGGTACTCGGTGGCCGTCACCGCGGAGTGAGATGCGGATTCTGTATTGTGCAATCCAATCCCAAACGTGGTCGGCAGAGCCCAGTCGGGCTTTGGAGCGTGCCTGCGCCTCGACCGCGTTGCGGTATCGCCCCGCCGAGAGATGTTCTTGTTGTTGACAACATCCCCGACCGCAACCTCGCTTGGTGATCGCTCGCTCATGAGTGGATGATAAGGACGACCCACTCCGCGAAGAAAGGTGGATCTTGGACGGTTCCTGGACGGCTTTGCCCGTGCCCCGTTGACGCCTAGCCAGCTATGAGGTATGGCTATGCAAACTATGGCAAAGCTAGACCGACATGGTCGGCCACCCCCGGCCGCAATCCTACGACTGATCGTCGATCACCAGCGGTGGATCAACAGTGGAGGCCGCTTTGGCAAGCGACTCGATCGAGATGAACTTCCGTTTGTAAACTGCGATCTTGACGGCGTCGATTTGTCCGGCGCCAATTTGCGGCACGCATATTTCGATGGAGGGAGTGCGCGAATGGCGCGATTTATCGGGACCAATCTCTACAACTCCAAATTCGATGGGTGCGATGTAGAAGGCGCGAATTTCAGCCGGGCCGATCTTCTTGAGGCGACGTTCGTAACCAATCATGACAAGGCTTGTTTCGATGGAGCAAACATCGAGCACACGGCTTGGAGTGCCGAGGAGGAAAGAGCGAATTTGAAGGCGTACCGGACCCAGAGGCTGGCGCGACTCAAGGACTTGAGTACAATGCTTAAAGGCCCATAAGGAGTTTCACACCCGTCGCTTTATCGAGTATGCCCTCATGGCTGTTGCGCAATTCCGTCGCATCTCTCCCTGCACAGGTCGCAGAATTATTGGATGGGATGCGGGCGCATCGCAAAATCAGGCTCCGCAGGCAGCAGCTTTCGTTACTTGAACATCTCGTTAGTGTCGCGTGGTCCGAATTTCGGCTACGCGACTGGCGCCTTGCCATTATGTGGTACTACGCCCTTCCACGCGTGAAATCAAAAGCTTGGGAGCTTGGATTTGTGACGGCGCCGATCGAGGAGCCGGTAATACCAAGCGATATTGATGCCGACGATTTTAGATCAGGATACGAGGATGGCAAGGTGTGCCTCGATAGGATCAAGACCGGCGCTTGGTCCACGGAGAAAGAGGTAGCCGAGGGGCTCAGAAGAACCCTAGACGAGTATTTCGATACGATCTGCGCCGACAGTGCGGTCGTGATCAGGATGAAGGATTGGCGTCTTGAGATGACAAACCGGGTCGACGGCAGTTCGCTGTTAGCGGACCGCGAGGCCATGGGTTCTCGGGATATCCCGCCTTCTCCGCTCAGTCCATTTGCGAGCGTTCCTCAGCCGCCTCCGTATTTCCTTGATCGTCCCGAAATCCTACAGCCATTGCGAGAAGCCATCCTCTCCAGCGGTCCGACGGCACCTCTCGTCGCGATTGAAGGCATGGGTGGTGTCGGCAAAACGACAATAACCATTCAGCTGTGCCATGACCCACGGGTCCGGGCAGCGTTTCCAGACGGAATCGTGTGGCTTTCAATGGGTAAGGAAGCCACGGCAGCTCTCGAACCCGGCGAAACTCTGAAGGAATACCGGACAAAGAAGATAGCCCGCTATCTCAACTTGGAGTTTCGTGTTTACGACGAGGCTGCGTACCGGACAGCGCTAGAAGGCAAAGCGATTTTCCTGGTGCTCGATAACGTCTGGAACCAGGAGGACATAGAGCCGTTTCGCATGAGCGGGGGCCGTTCGCGCCTGCTGTACACCTCTCGTGATCGAAGGATCGCCGCGTCACTGGGAGCTACTCCAACGGAGGTCGGCTTGCTTGATGCAGTAGGGTCTCGCGAGATTCTTGCGTTATGGTCCCGACGAGCGAGCTCACAACTTCCAGAACCGCAGGCATCGGTGATCGTCGATCATTGTGTCGGCTTGGCTCTAAGCCTCTCAATGACTGGAGCGGCGTTGGCAGGCCAGGTTGACGAGGAATGGCGTGTCTGTGTTGAGGATCTCAGAAATGCGCGGCTCAAATACATAGATCAGCGCCCGGCCGACTACGAGTACCAGTCTTTGCACGCCGCCATTGCAGTCGGCGTCAATGCTCTAACTCCTGACGTCAGATCTCGTTATCTTCGCTTGGCGGTGTTGCTTGAAGATATGTCGGCGCCTGAAGAGTTCTTGCGAGCGCTTTGGGGTGGCGAACCGCGCGAGGTACAGCGCACCGCCCGGTTGCTGGTTGAGCGCTCTCTCGCGCGGCGCGACGCTGAGGGAATTCGTTTACATGACCTTCAGTTGAACTTCCTCCGCGGCGAACATCCTGCCCCCCGAGCTTTGAGCCTGCAGCGCTCGGCGCTCCGCCTTAGTGCCCATGTTCTTCGTCACGCCGCCTTGGAATTTGCGCCACAGATGATCGGCCGGTTACTCTGTTACGCCGAGCATTCAGAAATTCAAGAGTTTGCGCAACTCCTCGCGTTGAACGCTACGCGACCCTATCTGCGGCCATTAACTCCGACCCTGATTCCTGCTGGTGGCCCCGTAATGCGCGTCCTCGAAGGTCACTCTGGTTCGATCCGGGTCGTCGCCATTTCGGACGATGGCGAACGGGCTTGTTCCGCCGCCGCGGATGACAAGCTTATGGTGTGGGAACTCGATGGGAATGAGCCTCCAATCGAACACGCTGTCGACTGGGTGACCAGCATCGCTCTTGGGGCCGACAACAAGCTCTTGCTGTCACGATCAGTCGATGATTACGCCCTATTGGTCGCTGATTCAGCTTTCCCGGAACCCCACAGGCTTACCGGTCATCAGGCCGAGATCAAGGCGATCGCCCTCTCAAAAGATGGCAGACTGGCAATCACAGCATCGGCAGACAGAACGCTGAGAGTCTGGGACCTGAATACCCTCGGGACGGTCCGGGTTCTGGAAGGGCACAGGAGGGAGGTCACTTCAGTTGCGATTACCGCGGATGGGACGCGAGCCCTGTCCGGTTCATACGACGGGACGCTGAGACTGTGGGATCTGGGTAACACGTGGATTTCAAAAGTCGTGCTGGAATATAACCCGCTCACTGCGCTATCGATGGACGCTGGCGGCGATCGAGCGCTTCTCCTGTCCCTTATCGGATCACTCTCCTTGATTGATTTGGCCAGCGACGACCCGCCGAGGATTCTTGCTGGTAGCCTCGGCTGGGGAACTCTGATCGCCGCCGAAGGACACGCACTCTTTATCACCTACGATGGAACCGTTTTTGCGTGGGATCTGGAGAATCGATCATCGCCCAGGAGACTCAGAAGACGTCTCCCACCCTTGTGGGGGCTGGTGGCGGCGGGAGGATTTGTCGTGCTGGCGTTGAAAGATGGATCGACAGTGGTTTGGGACTTTCGTGAGGATACGCTGCGACCGGTGCCCATCAGGAACACATCTTCGGGGGATGAGAACGGACTTTTCCCTCTCGCTGTAACAGGAGACGGAAGCATCGCCGTTTTCGGTTCTAACAGGAGGGGTGAGGTGTGGAACTTACGGACGAATAAGCTAATGCGAAAGCTGGAAGGGTTTTCGGCCTTTGGGTCAGTTTGCAGCTTGGCGATTGACACGCACGGCAACCGAATAGTAGTGAGCACTTCAAACGGGTTGGTGATCCTGTGGGACTCAGTCTCTGACGCGCCCGGAATACTGCGATTTGACGGGTGGCGTGTCCCGGACGCCCCGGAGCTTCCAGCAGGGTATGTAGCCTTCGGAGAGCCAGCGCCTCCTCCACATTTTAGGAGCGAGGTTGCAATTTCAGCGGATGGCAGAATTGCCGCAGCATATGATGGTGCGCAATTGTGGGCCTGGCGGTTTGTAAGAGACCGAGACATCGAAGAGACAATGCTCGATGGTCACAACGGTGTGTTCAAAGCGATGGCGCTCACGCCGGACGGGAGGGTTTTGGCCGCCGTCACGGATAGTTCTGATGAAACGGCCAACCTCCGTGTATGGGACCTGGAGGGTGAAAGGCGTTCGCGCCTGATTGGCCAGGAGATTGGTGATGTGGAGGGGCTAACGCTGACCGAGAATGGAAACGGCGTCGTGACCATCGATCGCGGCGGAATACTGCGGTTGTGGGACCTGCAAGGAAACTTACCACCTCAGATATGGGAAGAATACGGCGAGGTCAGGAGTGTCGCCATGACGCCGAATGGAAAGACGGCGGTCACAGGCGCGGACACTTCGGTCATCGTCTGGAAGTTGGACGGCCATGATGCGCCAATGGTGCTGGGGCGCCATAGTGGTCGGGTCAATTCTGTCGCAATCAGCGCGGATGGGAATCGTGCGATTTCCGGCTCTGATGATCGAACGCTGCGTGTGTGGAATTTGAAGGCGCCGATCACTGCTGTTAACGGCCATTCAGACAGAGTAAGCGCGATAGCTGTGTCCGCGGACGGAAAGCGCGTGGTATCCGGTTCTCCGGACGGAACGCTTCGAGTGTGGGCTGTAGATGAGAGTCCGAATGTCGGCGCGCCACTAGGTGGGGGCGGTTATGTTGACGTGGTTGCAGTCAACGCCGATGGAACGCAAGCACTTACCGGCTCTCGGGACGGGGGGATAAGAGCATGGGATCTTGGGAAAAAGACGGGGCCGCGCCTTCTTGGTAGACATAAGGAGTGGGTCCGGGCAATTGCGCTTTCGCCGGATGGCAGACGTGCGGTGTCGGGCTCTCGTCACGGAGAACTCACTTTGTGGAATATCGCCGATGCGGAAATCCGTGAGCACAACCGAGGCTATGATTACATACCCCGGCTGCATTCCATTGCCCTGACCACAACCGCAGACCGCGTGCTGTGTTACACCGGGGATGGGGAGCTTAGGATCTTGGATATCGAGACCGGACGATTATTGCGAACGGTTGAGGACATCGCGGTCACTTCTCCCTGCACAGTCAAGTTTGGCTATGCGTCTTACCTTCCGATTGTGAGGTTTCAAACGACCGACGCGGCTCGGATCGTCTGTGGCTACCCAGGTGGTCTTCTGATCTCAAACTCCCTGGGAAATGACTTCTCTTTCATCGATGACATCGTCTGGTCTCGGGCTTCTTGTGCGACTCCTTCCGACAGAAAGCACTTCGCGATAGGTCGCGGAGGAGGTGCGTCGAAGATTATGGAGGGTAGTCCGGAAGCAGAGGACTCATGGTTCTTTTTGGAAGACGACCAGATCGACTGGTCTATAGGGGCACTTGACCTTCATCGGGATGGCAAGCACGCGGTTTCGGCTCACAGTGCCACGTTGCGAGCATGGGATGTGGATTCTCAGGACTGTTTGGCGACATTCACTTGCGACGCGCCGATTTGCTCGTGCGCTTGGGGAGGTGACATAATTGCCGCCGGGGATGTTCGCGGCAATGTTCATTTGTTCTCCTTCGAGAAATAGATGTACCTGAGGTGGCCTGCCACCACAATGTACGATTCCGGGTTACAGCGTTCTGGTCGCAATTATATGGTTCGAAGGTCAATTTCAGTAGACAGACGCAAGCACAACGAGCGCTTTCGGCTACGCGCGACCGCCCGGCATCGCGACAAGCTTCGGTCTCGGCTTGTCGTCGAACGCGTCGTTGAGAATTCTCGTGAGCCGCGGGAACCCACCGCGCATAGTGCTCCCGCACCGTCTTCTCATCATCGCTGAGACGCTCGGCGACATCGGCAACGGGCACCCCGCGCTGAAGCAGGATGCGCGCGAAGGTGTGCCGGAAACGGTGCGGGGTCGGCGCTTCTTCGAACGTCCCTGCGAGTTCAAAAGTTCAAAGACCTTGTTGATCTTCCGCCGCCACATATCGGTGACGGTCTCAAGCCGCTCGGACTGCCCGACCATAAAGGGGCGCGCGCCGCAACGCTTCGCTCGCGCGACGTGCCGGTCCCGGAACACACTTACCTTTCCGTGAGGTCGGACGGCGACAACGGCACGATCATAGACTTCATCAAACACCGCGCAGGACTGAACGTCGGTGTATGGACGGGGCTGACGGCCGCGTCCCTGCCCTGTCTCAGGCGTGATCAGAATTCGAATGGGTCGCAAGAAGGCGCATACGATCTACAGCGTTCCTGAGTCCGCCGCCCACCGGATACACACGCGTCTGCTGAACGTCGCCTAATCGCCGCCCTTCGAGATCGCCACGAAGGCCGGTTTCGGCTTGTTTGCGAACGCTTCCTTGAGAACCTTCGTCAGTCGCGCCTGACGCTCTGGAACCCATGCCGCGTAGTGCCGTCGCACCATCTCCTCGGTGTCGCCGAGCAATTCGGCCACGTCACGAACAGTCACATTGGCGCGCTGCAGCAGAATTCGAGCGAACGTGTGCCGGAACCGATGCGGAGTTGGTTTCTCGGGCCACGGCCCGCAGAGGTCCCAGAGCCGTTTGAGCTTGCGCCGCCACACATCCGTGATGACGTTCATGTCCGTGGTGGTGTGTCCGCCGAAAATCAACGGCCCCTGCTCTCTCGCCCGCCGTCTGATCCTCTCCTGGAGCCATTCGGGAATCCACGTGAACACCTTCCGGCCATTCTTGGTTGTGCGGATGTGGCATTCACCGTTCTGGCCGAGGCGATCGATGTGGAACGTCGTCACGTCCGAGATACGAAGCCCGGTGTAAACCGAAACTGCGATAAAGTCGGCGAGATCGTGTCCCGTCCATTTGTATTTGTAGTTGACGGTCTCCCCGGCAGCGGCAGCCGCGTGATGCGTGTCTCGTGACCACCGGATCGGCCTCTTGCCGTACTGCGTCGCGCACGCCTTGAACATCCGCTTCAATTCGTCGTCGCTGAAGGGGACGCGCTCCCTGATCACAGCCTGGCCGCGCGCCTCCTTGACGAGTCGCGCCGGGTTGCGAGCGATCCATTCGTTGCTGACGGCAAACTCAAAGAACGACTTTATGACGGTGAGATTCTTTGATGCGGTGAGAGGGCTGACCTTCCAGGATGCCCGGAATTCGCGAACATCGAGTGGCGACCATTGCTCAACCAGCACGTAGCCCTTGCTTTCCGAATGGGACTTGAGCTTGCCGAGCAGATACCGGTATTTCTTCTGCGTGTTGGCCGCGCCGGAATGCTCCGCGACGAACACAGAGATCGCCCGCTCCACGGTCATGCGCGCCGGCAGTTGCGGGATGGTCGGCGGCGGCAACACCGCCTCGCCATCCCAGCGCCCGGCGGACTGCCACGCCGAGACTGCAGCCTTGGCCTCGTCCCAATCGGATTTCCCGGTGTTCTGGCGTTTGAACTTTCCACCGAGCGTGCCGGAGACGTGAATGGAACAGGCGCACCGTTTCCAGCCCCGGCGCCCCTCGTCAAATTCACCCGAGCGAGCGTCCTCGGCGTGCCCCGCCTCGCACTCCGTCCGGTGCCGACGATAGAGCTTGAGCGCCATAAACCTCAGCGTTCAGTCTATCATCATTGCACGCTATTGCACGCTGGTTGGTCGCAGACGATGTAAGTAATTGAAAATAAAGTGGCGGAGAGAGTGGGATTCGAACCCACGTTAGAGTTTCCCCTAAACACGCTTTCCAAGCGTGCGCCTTCAACCACTCGGCCATCTCTCCGGGGCGGCGGAAGCGAGCGAACGCATCCAGTGTAACAGACGCGCCCGGCGTTTCGCCCTCCGGCCTCTCCGCTGCAACAACTTAGCGGGCTGTCGCCGGGCTCCGGGCCGGCGCGCCCATGCTAACATTGGGAATCCGGGAACACTCCCGTGCTGTTCTCCGTTTCCATTATCTGGAACGCTCTCTCGGGAAAGGTCTATGCAAAGTCTCCAATCGCTCCCTGCGGTTCTCTGTACGCCTTTGATCAACTCGCGCAAAACGGAACGCGACCGCGCCGCCGGAGCCCGCGAGTTTCCGGCTCGTATGGCGGCACGGCTCGCGGCCTTTGCGCTTCTGATTCTTGCGCCCCTTGCCGCCGCCCAGTCGCCGCCCCCGGACTCGGTGGTCCGGATTGAGCCCGCGCAGGGTGGCTGGGGCTGGCTGACCCACTCCTACCAGCAGCGAAACGTGCCGCCCATCCGTCTGACCAATACATCGCGCCTCGCGTCGCTGGTGCGGGCGGGCAATCTCTACCTTTCGGCCGAGGACGTGGTGGCCCTGGCCATCGAGAACAACATCGACGTGGAAGTGCAGCGCTATGCGCCCTTACTCGAAAGAGAAGTGCTCAAACGCGCCAGGGCGGGTGGCGCGTTACGCAGCGTGGGACTGGGGGTGGCCCAGGGGCCGCAAAGCGTCAGCCTGCAGGGCGTCAGCGTGAGCAGCACCGGCGCGAGCGCGGGCGGAAGCGGCGTCGGTTCGGGCGGCGGCATTGTCACGCAACTGGGACCGGCCATTCCGTCCCTCGACCCGACGCTCATGCTTGTTGCGTACTTCCAACACCTCACCAGCCCGCAGAACAACACGTTCCTGACCGGCACCACGGCCCTCACGGTGGATTCGCGCGCGTATGAGGCGCAGTACACGCAGAACTGGGATTTCGGCCTTAACGCGGTGCTCACGTACGCCAGCCAGCACACCAGGGTGAACAGCCAATACTACAGCCTGGACCCGTACACGGTGGGCGACATCGATCTGACGGTGACCCAGAACCTCCTGCAAGGTTTCGGCCCGGCCGTGAACGGGCGCAACATCCGCGTCCAGAAGAACAACCTGAAGGTGACCGACCTGCAGTTCAAACAGCAGGTGATCACCACGGTGTCAGCGGTGCTCAATCTCTACTGGGATCTGGTGGCCTTCGACGAGGACGTGCAGGCGCGCCAGCGCGAAGTGGAAACGGCGCAGCGGCTCTATGACGACAACAAAAAACAGGTTGAGATCGGCTCGCTGGCGGAGATTGAAGTCACTCGCGCGGAAGCGCAGCTCTACACCGCCAAACAGGACCTGCTGATCGCGCAGACCAACGTGCTGCAGCAGGAGACGGTGCTGAAGAACGCCCTGAGCCGCTCCGGCGTGGCGGTGGCCGATCTGGCTGACGTCCACATCATCCCGCTGGACAAGATGGTGGTTCCGGAGAAGGACGAAATCGCCGCGAGCGACAAGCTGATGGGAGAGGCGCTGAACAATCGCGTGGAAATCGCCCAGGGCCGCCTCAACATCGAAAGCAACAAGCTGAACCTGGTGGGCATCAGGAATTCCCTGAAGCCAACCCTGCAGGCCTTCGCCGAGCTGACCAACAACGGCCTGACCGGCGATCTGACTCCGTACGGGGCGACGCAGGCAGGCGTGGCGTATCTGGCCGGCGGGTACGGCAATCTGCTGGCGGAGATTGCCCGGCGGAACTATCCGAACTACTCGGCGGGCTTCTCGCTGAACATCCCGTTTCGTAATCGGGCCGCGCAGTCGGATTACACCACCAGCCTGCTGGAAATCCGCCAGAACGAATTGAACCTGCAGAAGAGCGTCAATCAGGTGCGCGTGGACGTGCAGAACGCGGTGATCGGACTGCAACAGGCTCGCGCGCGCTATGAGGCGTCGGTCAAGGCCAGAGTGCTGCAGCAACAGACGCTGGATGCGGACCAGAAGAAGTACAGTTTGGGAGCGGCCACCGCCTATCAGGTGGTGCAGGACCAGCGCGATCTGGCCAGCGCCGAAAGCGCCGAGGTGCAGGCTATGGCCAACTACAGCCATGCCCGGATCGCTTTCGACCAGGCTCTGGGAACCACTCTCGATGTGAACCACGTCTCGCTCGGCGAGGCGCTGAGCGGACACGTCCAGGCCGCTGCTTCGAGCCTGCCCGTGGAGGAGAAGCCGTGAACGCGCTGGGTAAGTGTGGACACGCGGCGACAGCCGCGTTTTTGCGGCAACCGGAGAGAACGCGGCTGGTGGCCACTCGGTTACCCTCGTGGCTCGGCAGCATCCTGCGGACAGAGCCGCGACGGTCACGGAGCGGTCCGGCGAGTCCTTTACCGCGGCTGGCGCCGCGTGTCCCGCGCTTCTGCCGCAGAGTGCTGGCCGTGGGACTGTGCTGGCTGTGCTCGTTCTCCCTCGCCCCGGCCCAGCAGGCGTCGATAGAGCCTGTCCGACCCTCCGCGCCCATTGTCTGGCGGCCGTATCTGTCCACCGAAGTTCCGCCCCGGCGCCTGGCGAATTCCTCCCGTCTGCGCGAGCTGGTGCGGGCTGGAAAGCTGTATTTGACCGCGCAGGACGCCATCGCTCTGGCGCTGGAAAACAACGTCGATGTGGAAGTGGCCCGCTACAACCCGCTGATCGCGGCATGGCAGGTGGAACGCGCTCAGGCCGGCGGCGCATTGCCCGGCGTGCCCAGCAGCGCGTCGCAGGCGGGCGCGGTGGCCAGCGGCCAGGGTGTGTCCGGCAGCCAGGCAGCCGCCGGCGTCAGTGCCGGGCCGAGCAGCGCCAGCACTGCAAGCACCGGTAACGCCAGCATCGCCCAGATTGGGCCGGTGACGCAGACGCTCGACCCGACTCTTCAGGAAACATCCACGTTCAGTCACAAGTCGGCGCCGCAGCCGGATACTATCCAGAGCGGCATCCTCAATCTGATCGACAATACGCGCGTGTACGGCGGATCCCTGCAGGAGGGGTTCCTCAGCGGCGGCAGCGCCACCATCAGCTACAGCAACCACTACCTGAACGAGAACGCTCCGTCGGACGTGCTGAATCCCACGGAAGCGCCCAGCTTGTCGCTTTCCGCGCAACAGAACTTCCTGAATGGCTTTGGCGTGGCCGTGAACGCGCGCACCATCACCGTGGCGAAGATCGGCCTCAAGACCTCGGACCTCAACTTCCGCACACAGGTGATCGGGGTGGTGGTGAATGTCCTGAACGCCTATTACGCTTTATCGGCCGACTACGAAAGCGTCAGGGCGAACCAGACTGCCCTCGAGGTGGCGCAGAGATTCTATGAGGACAACCGGAAGCAGGTGGAGGTGGGAACGCTGGCGCCGCTGGACCTGACCACGGCGGAATCGCAGGTGGCGTCCAGTCAGCGCGATTTGGTGGTGGCCGAAACCAGCCTGCAACAGGACGAGCTGACGCTCAAGAACCTGCTGAGCCGAACCGGGATCGCCGACCCGGTGCTGGCCAACGCGCAGATCGTGCCAGTGGACCGGATTTCCATGCCCGCCAGCGACGACCTCCCGGCAGTTGGCACCTTGGTTCAACGGGCGCTGGCCAACCGCAGCGACCTTGCGGCGGAACGGGCGAACATAACGAGCGCCGAGACTTCGGCTCTGGGAACCCGGAGCGGAATCCTGCCGGTGCTGGTGGGTTTCGCTACGGTTAGCCAGGCGGGCCTGGCGGGAACACCCCATGGCCCGCTAGCCGAGACTGCCAACCCCTACTTTGTGGGAGGTCTCGGCAACGCCTTGGGCCAGATGTTCCGGAACGATTTCCCCACGGAAGACGGTGGCGTGTATTTCCAGGCCCGGCTCAAAAACCGCCAGGCGCAGGCGGATTACGGGATCGACCAGCTTCAGCTTCGCCAGACCGAGCTCACCACCGAGAAAGACTTCAAGCAGGCGCAGGTGGACGTCATGAATTCCGTGGTGGCGCTACGGCAGGCGCGCGCCCGCTACGACGCTGCGGTCCACAACCGGATTCTGGCGCAACAGCTTCTCGACGCCGAGCAGAAGAAGTTCGCCCTCGGTGCGTCCACGCCCTATGCGGTGGTGCAACAGCAGCGCGACCTGGCGTCGGCGCAGTCGGTGGAGATCTCCTCCCTGGTCAGCTACAGCAATGCGCGCGTGGCGCTGGATCGGACGCTGGGGACCACGCTCGAAGCCAACCACGTGAACATCGGGGAAGTTCGCGACGGCAGGATCGCGCAGGCACCGGCGCCTCCTCCGGCCACGGACCCGGCTCCCTGACGTCCCGGAACGGTACGCCGGACCACTCGGTGTGCAATCTTACGATTCATTACGGAAATTTTTGCGAACCAAACTGGTCCGGCGCCCATCTAAAGGTAGTGAATGCAAGGTTTGCAGTTTGGTACGCAGGTTGCTCCCTGGAGGAGTGAAATGAACGGGAAAGCTCAAGGAACGAAGGTTGCTCCCCTGCCAACACCCCCTGAAGTTGCAAGACCCTTGACGTATCTTCTTTGACCCAATCTACAGAACCCCTGCCCAACCAGGTTCCTTGAGCTTTGGGCCGGCAACGGTCCAAGGCTCTTCCCGTTTTTTGCGCCCGATTCGGCAATAGCCGCGGTAGCGGCAGTGGTCAGCCGATTGCACAGAACAGCAACGGTAGATGTTGTTTCCGCCCACGTTGTCAGGAAAACACATCCAGAGGAGGCAAACGGGTAGTCCTGGCGTCGGGAAGTTGTCTGTTGCCGTCATTCTCCCGACGTTCGCTGCTACACAGCCATCCGTGTGACCCATGATCTCAGCGCTCGTTTTCAGCAACAACACGCCCCTGACGAACTATGTGCGAGGCGTCTGCGCGATGTCGGCGGAGATTTCGATAGCGGGAACCCTGGACAACGTCCGGACGGGATACGCGATTGCCCGGCAGCTCGCGGCCTGGGCGCCGGAACTGGTGCTGCTGGACATCGGCGAAGAAGACATGCGGAACCTGGCTGGCACCGTGGTGCTGCAGATCCAGACCGAGTCCCCGTCAACCGCCATCGTTCCAATCTGCTCGCAACGCACCTTGCCAGTACAGCAACTTGCGGAAACCCTGGGGCTGGTGCGGCCGCTCGCGCCGCCGTTCAGCAGCGACGACCTCGAAGCGGCGGCCATTGACGCGCTGGGCGTCACCATGGACGCAAAACGAGGGTTCCTGGCGGTCTTCGCGCCTGCCCGTCCCGGATCGGGCGCAACGACGGTTGCGCTCAACGCGGCCTGGCAAGTGGCGCGGAACCGCACCTTCCGCACGCTGTTCGTCGAAGTGGACGAAGAAATGGGCGCCGCCTCCATTCTGCTGGACAACGGAGTGACTGCCATCACCGCCGGCGACGATCGGGGCTTCGTGACGGAGGCGGGATTCAAACAGCACGTCCGCCATCTGGGGCCGCTACATGTGATAACCGGCATTCGCCTGCGCGCACTGACGAGCATGAAACGCTGGTCAGTGCTGCGGCTGGTGAGCTGCGCCAGATCGTACTACGATTTCGTCTTTGTCCGCGTCCCTTCCCTCACCCATGACAGCGTGAAGCCGTTGGTGAGTGTCTCCCGCAGGATCTGCATCACCGCCACGCCCGACGTACCGTCGCTGGCGATGGCCCGGCGGAGGTGCGCTGAACTTCGCGAGGCCATCGAGTCGGCTCGCGTGGTGCTGGTGGTCAATCGCTGTAACGGAGACCTCGCGGAACGCCACTTCCGCAGCCTTTTGGATCACGACAACATCGAGCTGGTGCCCGATGCGCCGCGGCTGGTGCAGCAGTCGTACCGGGAATCCGGCGTGGTGGAGGTGGGCGGGCCGTTTGCGCAAGCCATCCACTCGGTGGCATCGGCGGTAACCGGCAGCGCCAGCGCGTGCCCGCCTCCGCCCTCGCGGCCGGCCATGGCGCTGCTGTCCAGGTTGTTCGCTCCCAATGGCGCCTGATCGACGAAGCGGACGTGGTGGTTGAGCGACGCTCGCTGGTGGTTAGAGGCCCGCGAGTTTCGTTCAGGGTTGCTTCCGGCTGTACTTCGCCGCAGATGGCCCAATACGAAGCCGCATGCACCGGCCCACGGCTGCATGGGAGTTACAAAGCCGGCGACACTTCGAGACACAATTGGACGGCTTCGCGGATGCGCTCAGCGACCTCGTCCGAAGACCGCCCCGCGTGTGGCATCCGGGAAGTTGCGGAATCGAGGCGACGTAGAAGTCCTTCTCATTGCGCGCAATGACGACCGCGCTAGAGTGGAGTTGTGACCGCGGTGGAGGCGTACGAATTGACAACCAGAGGAGGCGCGACGGACTTTGCCCGGCTGATCGCGGCCTGCGAGGCGTTCGGACCGTATTGCCTGATTGGCGGTTTGGCCGTCAACTGCTACGTCGAGCCGGTGTATACGCTGGACGCCGATCTGGTGGTCATTGCTCCGAGCCTTCCTGGTCTTACCGCGCACCTCCTGGAGCAGGGCTTCAAAGTCGAAGAACACGCGCACTCGGTGAATGCGCTGGCGCCGGGAAGCGAACTTCGGATCCAATTCACAACCGACGAGAGATACCAGGCGTTTCTGGCCCGTTCGGCGGAGGCGGAGGTCCTCGGGATTCGCGCGAAAGTCGCTTGTCTGGAGGACGTCGCGCGCGGCAAGCTGTGGGCCTGCAGCGATCCCAGGCGGCGCCTGAGCAAACGGAAGAAGGACGAACTGGATCTGATTCGGCTCGGGGAGGCGTACCCGGGACTGCGGTCGCTGTATCCCGACGAATTGCGCCAGCAACTCGACCGCGGATGACGACACAGGACCGCGCCGTCGCATGCTCCTGCCGGTGACGCGAGGAGAACTCGCCGCGTCCGGAAATGGGCCATGACAAGCCCTCAGAAAGAGACCGCCCGTGGTGCGGCGGCTTCAATGCAGAGGTTTCTCGTCGAGGCAGGCATCGGAGTGGAGGAGATCTTGACCTGCAAGGGAAACCGGACAAGAGCGGAGTTGGATGAATAGGCTGGCGTCTTCCATGGGGAAGTAATCAACACGCGGGATGATCACCTTTCAAGGTGCTTCCGTGGAAGAACTGAAATAGGCCTTTGAGGATTCAGTGGGGGAGATTTCTGGTGCGTGTGCTCGATGCCATCGAGCCCGCATGCACTCGGTTTCGTGAGCGCAGTAAACTGTCAATCCCCCGGCCATATGCTCTCCCGGCCATATGCGTCTCAGTTTACGCTGAAACGGGGCCGCGCGAGGCTCATTTCATGGAGACGGCCATGCTGGACGAAGCTATCGATTCCTTCATCAGTTTCATTCGCTCTCTTCCTGGGCAAACGTTGGAGGCGAGCAGGACCGAGCGGTGGGGACCGCGAGAGGTGCTGATACATCTTGTCTTCTGGCATGAGCAATACGCCAGCATCGCCACGGCGGTGGCGGCGAAGAGGCCGCCGAAACTGCACCCAGGCACCATCCGGGACGTGAACATCTCGCCGTCGTGCAGGACGCGCAAATGTCCGTGGAGGCGCTGATCGCCCGCTGGACGAAGGCGAAACGGCGATTTGCGGGTGTGGCGGGCAGGCGCGACGCCCTCCGCCTGCGCATCCCGCTCCGCGAGAAATCGAAGGCGTGGCCGCTGGCCGACCTGATCCGCGTGGCCGCCGGCCACGTCGAAAAGCACGAAGCAACACTACGCGAAGTTCTGCCGGCGCCGAAACCGCGGAGAGCCGCTTCCGCCTAACACTGATCGTCCGCTTCGTTCACAAATCCTGCCAGGTCTGCTGGCGGCCCAGCACGCCACCGTGTCATCATGACATTATGTGTCGTTCCCGCGTTCTTTGTGTGCCGCTCCTGATTGCAGCAATGGCTTCCGCGTGTGCGCAACAGCAGCAAGGAGTTACATCGTCCTCCCCGCAAGCTCCGTCCACGCAGACTCAGGCGCAGGCACTGCCGCCGGGCCCCATCGAGGATGGCGGATTCTCAGTGGAGCCGTTCTACTGGCCCATCACGCTTCTGCCGTCCCTGCCAGTGATGCGCGGAGGCGCGTCTTCCGCCGCGTCGAATGCCGATCTCGACTTTCCGGGCATCATAAAGAAGTCCGAAGGCGGGATCGTGAGCATCCCCACCCCCATGCAGAGCACCATCCGTATCTCCTACTTTCGGACTCAGGGCCGGGGAGATGAAACCCTGCCCGAAAACTTGACTCTGCTGGGCACACCCTTCTACCAGGGGAACTGGCTGGCGACCACTCACCTGATGCAGGATGCCAAAGTTTCCTGGGATTTCCTCACTTACCCGCTCCCCGCTGGCCCGAGGAAGATCCGCGTCAAGACACTGTGGGAGGTGCAGTGGGTGTCGTTTTCCACCCAGATCAACGCCCCGTACGCCACGGTGGCCACGGTCAACGGCAGCGCGGTTTCAAACTACGCCAGCGAGGGGAAGAATCTTATCCGCCCCACTTTCGGCGGGGAGTTGGAGCAGGCTCCTTTTCGGCATTTCCGCTATGAGTTGAAGGCCTCGGGATTTGGCATACCCCATCATGGCGACATCTGGGACATGGAGGGCTCCCTCGCGTTTCGCTTCGGAAAGCTGGAGCTGCTGGTTGGCGCGAAGGCCTTCCATTTCGAGACCAATCCACAGTTGGACGAATACTTCACCGACACGATCAAGGGACCCTACGTGGGCCTGCGGTATTACCTGCGCAATCCGGAGTGAGGGGCGGCTACCTGGGGCAGGCTCTCCGCCGGTGGCGATTTTCAATCGGCCAAGCACAGGCTAGAGCCCGTGCCACCGTTTGCGGACAAGGTTCTGATGAAAGGTGGCTGAGAGGCCGCCGCAGGCTGAGAGCCGGCCGAGAGCCTGCCCCACGTCGAAACCCGGAATCGTCGCGGGCTGCGAGGATTCTCGGGTTCAGTAGTACAGACTTAAGTCCAATACTGTTCACTTAAGCACCTTGATGTACGTGGCATAGTTGACTGGACCGGTCGCCGAGACGTTACGCGGGCGAAGCGGGAACTTGCTCATCTTGCGCTTGACGCCCCGTGGAATCTGCCGGCC
>Ga0326728_10011980_pt1 | contig 19531 bp, 13 predicted proteins | sample MB3enrmetagenome_FD_207602 | JGI IMG/M metagenome (GOLD analysis project Ga0326728, IMG submission 207602) | Lab enriched peat soil microbial communities from McLean, Ithaca, NY, United States - MB31MN | ecosystem: Environmental > Terrestrial > Soil > Wetlands > Peat | place: USA: New York... | reverse complement strand
CTCGCTCCACGCCTCCCTCTCAATCTCTGCTTGCTTCCCCCGGTCTTCCTCGATTATCGTCTCGATGCAGCGCGTCGCGACGATCGCCCCACCCCCCAGGGGGGATACGATCTACCCAGGCTTCCCTCGGGGCGCCGCGACGCAGGAGAGACCCGGTTTCCAGGGTCTGCCGCTCTTCGACCTTTGTCGCCCAAGAATCGCAGATCCCGCAGGCGCGGGAAGCAAGTCCTTGCTACACCTGCCTAATAGAAGGTGACGTCTTTTGTCGGGTAGTGCCGGCGGTTGCGGGTCCAGAGTTGAACCTTGTGGATGGCAGCGGTGGCCGCGATCAGCGCGTCTCCCAGTTCGACGCGGTGGCTCCTGGCATACTGTCTGAGGTATTCTCCCGCCCGCCGTCCGACTTCCCCGTCGATGGGAATCGTAATCATCGCGGCGAAGAGACTTTCAAGAGCCTTGTGCTCGTGCGGCCGGACGCCGTGCCAAAGTTCGGCAATGGTCACCGGCGAACAGAGGATGGCCGCGTCGCTGCGACTAAGTTCGTCCCAACGGGCCAAGATGGATTGGTCTCGCGCCCGCGAAACCTCGATCAGAATATCGGAATCGATCAGGACCGCTTTCAAGACGCGAATCTCCTGAGCCGCGTTCCCTTGCGCAGCCGGCGCACGTAGGTCTCGGAATCAGGGAGGTCCTTTCGGCTCTGCCACATTCCCACCCAGTCTTGCATTGCCCGCCGGCGATTCTCCGGAGGGTTCCCGTACCTATCGCGCACCGCCTGGCGGACCAGCTCCGATATCGATGTGCCTGCTTGCCGCGCCTGAATGTGCAGGGCGTTCCAGATGTCGTCGTCGAAGTACAGTTGAGTCCGCCTCATGATGTATAGTATACATCAGGCCGCCGCGCCCTCCAAGCTCTGGCCTACCTGCCGCGAGTAACGCCGGCATCTTGCCGGCACCGCACAATGCCGCCGAGACGGCGACGCGACGAGTGATTATCTTGCGGATCCAGGCCGTGGCGTGACCAGAGTGCCCGGGCGCAACTCGTCGGTGCCGCGGAGCGCGACCTCATCCCCCTTGCGAAGGTCTCCAAAAACCTCAATCGAATCGCCACTCGACGCGCCCGTCTTGACGTCCACCCATTCGGCGTGATGATCGCGCACGCGGATCACGAAGGTTCGCTCCAGGTCGCTGCCGACAGCAGTGGCCGGAACGAACAGCGTGGCATAAGCGCGGCGCAGGGGCCAAGAAACCTCGCAAAAGACGCCAGGGGTAAGCTCGCTCCGAGGGTCCCGAACGTCCAACTCAACGGGCATGGTGCGGGTTTTGACGTCGACCGAACGAGAGATTCGAGATATAGGCGCTTTGAATATCCTTCCCGGATAAGAAGGTACGGTGAAGCTCACTTCAGTCCCTTCCGGGATTCCGGCCGCGTCGTATTCCGGAACGGGCACTACCAAGCGGTGCCGGGTGAGGGTTTGGATCTGGACGATAGGCGTACTGGTTCCCGGCCCGCCGCCGGGTCCCACCAGCGCTCCAGGGTGTACAAAGCGAGTGGTGACTAGGCCATCGAACGGAGCCGTGATGTTGAGATAGGCCTCAAGCTGTGAAACCGCTCGGAGCGCATCCTGAGCCGCGCTCGCCCCCTTTTGGAGAGCCGCGACGTTGGCCTGGTCTGCCTGTGCCGCCTTCTGCGCGATCTCGAGATCGTTGAGGGCGACCACGCCGGGGGTTTTGGCGGCCGCGTTCATGCGCTGGTACGTGGCTTGGTCTGCCGCCAATTTGGCCCGCGCTGCGGTGAGTTGGGATTCGGCGCTTTGGAACGTCGCTTGTGCTTGCGCCCGCTGCGCCAGAAGTTCCGGCGCCTCGAGTTGCGCGATCTGCTCGCCGCCTTCTACCCTCGAGCCTCGGTCCACCTTGATCCATTTCACGAACCCAGTGACCTTGGGATAGACATCCACGACTTCGTAGGGGGTGAGCTGTGCCGGAAGTCTAACCGTCGTGTTTAATGTCTGCGCCACCACGCGAGTAACCTCCACTTCGCGTGACGCCGGCGCGGCTGCGGCTTGAGTGGCCAGCGGCGATACCCCGCTTCGGTCATTACTACAGCCCGCCGATAGAAGGCATACGCCGATGAGCGTCGGAAGATAAAAGCCCCAGAGTCTCAAGGACCAAGATTTTGTACTACCAACTGTTTGTTTGGCTGGCATATGTTTCCTCAGTACAGACCCAGACTCAAAAATCAAAATCGGAAATTGGAAAATCGAAACTGGAAATTCGAAACTGGCACGCCTGGCGGTTACTGCGAAATCCCCTCCCCGAGCCTGCCGTTGGGCAGAAATCCCTGGGGTTATGGACCCCCGCTTTCGCGGGGGCGACGTCCATCTCGTCCAGTTTCGAGTTTCGAATTTTGAGTTTCGAATGTCGATTTTCGATTTTCGAATTTCGAGTTTCGAATCTGGCACCTGGCACCTAACACCTAAAACCTGTTTTGCGGGTCGTCGGGGTCGAGCGACGAAGAAGCCGTGCCGGCGCGCGCCTGGACCAGAGAAAACACGAAAGGCAGCACGGTCAGGTTGGCCAGGGTTGCGGCGGCGAGCCCGCCGATAACGGCCCTACCCAAAGGCGCGGCTGTCTCCGCCCCCTCGCCGATCGCCAGCGCCATGGGAATCATGCCGGCAATCATGGCCGCGCTGGTCATCAGGATCGGCCGCATACGCGCCCGCACTCCCTCAATGCCAGCGGCGAACGCGGAATTGCCCACCCGCCGATGCTCGTCCGCAAAGGTCACCAGCAGGATAGCATTCGCCGTCCCCACGCCCACGGCCATGATCGCTCCCATAAACGATTGAATGTTCAAGCTGGTATGGGTCGCCAGCAGCATCAGGACAACCCCACAAATGGCGGCCGGCGCGGTGGTAAAGATGACGAAGCCCATGCGCCACGACTCGAAATTCGCGGCCAGCACCAGAAAGATGACGGCGATCGCCAGCAGGAGGCCGATGGCCAGGTTGGTCAGCGTCTCACGCATGGGAGCAACCTGACCGCGGACCCGCACCGTCACGCCGCGAGGCGGCGCGCCGGCGTGGCGAATAGCCGCGTCAATGTTGTTCGCCACACGGCCAAGGTCATGGCCGGCAATATTGGCCGAGAGGGACAGCAGCCAAAGGCCATTGATGCGATCGTACTCGCCGACCGTCGTCCCCTCCGTGACCGTGGCAAGATCTCCAACCAACGGGTGCTGGGCGTCGCCGGGCATCACGGGAGTGTTCTGTACGTCCTCGACCGAGGTCATTCTCGGCTGGGGATACTGGACCTGAACTTGATATGCAACCCCAGTCTTAGGGTCGGCCCAATAGTTCGGCGCCGTGAAGCGGCTGGAGGCCGTGGCTTCTGAAAGGGAGCGGGCAACTCGTTCCGCCGTGACGCCCAATTGGCCGGCCAGCTCACGGTCCACCCGCACATCGACGCTGGGATAGCTCAGCGGCTGCTCGATCCTGAGATCGCGCAAGGCGGACACCTTGCTCATTTCATCGCGCAGTTTCTCCGTGTAGGCGCGGACGCCGGCAAAGTCCGGGCCGGTGATTGCTAACTCGATCGGGGTGGGCGCGCCGAAATTCATGATCTGGCTTACGATGTCCCCTGGCTCGAAGGAGAAGGAGCAAGCCGGGAATTTCGCAGGAAGAATTCGACGCAGTTTCTCTTCAAACGCCGCCACGTCAATGGCGGCCCCGCGGCCACCGGATCGCAGCGCCACGTTCATCACGGCCTCATGGGGGCCATCGGTCCAAAGGAAAACCGTGTTGATAGGGTAGCTGGCGCCTTGTGTACCAACGTAGCCCAAACTAATGTCAACGCGGTCCGGGCTAGCAGCGGTTTGAATCTCGTCCAGAACGTTCCCTACCAGACGCGCGGTTTCCTCTGCTCGCGTCCCAGTGGGAGCGTCAAAGCGCAGGCGGAATTGATTGCCCGTGACGTTGGGAAAAAGCTCCTTGCTTAGGCGCGGGCCCAGAAGCCCCAGGATCGCCAGCACGACGGCGGTGTAAATCCCGACGACAAGCCAGCGCAGGGGAGCAAGACGATCGAGTCTGGCTGCCCAGAAGTTACGCACCCTGTCAAATGAGCTTTGCAGCGGTAGGCGCTCATGGCCATTCGCCCCTCCGTCGGATTTCGACTCGCCCTTTCGATGTGTCCAGAGGAACAAAACGGGGAGCAAGGAGCTGGAAAGCAAAAACGACGCCACCATGGCAAATGCCACCGCGAGGGAGAGTGGCACGAACAAGCTCTTGGTTACGCCGGTCATGAACAAGGACGGTACGAAGACGGCCACCATGGAAAGCATCGAGAGGAAGCGGGGGGTCACGGTTCTTTGCGTGGCCTGGAGGACGCCGCGTGCCGGCTCGAGGCCGGGCTCGCGGAAAAGCGTGCTGTCAATGTTCTCTACTTCGACAACGCCCTCGTCCACCAGGACACCCACGGCTAACGCGAGCCCGCCCAGAGTCATGATGTTAATGGTCTGGCCGGTCAACCACAGGGCGACCACCGAGGTCAAAAGTGCAAAAGGAATTGTGGCGAGTACGATCAGCGAGCTCCGCCAGTCCCCCAGGAAGAGCAGGACCACGAGGCCGGTCAGGAGCGCTCCCAGCAAGCCCTCTCGCACTAGGGAGAGGAGGGCGCTCTTGACGTAACCGGATTGGTCGAATTGATAGGTGATAGCGATGTCGGAGGGAACCAGGGCGCGGAAACGCGCCAGACTCTGTTTGACCTCATTCACCACCGTCAACGTGGAAGCGTCGGGGCGCTTGGTCACAGGGATGTACACTGCGCGCCGGCCGTTCACCAGCGCGTAGCCGGTGGGGATGTCCGTGCTATCGGCAACGGTTCCCACATCGCGTAAGTAGACTGCCGGCCCGGCGCCAGCGCGGATAGGCACGTCCAAGAGGTCTTTGATGTTAGGGGTAACGGAGTCGCTGCCCACGATGCGCAGCAGGCTGCCGGTGCGCACGTTGCCGGCGGGCATGAGCACATTGCCGGAGCTGACCGCCTGAACCACCGCGTCGGGAGATAAATTGTAGGAGCGTAGTCGGTCGGGATTGACGGTAATCACCACGGTGCGTTGGTTGCCGCCAAACGGCGGGGGCGCCGACACGCCCGGAAGCGTGGCGAAGAGCGGTCGGATGCGATTGAGCGCCAAATCCTGGATTTCCCCTATGGTACGGGTCTCGCTCGAGAATACAAGATAGCCCACCGGCACCGTGCCCGCATCAAAACGAATGACGAAGGGGTTTACGGTCCCATAGGGCATGAAGGCGTGGGCCCGGTTTACGTAGGAGATGGTTTGGGCGAGAGCTTGGCTCATGTCGGTGCCGGGGTGGAACGTCAGCTTCAGCAAGCCGTTGCCCTGAATCGACTTGTCCTCGACGCTCTCGATCCCATTGATGTAGAGGAAGTGGTATTCATAGTAGAAGACTAGATAGCCTTCCATCTGCGCCGGGCTCATTCCGCCGTAGGGTTGGGCCACGTAGATGACGGGAAGATTCAAGTCCGGAAAGATGTCCGCACGCATGCGGAGAGTGGCCAGGATGGCGCCCAGAGCCACGCCGAATACCACCACAAGCACGGTGATGGGCCGCCGTAAGGCGGTTCGAATTAGCCACATGCTTTAGTCCCTCAATGGGAGAAGGCCCATTTACGAATCGGGTGATCGGGAGACCAAAAAACAAGACGCATCGATCTTCCCTCTTGTTCACCGAATATACCGATCGTCCGAATAAAGTACGCTGGGTCAGGAATTTGGATCTTTTTCATCCGCTCAACCGATCCCCCGATCACCCGACGCTTTTGTTCATCCGATCTCCCGATCCTCCGGTCACCCGATAGCTGGTCAGGGTTTCCCCCCGACGTTGGAATGGAGGATTGCAAGGAAAGGTTTCAGGTCACCCTGTGCATAGGCAACATTAAAGAGCCCTCGCCATATATTCAAACGTGCGATGGCATCTTCCATTTCCGCTTGCGCCAACAGGCTTTCAGCGTCCGCCACCTCGACCAGGGTGGCCAAGCCCGCTTCGTAACGCGCGCGCGATTGCATTTCCGTTTGACGAGCCGCTCTTAACTCCGTGGGCGTCTCTTGAGCCACCCTTTGGGCGGTTTCGAGTTGATCCCTGGCGGCTTGAAGCTGACCCTGCAAGTCCTGAAGGATCTGCTGATAATGGGCTTGCTGTGAGCGTTCGTTGGTTTGCGCAATTTGCTTCTTGGCGCTCAACGCCTTGAAATCAAACACGTCCGGAAAAAGGATCGTCACTCCTGCCACCCAGTTGCCGCGCGCCGGCGCCAGCCCATTCCAATTCCCGATAATGGTTCCGTTGTTGGGAACTTCGCTGCCGCGCCCGAACCCTTCTGCTTGCAGGAAGAACCGAGGATAATCGGTCCGCTTCAAGACGTTTTCCTGCGCTTGAACTTGCCGGACGGCAGCCATCTGGTCGCGGGCCATAGGGTGGGCGGAGGGCGAGGCCTCCGGCAACGAAGCGGCAGGTGGTGGACCGAGGAGCGGACCGGTGTCAACACTGATTTCCTCTCCTGCCGCCCCCATCAGTGCGGCGAGGGTGTCCAGGGCCACTCGCTCCGCGTGTTGAGCCTGGTAGAGTTGGGTTTTGGCCCGAGATAGCTCCGCATCGGCCCGAGAACCGTCTGCCCCGGGACGCAGTTGGTTATCCACCAGGACGCGGAGCGAGTTGTCAAACACCTGCCACCGCTCCATGTTGGCCTGCGCAGCTAGCACCGCTTGCTGGTTGGCCAGTGCCATCAGAAAGTAATCACCCACGGTGGTCGCGACCTGGAGCTGCGTCAAAACCAAGTCAGCCCTTGCCTTATCTTCCGCAGTCCGTGCCTCACCAAGCATGGCTGGGCGCCGGCCAAAGTCGATAGGCTCCCAGGAAAACAGAGCTCCTGCCTGAGCGCCCCAAAAACTCTGTCCGCTGGCGGGCCCCACTGGCCCTTCGACTGCGGGGGTGATTGCAGTGGGCAACCAGATCCCGGCTACTTGGTTTTGAGTCGCACGACTAGCTTGATAGATTGAATTCAGTTGAGGCAGGTAGTTGGTGCGCGCCAGTGATACTCCACTTCGGGCTGCTGCTATCTCCTCCATCGAGGCGCGCACGGAGGGGTAGTTGGCCAGGGCGTATTCGATCGCTTCTTCCAGAGTGAAGCTTTTCACCGGGCGGGCCGAGCCCCGCGGAGGTGTGATCTGGCCCATGAGTTGTGCCGCAGTGAGAAAGCAAATCGAGAATAAAGAAGCCAGTCTTTTTTTCGCTCCCACAGCTCGCTTCCCTCCTCTGTCGCCCCTCAACGCTGCCCCTGTCATTCCGAGTCGTCCTCAAGAAGCTCGCCCACCAACTCCTTCACCTTTTCTCTCGCGAGGGCAAGCGCTTTGCGTCCCACCGAGGTGGCTCTATACACACGACGAATCGACCTGCCCGACCTAACTTCTCGCGAACGAAGGTAGCCTTTCATCTCGAGACCGTGAAGCAGCGGGTAAAGAGTCCCGGCGCTCAGCTTGTATCCATGCCGGGCGAGCTCCTCGATCATGCCGAGGCCGAAGATAGGTCCCTGGCAGGCGTGATAAAGGATGTGAATGCGAATCAAACCGGAATAGATCTCCTGACAGTTTACCGCGTTGACTTCAGCAGGTTTCATTGGCGACATTATCTGGATTGGATATCGAAGCCCGAGTGCCTAGAATACCTCAGCTTTTTGGCGGTGTCAATGGCGCCCGTGCCGAAATTTGGATAGACAGCCCTCTTCCTTGGGGAGAGGGCTGATTGTTACCCGCGTGCTCGCCTGGATACCGTGGGCACGGCGAGACGGAACGCTTCTGAACCCCGAAGGGGTTTAGATTCAGTAGCCGTGGGCAAGGGCACGTCCTTTGTGCCCGCCACCCACGGATGCTGGGCCCAACGATCCTTTTCTCTCCTCTGAGCGGGAATGTGGTTGGGTCTAGCGAAGCCATGGATAAAGAGTCAGGCAGGCCGGGGTTGGTCAGCTTTGTTATTACACGACGCGTTACGTAGGTCCAGAAGTAAACTGCAGGACAGCGCATAAGGGCTTTTCACACAAATGTAACAATATTGTAACGTCCAAGGAATGCGGGCCGTTGATGATTACCACAGTTCATAAAGTAAGCTGAACTGACAATTCCAATGAAACACTTACACTCAGATCGGAGGGGTGAAGAATGCGAATCAGAGTAACATGTAGCAGGTGCTTGGTAGGCGTAGTCATAATGATTGCGCTCGCCACACCTGTATTTTCGCAGACGGCGGCGGATACCTCGTCGAGAGATTCCAGCAAGCGTGACGATGTTTCGCTGCTGAAGCAGCAGATTGCAGAACAACAGAAGCAAATAGAGCAATTGCGCAACATTGTGGACCAGATGAAGCAGAAGCTGGACCAAACCCTGGCGCCGGCAGCGGCCAAAGCGACTCCGGCGACGGCCACGGTGGCACCCCCGCCAACTTCGGCGGCGGCGACGCCAATGCCGAACCTCGGGCAAGTGGCCTCGACCAGCCCCATGCTTCCCAAGGCCACGGAGAAGGCCGCCGCGAGCAGTGACGCGAACCTGGTGGCTTCTGCCGTTATTCCCCCCGCTGCCGCGACGCCGCAACCGCAAATGCAGAACGGCGGCACCGACCCACTTCAGTTGCATATCGGCACCGCCTCTATTACCCCTGTGGGATTTATGGATTTCTCGAGTGTATTTCGCACCCATGCTGCGGGTGGCAGCATCGGGACGAGTTTCGCCAGCATCCCTTACGGCAGCAGCGGGGCCGCCGCCTACCAGAATAATCTGAGCGAGTTCCGCCTCAGCATGCAGAACTCACGAGTAGGCTTCCGGGTGGATGCCGACGTAATGGGCGCTCACGTGATTGGCTATATGGAGGCGGACTTCCTGGGAAACAATCCTGGGAACGTCGCCGTATCGAGCAACAGTAACACGCTGCGCTCGCGTTTATACTGGGTCGACATCGCGAGGGGGAGCTTTGAAGTGCTGGGTGGCCAGACCTGGAGCTTGATCACTCCGAGCCGCTACGGCATTTCACCTCTGCCCGGCGACCTCTTCTTTTGCGGACAACTCGTGGACGTGAACTATAATGCTGGCTTGTTTTGGGGACGCATCCCAGAGCTGCGCTTCGTTTACCATCACCCCTCGAACAAATTGGCTTTCGCCGTCGCGCTGGACAGCCCTGACCAGTACGCTGGAGGTTCGGCAGGCGGCCCACTCATCACCCTCCCGTCAGCTCTCAACACCAGCGCTACGTATCAGGGAGAACTGGACTATAACCAGAATGGGCTGAACGCCCCGAACGTGGCACCCGATGTGATAGCGAAATTGGCTTTCGATCCCTCCAAGCGGGTTCACTTGGATATCGGCGGAGTCGAGCGTCATTTCAAGCTCTATAATCCGACCAATCAGACCGACTACTCGGCCACGGGTGGTGGCGGCTTCCTGAACTTTGAGGTTGAACCGATCAAGGGTTTCCGCCTGCTGACGCACAATTTCTGGAGCGATGGGGGCGGTCGCTACATCTTCGGCCAGGCCCCGGACCTCATCGCCCACGCTGATGGCAGCATCTCCCTCATCCATGCCAGCTCCACGGTTTCAGGCTTCGAGTTCACGCACAAAAAGACGATGATCTATGCCTACTACGGCGGCATTTACGTGGGACGGAATGTTGCGATCGACACCAACGGCAAGCCGGTCGGCTATGGCTATACCGGTGCGCCGAACACTCAGAACCGCACGATTCAGGAGCCCACGATAGGACTCAACCAGACAATCTGGAAGGATGCCAGGTGGGGCGCAGTGAACTTCATGGCGCAGTATTCGTACCTCACGCGCAATCCGTGGTATGTTGCCGCTGGCCAACCTGCTAACGCAAGTCTGAACATGGTGTTCTTCAACCTGCGCTATACGCTGCCCGGGTCTGCTCCAACGCTAGGGCGGCTTGCGCAGTAGGAGCGCTGATTGACGATTGTCGAGGGTCGATTGGTTCATGATGGACGATCGACGGTGAGAGGTTAGTGTGGCAATCGGCAATCGTCCATCAAAAATCGGCACTCAGACGGGGCGGCTTGAGCAGTAGGAGCGGTGATAGACGATTGATGATTGCCGATTGTCGATGGTCAATTGGTTCACGACGGACGCTCGACGATGGGAGGTTAGTGTGGCAATCGGCAATCGTCAATCGAAATTCGGCAATCCCTTTACGCCGAGGGGTCGCGCCAGCGAATGAAGGGGGCCTCCAGCGGCACGGAGGCCCCGGAATTGTAAGGCACGACGCGTGGAGTGTAGTCGCTCGCCGGCCGGGTCGCCGGGACGTTAGCGACATAAAGGAAGGCGTTGGCCGAGCCCACCAATGCCTCGCTACGTTGCATAGGCTGGCGAAGGGGCTCAGCGCTGTCCTGTGCCTCCGCGTAGAGTTCTACTTTCGCCGCTTCAGGGTCAAGGTCCGAGAGATACACCTGGACCTGGAAGACGTAATGATCGCCGTGCTGCTCGCTCCTCAGAGAACCGAAGCGCACGCTTGACCAGTGCCGCGCCACCTCTCGCTGCCACTCGAGGAGCTCGGCTCCCAGTTGCCCTCCGTTTGCGGCACGCCGGATGTAAGCCGCCGCCGCCAGCAGGTAATGCTTTTCCGTATACTCGCGCACCACGCGGTTGGCGGAAAAAATCGGCGTCAGGTGCGCCATGCTTTTCCGCATCCGAGCCACCCACCCGGCCGGAATCCCTTTCTCATTCCGCGCATAGAAAGCCGGGATGACCTCCCGCTCGAGCAAATCATAAAGGCTTTCAGCCTCGGCAGCATCCCAAGCGGGATCGTCGCCATGCTCCTTGCCATCGCCCAAGGCCCAGCCCACGTCGGGTGAATAAGCTTCGGCCCACCAGCCGTCGAGCTCGGAGAGGTTCAGTCCGCCATTGACGAGTACTTTCATGCCGCTGGTGCCGCAGGCCTCCCAGGGACGGCGGGGCGTATTAATCCAGACATCCATCCCCTGAACCAGCCGCTCAGCCATCTGCATGTCGTAGTCGCTAAGAAAGACGGCGTGCGGGCGCACCTCGGGGCGGCGGACAAAGCTCACCCACTGCTGGATCATCGCTTGTCCAGCGGAATCCTGTGGGTGGGCTTTACCGGCAAGAATCAGTTGCACCGGCTGTTGTGGATTGGTCAGGATGCGAACCAGCCGCTCAGGATCGTGCAGGAGCAGGTTGGGGCGTTTGTAAGTGGCGAAGCGCCGTGCGAATCCGAGAGTCAGAGTGTTTGGATCGAGTATTTGCTCGGCTCGCGCGACCTGGTCTTGAGGCAGACCTTGGCTGATCAATTGCCGGTGCAGCCATTTTCTGACGTATTCGATAAGAGACCGCCGCGACTCGGCGCGCAACTGCCAAAGCTCGGAATCGCTTACGCGATCAATATCTCTTGCGACGTCCGTCATGGTACCGAGCCAGCGCTCTTGCCCGCAGGCATTATGCCAGAGGCGATCCGCCTCAGCGGAGTCCCAGGTCGGCGCGTGGACGCCGTTGGTGACGTAGCTTATCGGGACTTCGCGTTCCGGCCAGCGCGGAAACAGTCCCTGAAAAATCCGCCGGCTTACCTCGCCGTGTAGCCGGCTCACGCCATTCACCGCCCCGCTGCCGCGCGTGGCCAGATAGGCCATGTTGAAAGGCTCGCTGGCGTCATTCCCATCCCGCCGGCCTAAAGCGAGCAGGTCCCGAAAGGAAATTGAAAGCTTCTCTTCCGCGTACTTCTTCAAGTATTTCTCCACCAATTCGGGTGCAAAGCGGTCGAAGCCGGCGTCCACCGGGGTATGGGTGGTGAACAGATTTCCTGCGCGGGTAATCGTCAGGGCGATATCGAATGGCTGATGGTTGGCTTTCATGTAGGACCAAGCCCGCTCGAGCACGGCGAAGGCAGCGTGGCCTTCATTCAAATGACAGACTTCAGGCTCGAGGCCAAGGAGGTGGAGCAGTCGCCAGCCTCCGATCCCAAGCACCAATTCCTGCTTCAGGCGCATTTCCTGGCCGCCTCCGTAAAGTTCGCCGGCAATGCCGCGGAAGGAGGGGATGTTGGCTGGGTCATTGGTGTCCAATAAGTAGAGCTTGACGCGACCAACCTTGACCTCCCAGGCGCGCAGCCACAGTTGGAAGCCCGGATAGTCCAGCGCGAAGCGTACCCACTCGCCATTAGCCGCCCGCACGGGCGCGATCGGCAATTGCCCGGGATCGTTGAATGGGTAGATCGCTTCCTGATTTCCTTGCGCATCAATCTCTTGCCGGAAATAGCCCTGCTGGTAGAGCAAACCAACCCCGATCACCGGAACACCCAAGTTACTTGCTGCCTTGACTTGGTCGCCCGCCACATTGCCCAGGCCGCCGGAATATATCGGCAGCGCTTCACTCAACATAAACTCCATGCTGAAGTAGGCAATTCTCTTGAGAGCAGTGTTCGGATGCGCCTCTCGGAACCACTCGGGCGCCTCCAGCGCTGCGCGGTTCTTTTGCACAATCTCCTCCGCCAGCCTTTGAAAACCAGGGTCACTGGTCACGCTCCGTAGTTTTTCGCGGGAGACGGTCTGCAAGACAAACCAGGGGTTATGCGTCAGATCCCACAGTTCAGGATCGAGGCGCTCCCAGAGCTGGTCGGCGGAATGATTCCAGGACCAGCGCAGGTTCAAACCTACCTCAGTAAGTATGTCGGAAGTCTGGCTTGCCGAAGGCAGGCCCGTATCGACAGTGTTTTCCATGCTTCGCTCCTAGACCATGCTGAAAAACGGTTGTGAACGTTGTGAAGAAATCACCTTTTGGCAAGATGTTATAAGGCCAACCCTTATGGTTGCCGGTCGGCGGCCTGCCTGCGCGAACGCTTCGGAAGGCAGGCCCAAAGCCTTCGGCCTGCCTGCCGTATGACTCCAGGAGGCAGGGCCCGCGCCCACCGAAGGGCTTCCGTCCGCAGGCGGGCGGCGGGCCGCCGGGCGGCCACAAGGGCCGCCCCTACGTCGTGATTCTCTCACACCTTCTAGCGGGTGGCCCACATTACTCTGGATAAGCCAAACAGATTTGATGAAAACAGCCGGAGGTTGGTTTCGGTCTAGTCCTCGGTGACGAAATTCCGCGTCATATCATGGACGGCAGAGAAGGGCGGGGCTTCAGCCCCGCCGTGGGAAATGGACAAGGTTTTGGGGGCTTTAGCCCCTGAAGCGACATGGCTTCAGGGCCTAAGGGCCCATCAAGAACTTGCCCCGAGGCGGCGGGGCTGAAGAGTCTGTGTGATAACTAGGTTTCGCGTGTCATTCCGAGCGCAGCGAGGAATCTCGCACTGCCCTGAAAACACTCAGAGCGAGATTCCTCTCCGTCGGCTGACGGATCGGAATGACAGCCTGAATGACGTTTCGAGCTTGTCATCCGTTTGTTCTCACTGCATATTCCAAAGCACCGCGAAAAACGATGAATGATGCCCGACACGCGTATAAAGCGGAGGCACGACGCGGTGGCGGTGAGGACACCAATTCGAAGAGGCGACGTTGGCCGATCATCGGGAGTTTTCCTGACTGGGGCAGGTTCGCTGTCCGCAAAAAGGTAGGATAAAATAGATTTGACTTACATAGCTTTCAGTAGTAGGATCAGCGTGAGGTGGTACTCCTATGAGAATCGAGACCGGCATCGTAACTGTCAAGGGACAGGTGGTGATTCCGGCGCCGCTGCGTCGTCGCTTGGGCATTAAAAGGGGAACGCTTGTTTCCTTCCTCGAGGAAAACGGGCATATCGTGATTCAGCCGGTCACCAGAGAATTCATTCGCGGACTGCGTGGCTCGCTCAAGGGTGCCCCTTCCCCCCTGGAGCACTTGACCGAGGAACGCCATAGGGAGCGCCTTCTGTGAAAACTCATGTCCTCGACGCCAGCGCTCTGATGATATTTTTCGAGGATCGCGCCGGCGCCCTTGCGGTCGAAGAAATGCTCGGCAAAGCCGCGGATGCGAAATGCCCCTTGCTCATGTCGGTTGTCAATTGGGGTGAGGTCTACTACTCTGTCTGGCGCACACGCGGGGAACGGGTGGCCAACGGGAAACTCCTTGAGATCGCTCAATTGCCCATCGAGATCATCGACGCGGATTTAGGACTTACCCGGTTGGCCGCAAGTCTCAAAGCAGAACACAACCTTGCTTATGCAGACTGCTTCGCCGCTGCGCTTGCGCAGAGCCGCAAGGCCCCTTTGGTAACGGGTGACAAGGACTTTACGCGCATGGAGTCTATTCTCAAGATTGTCTGGCTCTGAGACCTCGACAGCCCGGAAAGAGCAGATGAAATGGACGAAAATCTCGCGAAGGAATTATGCCTCTCTCTTATAAAAGCTGACACAGAAGAAGAGGTCATTCAATTATTGCGGGCGCCGGTTACTGGGACAACATAGCCGTTTGGCGTTTCTACGGGGATCGTGAAACGAATTTCAACACGATAGGAAACCATCCCTCGGCTGACGGGCCGCCCCTACGTCGTGATTCTCTCACACCTTCTAGCAGGTGGCCGACATTACTCTGGATAAGCCAAACAGATTTGATGAAAACCGCCGGAGGTTGGTTTCGGTCTAGTCCTCGGTGACGAAATTCCGCGTCATATCATGGACGGCAGAGAAGGGCGGGGCTTCAGCCCCGCCGTGGGAAATGGACAAGGTTTTGGGGTTTAGCCCCTGAAGCGACATGGCTTCAGGGCCTAAAGGCCCATCAAGAACTTGCCACGAGGCGGCGGGGCTGAAGCCCCGCCCTTCCAGAGCGCCCATGTTACGACGTTGATTCTTGTCAGTCAGTACTGGCTGGCCGTAGATGCCTCGCTTCTGCCGCGCAGCTCTCGACCGGGGGCAGATAGCGCAGACCTCGTGCTTTCCGAGGTCTGCGGCCTTTCTGGTGGGAACATGGGAAGAGCCGCAGACCTGCAGAAGATGCAGGTCTGCGCTTGTATCTTGGTATCCATGTTGGTTTCGGGTGTAAAACAACCCCTAGCGTTAGCTGGGTCCGGCGGCGGACGCCGATCCGCGCTACCACTCTATAGCTCGGAGAGGCATCGCAAACGAGTACCAAATGAGACCCCCCCTTCGTCGCCCCCGCGAAAAGCTTGCCCTGAGCTTGCCCCGAGCTTGTCGAAGGGCGGGAGCCCAGGCCGGTAGATTCGCTTTCGCCGCCTGTCGCCCGAAGGATCTAGGCCGCGGGGCGGGAATGACGCGGGTGAGGTCATTCTCAGGGGAGCGTTTCTATGTTTCTGGCGAAGCCCTCCCGCGCCGCCCCCTCGAACAATGCCCGCCAACCAGATCCGCGAATTGCCGACTTACGGTCAAGTGGCCGCATGTTGCAGGGATCATTCTCCCACGGAACCATCATTAAGTGGCGTCTCCGCGTATAACTCTGCGGCCCAGCAGCCCGGCGCAGAGCAAATCAAGGAGGTTTCATGCATTCTTGGCGTAGGGTCTCGACTGCGGCCTTTTCCCAATTTGCATAGCCTGCGGGGTCGCGCCAGAATTCAATCCAGGCACGGTTGAGCGTAGTGTGCACCACGTCGACTACGGTTGAGTTGGCTAGCCGGCAGTTCATTCCCCTTACACCAAGCAGCGCCTTTTCCGCGACCATGTGCAGTAGGTGCCTAGGAAAGCAACGGCGATAATCTGGATCCGGTGTCGCGCCGGACGCCTGAATCAAATCGTTCCATCTTTCCTCGACCTGCGCTGCTTCGTTCGCAAATCCAGTTAGGGTAAGACCGTGAAGGATTGCTGCCATGCGCGCCCCATCCGCAGGGTGGGTCGTTGCCCCGCCGCTCATAGTAGGTACTTTGAAGGGGTCTCCTCCACGAGTTGCGGAAAGATGCAGATGTGACCAAGCATATGCAGGCCCCAGGGTGTAGACTGCGAATAAGTCGCAGAGGAATTCCGTTGTCCAATTAAGGATCCAGTGCTTCAACCATTGCTGAAGATAGAAGCTAAAAAGTTGAGGGCCGCTTCCGCGCTTCTCTCTTTCGAGCTCGTGCTCAATATGTTCGCTTATATGGTCCGTCACTTCGATAAACGCGTCTTTGAACGGCTGGGTACGCCGGTCGTACCTTGTCAATAACAAAGGGTGGGCCAGTTCGTGGTACAAGTCGGGAAGGTGCAGGAGGAAGTGGCCCTCACTCAAAGGCACGAGCATTAGGTTGAACTTCGGGTAGGCCTGAAAGTACGACTGCGAGAGAGGCGTCACAACAGGTGGAAGCATCGGGTATGCGATTTCGATCCTTATGCGCTCGACAACTCTGTTTAGATGTTTATCGGAATCCTTAGCCCGTTCCAGGGCCGTGATGCAAACGGTTTCTAGCAAATCCATCTCCCAGATAGCCCGTTTGAATTGGCGAAGGCGTTCGGGCTGGTTTGTGGGCAGCAGCAACCGGGGATCGGTGATCAAGTTATTCAGGTCGTCGAGGACAGAAGCAAGTCGTCGCCGACAAGTGTCCTCGAGCCGATGGAATTCGCGCGACAATCCCGTCGGAATCATTGAGATTAAGAGTTGTCCCCGTTCGATGAGCTGCCGGACGGCACCCTGAAAGTATTCGTCCACCGAAGAGTCACCCCCGCATTCGCATCCTTGCCATCGCAACCGCTTGCTCACGCTCCAATGACTGGGCCAACCGCTCCAGCGGCTCTATCACCGAACTGTCGACTTGCGTCGATTCCAAAAGCTCGCCAATTCTTGCTAACTCCAACGGATCGATCTCATGGGTACCTCGAAGCAGAAAATTGACCACGCGCATTGATAGGTCACCTGATTGTGACGTCACCAGGGATTTGAGGAGCTCCGCGAGCTTTCTCCTAGTGGCGTCACTTGGCGAGCTATTGCCGCCTTTAAGGTCGACCAGCACTTTATCGAGAAGTTCCGCATACTCTCGAATATCCTCATACACGCCTGAATACATTGCTATTTGGCTCATAGGCTGACCTCCTTTTCCACCTTCTGGTCGCTGTCCTCCAGCTCGACGTCCTCACTTGCATCGCCCTCGAACTCAAGATTGTCAGCATCATACTCGGTTGCCTCTTCGCCAAGGAAGCGGTCATTAAGTTTGATCGTAATTGGGTAACGGGTACAATCATCAGGCTTTGTCAGGGCCAATGCGCTCAATGAATAAACATCTTCTAGACATTTCTCGATGGGAAGTGGTCCTTCGATATGTTTCACATGCAAGGGCTCAACGGTCCCAGCCCGTGGGAAGGCGCGCCCGGTGGTGCAGAGATAGCCTTCGCTTTCTCCCACTATTCGGTACATCCCAATCTGTGGGTTATCCTCGACCTCTTCGCCGTCTTTCTCCAAAATCTCGAAAAAACGTGCAGGTGCTTGAGGAGATTTGGCGATCTCTAAAATCGTGAGCGTTGCATCCCCGGAGACAACTCCCATCTTTTTCAATCGGTCCATGGCCTTGCGCGCGCCCTCAATCTCCGAAGAATAGATCCGGCCGTCTCGGTGAAGAACGACAATTCCCGCCAACTCCGTCCTTGATGTCGATTCGTCGGTAATAATCTCGATCAGGTAGTTCTCCATTTGATCTGCCCGGAGCTTTTCCTTTTGTCTGGACGTGCGGCAGAAGGATCGGAGTTTTTCGCCGCTCCGTCCGACGACGATCAAACCCGCAGTGTGATGTTTAACGTCTATTCCGACGGTGATATCAGCGTTGAGGGGTGTCGCCAGCACAAACGGCCAGCGCTGGTTAGTTAGCAGGACTTTGTTCAACGCCACGTTGCGCATGTAACCGACAAGTTTCCTGCGGGCTTCTTGCCGCGGGAAGTACCCGGGCTGTCCGAACTTTCCTTTGCTAAGCACATAGCACTCTTGTCCGACCGCAGAGTGAATGGCAGCAGCCGTGATATTTAAATCTCGGAGTTTGCGAATCACCATCGCGGCAAGTTGATCTTCACTGCCAACCCTCATCTCTGACGTACGGTGGATCATCACGACCGCGTAGCCCGGCTTCTTACACTTCACGCTAACTGAATCGAGGATGGCATTCCCCTGTTGAGCGAAAGTCCTCTTCACCCGGTCGTTATAAGTCACAATTTCCGGTTTATAGTCGTTTTCCTGCGGGTACAGTTCATCGACAGTGGCGCACAGGTCCTCGACGAACCGCGAGCCGTAGCTTTCAAACACCGATTGCGGCAATATCAAATACTGGCGGTCGAGCGGCTCAGTATGGTAGAAGCCGGCTTTCGGATCTCTCAGGAGCGCAGCGCGAGTGACTCCCAGCTTGTCCAGACTGACATGATGCGCCCCGCAGGTGCCCCTCATTGAGAGCACCGTGCCGTTCCCGAACTTGAAGTCCGGGACAGCGAACATCCGCGCAGGCACCTCGATAGGTTTAGTATTGACATGCAGATTAACCTTGCCAAACCGAAGTCGAGTTAAGTAGTCCCTGACGAAAGTGTGAGTGAGTGATCGCCGCGCGTATGGGGGAATCTGCGATTTGCGTTGAAGTTGTTCCATTCCCAGATCACGTGCGCCGTAAACTTGATAGCAAAGCGGAGCAGGAACCCCGCGTTCGCTGTTCTGGTTATCGAGGTAATTGATCACTGATGCGCTGCATGAAACACCTGCCAGTTCCGGCGGGATCGGTTTTCGGGACTTTCGCACCACGTATTCCAGAAGCGGCTCCCAACCGCCTTCGGTGGGAATCGAATACTCCATGACATTCAAATCCGAGAGGCCCGCGGCCCTAATTTCATACCACTGGTGACCGAAGTGATAAACAAAGTGCCGACCTTTCCACTGCTCAAACTGGTCACGGGAAATGCACATCGGAAGCGGTTGGCGGCCGACATACTTGCTCGCCACATGAATACGTAGCGCCAGTCCGCTATTGGGCGCAAGCACAACACGCACCGCGAAGCCGATGTGGTGAGCAATTGTGTCTGTTGAATGCATAAACGTTTTCTCGAAGAATGCGGCGCCGGCTCTTGGTTGCCACAAAGTAGGATCAGAGTAGAGCGGCTCCTGTAGCATAAATTGAAGGAACCGCACACATATCTCATCGTTCTCCTGAGATCGAACCGTGTAATCGACCTCAAACGAATCACCAATCGCCTCAAAGTAGACCGGCACCCGTACGAGCGACATCGGCGACACAATCTCTTCTGCGTCGTCGCGCACGACCAAGTATGGAACACCACCACGGTCGATAATGGTGACTGGTTTTTTCAGCGAGAAGCCGAGCTTTCGAATAATGTGCTGGCGGTTCAGATAGTACTCGCTATGGTCGCGATTCAGTCCCTTGATTCGGTAGAGACGATAACGAGAAGAGAGCGATTCGAGATTCGTTATAGCAAAGTCATTTGTTTCGATTCTTGGCATACTTGGTCCTTTGGCTTTGTCAACATGGTTTGGCCCCTTTTGATCATCTGATTTGGCCCCACCTAAGTTGTTGATTCTGTGTGTTGACGCTTTTCCCTTCCTTTTTCCTTTGTTCTCCCAGATTGTGTTCTTGCTCT